>JAESFG010000358.1_pt1 | contig 63000 bp, 63 predicted proteins | sample 9269371 | NCBI WGS metagenome assembly JAESFG01 (sample SAMN14506227, study PRJNA617093) | algae metagenome | isolation source: Aetokthonos hydrillicola CCALA 1050 (B3-Florida) and co-occurring... | place: USA: South Carolina | collected 2013-01-01 | reverse complement strand
CACAACCAACAACCGCGACCGTTCGTCTGGACCAAGAGCGCCGATGTCATCCTCAGCAAGGTCCGCAAACTTGCCGAACGACTCGCCCAGACAAACCGGAAACGAACTTCTAACTCAGGACACTAGCGCCCGGCGGCCCGGGTTTCGCCCTCACCGCGCTGGCAACGCCGGCCGCGGCGCGGTAACCTGTGGCCTCGTCCGCCGGAGGCCCAATCCGTGAGCAGTGCGTTCTTACAATACTTCAACATCGAGAAGATGGGGCGGTTCCCCAACGGGGCCGACGCCCTGCTCACCACGCGGATGGGCGTCTACTCGAAGGTCGCCACCGTTCAGCAGTCGAAGGGCGGCACCGTCTACGTGCTGTCGGCGTTCGGCAAGCCGCGGAAGTACGTCCTGTGGGAGACGTTCACCGTCGAGGACGTGTCGAAGGAGGGCGACCAGTTCGTCGTCAGCGGGCCGGGCCGCGTCCTGCTGCCGCCCGCGGAGCTGAACGGCGCGGAGTTCGACAAGTTCAAGTCCGCGTGCGCCAACTTCGTCAGCTTCCGCAAGATCGACGACCAGAAGTACGCCGAAACCTTGAAGAAGCTTGCCGACGCCGACCGCGGGGCGAAGCTGTCGCCGGCGTGCGAAGTCTTCTGCGACGAACTCATCAAGGCGTTCCCCAAGATGGGCGACGCCTACTACTACCGCGGGCACGTCCGGCACCACCTCGGGAAAGCGGCCGACGCGAAAACCGACTTCGAGCAAGCGATTAAGCTCGGCACCAACTTCGTGGGCGAGACGCAAGCCCTCCTCGCCGGGCCGACCGCGAAGCCGGCGGCCGAACCGGTCGCGGCGGGCGCGTCCGGCGGCGGGATCACGTCGCAGGTGGTGTCGCGCGGGGTGTTCGCAGGGAAGGCGCCCGCCGGGGTGTCGGTCGGCGTGTGGCAAGCGGTCCTGCAGCGCCGCGGCAACGAAGACCTCCGCCAGAAGATGCTCAAGGCCTACGGCGGCAAGTGCGCCGTCAGCGGGGCCGACGCGGAGGCGGTTCTGGAGGTCGCGCTCATCGACCCGGACGGCCCGAGCGAGCCGAAAAACGCAATCCTGCTCCGGGCCGACATTCGCACACTTTTTGAATTGAACCTCTTGCGTGTTCACCCGAAGACGCGCAAAGTGATCCTGGCCGACGCCGTCCAGAAGGGCGCGTACGCGCGCCTGTGGGCGCGCACCATCCGCACGCCCGAAACCAAGGACGCCCGCCCCGACTTCGCGGCGCTGGAGAAGCGCTGGACCGCGAAGTGACTCCCACCCCTCCCCTTCCTGCCGAGGCCCAACTCATGCGAACCCTTTCCGCTCTCCTGCTCGCGGCCGCCGTGTGCGCCGCGGTGGTCGCGGCCGACGACTTCACGCCCGAAGCGGGCTTCAAACTCATCTTCAACGGCAAGGACCTCACCGGCTGGCAGACGAAGGCCGAAACCAAAAAGGACAAGGACGGGACCAAGACCGAGGTCAAGCCGCTGCCGCTCGACGGCAAGACGGACGCCTACGACAAGCGGTTCGTGGCGAAGGACGGCGAGCTGGTGATCGACTTCAAGGTGAAGGGCGACAAGTACATCGAGACCGCGCAGCAGTTCGGCGGCGACTTCACCATCCGCTACGACTTCAACCCGGCCGACGGGTGCAACAACGACACGCTGCTGATCGGCACGAAGTTCGACATCAAGGCCGGCGGGAAGGACGCGATCAAGGGCGTGAAGGTCGGCGAGTGGAACAAGATGGAGATCGTCGTGAAGGGCGGCTCGGCCGACTTCGTCGTGAACGGGGAGAAGCTCGCGACGCAGAAGCTCAAGGGCGAGAAAGGCCCGCTCATCCTCCGGGCCGAGGCCGGCGCGGTCCGGTACAGGAACATTCGGGCGACCGAGGCGAAGTGAGGCCGACGCGACGTGATGGCGAGCGGCGCGGCGTCAGCCCGCTCGCCGGTGAGTTCAGCGAGCGACGCCCCTTCCGCCACGCGGCCGGGGCTGCTATCATCCAACCACTATGCAAGTCTGGTTCACGGCCGACACCCACTTCGGCCACGGCAACATCATCAAGTACTGCCAGCGGCCGTTCCTGTCGCCCGAGGAACGGCAGGCCGTCCGCGCCGACCCGCGGGGCAAACTCCGGCTGTCGGACGACACCGTCAGGCGGCACGATCAGGCGCTCATCGACGCCATCAACGAGCGGGTCGCGGTCGATGACCACCTGTGGATCGTCGGGGATTTCTGCTGGGGCGGGTTCGCCGAAGCCCGGCACTATCGCGACCGTATTCGCTGCGAACACGTTTTCCTCGTGTGGGGTAACCACGACCGCGGCGAGATCGCGCCCGTCTTTACCGACACGCTCGAACAGGGCATGGTCCGCGTCGAGGGGCAGGAAATCTGGCTCAACCACTACCCGATGCGCAGTTGGAATAAAGCGTTCCACGGCAGTTGGCACGTCTACGGGCACGTCCACGGCCGGTTGCAGCGCGAGGACGCCCGCGCCCCGCACCTGCTGGTGAAGGACGTGGGCGTGGACGCCTGCGACTACCGGCCTTGGAGCTTCGCGGAGTTGGCCGCATACATGGAACCGCGGGCCGTCGCGTTCCGGCGAAACAAGGAAAAGTTCGTCGGCGGGGGTGGTGATAGTTCGATGCCGGTGTGATAGACTAGCGGCGGTGTCACCCCGTCAGAGGCCGCGCGATGTCCGACCCGCTCCCGCTCCCCGCCGACGAGACGGAAATCGAGCTGTTCAGCGACCGCGAGGTGCTGCGGATGGCCCTCAAGCCGTTCGACCGGCGCGTGCTGGTGGTGCTGGCGCTGCGCGCCGCCCGGCGGGTGGCGGTGTTCGTGGCGCTGCGGCAGGCGACCACCGAGGCGATCGCCGCCGGGCTGAGCGGCGCCAGCCAGGAGGCGCTGTACACGTTCGCCGACACCGTCAGTCACTACGCGTCGTCGGCGGCGCTGGAGAGCATGGACGCGGCCGACGAGGCGTCGTGGGCGGCCGACTTCGCCGCCAACGCGCCGCGGTTCACCGACCCGGCGGTGTGGAAGGCGGTTTCGATCGACCTGTGGCGGCTGTACAAGCTCTCGACCCTGCCGAAGGAGCCGCCGCCGACCGGCTGGGACGACCCGCGGCTCGGCCCGCTGTGGCCCGACGGCGTTCCGGAGTGGCACCTGAAGGCCGAGCAGGAGTTGCGCGACCTGCAAGCGAAACTGGCGCAGAAAAGCTGACACCTTCCCCCGGCACGCGGGGTACACCCCTTCGGACACGTCTCACCTTCGTCCGAGGGGCACGTTATGGCCCGCTCTCTGGCCGCGCTCGCCTCGCTCGCCGCCCTTCTCGCGAGCGGCTGTGTACCGGTCTTCGAACCGCTCGGCAGCCTCGACAAAGCGGAACCCGATAAGGCGCTAATCGGCACATGGACGGTCACCGGCCGCACCGGGCTGTCGGCCCTCCTCCAAACCGGCGAGATTACCATCGATGCGCCGGCGGTGAAGGGCAACCCGAAGGGGCTGATGCGGGCGACCGGCACGGACTTCGCCAGCGACTTGTGGTTCTTCGCCGTCGCGTCCGACAAGCACACCTACGCGAACGCGATCGTGGCCGACGAAGATCGCCCGGGGGCGCAGTTGGCGAAGGAGGGCCAGTTCGCCGAGTGGCAGAAGCAGGAGCGGAAGGGGTTCTTCGTGTTCCGCTACACCGTCGATGGCGACACCCTCACCATCGACTCCGGCAACCTCGAGGGGTTCGCCAAGCTGATGAAGAACGCCGGCGTCAAGGACGACGGCGCGAAATACGTGCCGTTCTTCTACACCCCGGCGAAGTGGGCCGACACGCACTTCGCGAAGGGGGCGGGCGACAAGGTGTACGACAAGAGCAACACGTTGACGCTGAAGCGGAAGAAGGACTGACCGACAACCCGCCGAAAGGAGCCTCACATGCCTCGCCTGCCGCTCCTGTGCGCCGCGGCCGCCCTGCTGGCGGTCGGGTGCGTGCCCGTGACCGCGCCGCTCGGCGACCCCGACGAGTCCGAGCCGGACAAGAAGTTGCTCGGCAAGTGGACGGTGACCAAGACGTCCGGTGTACTCGACCAGTTCTACGTCGCGTCGGTGGAGATCGACGCACCAGAGGTCAAGAAGAACCCGAAGGGGTTGATGCGGGCGACGACGGATAGCCAAGGCCCCTTGTGGTTCTACGCCGCCTCCGCCGGCAAGCACCGGTACGCGGTGGTGTGCGCCGGCCAACCCGGCGAGAAGCAACCGCAGTTCGACAAGAAGAAGGCGTTCGCCGAGTGGCAGAAGGGCAAGCCGGTGTACTGGGTGTTCCGCTACACCCTCGACGGCGACGCGCTGACGCTCGACATAGGCGATTACAATGTGGTCCAGCGGCAGTTCGACGCCGCCGGGATCGCCAGCGACGGCGGCAAGTACTTCCGGGTGTACAGCCCGACGGCCGACTGGCTGGCCAAGCTGTACGCGAAGGACGACGTTGACAAGGTTTACGACGGCACGAACGTGCTGAAGCTCACCCGCGACAAGAAGAAGTAACCGCCCGCGGCTCCGACGGCTCGCCGCCGGCCTTACGCCGCCTCCGGGCGGGCGATCTGGATCGGCGGGAACAGCCACCCGGCGGGCGTCGGCGGCAGCGGCGCGTGCCCGCCGTCGGTCCGCCCGTCCCACGCGTGCGAGTGCAGCGCGTCCAGCACCCGCTCGGCCAACTCCAGCGCGTTGCGGCCGTCCTGCCCGCTCACCCTCGGCGTGTTCCCGGTCCGCACGCAGTCGAGGAAGTGCCGCAACTCGGCCGTCAGTTGGTCGTGCTTGCGGTCGCCGTCGAGGTTCAGCACCTGCAGGTAGCGGCCGAACACCTCGTCCTTAAGCCGGGCCTTTTCGAGCGGCGTCAGCAGTTCCGGCCGCAGCCCGTGCTCGCGCAACTCCGGGCTTTGCTGCACCAGGGTCAGCTTGCGGGTGACGAAGTCGATGCCGGCGTACCCCTCGCCGGCCCACACCCGCAGCCGCCGCTTCGGGTGCCGCGTGATGCGGCTCGCGGTGACGTGGGCGACGCACCCGTTCTCGAACTCGAGCCGGGCGTTGACCATGTCCTCGTGCCCGCCGAACACCGCCGCCCCGACCGCCGACACCCGCGTCACCGGGCCGCCGACCAGCGCCAGCAACAGGTCGAGGTCGTGAATCATCAGGTCGAGGACCGCGCCGATGTCCACCGACCGCCCGGTGAACGGCCCGTGCCGCTCGGCCTCGACGAACTTCGGCCGGATCGGCCGCTTCGCCAACTCCTCGAACGCCGGGTTGAACCGCTCGATGTGGCCGACCTGGAGCGGCACCCCGGCGGCGTTCGCGAGCGCGATGAGGTCGTCCGCCTCGGCCAGCGTGCGGCACACCGGCTTCTCGACCAGCACCGGCACGCCGGCCTTCAGGAACGCCGACGCGACCTCGTGGTGGTGGATGGTCGGGGTGACGACGCTGACCGCATCGACGCGGTCGATGAGGGGCGTAAAGTGCTCATACGGGGTCGTATTGAGCTTCGTCGCGATCGCCCGCGCCTGATCCGGGTTGGCATCGACCACGCCGACCAGTTCGACGTCGGGCATGTTCGCCAGGATGCGGGCGTGGTGCTGACCCAGGTGCCCGACGCCGATCACCGCCGTCCGCAAGCGAGCCATGAAAGCCACCCGTCGAAAGTCGGAAAGTCTGAGGTCGTAAGGGCGAAGGCGCTCGGTCGGTGTCGCTCAGGCGGCGCGGCTGATGGGCCGGGCGGCTCGACGACTCTCGACCCTGCGGCCCTCGACGCGGCCCGCGAGGGCGCGGGCCAGTTCCACGTTCATCGCGTGCCCGGACCGGTACGCGACCGCGTGCCCGGCCACGTCGAACGGGCACAGGGCCAGGTCGCCCACCAGGTCGAGGATCTTGTGCCGGGCCGGCTCGTCGGCGAACCGGGTGCGGTTGTCGATCGGCCCGTGGCGGCCGAACACCAGCAGGTCTGACCCGGTCAGGTGCCGGCCGACGCCCAGCCGCCGCAGCTCGTGGGCCTCGGCCTCGGTCAGGAAGGTGCGGCAGGCGGCGAGGTCGCGGCGGAACGTCTCCGGGCACACCGGGGCGGTGTGCGTCTGCGGGCTGATCGGGCTGCCGGGGCCGTAGTCGAGGCGGTAGCTGGCGCGGAACTCGGGCGTGGCGGCCGGGTGCAGGGCGAGCGTCGCCCCGCTCGCGCGGACCACGACCGGGTGGGCGACCGCGTAGATCGGGCGGCGGGACGGCTGCACCACCACGCCGGCGGCCGCGAGCGCCTCGACGAACCCGGCGGCGGAGCCGTCGAGCCCGGGCGGCTCGGCCGCGTCCAGTTCGATCACGCAGTTGTCGATGCGGAGGCCGGCGAGGGCGGCGAGCACGTGCTCGACGAGCGTCACCCCGCCGTCCGGGGTGCCGAGCGTGGTCCGCCGCTGCGTGCCGGTGACGTATTCGGTGAGTGCCGGGGTGGTCGGGGCGCCGGGCCGATCGACGCGGCGGAACACCCGCCCGGTGTGCGGCGCGGCCGGCAGGAACCGCACGACCGACCGCGCGCCGGTGACGAACCCGACGCCGGCGACGGTCGCGGGCACCGCGAGTGTGCGTTGGTAGCGGTAGCCGATGACGCGCACGGTGTTCGCCTTCCTGGCTGAGCACGGGAGCCGCAAGCCGCCCGGGGCCGGTCGGGTCCTTCCGACCGGGGCCGCCCGCACCACCGTTATCGGCGGCGCGGGCGGTACGAGTTCACACGACTCTCACGCCCCGCTGTCGGGAGGACCGGAGGCGTGAGGGGCGGCTTACGGCCGCGGCGCACCGGGGGCCGGGGCGGGCGCGCCGGGCTGCGGCGGCACGCCCGGGGCCGGCGGGGCGGCCGGGTTCGCGCCCGGCACCCCGGTGCCGCCGGCCGGCACGTCCAGCTTGCTCACGTCCACCGGCTGGCCCTGCGCGTTCAGCGGCGGGTACCACGCGTTCAGGGTCTTCACGATGACCGCGGTCACGTCGGCGTGCGGGGCCACGTAGAACGGCTGGGCCGCCGGCGGCTTCAGCTTGAGCTCCTTGATGTACGGGCTCTTGAGCTCCTCCGGGGTGACCGCGTCCGGGTACGCGAACACGATGTGGTAGCCGTTCATCTCGGCCGTCTTATCCACCACCGTCTTCATCTTGTCGTACAGGTCGGCGATGATCGCGCTGGCGTCGTCGTTGAGCTGCTTGTTGATCTTCCGGTCCTCGTCCTCGATCATCCGGGCCAGGGCCAGCATCTTCTGGCTCTTGGCCTCCATCTCCGGGTGCTTCGGGTTGGCCTGCAGTTCCTTCTGGATCTGGATGTACTCGCCCCGCCAGGTGACGAGGTTCTTGGACATGTCGTTCTTCTTGTTGTTCAGCAGCCACACCTGGTACTTGGCCTGGCCGAAGTCGCGCATGACGGCCGCCATGTTGAACACGGCGACCGTCGGGCGGACGGCCGGCGCGGGGGCCGGGGCGGCGGCCGGCGGCGCGCCGGGGGCCGGCGGCTGCGCGTGGGCGGCGCCGGTCAGGTACAGTGCGCCGGCGACGCCGAAGGCGGCCGTCAAAAGCTGGATCGAACGCTTCACTCCATGCCCTCCTCTGGCTCCGTCTCTCGCGCCGCCCGGGGTTCCGGTCCCGGAAGGCGCCCACACCGGCCCGCGACGCGGGCTTCGCACGGCGCACGCCCCGGCAAATCCTTGCCAAAGGCGGTGTAGCCTGCGCTCCCCTCGGTGCCGTGGCGGGGGTGATAACCAATCCCCCGGGGTGCGTCAATGCGAAGGAACGCGGCGGCGCGGGCGGGGGGAAGGGCGGCAAAATCGGCCGAAAACTACGCCGGCGCAAAGAATTCCGCCGGCCGCGGACATTGAACGCGCGCGGCCCGGCGGCCGATGATAGGCGGGCACAAAATTCCGGCGGAGTGGACCTCATGTTGCGCCAGTTACTACGAACCGCCGTCCCGGTGGCCGCCCTGGCGGTCGGGTTCGGGGCGGCGGCGCTGTCCGGCGGGTGCGGGTCGAAGGGGCCGCCCGGCCCGGCGACGGTCCGCGGCAAGGTGACGTTCAACGGCCGGCCGGTCGTCGGCGGGCTGGTAGTGTTCACCCCGGACCCGCAGCGGGGCGGCCGCGGCAAGCCGGCCCGCGGCGAGACCGACGCGACCGGCGCGTTCGCCCTCAGCCTGGATGCCGCGCCGCACATCCCGGCGGGGTGGTATCGCGTCTCGCTCGCGCCCGCGCCGGCCATCCCCGACCCGGCGGCCGACGACACGCCGTTCCCGGCGAAGCTCGCCCGCCCCGACATGTCCGGACTGGAGCGCGAGGTACTCGCCGGCAAGGAGCACGTGTTCGAGTTCGCCGTCGAAGCGAAATAAGGAAGAACCCACCCCCGGCCCTCCCTGCAGGGAGGGGAGAAAACCACTCGCGCGCCTTCAACGCTCGCGAATTGTCGATGTTGTCTCCCCTCCCTGCAGGGAGGGGCCGGGGGTGGGTTCTTCCGCCTATCGGGATTGACCGCCCGGCCGCGGCGCTGCTACAACCCTTTTCCCGCCGCGCTGCGCGGCACGCTCGCAGGATGCGATCATGGCTCAGGTGCTTGCCGCACCGGTTCGCCCGTCCGCGCGCCCGGCCGCGCCGGACGTGTCCGTGTGCATAGCCAACTGGAACTGCCTCGACCTGTTGCGCCGCTGTCTTCAGTCCCTCTACGACCAGCCGCAGGGCGTGTCGTTCGAGGTGGTGATCGCGGACAACGGCTCGACCGACGGGGCGGCCGACATGGTCGCCGCCGAGTTCCCGCAGGCGGTGCTGATCCGCAACCCGGACAACCGCGGGTTCGCACGGGCCAGCAACCAGGCCGCTGCCGCGGCGCGCGGCCGGTTCCTGTTCTTCCTGAACAACGACACGCTCGTCCCGGCGAACACCCTCCGGCAGTTCCTCGACCTCGCCGAGGCCAACCCCACCGTCGGGATGTTCGGCCCGCGACTCCGCGGCGCCGACGGGCTGTTCCAGATCAGCTACCGCCGCAAGCCGACACTCGGCGCGCTCCTGCACAAGATCAGCCTGCTCCGCTGGACGCGGCTGTTCCGCAAGGCGTACCTCGACTACCGCCGGGCGACGTTCGACCCGTCGCAGGTGCGGTCGGTGGAGGTGCTGATGGGCGCGGCGGTGTTCCTGTCGCGCGAGATGTTCGAGCAGAGCGGCCGGTGGGACGAGGGGTACGGGTTCGGGGTCGAAGACATCGACCTGTCGGCGCAGGTGAACCGCCGCGGGCCGCTGATGTTCGTGAACTCGGTCGAGATCGTCCACTACGGCCGCGAGGCCGGGCGGAAGAACGTCCACTTCGCCGCCCCGAACGTCGCCATCGGGTTCGTCCGGTACTTCCGCAAGTCCGGGACCAGCCCGCTGGCATTGTTCGCGTACAAGCTGTTGGTGACGCTCGACGCCCCGGTGCAGATCGGCCTGAAGCTGTGCGAGGCCGGCTGCCGGTATGCCACCCGGCGGCCCGACAAGGCGAAGAAGAGCCTCTTGGCGGCGCGCGGGCTGTGGGCGTTCGTGCGGCACGAACTCGTGCGGTTCTGGAAGGCGTGATTCTTCTGTAGCCGGCCTCTGTGAGGCCGGAGGTAGACGGCGCGTGTAGCACCGGCCTCACAGAGGCCGGCTACAGAAAGGCACCGAGATGCGCACCCGCGACCTGCTCCGCTTCGTCCCCGGACTGAACCGGCTCGCCCGGCAACTCGACTTCCGCGAGCGCGAGAGCCGGCTGCTCACCGAGGAGTGCCGGCGGTTGGCCGCGGAGAACCACCGGCTCAAGGTCGTGACTCGCGATTCCCGCCCGCCCGCCGCGGTCGCCGACGCCGAACTCCCGCTCCCGCCGGACGTACTCCGGCTGATGGTCGCCGGCACCGACGACGCCGACTGGTTCCTGTCGGCCGGTCGGCTGGCGGCTGAGTCACTGACCGAACTGCTGTCGCGGCACGGCGTTTCGCTCGACGGCGCGGCGGTGCTGGACTTCGGCTGCGGGTGCGGCCGGGTGCTGCGGCACCTCCGGGACTCCGGGGCCGAGTTGCACGGGTGCGACACCAACCCGGTGGCGGTCGAGTGGTGCGCCGACCACCTGCCGTTCGCCCGCGTCGCGGTCAACGCGCTCGAGTCGTCGCTCGTCGATCACGACGCCGAAACCTTCGATGTGGTTTACGCGCTGTCGGTGCTGACCCACCTGCCGTCGCGTCTGCAAGCGCACTGGATGGGCGAGTTCCGCCGCGTCCTGAAGCCGGGCGGGGTGCTGGTGCTGTCGCTGCACGGCGACGCCACCCTTCACCACCTGAGCCGCGCCGAACGGGCCGACTACCGGTTCGGGCGGCTGGTGGTGCGGGGCGACGACCTCGCCGGCACCAACCACTGCGCCGCGTTCCACCCGCCGGCGTTCGTCCGCGGCGAGTTCGCGCGGGGTTTCGAGGTGCTGGAACTGGCACGCGAGGGCGCGAAGGGCAACCCACCGCAGGACGCCTGGGTGCTGCGGCGGGCGGGCTGACGGCCGCGCGTGAAGAACGGAAACGCCGCCCGGACAAACTCCGGGCGGCAGTTTTTTGCGCCGCGGGTGCGGTCAGTCGTTGGTGACGACCTCACCGAACCGGGCGGTGACCAGCGCGGCGAAGGTGGCCGGGGCGATGCTCTGGCGGAGGAACCGGACACTCCCGTCGGCCATCGCCACGTTCACCCCGCCGCTGTGGAAGCTGTACGGCTCGCTGTCGTTGTTGCAGTTCATCACGCAGTTGCCGGCCCCGGACGCAACGCCGCTGCCGTTCACCGCCCCGGTGGTGGAGTTCGACCCGTCGATGCTGCCGACCACCCCGTCCGGGCTGGCCCACCCGAGCTGGTCGGTCAGGCTGTTGCCGGTGTCGCGGCCGAGGATGAAGTTGTTCGGCCGCCCGGCGTCCTCCACGAACAGCAGCGTGTTGCTGGTGCCGTCGGTAACCGCCACGATCGGGGTGTCCACCAGTTGCTGGAGCGCGCCGGTCAGTTGCTGCTCCTGCTGGGCGGAGGTGAGCGACGCCAGGTTGCCCGGGATGGCCAGCCCGGCCCCGGTGTAGAACCGCACCCGCACCTGCCGCAGGGTGATGTAGTCGGCCACCCCGAACGTGCCGGCCGGGACCGCGCTCGACCCCGGCCCGGGCGACCAGGTTTGGGTGAACGCCGCGTTCGCCCGCCGCGGGAACCCCGGACCCGACGGGCAGTTGAACACCTTCATGTTGGTCTGCCCGATCGTCAGGTTCGACGGGTTGGTGCCGTTCGCGGTGGTGTCGGTCCACCGCTTGGTCAGGTCCCACTGCTTGCCCAGGTTATCCTGCTCGATGTACGCCAGCACGATCGGCGTCCACGCGCGGAACTTGTCGTCCACCTGAGTAGTCCCCGGGTTCCACGCCCGCGACGACGGGAAGCTGTCCCGGTTGATGCCGGCGTAGTTGTGGACCGCCAGCCCCATCTGCTTGAGGTTGTTCTGGCACGACATGCGGGCGGCGGCCTCGCGGACCTTCTGCACCGCCGGCAGCAGAAGGCCGATCAGGATCGCGATAATGGCAATAACGACGAGCAACTCGATGAGCGTAAAACCCCGCCGGATACGACGTAAGTCCATGTGTCACCCCGTGAGTGAATGATGAAGGTGGCAGCGAGGTGAAAGCTTACGGGGTCCGGCGGGAATTCGTATTATGGTTAAGTGAATGTTCCGTTAACGAAGTGTGAATGAGGGCAAAAGGGTGCCGAAGCCGCGACCGAAGCGCGACTTTCCGACGAAAGTGTGTGCCGCGTGCGGGCGGCCGTTCGCCTGGCGGGCGAAGTGGGCGAAGGTGTGGGACCAGGTGCGCTACTGCTCCGACCGCTGCCGCCGGGCGGGGCGGGGCGGTCGGAGCGGCACCGGGTCGCCGCCCGGCGGTCCGTAATCGTCAGTAGGAGGCGTCCACCACCTCTCCGCCTCCCTTGGTGACCAGCGCCGCGAGCACCGTGATCGGGATCGAGTCGCGGAGGAACCGCACCGACCCGTCGGCGAAGCTGACGTTCGCCCCGCCGGTGTGGAAGCTGTAGATGTCGCCGCTCTGGTTGTTCACGTTCATGCACGCGGTCCCGTTGGCGTTGGCGCTGCCGTCGGCGTTGGTGCCGGTCACGGTGATGCGGTTGTCGCTGTCCGCCCAGATGCCGGTCGAGGTGCCGGTCAGGGGGGCGCACTGCCGGCCCAGGCACTGCTTGTCGCGGGCCGCCGCCTCCGAGTACACGATGGTGTTGGAGGTGCCGTCGGTGATCGACAGGATGGGCGTCGTGCCGTTCTGCCGCAGCGCCCCCTTGCTGCCGTCCCCGGCCCACGGCACGGCCGCCGCGACGACCGAGTTCTTGAAGCTGATCTCCGCCCCGAGCGAGTCCTTGTTGGTCTTGACCTGTGTCGCCGCCGCGTAGTCGCCCGGCCACCCGGTAGCGTTCCCGGTGCCGCCGCTCGGGTACACCTTGCCGCCGAGGATGTTGGTCCCCGACCCGGGGGCCGACGGCGGGGCGAACGCCGCGTTGCCGGCCCCGATCCACGACGTCCCGGTCACCGTGATGCTGTCGCCGGACTGGCTGGACGGGCAGCGGAACAGGTTGAACTTCAGGACCAGCGGGGCCGCGTTGAGCGGGTCGTTCCAGTCGGCCGCGAACACGTACAGCGGGTACACGTTGTTCTGCTCGACGTACGGGAGCAGCGGCACCAGCCCGCTGCACCGCCCCTGCGTGCCCTGGGCGCTACCGGGCGTCTGGGTGGCCGTCGGCGAGTACGGAATGTACGGCGGCTGGCTGTTGTTCTTGGTGACCGCGTTGTACGGCAGCGAGCCGTTGGCCGACTCGAAGTTCAGCGCCGCCAGCGCCAGTTGCTTGAGGTTGTTGGAACACTTCATGCGTGCGGCCGCCTCGCGCACCTTCTGGACGGCCGGGAGCAGCAGGCCGATCAGGATCGCAATAATCGCAATCACCACCAGCAACTCAATCAGCGTGAACCCGCGCCGATGCGAAATGGACATCACAGCGAGTGACCCCTCACAAACAAACGCGGACGGAATGCCCGTGGCGGTTTTGGTAATGGAGGTCGGAATAGCAATATGGGAGCCAGAAGATGCGGGATACCACATTCGTCGCGTAATTGATGCCAATCTAACCGTAGCTAAACTTATTCTACTCCGAATCGACATATGCCAGCTTTCGCGGTCGTTGCGGGCGCCCGCGGCGTGGGTGCCGGACGATCATACTGGCCGTCCGGCACCCACGCCGCGGACACATCGCACCGGCCGTCACGGCAGCGGGGCGGACTTGATCTTCCACTTGTCGCCTTCTTTGGCGAAGGTCCACTCGTGGTCCGACGTGGTCGCGCTGTTGGCCACGCTCCGCACCGTCACCTTGGCGGTCGCCTCCGCCCCGTTGATGGTCGGGTCGCCGTTCACGCGGTACGTGTAGGTCGAGTATCGCTTGGCCTGTTTCGCGTCCTTCGGGACGGCCCCGGCGACGAACGTCCGCGGGAGTTCGGCCGGGGTGTTCTCGTCGCTCATCCGGGCGACCACGTTCGCGATCTCCTTGCCGTCGTCGGACCCGTAGCTCGGCCCCTGCGGGGCGGGGCTGCCGCACCCCAGGGCGAGCAGGGCGGCGGGAAGGGCGACGGCCGAAATCAACCAGGCGCGCATGTCGAAAGACCTCAGGTCGATGAAGCGGAACGGGCGGGCCGGGGCGTCCGGCCCGCCGGGCGGAACTCCGCCGGTCAGTCCTGGGCGACCACCTCGCCGCCGGCGCGGCTGCCCATCGCCTGCCACGCCTTCAGGTCGATGCCGTTGCGGAAGAACCGCACGCTCCCGTCGGCCATGCACCCGTTCACCCCGCCGCTGTGCTTGCTCCGGGCGGCCGCCCAGGTGTTCCCGTCGGCCCGGTTCTGGACGCACTTCAGGTTGTCCGGGTAGTTCGCCGGGATGTTCGGGTCGCACCCCGGGAACGTGTCCGGCGTCGTCGAGTTGGGCGCGGTGTTGCTCAGGAACATGTTGCCGCCGGCCCCCGGCACGAGGGTACACCCGCGCCAGTCGATGCTGGTGCCGGCGACCTCCGTGCTGTTGGCCGGGCCGGTCGCCACGTCGTACGGGAGCACCTCGCTGAACATGAGGGTGTTCGAGGTGCCGTCGGTGATGGCGACGATCGCCACCCCCTTGCCGATCCCGAACCGGCTCTGGACCGGCCACTTGACCACGTTCGCGATGGTGAACACCCCGGCGGTGCTGCCGCCCGTCGCCCCGTCGCCGAACGTGCCCCCGCCCCAGCACCCGACGTAGTTCGACTTGTTCAGGTTCTCCAGCGCGAAGTCGTCGTAGCACACGTCCGGGTTGTGGGGCGAGCTCGGGCACGTCATGAACTTCCGCATGACCCGCTGGAACCCGACCTCGGGGCGGCGCTCCGGCAGCCCGTCCAGCTCGTCCTGCGGGCAGGCGATGTAGTCGTCGCCGGTGATGCCGGTGGTGTACGCGACGTTCAGCAGACTCGCGAGCGGCGTCTGCTCCATCTCGGCGGTGATGTGGAACGGCCAGCTCACCCCGTAGCAGTTGGCGTTCGACCCGCCCGTCCACGCCTGGCGGCCGGACACCCACCACAGCGGCGGCTCGGTGCCGGGGGCCGGGCTACCCGAACCCGGGGTGGGGGCCACGCCCGTTGCCCCGGTTTGCGGCGCGTTCGATTGGGCGGTCTGCTGGAACCGCGGCAGGCCCGGCGGCAGCGTGCCGTGTGTGCTGGCCACGTTGTGGGCCGCCAGCCCCAGTTGCTTGAGGTTGTTCTGGCACTTCATGCGGGCCGCCGCCTCGCGCACCTTCTGGACGGCGGGCAAAAGCAGGCCGATCAGGATGGCGATAATGGCGATGACCACTAACAGCTCGATGAGCGTGAACCCACGCCGACGCGAAATGGACATCTGTCGTCTCCGGCTAAAACGAGATAAAGAAGTCGCCGTTTCTTCAAACAGCGCCTCAGCGGCAGGCAGTCGCCCGCCCGTTTTTCAAGAAACAACGCCCGCCATTGCAGCGCGAACGCCAAACGACGCGGAAAGTGGGAAGAAGTGTGTCGAACGCAACGAATTAACTGTTCAGAAATTCATTCAACCTAAAATCTACACGAATCTCTTTCACTGCCGCCCGGAGCGGGGCGAGGAGGGGCGGGCCGGCTGAAATGGGCACCAGTATACTTTGATTTCCGAACGGCCAGCGTGGGCGTCGGGCGATCACCGCATCGCCTTCGCCCACTCCAGCGCCTTCTGGAGCGACTCCATCGGCAGGCCGATGACGTTGCTCACCGTCCCTTCCTCCACCGTGATGTACGGGTCGTGCGGCAGTTCGATGGCGTACGCCCCGCTACACCCCTCCCACTTGCGGGTGGTGATGTAGGCGTCGATCTCGGCGTCGCTCAGCGCCTTCATCCGCACCAGGCTGCGCTCCTGCCAGCACACCTGCCAGTCGCCGGGGCGCAGCCACAGGCACACGCCGGTCCACAACTCGTGGACGGTGCCGCTCAGCCCGCGGATGATCCGCTTAGCGTGCTCGGCGTCGTCCGGCTTGCCGACGACCCTGCCGTTCAGCCAGCCGACGGTGTCCGCAGCGATCACGAGGCCGTCGTCGGTCTGCTTGGCGACCGCGGCGGCCTTCAGCCACGCCAGTTCGCCGACGTAGTGCCGGCAGTCGCCCAACCGGGCTTCGGTCGGCTCGTCGATGTTCGACGGCTGAATGGTGTAGGGCAGCCCGCTCTGGTCCATGAGCCACTTGCGGCCCCACGAGCCGCTGGCGAGGATCAGGCGGAACGGGAGTTGCGCGTGCGTTGCCATGCGTCGAGTACCCCGGCGAGCTTCGGCCACAGCCGGTCGGCAGTCAGTTCCGGCATGCAGATCATGTTATCGCATTTCTTCAGGTAGCTCCCGGCACACGCAACCGACGTTGCGACGCAATTCGCCGCTTGCGAATATGGGCCGTGGAGCCGAATCTGCGTGCAGAGGTACGGGACGACGCACGGCGTGCCGAGTGCGGCGGCGAGGTGCAGCGGGCCGGTGTCGTTGCCGAGCATCGCGTCGGCCTGCGACAGCACCGCGGACAGCCGCGGTAGGGTTGTGCGCCCGGTCAGGTCCAGAACCGGCCCGCGTAACCCAACAGCCAACTGCTGCGAAAGCGCGATGTCGTCCGGCGCGCCGACCAGCACCGCGGACGCCCCGAAGCTCGCATACGCGCGGTTGAGCGCCTCCGCGAAGTGCGCGATCGGCCACCGCTTCGTCACCCACTTCGCCCCGACCGCCACCGCAACGACCGGTCGCGGCAGGTGCGCGAGTTCCGCGCGAGCCGCTTCCACCTCGGCAGACTGGAGGGGCACGCGGAACACTTTGGGGAGGTGCCCGACCCCGAACGCCTCCGCGACCGCCCACATGCGATCGACCGCGTGCCCTCCGTCGCGGCCGGGGGCTTTCAGCTTGTGCGTGTAGAAGTAGCGGCCGCCCTCGCGTGCGGCGGCGAACCCGACCCGCCGCGGCGCGCCGGTGGCCCACGTCATCAGCCCGCTGCGGAGCAACCCCTGCATGTCGATGGCGAGGTCGAACCGGCGGCGGCGGAACTCGCGGGCGAACGCCCACGCCGCCGGCAGCGCCCGCACGCCCTTGAACGCGCCACGATCGAACGGAAGCGTGTCGGTCAAGTCCGGGTGGCCGGCGATGAGCGGTTCGAGGGAGCGGTTGACGACCCAGGTGATGCGGGCGTCCGGGAACCGCTGCCGCAGCGCGGTGAGCACCGGCAGCGCGTGGACGATGTCGCCCAGCGCGCTGGGCTTGACGAGGGCGATGCGGCGGGCGTCGATCCGGTCCAGCATGCGTCAATTTGTCCAACAGAGTATTCACCGCAGAGGGCACGAGAGGGCACGAGAGGAAGGCAAAAGCAGAGAAGAATTGTCTTCAAACTCTCTTGTTTTCCTCTCGTGCCCTTTCGTGCCCTCTGCGGTGAATACTCTTAATTCTTCGTCTTCGGCAGCAGCGCCCCGACGACCAGCAGGCTGACCACGGCGGCGGCGAACGGTAGTGTGCGCGACGGGTGGACGTCGAACAAGACCGATCCGAGGAACGGGCCGAGGATGCGGCCGAGCGACGCGAACGCTTGGTTCACCCCCTGTACTTCCCCCTGCCGCGACGGGTCGGCCTTCTTCGAGACCAGCGCCGACACCGACGGGTTGGTGAACGCGAACCCGATGACCGAAATCGACAGCGCGACGTAGAACCCGGCCTTCAGCCCGGCCGTACTCGGTTCGCTGTACCCCAGCCACGCGACCGCCGCCATCCCCACCATGCCGACGAACAGCATCCCGACGCCGGCTCGCAGCAGCGCCGCCTCGCCCCGCTTCTTGGTCATCGGCCGGTACGCCCCGCCGGCGAACATCAGCACCCCGCCGACGAACGCGAACACCAGGAAGTTGTCCTCGTTCGTCATCCCGAACAGGGTTTCCGTCAGCCGGGCCAGCGTCGCCTCGAAGTTGGCGAACGCGAAGATCGCCAGGAAGTACACCAGCACCAGCCCGCCGACGGTCGGCATTTTGAGCACCTCGACCGTCCGCGCGACGCTGAAGAACTCCTTCCCGGCCTTGTTGTTCGGGTCGCGCGTCTCCTTGAACACCAGCACCGCGATCACCAGCGCGACCAGCGACAGCCCGCTCGCCAGCGCGCCGACGCCCCACGGCTGCTGGGCGAACAGCGCCAGCCCGAAGTACGCGATGAGCGGCCCGAGGGTGAACCCCGCGCCGAACGCGATGCCGATCAGCGCCATCCCCTTCGCCCGCTTGTCCGGCGGGGTGCAGTCGGCGATGACCGCCGCCGCGGTGCCGACGCTCGCCCCGGCGATCCCCGCCCCGACCCGCGCGAGCAACATCAGCCCGATCGCCAGCGACGCGCCCGACTCTGGATCGAGGCTGACCGCGAACCCGTAAAGGGCATAAAAGACGACCGAGCCGGCCAAGCTGATGAGCAGCACAGGTTTGCGGCCGATGCGGTCGGAGATGCGGCCCCACACCGGGCTGAACACGAACTGCATCAGCGAGAACACCGAGAACAGCGCGCCGATGACCGCGCCCTTCGCCTCCGGGGCCAGCCCGAGCGCGGTCAGGTGCGGTTCGGCCTGTCGCGGCAGCACGGGCAGCACGATGCCGAACCCCAACAGGTCGATAAACACGACCAGCCAGACGATGCCCAGCGCGCCCTTCGTCGCGCGGCCAGCGGGGCGGGGAGCGTCGGCACCCGGTGCGGTCTCATTCGGCGTGTCATTCATGCGGAGAGGATACAGACGCCGCGCCGCCCGCACAGCCCGCGCCGGCGGCGCGCCCGTCGCGCCGGACCGCCGGCGTTCGGCCGGGTTGATGTTGACCGGCACGCGGATTGCGCCGACAAAGGAATTTCACGGACACCCTCACCCGCACCCGAGCCGCCGATGGGCCAGACCGAGACTTCCGCCGCGCGCCCCGCCGGTTCGGACGCCGCCGCCCGCACCGCGTTCCTGGTCGCCAGCGCCGCCGGCGTGCCCGACGGCACTCTGCTGGCGTCGGCCAAGTACCCCGGCGAGCCGCTGTCGGCCGACGAGGCCGTCGCCCGCGCCTTCGTCGAGGCGAAGGAGACGCGGCAGCCGATCCCGGTCGAGTTCTTGGTGCCGGCCGGGGTGTGCGTCCTGCGGCTCGGCCCGGACTTCGCGCTGCTCGGCTTAAAATGCATGGACGCACCCCAGTTTCGGCCGCGGGAGGTGGTGAACCAGTTCTGGTTCAGCGCCACGCACTACAAGGCAAAGTTGATCACGTTTCGCGGCCGCACGTTCGACCTGCCGCTGCTGGAACTGGCCGCGTTCCGGCACGGGATTTCGGCCCGCGACTACTACCTGGCCCGCGACCGCTACCGCGGCCCGCTCGACCTGACCGACTGGTTCACCAACTACGGGGCGTGCGACTTCGCCGGCGGGCTGGACGTGCTGGCGAAGCTGGTCGGCAAGCCGGGCCGGGCCGACGCCACCGGCGAGCGGACCTACCGGCAGTACCGCGCCGGCGACTTCCAGGCGATCAACGACGGGTGCCTGTGCGACGCGCTGGACACCTACTTCGTGTTCCTGCGGACCCGCATCCTGACCGGCGACATCACCCGCGAGCAGGAAGCCGAACTCGCGGCGAAGGCGAAGGCGTTTCTCGCCGCAAAGACGGGCGAAAACCCGGTACTGAGCGGCTATCTGAACGACTGGACCGAGTCGGCCGCCTAAATTGCCCAGACGCCGCATTTTCTCGTTGCGGCCGAGTGACAACGCGCTGACAATGGCGTGATGCACACAACACATTTTGCCCGTCGCACCGCCCATCCCGCGCGAATTGAGCAGACGCACAATTCGCTACATGGGCGCCGCGCCTTTACGCTCATCGAACTGTTGGTCGTCATCGCGATCATCGCCATCCTGATCGGCCTTCTGCTGCCGGCCGTTCAGAAGGTGCGCGAGGCGGCGGCGCGGATGAAGTGCTCCAATAATTTGAAGCAAATCGGCCTCGCGCTGCACAACTACGAGAGCGTGGCCCAGAAGTACCCGCCGGGCGGGCAGTACGCGGTCGGGGCGACGTCCGGCGACTCGTACTCGGTGCAGGCCCGGCTGCTGCCGTTCCTCGAACAGGGCAACCTGTACGCGCAGATCGACCTGAACGCGGTGCCGGCGACGCAACTGGGCGTCATCGGCCAGCGGATCGCTGTGTACATCTGCCCGAGCGAGGTCCGCGACCAGCCGCGGGACCAGGGCGGCGGGAAGGTCACCTACCCGCACAACTACGCGGTCAACCTGGGGACGTGGTTCGTGTGGGACCCGGCGACCGGGCGCGGCGGCGACGGCGCGCTGGTGGTCAACGCCCAGACCCGCCCGGCCGACTTCACCGACGGCATGAGCAACACCGTCGGGTTCGCCGAGGTGAAGGCGTATCAGCCGTACGTCCGAGGTACAAGTAGTCCGACCGCGGTCGGCGCGGCCCCGCCGGCGAGCGTCGCCGAGGTGCTCGCGCTGGCCGCCACCGGCACCTACCGCGGCGAGATCGCCCACACCGAGTGGACCGACTCGCCGAGCCACCAGTCGGCGGTCGCGTTCGTCCTGCCGCCGAACACGAAGGTGCCGTACGACGCGAGCGGCACGACGGTCGATATTGACCTGCTCACCCAGCCGGAGGGGGGAAGCGCGAGCAAGCCGACGTATTCGGTGATGACCAGCCGCAGCTACCACAGTGGCGGGGTGGTGAACGTGGTGTTGATGGACGGGTCGGTGCGGTCGGTGAGTTCGTCGGTGACGATCGCCGCGTGGCGGGCCGCCGGCACCCGCAACGGCGGCGAGACGCTCGGCCTTGACTGACGCCGCGTCGCGCGGATTGACTTCTGTAGCCGGCCTCTGTGAGGCCGGTACTACTCCGGTGGTGTCGCCCGGCCTTCACCCGAATGGCCGGGGACAGAAAACGGCCCCTCACCCCTTCCCCAACACCAGATCGAGCGCCCAGCACCCAGGCGCGTGCTCCTTCGCTTCACGACAGTGCGCCAATAGCGCCGCGTCGCGGCAGCCGGCGTCTTCGAGCGCGTCGGCCAGGATCGGCAGTTCCGCGAAGTTGCCGCTCGCCTGAATTCCCTCTGCGATGTGCCGGGCCGCCCCGTGGTTGCACAACAGCCATCCGGGATCGAACGCCGGCGGGCGGAGCGGGTCGGCGAACACCTCGCGGATGGTGTCGCACGCGGTCGCGGTCGCCGCGGTCACGCGCTCGGCGAAGCGCTCCGAGTAGGTGCCGCCGATGAACAGGTGCTTGAGTCGCTCGTTCCAGGCGTCGTCGCGGGCGCGCTGCTCGACGCGGGCCATCAGCACCGCGAGTACCGCGTTGATGTCGGCGTAGTTGACCGTCGAGAGCGTCCCGAGGCGGCCGGCGAGCAGCGGGAGCCACGAACCGGCCCCCATCGTCTGGCGGGGCGGGTGCGGGTCGGGCAACTCCGGCACCGCCGGGCGAACGACCTCGCGCCAGATGTGCGTCTTGATGCCCTTCCGCGGCTGCGCGACGGCGAACCGCTCGGCCGCGTCCAGCACCCGCAGGCCGAGCGGGGGCGGCGCGCCGATGTGCAACCGCCGCACTAGCGCGCACGCCAAAAGCAGGTACTTGCGGCCGCTCGGCCGAATCCGCGACAGCCGCATCAGGTGATGCGGGTTCTTGGCCGTCGCCCACGCGGTCTCGTCCACAGCGCGCCTCCGCCGCGGGTGAAAGGCGAATCGTAACACAGACGCGCCCGCCGGCCGCGGGTTCGGGTACAATCGCCCCACTCTCCCGCACACACCCGGAGAAACGCATGTCAGCCGAAGTTTCGCGCCGCGACCTTTTGGCCGCGGTCGCCGCGGTCGGGGTCGGCAACGCCACCTTCCACCGCGCCGCGGTCGCCGCCGCGGCCCAGCCGAACACCGAAATCACCGCCGAAATGGTCAAGAACGCCGAGTGGGTCGCCGGGGTGACGCTCACCGACGCCGACCGCAAGGCGGTCGCACAGGCGATCAATCGGACGCTGGCGAACGTCGCCACGATCCGCAAAGCGGGCGTCAACTACGACACCCCGCCGGCCTTCGCGCTCACTCCCGAGGCCGCCGGGCGCGCGCCGGCCGCCGCGGGCCGCGGCACTGTCACCCCGTCGCCGGTCAAGGACGCCAAGAAGCCGGAAGCCGACGACGACCTCGCGTTCGCCACCCTCGCCACGCTCGCGGAGCTGGTCCGCACAAAGAAGGTCAGTTCGGTCGAGCTGACGAAGCTGTACTTGCAGCGGCTCAAGAAGTACGACCCGGCGCTGCTGTGCGTGGTGTCGCTGACGGAAGACCTTGCGCTCAAGCAGGCCGAAGCCGCGGACAAAGAGATCGCCGCCGGGAAGTACCGCGGGCCGCTGCACGGCATCCCGTGGGCCGCGAAAGACCTCATCGCCTACCCCGGCTATAAGACGACGTGGGGCGCGGGGCACTTCAAAGAGCAGTTAATTGACGCGAAGGCGACGGTGGCCGAGCGGCTCGACGACGCCGGCGGGGTGCTGGCGTGCAAAACGACGCTCGGCGCGCTGGCGTGGGGCGACGAGTGGTTCGGCGGCAAGACGCGGAACCCGTGGAACGTCAAGCAGGGCAGCAGCGGGTCGTCGGCCGGCACCGCGTCGGCGGTCGCCGCCGGGCTGGTCGGGTACGGGATCGGCAGCGAGACGTTCGGCAGCATCGTCTCGCCCAGCAGCGTGTGCGGGGTGACCGGGCTGCGGCCGACGTTCGGCCGGGTCAGCCGCAGCGGGTGCATGGCCCTGTGTTGGACGCTCGACAAGATCGGCCCGATGTGCCGCAGCGTCGAAGACTGCGCGCTGGTGCTCGGCGCGATCCACGGGGCCGACGGCAAGGACGCGGCCGCGCAGGACCGGGCGTTTGACTGGCCGTACAAGGGCAAGCTGAGCGACCTCACCGTCGGCTTCGTCAAGGGCGTCGGGGCGTCGGACGCCGATCTGAAGACGCTCGAAGACCTGGGCGTCAAGCTGGTGCCGATCGAACTGCCGCGGGGGCTGCCGAACGCGCTCATCAGCACCATCCTGGACGCCGAGACGGCGACCGCGTTCGACGCGGTGACGCGGGAGGGCGTGCGGGACGGCCTCGGGCTGTGGCCGAACACGTTCCGCCGCGGCCGGTTCATCACCGCCGTCGATTACCTGACCGCCCAGCGCGCCCGCACGCTGCTCATGCAGCAGATGGCGAAGGCCGTCGAGAAGGTGGACCTGTACGTCGGCGGCGGTGACTTGCCGCTGACCAACCTGACCGGGCACCCGACCGTGTGCCTGCCGAACGGGCTGGTCAAGGCCGGCGGGACCGAGGTGCCGAAGCCGATCACGTTCACCGGCCAGTTGTTCGGCGAGACGAAGCTCCTGGCGGTGGCGAAGGCGTTCCAGGAGGCGACCGGGCACCACCTCAAGCGCCCGCCGCAGGCGAGTTGGGTGGCCGAGAAGAAGGAGTGACGCGGCGCCGCCCCGCCCGGCAGTAGAAGCCCGGGCGGGCGATCGGGTCGTTAAACTTCGATCGGCGTGACGACGCCGGTCGAGAGGTCGTACACGCCGCCGGCCACCAGCAGTTTCCCCTCCTTGATCCGCCGCGCGATCACCGGGGACGCCTCGCTCAGCAGCGCGGCCTGCACCTTCACGTTCTCCCGCACCGCCGCCGCGACGTCGCCCTCGGCCGCCTTCACCGCCGGCCGCAGGTGCTGGAACAGGACGCCGATCTGCCCCGGCACCTCCTCGCCGCGGACCGCCGCGGCCACCGCCCCGCAGTTGGTGTGCCCCAGCACGTACAGCACCTTCGCCCCCAGTACGTGCGTGGCGAACTCCAGGCTGCCCAGGCACTCGGGGGTGGTCACGTTGCCGGCGATGCGGGCCACGAACACGTCGCCGAACCCCTGGTCGAACACGATCTCGACCGGGACGCGGCTGTCGGCGCACCCGAGGAAGGCGGCGTACGGCTTCTGCTCCGGGGCCACCTCCCGGAGCCGCTGGAGGTCGCGGTTGGGGGCGTGCGGCCGGCCGGCGGCGAACCGCTCGTTGCCGGCGTACAGCAGTTCCAGCGCGCCGGCCGGGCTGAGGTCGTCGCGGACGGCCGGCGCCGGCCCGCCGCCGCACTCGGGGGTGTGGATGTGATGCACGTCGCACATGGGGCACGCCTCCGGGGGTGCGCGAAAAAGCCGGTGGGCTTCCCCCGCGGTGGGAAGACGCCCGCCGGCCTACATCCGGCCCGACGGGTCGCGCCGGGCCGGCTCTGAGCTTACGTTGTAATGTCGCCCGCGCGGCGCGGCTTCCGGTCAGAACCCGGCCTCCGCACCTCTCAGGCGCCACGAGGATTGATACCCGGCGGGCGCGATTTGTCAAGCGCCGGCCGCCTTCACCGCCGGCCGGCCGGCCAGCGCGAACACGATGACCCGCTCGCCGGTGCGGGTGCTGATGTCGGTGTGCATGCTCCGCACCTCGACCCCGACGACCGCCCCGACGGCCGCCGACAGGACCGCGGCCCCGGTCTCGATCAGGTGCTGGCGCATCTGCTTGACCAGGTCGCGGCCGCGGTCGCCGCTGGCCGTCAGGCTCAGCTCGGCCGGGGTCAGCACGTTCTTGAGCCGCACCACCACGAGGTCGTCGATGAGGTGCGCGCGGACCTCGAGCGGGCCGCGGCCCATGTACTCCTTCTCGAACCGCACCACCGCCTGGCTGACCTCCTCTTCGAGCTGCCCGCGGGTCTTGAGGCTCATGGCGCGTGCCCTCCCGGTGCGGCCGGCGTGCGGACGTGCTCCGGGCGGACGCCGACCCCGACCAGCCGGGCCGGGAGGCGGCGCAGCAGGGGAACGCGGCGGAACAGGCGGAACGCGAGCGGCGCCTTCAGCGGCCCCCTTCCCGCCAGCGCCCGGGTGATGACCCGCTTCTGCACCTGCACCTGGAGCCACTGCGTCAGTTGCGTCGGCAGGGTACGGCGGCGCTGCACGCCCGCGAGGTCGGCCCCGGTCACGCTCCCGGTCTTCAGTTTGACAGCGAGCGCGTTGGCGGTCGCGACCGCGTCCTGAATGGCGAGGTTGACGCCCACCCCGCCGACCGGGGACATCGCGTGCGCCGCGTCGCCGATGCACAGCAGCCCCGGCCGCCACCACCGCCGCAGCCGATCGACCGTCACCGTCAGCAGTTTCACCTGATCCCAGCTCTGCAACTCGCCCACGCGGTCGGCCAGTTGCGGGGCGACGGCCGCGACGTCGGCCCGGAACGCCTCCAGCCCGCGGGCCGTCACCGCGGCGTGCCCGCCCTTCGGGATGACGAACCCGCACTGCCAGTAGTCGCCGCGGTAGATCATGATGAAGATGCGGCCGCGGTCGAACCGACCGCCGAGCCGGTCGCCGTCGCCCGGCTTGTGCGACAGCCGCATCCACAGCACGTCCATCGGCGCGCCGAGGTTCTTCACCGGCAGCCCGGCCCGCGCGCGGACGGTCGAGTGGCGGCCGTCGCACCCGACGGTGAGCGGGGCGCGGACTTCGAGCGGCCCGTCGGGCGTGTCGGCCCGCACCCCGGCCACGCGGTCGCCGTCGTACACGAGGTCGGTGACCGCGGCCCGCATCATCAGCCGGAACGTCGGGTACGCCTTCGCGTGTCGGGCCACGAAGGCGAGGAAGTCCCACTGCGGCATCAGGGCGATGAACTTGCACCGCGTCGGCAGCGCCGAGAAGTCGGCGAGCGGGAACTCGTCGCCGGCGAAGTTGGCGGCCAGCGCCCGCGCTTCCTGGTGCGGCTCGCGCAGGAACTCGTCGAGCAGGCCGAGTTCGTGGACGACTTCGAGCGTCGAGGGGTGGATGGTGTCGCCGCGGAAGTCGCGGAGGAAGTCGGCGTGCTTTTCGAGCACGACCGCCGCGACCCCGGCGCGGGCGAGGAGCAGCCCGAGCACCATCCCGGCCGGGCCGCCGCCGACCACGCAGCACTGCGCCTGAACGACCTGTGCGGACATGCGCGCTCCCGGACACGGCTGGGCTTCGGGAATTGTACCGGCGGCCGGCCGACCGTGTCGTCCGGTTTCGCGGGCCGGGTACAATTCCCTCATGAGCCAGACCATTCGGTTACTCCCGCTCGAAGCCGCCGACGGCCCCACCAACATGGCCGCGGACGAGGCGCTGCTCGAATCCGCCGTCGGCGGCGTCGCGTCGCTCCGCTTCTACACCTGGACCGCCCCGACGGTCTCCCTGGGCTACTTCCAGCACGCCGCCGAGCGGGCCGCGAACGCGAACCTGTCGCCGCTGGCGTGGGTCCGTCGTTCGACCGGCGGGGCGGCGATCGTCCACCACCACGAACTCACCTACGCGCTCGCCCTCCCGCCGGGCAAGGAGTGGAGTTCCGCCGAACACTGGATTTGCCGCTTCCACCACGTCATCCAGGCGGTGCTGGCCGCCCGCGGCGTGAAGACGCACGCGGTGGTGTGCGGCGAGGAGCAGAAGCTCGGCCCGCTGGTGTGCTTCCTCCACCAGACGCCCGGCGACCTCCTCTTGAACGGCTCGAAGGTCGCCGGCAGCGCGCAGCGGAAGATGCGCGGCGCGCTGTTGCAGCACGGCAGCATCCTCCTGCGCCGCAGCGAGTACGCGCCACACCTGCCGGGCATCTGCGACGCCCCCGGCGCGCCGGACCTCGGCCCGAAGGAACTCGCCGCCGCGCTGGTGACCGCGCTCGCCGCCGACACCGGCTGGGGCGTGACGCCGGGCGAGTGGACCGCCGCCGAGCGCGAGCGGACGGCCGCCATCCGCGCCGAGAAATACGCCCACCGCGACTGGAACGAGAAGCGGTAAGAGGGTTCACCACAGAGGGCACAGGAGGGCACGAGAGGAAGACCGGAGAAAGATTGAGTTCAAACTCTGCTCTCTGCCTTCCTCTCGTGCCCTCCTGTGCCCTCTGTGGTGAAGAACATCATGCACACATCGCGATACACCGTGCGCCGGATCGGGTGGTTCCAGCCGCCGCACGGCGACCCGTACACCCGTCGCTTGCCCAACGCCGAACCTCTCGCGCACTTCGACACGTTCGACGCGGCCGAGCGGCACCGGCAGGAGCTGGAGGCCGCGGCGCGCGACGGCGAGAACCCGTTCCGGTTCGGCGGCGCGTCAATGTTCTTCCAGTCGTCGCTCGACGGCCCGCGGCTCCACGACTGGCTCATGGACGCCGGCATCGAGCCGCCGGTCACCCAACTGCGGCACTCCGACTGGCGGGCGTGGTGGGACGCGTTCGCACACACCTGGAACCCGGACCAACTCGCCCACGCGTGGGCCGCGTTCGACAAGATCCGCTTCCACGACGTCGCCGAGGGCGAGCCGGACCCGGCGTTCGTCGTGGTCGAGCTCGTGTGGGGCCGGCTCGAGCGCGACTGGGACGCGCTCGCCGCCGGGACCGAGGGCGGGCGGCTCGTCGGCGTGTACCGCGACCGGTCCGCCGCCGACGCGGTGCGGGCGCGGCGGAACGCGGTCGAGGCCGGCGGGTTCGGCCGCTACCGCTATGACCGCCGCCTCGGCTACTCCGCGACCGCCCAGCCGGTGCCGGCGGCGCAGGCCACGTTCTTCGAGACGCTGCCGGTCCCTTCCGACGTTCCGCCGCTGGCCGGGCTGGGGTATCTTGTGCAGCGGAAGGCCGTGGCCGACGCGTTCGGCGCGCGGGTGTGGACCGACCGGCCGCCGCAGGTCGCCCGCGTCCCGCTCGCGCTGTTCGCCACCCGCGCCGCGGCCGTCGAGTGTCGGGACAAGTTCGCCGCAGAGGTCCGCCGCGTGCTCAACCCGTTCGTGTTCCTCGACCGCTACGCCGACGTGCTCGGGGCCGAGTTCGCCGCCGCGCTGACCGCCCTCGACCCGCCGCTCCCGGTGCCCGCGCACTACCACCACGAGTGGATCGAGTGGTACGACGTGTGCCAGGACGAGATGACCGAGGAGCAGCGCGAAGCGGTGTGGGAGTTGTGCGACAACCCGCTGTTCGAGGTGCTCCGCGTGGAGGTCCACTGATGCCGAAGTCCTCCAAGTTCGTGGTTACGGAAATCGACTGGGCGAAGAACGAGGACGCGTCGGACGACTACGCCCGGCGGACGCTCCGCACCACCCCGGTGGCCATCTTCGCCACCTTCGAGGCGGCCGAGGCCGACCGACGCAAGCGCGAGGCCGAGAAGCACGCGACCGAGAACCCGTTCGAGTACGGCGGGCCGTCGCTGTTCTACCAGACGTCGCTCGACGGCCCGCGGCTGCACGACTGGCTCATGGACGCCGGCATCACCCCGCCGGAGAAGCTCCGGGGGCACGCCACCTGGGCCGAGTGGTGGCTGCTGAACTCGCGCAAGTGGTCCGCGGAGCAGCGGGCGCACGCGTGGGCGGCGATGGACAAGCTGCGGTTCTTCACCGTCACCGAGCGGCCGCCGGGGCGCAAGGCGTACGTCATTCAGGAGGTCAACTGGCGCTGGGAGGACGAGCCGACCCTGTACGCCGACTACGAGGGCGGGCACGTCGTCCGCGCGTTCCGCTCGAAGGCCGCGGCGGAAGCCGAGTGCGACCGGCTGAACGAAGAACGGCAGTCGCAGGACGACCACAACGGGTTCGAGTACTTCACCCGCGGCACCCGCATCGACGACGATGGCGAGGGCGGGACGCACATCTCCGAGACGGAGTTCTTCGAGGTCGTCGAGGTCTGGCTGGAGGACGAGGAATGAGCACGATGTACCTCGTCGTCCGGCGGGCGGTGCTGGAAAACGGCGAAGGGTGCTTCGACCAAGGCGGGCCGGACACCGGGTCGCGGGTGCCGCTGCGGCTGTTCGCGTCGCGCGGGGCGGCCGAGAGGCTGGTCGCCGAACTGACCGCCGAGGCCCGCCGCACGATGAACCCGTTCGCGCTGAACGGGTCCGAGGTGCCGGACGCGGTCCGCGACTTCCTTTCGACCTTGAAGCTGTCGGCCAAGTGCCCGAAAGAAAAATGGTCCGACGGGTGGCGCGCGTGGTGGGACCGCTGCGCCGACGAGATGACCGCCGAGCAACTCGCGACCGCGTGGGCGGCGTTCGGCACGCTCCAGCCATACGAAGTCCTCCAAGTCGAGTGCGAGTGATGGCTCACGCCGTCGAATACGCCATCCGGCGGCTGAACTGGCGGCCGACGCACTACGGCACCGTCCGCATGCCCGGCTACACGCCGGTCGGCGCACTGCCCACCTTCGAGGAGGCCGAAGACGACCGCCGGCGGCGCGAGGCCGAGGCCCGCGAGCGGGTCGTCAACCCCTTCCTCTGCGGCCCGAACCACGCGGCGCGGTCGCGCTTACCCGAGCCGGTGTTCTGCGACTGGCTCCGCGACGCCGGCATCGAGCCGCCCGCGTCCGACTGGGGCGCGTGGTGGACCGCCATCCGCCCGTCGCTTTCCGCCGAACAGGTCGGCCACGTCTGGGCCGGGCTGGACCGCGTGCGGTTCTTCGAGGTCGTCGCGCGGCCGGAGGGGCGCGTCGGCTACGCAGTGGTGAGCGTCGAGTGGGAGTATAACGACAACTGGATGGAACCCGGGGCCGAGGGCGGCACGCCGCTGAAGGTCTTCCGCCGCTGGGCCGCCGCCGAGGCGTACCTGCGGCAGAGCGAGGAAGAGGTTCGCCGCATCTACCAACCCGACCCCTACGACGACGAGCCGATGCGGTTCGACGTGCAGCGGTGGGCGAACGAGACGCACTGGCCGCTCGGCCCGGACCCGGTCGGCCGCCCCGATTACGAAACGACCGCGTTCGCCTCCGGGCTGGAAGCGCCCTTCTACGAAATCGTGGAAGTCGAACTGCCCGACGACGGGAACTCCGATGAGTAACCCGTGGCTCCGGCACGTCGTCGTCCGCGTCGCCTGGTCCGCGCGGGCGGACGGGCGCAACATGTATGTCGAGCGGCGGGACTTGCCGTTCGGCGAGGACCGGCGGTTCGTGCCGGTCGCGGCGTTCGCCGACCGCGGCGCGGCCGAAGCGTTCATGCGCGAGCAGGAACTCGAAGCGGCCCGCGTGTTCAACCCCTTTCAGGTGCTTGGGCCGCTGAGTACGCTCACCTCGCTCTCGCCGGCCGAGTTCACACGCCGCCTGGACACGGTCGCCGGCCCGCTGCCGGAAGCGCAGTTTGCCGCCGAAGACCGGCTGAAGCACTGGCGGCCGTGGTGGGACGAGCACCAGCCGCAGTGGTCCGACACGACCCTCGCGGTCGTGTGGGAGCTGTTCGACGCCGTCCGCTTCTACGACATTCTGGAACTGGACGTCGAGTAGCCGCCGCTACAATTACGGCCCACACAGGAGCCACCCATGCCGAACTGGACCGTCGCCGGGGTACAGATGGATTGCGCCCTCGGCGACCTCGCCGCCAACCGCAACGCCGTCGTCGCAAAGCTGCACCAGGCCGCCGACCGCGGGGCGAAACTGGTCGTGTTCCCGGAATGCATCATCACCGGGTACGGGTTCGAGTCGCGCGAGCACGCCAAGCGCGCCGCCGAACCGCTGCCCGGCCCGAGCACCGACTTCGTCGCCGCCGCGTGCGCGAAGCTCGGCGTGTGGGCGGTGTTCGGGCTGCTCGAAGCGGCCCCGGACGGCAAGCTCTATAACGCCTGCGCGCTGGTCGGGCCGACCGGGTTCGTCGCAGGGTACCGCAAACTGCACCTCCCGTGCCTCGGGGCCGACCGGTTCACCGACCCCGGCGACCGCCCGCTCGCCGTTCACGATCTTGGCGGCCTCAGGATCGGGATGAACATCTGCTTCGACGGCAGCTTCCCCGAAACCGCGCGCATCCTGACGCTGCTCGGCGCCGACCTCGTCGTGCTGCCGACCAACTGGGCGACCGCGGCGCGGAAGATGGCCGAACTGGTGTCCGCGGCGCGGGCGTGGGAGAACCACATCTACCACCTCGCGGTCAACCGCGTCGGCGACGAGAGCGGGTTCACCTACCTCGGCCTCAGCTCGGCCGCCGACTTCCGCGGCAACGTCCTCCACTTCGCGCCCGAAGGCGAAGAAGCGATCTTCACGATCGACGTCGATCCCGAGGCGGCGCGGCAGAAGCGCGTCGTCACCTGCGCCGGGGTGTACGAGATCGACCGCGTCAACTGGCGGCGGCCGGAGATGTACGGCCCGCTGGTCGCCAACCCCAACACCTTCACCGGCCACTTCAACAAGTAGTCTTCCGCCACCCTCCTTCTGTAGCCGGCCTCTGTGAGGCCGGAGCTATTCACGCGATGTCGCACCGGCCTCACAGAGGCCGGCTACAGAAGGGCGCAATGTAACGACCTCCGATCACAACTTGCGGCTCGTACCTCCCATCGGGTACGATCGGCGATGTTTCCGATCCCATCAGGAGGGCGCGTCATGGCCGACAGCCGGAAGTGGGTACGAGTCGCGTTCGGGGCGTTCGCCGTCGTGGCGCTCGCGGCACAGCCGTATGATCCGCAGCCCGACCTGCCGCCCGCGCCGCCGCTGCCCGACGCGCCGCGCGTCAGCCAGCCGAGCGCCCCGCAGGCACCGGCCCCGGTCGCCAATCCGCCGGTGATGATCCCCGCACCGACCGCCCCGCCGGCGCGCCGCTTCGACCTCGCCTTCGACAAGAAGGCCGACGCCAAGGACCTGCTCCCGGTCGCGCCGAAGGCGAGTGCTCGCGGCCCGGTCACGAACGACGACCTCAAGGCCATCCCCGAGGTCACGTTCGCCGCGCCGACCCCCAAAGAGCAGGCGGTTGACAAGCGGGTGAACGAGGCGGCCCGGCAGATCGCCAAGATCAACCACGTCAACGCGAAGAAGCACGACGCGTTCATGGCGACGCTGCTGGCGAACCGCCCGGACCTCGCCGGGATGCCGTTCGCGATGGGCGACGCCTGCCGCTCGACCGGCGAGGCGGTCAAGCACTTTACCGCCGCCGCGTCGCTCGTCCGCCAGGCGATGAGCGGCGCCGTGCAGGTGGTCACCCCGCCGCCGGCCCCGCAACCCGTGCCGAGTTTCCGCGGCTTCTCCGCCCCTCAGTCCGGCGTGTTGCCGGTGGTCAGCTTCCGCGTGCAGACCGCCGACGCGGTTCCCGAACTCGCCATCGTCACCCAGCCTTTTTGGAAGCGGTACGTCGAACTGTGTGACCAGGAGGACAGCGCCCGCGGTCGCACCGACAAGGCGACCGCCGAGCACATCACCCTGGCCCGCGTGTCAGCCCTCACGCAGATGCTCGCGGCCGAACCGGTCGAGACGCGGCTCGGGCTGGTCAAGTACCTCACCGGCGTGCCGCACGTCGAATCGACCAAGGCCCTCGCCCGCATGGCGATCTACTCGGCCGAAGTCGATGTCCGTGACGCCGCCCTCGCCGCGCTGAAGGTGCGGCGCGAGAAGGACTACACCGACATCCTCGTGACCGGCCTCCGCTACCCGTGGCCGGCGGTCGCCCGTCGTTCCGCCGAGGCGATTACCAAGCTCGAACGCACCGACCTCATCCCGCAACTGCTGACCATGCTCGAAGCGACCGACCCGCGGCTGCCGGTCGCCAGGGAGAAGGCGACGAGCGTCCGCGAGATGGTGAAACTGAACCACCACCGCAACTGTCTCATGTGCCACGCGCCGAACGGCACCGGCACGCCGAACCCGAACGCGCTGACGGCCGAGGTCGCGGTCGAGGGCCAGCCGCTGCCGTCGCCGTCGCAGGGCTACCGCCAGGACACCGCCGAACTGCTGATCCGGCTCGACGTCACGTACCTGCGGCAGGACTTCTCCGCGACGCTGACCGTGCCCGACGCGCACCCGTGGCCGGAGGAGCAGCGGTTCGACTTCTTCGTCCGCGAGCGCACCCTGACCGCCGACGAGGCCGCGGAGTACGTCGCCAAGCTCACCCCGAAAGAAGAGGGCGTGCTGTCGCCGTACCACAAGGCGGCGGTGACCGCGCTCCGCGACCTGACCGGCAAGGACGCGGCCCCGACCGCCGCCGCGTGGCGGAAGCTGCTCGGCGTCCCGCGCGGCGAGTGAGCGAAGAGATTTATCCGCAGATTTCGCAGATGAACACAGATTACAGAGACAGACAAGAGAGTTGAAATCGACTTCTCTTCCTGTCCTTCATCTGTGTTCATCTGCGAAATCTGCGGATAAAACTCTTCCCGTATGCTTCCCCGCTGGCACGACCCGGCCCTCATCGACCACCTGCGGCGCGTCCGCGCGCCGTGGGATGCGCTCACACGCCGCATCATCCACGCGGCGCTCGCCAGGTTTTTGCCCGATCCGCCCGGGCCGCTCGTCGAAGTCGGCGCGGGCGGCGGGCAGTTGCGCGAGTGGCTCCCGCCACACCTCCTGAATGACGTCGTCCACACCGAACCGTCCGAACCGTTCGTCCGCGCGTTCCGCGAGCGCCACCCGGACGCCCGCGTCATTCAAGCGGACGCCGCGGCGCTGCCGTTCGAGTCGGGAAGCGTCGGCGCGGTACTCGCGCTGTGCGTGTTCGATACGCTGCCGAGCCTCGCGGCCGTGGCAGACGAACTCCGCCGAGTCCTGCGCCCCGGCGGCAAGGTGATTCACATCCTCGACCTGAGCACTAGCCCCGACTGCCTGTTCCCCGAACTGATCGCTGGCGGCGAACTGCCGCTCACCAACTTCGCCCGCGACCGCGACTTGCTCGCCGTACTCACCGACGCGCAGAAGGCGCTGCTCCCGCCCGCGGACGAGTTCGATGAAGTCATCGCGGTGCGGTGGGACGCGTTCCGCTCGGCCGTCGGGTTCCTCGAAGCGGCCCGGCACCCGCTCGCGGCGTCCCTCGGGCCGTTCAGCGGACTGCTGAAACCCGGCGCTCTCGACCCGGAACGCCTCGCGCTGCAATTCATGGCCGTCAGCGCCGACGCGGCGCGCCTTCAGGCGCTCAACCGCGCGCTCCTGCGACTGACGCTGTTCGCCCGGCAAACGGGAAGACCGTGGGCGCTCCGCGCGATCTCGACCCGCGCCCACCTGCGCGAGCGCGTCTCGCGGGTATTCGGCGCGAGCGGGTTCGCGGTCGAGTTCGCCGGGCCGGTCGCGGCGCGCGACCTCCGCCCCCGCGCCGACGACACGCGATTCGTGCTGCGGCACTGCGGGCGCACGATCTCACGCGCCGAAGTGCCGGTCAACGAGTTCGGCCTGCCCGTCGAGGCGCTGAGCGGCCCGGACGGGTTCGGGTTGTCGGTGTTGCCTCGCGCGGCGAGCGACGGGCAGGTTGTATACGAAACGACAATTGAAATTTGTTCACTTTGCCGCGACTGAATTATGGGTGATTTCCGCTGGACTTGCAACCGGATTTCGGCGAAATTTTATTCCGCACACACCCGCGACGCCGCGAGCGGCTACCGCGACCCCACCCGTACAGCGACCGCCGCTCGCGGCGTCGCGCGTCATAGGCCCTGCCCATGCTCAACATTTTCGGCACGCCGCACGCACGCGGCGGGTTCTGCGACGGCAAGAGCCGCCGCGACTTCCTGACCGCCGGCGGGACGCTGTTCGGCGGGTGCCTCGCGCTGCCGCACCTGCTCGCCGCCGAGGCCAAGAGCGGCATCCGGTCGTCGCACAAGGCGGTCATCAACGTGTACTTGCCCGGCGGCCCGCCGCACCTCGACATGTGGGATTTGAAGCCCGACGCGCCGGCGGAAGTGCGCGGCGAGTTCAACCCGATTCAAACCAACGTCAACGGCATCCAGATTTGTGAGCTGTTCCCGAAGATCGCGAAGATGGCCGACAAGTTCGTGTTCATCCGCTCGCTGGTGGGCAGCAGCGGCGACCACGACGCGTACCAGTGCATGACCGGTCGCCCGCGGACGCCCGCGAACATGGGCCACTGGCCGGCGTTCAGCTCGTGGGTGTCCAAGGCGCAGGGCCAAGCGGACCCGGCGGTGCCGGCCAACGTCTCGCTCATGTACCCGACCGGCGAGAAGCGGTGGGGCTTCCACGGCGAGGGCGGGTTCCTCGGGCTGCAGCACGCCCCGTTCCACATGGTCGGCGGCAAGGCGACCGACATGAAGTCGGACAACCTGACGCTGCAAGGCGTGTCGCTGGAGCGGATGAACGACCGCGTCGCGCTGATGCGCGGGTTCGACGACCTCGACCGCCGGCTGGATTCGAAGGGCACGATGTCCGGGATGGACGCCTTTAATCAGCAGGCGCTGGACATCCTCACCTCGTCCAAGCTGAAGGACGCGATCGACCTGAGTAAGGAAGACCCGAAGGTGGTGGCCCGCTACGGCGTGGACGATCCCGCGTTCGAGCGCGACGGCGCGCCGCGGATGGTGCGGAACTTCTGCATCGCCCGCCGCTTGGTGGAGGCCGGGGCGCGGGTGGTGACGATGAACTTCACCCGCTGGGACTGGCACGGCGGCGACGGCAAGAACTTCGTGCAGGCCCGCAAGGACTTCCCGCTGCTCGACACCGCGGTGACGGCGCTGGTGGAAGACCTGCACGACCGCGGGCTGGACAAGGACGTGACGGTGATCGTGTGGGGCGAGTTCGGCCGTACGCCGAAGCTGAACAACATGGCGAGCCGCGACCACTGGCCGCAACTGAGCTGTGCGCTGATGGCCGGCGGCGGGATGAAGACGGGTCAGGTGATCGGGTCGTCGAACCGGTTGGCGGAGCGGGCCGCGACGCGCCCGGTGACGCACCAGGAGATCTTCGCGACGCTGTACCACAACCTGGGGCTGAACCCGAGCGCGGTGCGCGAGTACGACGCCAACGGCCGCCCGCACTTCCCGATCGACGCCGACGCCCAGCCGATCCGCGAACTGATCTGAGTCGGGACCGAACGATTTTCCAGCACGAGGCGCGATCATTCTCGGTATGCCGGGGCGGGTCGCGTCTCGCGGTGTTTCGTGCCAATATGGGGGCAACGGGCCGCTTGCCCCGCTCCCGTGTTCGATTGCAAAACGGCGCAATCTAACACGGGAGCTGCGATCTGTTGCTCCCACCGTAATCCGAACTGCGGGCATTTGTTACGTTGTCTGTAGCCGTCCATGTTCGGTCGCGTCAGCTTGCAAAAGCCGCAATGTTTGAGGATGATAGCCTGGTTAAGCTAATCACGAGTTCGGCGAGGAGGCAGAGAGGACACGATGACACCAGCATTCGCCCTGATCCTGACCGGCATCCTCGCGGTGCTGTTCGTCCCGCTCGCCCTGACCGAGAAGCGGTCCCTCGGCGTCCGCACGGCCTACGTTCTCGTGGGCATGCTCCTCGCCCTGTCCCTCGGGTTGCTGTTCGCCAGCCTCGGGTTCGAGCGGGGTGGCCCGAGTTCGCGGTCGAGCGGCCCGGCCCCTGGGGTCGTCGAGGTGGAGGCGGCAACCAGGTGGGCGGCTCGCGGGTTCGGCGGGTGGCTGGCCATCCTGGCGGCGGGCGAGTTGCTCCGGCTGGTCCTCAAGCGGCCGGCCGAGAGCGAGATCCTTGGCCCGTCGGTCCTGTTCCTGGCCGGGGCGGTGCTACTCGACCCGCAGTGGGGCACGGCGGTGGCGCTCGCGGTCGGACTGGCTTGCATCACTGTAGTCGCCCTCCGGGGACGGGGGCACACCGAACCAGGCGCGGCAGCAGACCGCGGGGGCGTGTAACGCATCTGGGATTCGTACCTCACCTAGCCCCGCGGCTGCTGAGTTTGTTCGTTCGCCCGCGGAGAGAGCGCTTCGCCTGAGGCGCACGAAAAGCGTAGCAGGCACGCCGCGCGGCGTTGGGGAGGAAGACGCGCATGAGTCAGCCCGGACTGTCGCGGCGAGAGGCCCTCGCGCTCGCCGGGGTCGCGCTCGCCGCCGGCGTCGGCCCGGCAGCCGCGCCCGCACCGCCGCCGATCGTCGACGCCCACTTCCACCTCGTCGAACCGCGGCTGCCCGGCGCGTTCGAGGCCCCGGTCGCGCTCGGGCCGTTCAAAGACGACCCCGACGCGGTCGAGAAGTTCGTCAAGATCGTCGAGGAGGAGTTGAAGAAGGCCGGGGTGACCGCGGCGCTGTGCATGCCGCGGTTCGAGGTCAGCGACAAGGACCCGCTCGGCGTCGGGGACACGCTCGCGCTGGCCGCCAAGGTCCGCACGGCGAAGTTGCACCCGGTCGGGCTGGCCCACCCGGAGCGGTTCGACCGCGACCACCTCGCCCGCGTCGAGGACGCGCTTCAGGAGGGCAAGGTCAAGGCGCTCAAGGCGTATTTGGGTTACCTGCACTACGAGCCGTACAGCCCGGGCTACCGCAAGTACTTCAACCTGGCGTCGAAGTACAAGGTGCCGGTCGTCTTCCACTGCGGCGACACGTACTCCCGCACTGCGAAGGTGAAGTACGCCCACCCGCTCAAGATCGACGAGGTCGCGGTCGACTACCCGGACACGCGGTTCGTCATCGCCCACTTCGGCAACCCGTGGCTGCTCGACGCCGCCCAGGTCGCGTACCGCAACGACAACGTCTGGATCGACCTGTCCGCCATCCTGATCGGCGAGTTCTTCAGCAACAAGAAGAAGGCGGCGCTGGTCAAGCACGAGGTCGCCCGGGTCAAGCAGGCGGTCGACTACGTCGAGAACCCGGGCAAGTTCCTGTTCGGCTCCGACTGGCCGCTCACCCCGGTCGGGGTGTACGCCGAGTTCGTCCGGCAGATCTTCCCCAAGGACGACCACGCCGCCGTGTTCCGCACGAACGCCGAAGCCCTGTTCGGGGTGTGACAGCGGCCGGGGCATCGGTCAACGGGTCGCGTGCGCATGATGCGCAGGCGGCCCGTTGCGTTTCGGCGTTCCCCGCGCCATAATGCGCCACCCCCACGAACAGCACCGAGACCCGCCATGCCCGCCGACGAACCCAAGCCCGGTTCCCGCCCGCTCACCGGCGAGTGGGAGCCGCTGGAGCCGCCGCCGATCCCGCTGCCGATCGAGGCGATGTCGGACGACCGCTCCCTCGGCCGGATCGACCGGTACGTGCTGGAGGAGGAAATCGGCCGCGGCGGGATGGGCGTCGTGTACCGCGCCCACAACCGCGAGAACGAGCACCTCCGCGTCGCGCTGAAGACCATCCGCCCGGAGTTCGCCCACAGCCGGATGACCCGCGAGCGGTTCCTGCGCGAGCGGCGGACGCTGGCCCAGATCAAGAGCGACCACGTCGTCCGCGTGTACGACACGTTCGAGTCCGGCGAGCTCCCGTACCTGGTGATGGAACTGCTGGAGGGCGAGCCGCTGTCCGGGTGGCTGGAACGGCAGCCGGACCAGCGGGGCGCACCGGCCGACGCGCTGCGGATCGCCGGGGACGTGCTCCGCGGGCTGAAGGAGCTGCACGACCGCCACCTGATCCACCGCGACATCAAGCCTGGCAACCTGTGGGTCGAGCAGCCGTCCGGGCGGGTGAAGGTGCTCGACCTGGGGCTGGCCCGCGAGGCCGAGGGCGACGACCTGACCCGGGCCGCCGGGCTGAACCGGCCGGTCGGGACGCCGAGTTTCATGTCCCCCGAGCAGTCGCGGTGCGAGCCGCTCGGCCCGGCGTCGGACCTGTTCAGCGTCGGCACCGTGCTGTACCGGTTCCTGACCGGCGAGAACCCGTTCTTCCGCGCCACCGCGACCGGCGTGGTGGACGTGGACGCGACGCTGGAGGCGGTGCAGACGTTCGAGCCGAAGCCGCTGGCGACGCGGGTGCCCGGGGTGCCGGCCCCGCTCGCCGACCTGGTCGAGCGGCTGCTGAAGAAGCGGCCGTCGGACCGCCCGGCCGACGCGACCGCGGCGCTGGCCGAGCTGACCCGGGCGCAGGAGCGGATCGCCGCCCCGGCCGGGGCGTCCGACCTGCCGCCGCGGCCGGCGCTGGTCGGACGCGACGACCTGCTGGCCCGCGTCGAGCGGTGGTTCGCCGGCAGCGGCCCGCTCGCGCTGACCGGGCAGTTCGGGATCGGCAAGACGGTGCTGGCGGCGGCCGCCGCGCACGCCCTGCGGGACCGGGCGGTGGCGGTGGTGTGGGTGAGCGGCGAGCGGGCGCGGCGGTTCGAGGGGTGCCTGCGGCGGGCGGCCGCGGCGCTGCTCGGCGACCGGCACGCGTCCAGCCCGGTCGAGCAGTTGAAGGAGCTGGTGGCCGACGAACTGGCCGCCCGCCGCGGGCTGCTGGTGATCGACCGGCTGGACGCGCTGGAGGACTACCGCGAGGCGGTCGCGTGGCTGGCCGGGTTGCCGCCGGCGGTCCGGGCGCTGGTGACCGCGCAGGCGAACCCGCAGATCGCCGGCGGGCAGACGCTGGTGGTGTCCGTGCTGGACGCGGCGGCGGCCGGCAAGCTGTTCCGCGCCCGGTTCGCCGCCGACGGCCGCAGCGCCGACGGGCTGGACCCGGCCACCGTGGACCGGCTGTGCGCGCAGGTCGGGCATCACCCGCTGGCCGTCGAGCTGCTGGCCGACCGCGCCCGCGAGATGCCGCTCGCGGCGCTGCTGAAGCGGGTCGAGGCCGGACTCAACCACCTGAACGAGCACTCGGCCGGCGGGACGCTGATCCCCAACGCGGTGCAGGTGTGCTTCAACGGGGCGGTGGCCGCCCTCGACCCGGCGGCCCGCGACCTGCTGGGGCGGATGAGCGTGCTGCCGGCCCCGTTCGATTTGGAACTGGCGGCCGACACCGGGGCCGAGCCGCCCTACTCGGCCGCCGCCCGGCTGGTGCGGGCGTCGCTGTGGCGGATGTCCGACGACAACGAGCGGTACGCGGTCCACCCGCTGGTGCGGCAACTGGCCCGCGGGCTGGTCCCGTCGCCGCCGGCGGCCGTCGCGCGGCTGACCGGGCGGGCGGCCGAGCTGGCGCTGGGGCTGTGGACGGCTGCCGCCGGCGGCCGCGACCGCCACCGGGCGCGGGCGTGCGCCGACTGGTGCGCGGCCGAGCTGCCCAACCTGACCGCGCTGGTCGATGCCGCCAAGCCGGAGGCGGACGCGGCCGTCGTCGCGCTGGCGGTCGGGCTGGAGCCGTTCTGGCCGGCCCGCGGGTTCTGGGACGTGGCCGAGCGGCTGTACCGGACGGCCGCGGCGGCCGCCGAGCGGCGCGGCGACTGGGCGTCGGCCGCCCGGTGCCTGGAGAACCGCGGGTACGCGTACCGGCACCTCGGCCGGTTCGCCGCCGCCGACGCCGCGTACCGCTCGGTGCTGGCGCTGTGCGACGCCCACCCGGCCGAGACGGCGGCCGTCCGCCCGCTGGTGCTGGCCCGGTACGGCAAGCTGCTGTCCGTCCTCGACCGGCACGCGGAGGCCGAGACGCACCTGTCCGCGGCGGTCGAGCTGTACCGCGCGTCGGACAACTCCGCCGGGCTGACCGCCGCCACCATCGACCTGGCGCAGGTCCACAAGTTCGCCGGCCGCGCGGACCGCGCCGCGGAGCTGCTGACCCACGCGCTGAACCGCGCCCGGGCGGCCGGCGACCCGGGCGGCGAGGCCAAGTGCCAGTACCAGCTCGGCAACACGTACCTGCGGACGCGGGAGTTCGGCAAGGCGCGGGCGGCGCTGCGGGACGGGCTGCGGCTGGCCCGCGAGGCCGAGGACCGCGTCCGCGAGTCGCAGTGCCTGGTCGGGCTGGGGCTGGCGGAGGCGCACGGCGGGACGTGGCCGGAGGCCGAGCGGTATCTGACCGAGGGGCTACAACTGGCCCGCACGCTGGGGCTGCGGCTGCACGAGGGGCACAGCCTGCGGCGGGTGGCCGAGCTGCTGTTCGACCGCGGCGAGCCGGAGCGGGCCCGCGAGTTCGCCCGCGAGGCGGTGGCCGTGCTGGCCGCGTCCGAGGACTCCAACGGCGCGGCCGCCGCCCGCGCCGTGCTCGGCCGCATCGAGCACGCGATCGGCCGCGCCCCGGCCCCGGCCGGGGTTTGACTTCGCCCGCCCGCGCCGCTACCGTCGGGGCGGAATCTCCCACCCGGAGCCGGCCGGGCGAGCCAGTTCCCCCGCGTGACAGTTCGCGTATCCCGGTCGGTGCCGATCGCCTGCATGGTGACCGCGGCGATGGCGCAAAAACGAAGACGCCGGCGTGGTTGCCCCTCGCCGGCGTCCTGCCCGCGTGTCGTCCATTCACGCGGACGACTGAATGTTGCCACAGCTCGCGCGGGGTGCAATCTCTGGTACTGTTACCGCGGGAACTTGCTAACGTGAGCCCCAGGAATATTCAGGAGCGATCTGGCGCACAGTAGTGCGCGAGGCAAGCGTCTTTAGGATCGTGGGCGCGGCAACGATCAGCCTTGGTCTTAATGAGCCAAGCTCTCAAGTCCGGCTTACGCAGTTCCACGATTCGTTTGGTCAAATCAGCCGCGATCAGGGACTCGCACACCTTTCTCGCGTGTTCTTCGGCTGCGGGCCATTCATAGTGCAAGGCGTTTGCGGATCCGCACACTGTGTCACCGAGCGTTTGGGTCGCTGACACGCCAGTGTTCGTAAGTTCCTCAGGTGTGATCCAAAAGAAGTTGATATTCTGAAGGAGTTTGTCACTCGCGTTGCGGCCACTGAGCAAACCAGTCGTCGCCCACCTCAACTCGTCGATCGTCGAGACGCGATAGAGACTGTACTGGCCGGCGTTCTGTACGTCGGCCAGAAATGTAGCGATTGTTACCTGCGAAAGGTGGTCGGCATCGCCGGGTTTGGATGCGGTGAGTGGAGGAGGCTTACGAAGCATTCTGATGTAGACAACCCCACTTATCCCGAAATCGCTTAGCGACGCCTTCGGCGGCTTCGGAGTTGAGGCGACACCATCCGCCACGCTTCAACCCTCCAGATCCGAAAACACTTTCGCCGCAACTTCCTTCACGGTCGCGTTAGGCGACCGTAAAAGGGCTTTCAGAATCGCCAAGACTACAAAACGCTCAGGGTCCGTGCCCTCTGCCAAATCGCCAAGTGCGTAAACGCCAGCGGCTTTGACTATAGGCGACGGATGGTAGTTGATGCAGCGGCCGATCAGATGCAACTTAGCCAACGGCGGAACCTTTGCTCGTGCTACCGCTCGCAAGAGCATATACCAAACATCATCATGGACATTAAGTCGCATGTTGTTATTTAGATGCCTCTCGCGTGTCCTTGCGTCTGACGCGAGAAATCGTTCGGCCGTGACGAAGACGGCCATGCCCGCGTGCGAAAGAACATCGATTCCCAATTCGAGGCCGTCAGTGCCACTATTCGTAGCGCACTCCTCAAGCAAAATGTTTACACAATGGCTTGGCTCTTTCGCCTCGCGGAGACGGTCGATGACGAGTTCGAATGGCTTTTGGCGATTGGCAGTACGTGCCTCGATAAGGCCCCTGACCAACCGGCGAAACACAACCGCTTCGCTTGGCTCACCGCGAGTGGTCGATGGCAGCTTTGCGGATGATGCCCCGCGTGCGCGTGTCGCTAAACTGCCACGTACACCACGAGAGGCGGTACTGCGCGTTTCACGACGCTTTAGGGCTCGTAACATTGAGAACCTCATCCGATAGCGAACAAGGACTTCAGAAGCGACTCCGTCGCCTCTTGGTCTTCAGTAAACCTCGCCGCTGCCTTAATGGCGGCGGCGTTTCGCTCCTTCACACTCGCGCCGTCAACGGTGTGATGGTGATTGAACCGCACTGCGACAAAGTCAGCGTCGGATGCGGGAATGCGGAGCGTCACCTCGACCCAAGCGTGTGGCTTGCGGAACCGACCATCCCAGCGCACCTCATCTGCACCGAGGTTCGCCAAGGCGCTCAGCGGCACTTGGCCGAGAAGCGGTTCCACCCCGGTCCATTCAGCTCGGGGGCAGGTGAAGTGGAAGTTGTGGCCAACTGCCTCGACAGGCGTGTGCGGTAACTCCCGCAAGACTTTCGCCACCACTTCGCCGCAGTCACCTCTCGGCTTGTTGGTGGAAACCGCGAGGCGTCCGTAGTCGACTTCCCAGGCTAAACCACCAGCGACGAAGGTCGCCTCATCGGCCCAATCGGTGTAACCCTCGGCAACGGCATCGTCCGGCTGACAGACCCCCACTTCGTGGAGCCAGTCGGGGGTAATGATCGCCGGGTTGAAAGATCCGATAGCGACCACTTCAAGTAGATCGAGGTCAAGGACCACTGGTTCGCGTCCCTCCGGGTGGACTGTTATAAGTAGGGAAATCTCTTCCCCTGACCCAGCCCGCGCCGCCGGCACGCTAGCATACCCTAGTATTTGCGTCTGCGCAACTTCGTGTCGCCAGAAGCGGCGGTGCGATTCGCGCGACGAAGACTCGAACCCGAAGTGAGTGCCGACTATGTTCTGCGCCGTGCGTTAGATTGTACACAGTGCAGTCGGGAACGGGGTAGCTGAGTTGTCCCTTGCAGCTCTAAGTCCTAATCAGAAAAGGCTTTCGCAGATGCGAATTGTCTGCGTGTCCGACACCCACGGCTACCACAGCCTGACTGAGATGCCGCCGGGCGACGTGCTCGTCCACGCCGGCGACCTCTGCCGCCACGGCGGCCTGGAAGACGTCGAGGAGTTCGACCGCTGGCTTGGTACTCTGAACCATCTATACCGTCACAAGGTGGTGATCTGCGGGAATCACGACTGGTGCTTTCAGGAGAAACCCGACGAGGCCCGCCGGCGGCTCACGAACGCCACCTACCTGCAAGACTCCGCCTGCGAGATCGGCGGCCTGACGTTTTACGGTTCGCCCTGGACGCCGCTGTTTTTCGACTGGGCGTTCATGCTGCCGGACGCCGAACTGGCGGCCAAGTGGGCGCTCATCCCCGATCGCGTGGACGTGCTCATCACCCACGGCCCGCCCCACGGCATTCTCGACTGGACGAATCGTGAGGAGCACGCCGGCAGCGTCACGCTGTTCGACCGCGTGCTGAAAGTGAAGCCGCGGTTGCACGTGTTCGGCCACATCCACGAGGCCGCCGGCCGCGCCGAGCACGACGGCATCACGTTCGTGAACGCCAGCACGAAGATGGGGAAGGGGAGCGGGAGTTCAATAGTGCTGAGTGCTGAGTGCTGAGTGCTCAGAAAGAAGAAGGCGACCGACGCGCTTCGTTTTTCTCAGCACTCAGCACTCAGCACTCAGCACTTCTTAAAGGCGACGTCGCCGCTCCTTGTTCCGCTTCTTCCGCGTGATCGGCTGCTTCCGCACCCACTTGATGAACCGGGCCAGTTCCGCGGCCGCCCGCAGTTCCTCGATGGTCGCGTACACGCCGGCGAGCGTGTTGTTGGTGTACGTCGCGTGGATCATGCCGTGGCACTGCCCGCAGATCAGCGACACGTCGTCCTGGGTGCCGCCCTTCGACTTGGGCAGGCAGTGGTGCTTGGTCAACCAGTCTTTGGACGGGAACCCGCGGCCGCACAGCCCGCAGGGGGTCGGTTTCTCGTCGCTCATGCGGCCCTCGCGAGCGGCGCGGCGTCAGCCCGCCGGTTTGCATTTCGCCCACACCGAATGATACACTGACCGTCCACGCAGGTTCGCGCTTCACGAAAGGACACGCCGCGATGAACGCACTTCTGCTCGCGCTCGCCCTGGCCCCCGCCCAGCCGCCGGGCGACTGGAAGGAGGCGGAGAAAGCCCACCTGTCGAACATCACGCAACTGACGTTCGACTTCGTCCGCGCCGGCGAAGGGTACTTCTCGCCGGACGGCACCAAGATCATCTTCCAGGCCGAGGAGAAGGACACCGGCAACCCGTTCTACCAGATGTTCGTGATGGACCTGAAGACGAAGAAGGCGGTCCGCGTCAGCCCGGGCGTCGGGGAGACGACCTGCGGGTACTTCCACCCGAGCGGGCAGAAGGTCATTTGGGCGTCCACCCACGGCGACCCGGACGCCAAGACCAAGCAGGCCGAGGAGATCAAGCAGCGCGAGGACGAGCGGAAGAACGGCACCCGGCGGCGGTACGCGTGGCGGTTCGACCCGCACATGAAGATTTACGAGTCGAATCTCGACGGCACGAACCTGAAGTGCCTGACCCCGGACGCGAAGGTGTACACCGCCGAGGGCAGCTACTCGGCCGACGGCAAGAAGATCGTGTACAGCGCCGGGAACGCCCGGAACGTGCAACTGTTCACGATGGACGCCGACGGGAAGAACGCCAAGCGGCTGACCGACGCGCCGAACTGCTACAACGGCGGCCCGTTCTTCAGCCCGGACGGCAAGCGGGTGGTGTTCCGCGCCGACCGTAAGGAGCAGGACCGGCTGCAACTGTACGCGATCAACGCCGACGGCACCGGCGAGAAGGCCCTGACGGCCGAGGACAAGTGGGTGTTCTGGGCGCCGTACTGGTACAAGGACGGGCAGCACATCATCTACACCGCGGCCGACCACTCGAACGAGATGATGCGGCCGAACTACGACCTGTACTGGATGGACCTGGCGAGCGGGAAGCGGACGCAGGTCACGTTCGCCCCGGGGGCCGACGTGCTGCCGGTGTTCTCGCCGGACTACACGAAGGTGATGTGGACCCGCAGCCCGGACGGCCGCTCGCCGTCGCAACTGTTCGTCGCCGACTTCACCCCGCCGAAGGACAAGTGAGCAGGATGACCCTGAAGCCGTGAGCCGGGCGCGAAACCGGCCTTCCGCGATCTCGCCGGACGTGCTATTTCGCGGACGACCTTGCCCGGGAGGCGGTATGTCCGGCGAACCGCTGTATTTCGACCAACTGGCGTTGGGCGACGTGTGGGAGTCGGAGCCGCGGCTCGTGACCGCGGACGACGTGCGCACGTTCGCCGACCTGACCGGCGACCGGAACCCCGTTCACCTCGACCCGGAGTTCGCCCGGGGCACGCCGTTCCGCCGGTGCGTCGCGCACGGGCTGTTGGGCGTCGGCATCGCCGGCGGGCTGGGCTGGACGACCCCGCCGGCGCGGACGGTCGCGTTTCTGGAGTTGCGGGAGTGGCACTTCCGCGCCCCGATCTACTTCGGCGACACGGTCCGCATCCGGGTGACGGTGCGGGAGAAGCAGTTGCAGGGCCGCGGGCGTCGCGGGACGGTGGTGTGGGGCGTGACGATGCTCAACCAGGACGGCCGGGTGGTTCAGGAGGGCGTGACCGCGACGCTGGTGGAGGTGTCGAAGGCCGCGTCCGAAGCGGCGTGAGCACCGCTCTGGCCCGGTAGCCGAACGGCCCCGCTCAGCAGCGGGGTCGCGCGAGCTGTGAACGCCAGAAACGCTACGTGCCCCCGCCGTCCGCTGTCGCGTCTGGTCCGGCCTTGTATTGGAACCTCGACTCGAACCGAAGGAACCGCTCCACCCACGAATGATCCCCGGCGAGGGATCGGGCGACCAGCTTCGGGTCGTAAACGAAGTACCAGCCGAAATACACATCCGACCACCACCCGGGGCCGAGTCGGACGCAGTCGCAGCTGATCGACATCCCGTCGGTCAACTCGCCGGGTCGCGCGTCCTCGGGGTCGGCCCACTCGCACTCGCCGTTGAAGCTGTCCCCGTCGGTGTGGAGTCCGCTGACCCGCCGGCAGATGTACACGCCGCCGTCGTAAAACCCGGTGTTCACGACGGGCTTCCCCTCGACTTCGGCGACCATCGCGTCCACGGCCTTCCGCAGCCCCGCGTCCCAGGAGTCCACCGGAAGCCCTCCTCTCGCCATACGACCCCGCTCACCGGCCCGGCGGCGACACCCGCCACCGACATAGACGCGCGGGGAGCACTGCGAAACAGACTACATGAGCCGGGCCGGGCCGGACCGCAGGCAGTCACCGTCGTCCGTCAGCGCGTCCCCCGGCACCCCGAGCGGCCATCCCGGCTGCCGATCGGAAGCGGGCTGGCACGCCAAGTCAACCGGGCGGTTGGTTCGGTGCCCGCCGGTCATCCGCCGACCGGGGTGCATAACTCAATGAGAGTCCCTTCGGGGGCGCGGACGTAGGCGACGACCTGCCCCCACGGCTTGGCCTTTGGCTCGGCCGTCACCGTCGCCCCGGCGGCCACGGCCCGCTCGACGGCGGCGGGCACATCGGGGGTGACGAACCCCAATTCAATGCCGAGCGGCCGGGCCGCCGGATCGACCGGCTGATACCCGCCCGGCAAGTTGTCGCCGGCGAGTGCGTGGGCGGCGAACGCCAGGGTCGTGTCGCCGGTTTGCAACTCCCCGTACAACCCGGAGTCGTGAGCGAACCGCGTAGCGAACCCGAACGCGCGACCGTAGAAATCCAGCGCAGCAGCCACGTCCGGGACGTAGACGATGGTGTATCCGAACTTCACGATGCCCTCCTTTGTGTCGCCTCCGCCGCCCGGTCACCCGGCCCCTCTTCACGCGAGCTACGAGTTCCCCGGAAGTGGCGTAGCGGCCGGGTCTGTCGCGACGCCGGGTTCGGCGTCCGGGGCGCGGCCGGGGAGCCGGCGAAAGAACACCGCGGTGCCGCACAACCCGCCGTGCGGGAGCAGGGCGTAGTCGGGGATCACCCCGCACCTCGACCATCCCAGGCGGGCGTAGAGCCGCTCGGCGTCCTGCCCGGCCGCAGTGTCCAGCACGAGGAGCGTTTTACCGGCGGCCTCCGCTTCGGACTCGGCTGCCGCCATCAGTTCCGCTCCGAGGCCGTGACGGCGGGCGGTGCGATGGACGAGCAGCTTGGCGATCTCGCCGCGGTGGGGCTGGTTGTCGGGCATACTGAGGACGACCTGCACCGTGCCGACCACCCGCCCGGTGCCCGGCTCCTCGGCGACGAGAACCACCCGCGCGCCGCGGGCCGCGTCGCCGAGCACCGCACGCCAAAACCCGACCGCCCGCTCCCGTCCCAGCGGGGCCATGAAGCTGACGGACGCGCCCCCCTCGACACAGTCCACGAGGACATCGGCCAGGGCGTCCACGTCCGACTCGGACGCGCGACGGATGCGGAACCGGCTCGCCATCAACTCCCTCCGTCGCCTAATAACCCGGCTCGCCGGCCCGCGGGGCGCCGGGAGCCGCGAACTCCGATCAGCCTATGCGCCCCGCCGGTCCGGTGGAGGGCCGGGTTCGGTCCGCGGCGAAGGCCGCCGCCGGAGGAGGGCGGCGGCGCGCGAGAACGGCGTCGTCTGGACGATCTCCAGGCCTTCGGGAACCACCCGGGTCCGCTGTTCCATGCGTTCGCCGAAGAACGGGATGCGGTACACCGCCCCGCCGTGGTCGGCATCGACCGCCCCGTCGCCGGCCCACTCGTCCGCCGCCCACAGCCGGGGGAAGAAGGCTTGCGCCCCCTCCATCCGGAAGCTGCGGCCGTCGTCCGCGAGCAGGATGGTCTCCCGGCCGCGGTACACGGTGACCCCGAGGCAGGTCGTCCGGGTCGTGTGCCTCACTTCGCCCCGGTGCCCGCCGCCGGCGTAGTCCAGGGTCGTGGACAGGACCAGCGTGACCGGGCGGCGCGACGCCAGCGCCATCGACCACAGCGACCACCGGTCCATCAGCCGCAGGCCACTGGCCTGGAGCCGCTTCGGGTCGGTGACCTCGAACCGAATCCTCCCCCGCCAGCGGCCCTCGAGTGCCCGGTAGTAGCGGTGGTGCGGCGCGTCGGTGTGCATAGCGGGTCGAGGTTCGGTGCAACGGCTCGGCCAACCGTCCTCGCGACCGGTTCGGCGTCTGCGGCTCACCAGGCGGCCGGGTGCGGCGCGGTGAGCGCCGGGCCGAGCGCGGCCCACAGGAGCACGGCAAAGGCAGCCAGTCCGGCCGCGGCGAGCGCGGCCGGCACCGTCTGCCGGCCGGGCAACCCGGCCCGTGCCCAGGCGACGTCGGCCGCGATCAGTGCGGCGACCAGGGCCACCCCGGCCGCCCCGACCGGCCCGACCCCGAGCCGGGCGAAAGGCATGAGGGCGGCGGTCAGCGGGGGCAGTTCCCACGGCCAGCGGTCGAAGGCCGGGACGAACCGCGGCAGCGCGGCGGCGGCGACGACCGCCGGCAACCACGCCGCGGCGATGACCGCCGCCCGCCGGGCGAACGGGCCGGGGGGTGTCCGAGCCGCCGACTCAAACGAGGCAACCGACATCGCTGCGCCCTCCGCTGCCGAACGATGAAACGCGCCAACTCGGCCACGTTCCAGGAAGCACTGCAAAACAAGAAACTCGGCGGTGCCCGGTGCCGCGCCGGGTCCGGCGTCTGCGCCCCCGAATCAGCGATCGGTGATGAACCGCCGCACCGCCCGCCGCACCTCCTGTCGAGCGTGGTCCGCAACATCGGGCGGCAGGTCCGCCACGGCCACCGGGCGGCCCAGGTGGGCCGAAACCGCGGACGCGACCCCGCGATCGAGGGCAGCCGGGTCTGTCAACATCTCCTTGGCAAGCAAGTCCCGGTGCGGTTGTAGGTCCATGTACCGGAGGGCACGCACACCCGCCAACAGCTCATCTTCCATCGGTCACCCTCCTGCCGCTGAACGCTGAAGCTCACCGACCCGACCGCCACGCCAGTACCGCACACGGACCACGGATGAGTAACGGGAAACAAACCACACGGCGGTGTCCGGTGCCGCGCCGGGTGCCTCGTTGCACATTCACTGAGCCTATCGCATCCTGGCCGGCGTTGGAATCCTCGGAGTAACGCGCTCCGGGGGCGCGGCAACGCGGGCTGTGGTCACTTGACCTCCTCGAAGTCGCCCGGCTTCCACGAGCCGTCGAACGCCGGCCCGTCCGGGCCGAACAGCCGCAGGTATGCGAACCAACCCTTGCCGGGGGCCGTCTGCACCCACCGCCCCTCCTGGCCCGGCGGGGCCTTCGGGCCGAAGTACAGGTCCAGCGCCTTCTCCCCGCCGGCGTCCTTCAGCTCGAACAGCGACCGCAGCGCGGCCCGGTCTTGGGCCGTCTGTACCTGCGACCGCGTCGCGACGTCGTACACCGTCACCGACCAGAACAGCTTGGCCGGCACCGGCTGCGGGACGGTCAGCTTGTACGTCTTGCCGCCGTCCAGGTACGCCCCGCCCGCGTCCCGCACCCCGAGCCAGTACAGCGACCCCGCGCCCGGCGTCCGCAGGAACATCTTCGGCGACGCCAGGATGGCCTGGGCGAACCACCGGTCGCGGGCCTCGAGGTCGATGCCGGTCGGGGTCTCGAACCCGCCGTTGTCGGCCACCAGCCCGGCCCACTCCCACCGGCGGTCCTTCCACACCAGCCGGTCCGGGCGGGTGCTGGCGAACGCGGCGACCAGCATCTGGTCCCGGCCCGCCTTCGCCGCCCGCGTCAGGATGTCCTTCAGCCGCGCGTCGGGGGCGAACGGCCTCCCCTTCTCGATTCCGACGGCCGCGAGCAGCCCGTACATCGCGCGGTACTCCGGCACCACCGGCTCGGCGTCGATGACCGTGTGCAGCTTCTCCCAGTACACCAAAGCGTCCTCCCAGCGGAGCGGCGACAGGTCCACGCTTTTGTCGGTCGCATCGACGAACTTCGTCGGCGCGGGGTCGGCGGCGGCCGCCAGCGGGTACAGCTTGAGCGCCCGCAGCGCGTCCATCGCGCCGGCCGCCCCGCGGTCGTCGGGCAGCGCGCGGACGGCGAGCATCACCCCGAACGAGGACGAGCGGCTGACGTGGTACCCGTCCGGCGGCTTCCCCTTGTAATCGGGCGGCAGGAGCAGGTGCTTGCCCCCCTTGCCGGCGTCCGGGCCGGACAGGCCGAGGTCCGCGACCCACCGCTGGTGGCGATCGACGGCCACCCCGACGAACCGCCCGGGCGGCAGCTCGACCACCACCGGCCCGGCCGACAGGTCGAGCAGGCCGCTGCCGTACGGGGTGTCCGAGTTGGCCGTGAGGATGAGGTGCCGCGGGCCGGCGAGCAGCACGGTCATGGTCTGGTTGTCCTTCGCCCCGGCCGCCCGGCGGCCGTGGAACACGCCCTCGGCCGACACCGTCGGATACCAGAAGCGGTAGGCGGTCACGGCCCGCTGGAAGTCGGCGTCGTCGCGCGCCTTCTGGGCCGCGTCCGGCGGCGGGAACCCGCCCTTGAACGGCGGCTCCTGGCCGCCCGCGGCGGCGGCGGCGAGCAGTACGGTGAGGGCGAGGGTGGTTCGCATGGCGTGCGTTCCTGTCTGGCACCGGGGTGCCGTGGGCGACGTCGGTCGCAGAGCGGAGGCGCGGTTCGATGAGGCTATCCGCCCGCGGGCCGGCGGTCAACGCGCCGCGGCGCGAAGCTCGCCGGTCGCCGGGTCGCGCGCGATCGCGTTCATTCAGAATCGCAGCGGGAAGAAGTGCCCCACTTTCCGCGGCAGCACTCACACCGCTGATGCCGCCGGCGGGGGGAGTACCGGCCCGGCGGTGCGAGCGCGTTTGCTTTCCACCCCCGACCACATCCGAGCAGATCGAGGATCGAGCGATGGTCGCTTCAATCACACAGTCCGACGCCGGCCAAACCGCGTTCCTGAGTACGGACGCCGACGAACTGGTCGCGCGGCTGACGCAAGCCGCCTACGAGGTCGCGCTGCGCCACCGCTCTGACCGGCCGTTCACCGGCCTCGAACTTGCCCTCCGGCGCGAACTGCGGACCGTCGTCCGGCGGGCGGCCGAGGGCGAATAGCTGCCCGTCAGCCCGTCAGCTTCTCGCGCAGCCCGAGCAGCCGCTCGCCGGCCGCGTGGAGCGTCTCGTCCTTCTTGGCGAACATGTACCGCACCAGCTTCCGCCCCTGCTCCTTCGGGTCGTGGAAGCTGCTGCCCGGCACGCCGGCCACGCCCACCGCCTCGATCATCCGCCGCACGAACGATACGTCGTCCAGGTCGCTCAACTCCGAAAAGTCGGCCATCACGTAGTACGCGCCGTTCGGCGGTTGGACGCGGAACCCGGCCCGCTCCAGATACGGTAGGAACAGGTCGCGGCGGTGCCGGTAGTGGGCCGCCAGCCCGTCGAAGTACGTCTGCGGCAGCGCCAGTGCGGTGGCCCCGGCCACCTGCAGCGGGTGCGGCGCGCCGACCGTCAGGAAGTCGTGCGCCTTGCGGATACCGGCGGTGATGGCCTCCGGCGCGACGCAGTACCCGAGCCGCCACCCGGTCGCGCTGAACGTCTTCGACAGCCCGCTGATCGTCACCGTGCGGTCGGCCATGCCCGGCAGGCTCGCGATACTCACGTGCGGCCGGTCGGTGAACGTGATGTACTCATAAATCTCGTCCGCGATCGCCACCGCGTCGAACTCCTGACACAGCGCGGCGATTTGTTCGAGTTCGGCGCGCGAGAAGACCTTGCCGGTCGGGTTGTTCGGGGTGTTGACGATCGCCGCTTTCGTCCGCGGCGAGAACGCGGCCCGCAGTTCGCCCGGGTCGAAACTCCAGTCTGGAGAGCGGAGCGGCACCCACTTCGGCGTCGCCCCGGTCAGCTTCGCGTCCGGCCCGTAGTTCTCGTAAAAGGGCTGGAAGATCACCACCTCGTCGCCCGGGTCGATCAGGGCGAGCATCGTCGCCATCATGCACTCGGTCGCCCCGCAACAGACCGTCACGTGCGCGTCCGCGTCCACCCACGGCAGCCCGTTGAACGCCCGCATCTTCGCGGTGATGGCCTGGCGCAGCGGGGCGATGCCCCACGTCACCGCGTACTGGTTGAACCCGTCGCGGATGGCACGGCAGGCCGCTTCTTTCACCTCTTCGGGCGGGTCGAAGTCGGGCATCCCCTGGCCGAGGTTGATCGCGCCGTAACGCGCGGCGATGCGCGACGTCTCGCGGATGACCGACTCGCTGAAGTGCCGGACGCGGGTGGCGAGCATGAAAAGTCCCTGTCGCAATCGTGAGGAATTCGCTGCAATTACAGCGAGTTTCGCCCTCGCTCACCAGCCCGCCCGCGGGCGGATGTGACGGAGTGGGGCGCACGGCGGTGAAACGATGAGAGTTCTCTCTTGCTAAATATCACATCGGAGAGCAATATACTCACCAACCAGTCGTGACGCGAGTCCTTCAGGGGGACTCACACGCCGGTCGCGCGATTCAGGGTCGTGCGGGCGGCGGTCGTCGCAGACGGTTTGCGGGTTCGCAACTCCTCCTCACCGGCGCTCGCGCCGGACCTTCTCTCGACCCACCGCCACAGGCGGCCGGGTGCGGATTTCGTCTTCTTTACCTGTGTCCGCGTGGGCACGGGTTTGTCCCGCCGCCGGGCGGTCCGGTGGCACTTCGTTTCCGACTTCGCACGCGGGGCCGTAAGGGCTTTCGCGCGCCGAGGTCGAGGTTCCGCGACTCAGGAGGTGTCTCGTGCGACACGCCGACACGAACCGGAATGGGTTCACGCTCATCGAATTGCTCGTCGTCATCGCGATCATCGCCATTCTCATCGGGCTTCTGCTGCCGGCCGTGCAGAAGGTCCGCGAGGCCGCCGCCCGCATGTCCTGCTCCAACAACCTCAAGCAGTTGGGGCTGGCGCTGCACAACTACGAGAGCGCCCGCGGCAAGTTCCCGCCGGCCGCCAAGTGGGACTTCGACGCCCCGGCCGGCAGCCCGACCAACTACGTCCGGCACTCGATGTTCGCCTACATCCTGCCGGAGATCGAGCAGGGCAACGTCGCCCGCATCTACACCTTCAGCGCGCAGTGGAGCACCGCCCCGAACGCGGACGCCATCCAGACGCCGATCAAGACGTTCCAGTGCCCGTCGGCGAGCAACCCGCGGTTCACCCAGGTGACCAGCGGGGCGCTGGCCGGGCGGCAGCGGGCGACCAGCGACTACGCCCCGCTCACCGGCATCAACCCGCAACTGGCCAACCTCGGCGTGATCACGGCCCGCGGCAGTTCGTCCTACACCGAGGGCGGGTTCGGGCTGGGCGGGTATCAGGGGTTCTTCGTCAACGTGTGGAAGGACACCGACCCGACCACGCGGATCGCCGACATCAGCGACGGGCTGAGCAACACGCTGGCCCTCGTCGAGTGCTCGGAGCGGCCCGACCTGTACGTCGGCAACAAGAAGATCGCGCTGAGCCTCGAAGACCTGGACAACCCGGACAACAGCACCAATGCGAACGCCCAGGTGACCGGCGCGCCGTGGGCCCAGCCGCGGATCCAGATCGTGATCGACGGGTTCAACCCGCAGAGCAACAACTTCTTCGGCTCGAAGGTGATCAACGCGACCAACTGCTCGGAGGTGTGGTCGCGGCACAGCGGCGGGGCCAACTTCCTGCTGGCCGACGGGTCGGTGCGGTTCGTCCGCGAGTCGATCGCGGCCAACGACTTCGCGTCGCTGGTGACGCGGGCGGCCGGCGACATCAACGGCAACGACTGACCCGCCGATCACAACCGGAGGCTCGACTCATGCGTGCGAAAGCTCGACTGACGGCGTTCGCGCTGTTCCTGGCGGCCGCCGGGTGCGCGGCGAAGGCGGAGCGGCTGCCGACGGCCCCGGCCGAGGGGAAGGTGCTCTACAAGGGCAAGCCGGCCGACGGGGCGCAGGTGGTGCTCGTGCCGGTGGGCGACGAGACCGCCGACGCGATCAAGCCGCGCGGCACCGCGGACAAGAACGGGGTGTTCAAGCTCACCACCTACCCGAGCGCGGACGGCAAGCCCGACGGCGCGCCGGCCGGCGAGTACCTGGTGAGCGTCCGCTGGACGAAGCGGCAAAAGGAGAGCGCCGAGGACGCCGACGAGGGCGGCCCGCCCGGCCCGCCGTCGCTCCAGGGGGACCGGCTCAAGGAGAAGTACTCCAACCCCAAGACTTCTGGGCTGAAGGTGACGATCGACGGCACCGGCAAGATCGAGCCGCCGGTGCTCGACCTGAAGTGACCTGACCGACCACGCCCCGCCGCCCGGGGGCGTTGCCCGCCAGGCCGGCCGCGTTCCGGGGCAGGAGAGCGGCGGCCGTCGCGCGGCCGCGGGGATGGTCCCCGCGGCCGCGCGGGCGGGCGGCTTATTCGACCAACGACGAAGGCAACCGGAGTTCGACCCGTGATCCGCGTTCACTGGCAGGACGAGACGCTGTGGGTGCGCCGGCTGGTGTTCCGCCCGTCGGACTGGCGGTCGGCCGGCGTGCCGGTCGAGCAGTTGGCGGCGCGGGCCGGGCTGCTCATCGCCGACGAGTCCGCGACCCCGCGGGCGGGCGACTTCTGGCTCGGCTGCTCCCCGCTCGGCGGGTGGGGCGACGCCGACCCGGCCGCCGTCGGGTGGGCGTGCTTCGTGGACGCGCCGCTCGCGTTCGCCCTGCTGTGGGTGGCCGCCGACCTCGGCCCGCGCCGCACCCCGGCCGCGCGGGTCGCCTGACTCCAAAACACTCGCTCCGACACACCGAAAGGAACTCGCATGCTCACCCTGAACGCCGCTCACGGCACCCGCACCTGCGACGGGGTCACCCGCCGCGAGCTGCTGCGGGCCGGCGGCATCGGCGCCGCCGGGCTGTCGCTGCCGGCGCTGCTCAAGGCCGAGGCGACCAAGCCGGCCGGGACGACGAAGCACGGCACCGCCCGCTCGGTCATCATCTTCTGCACCAACGGCGGCACCGGGCAGCACGACAGCTTCGACCCCAAGCCGGACGCCCCGGCCGAGATCCGCGGGCCGTACAAGAGCATCGACACCAACGCGCGCGGCCTCCGGCTCAACGAACACCTGCCGAACCTCGCCAAGCACGCCGACAAGTTCAGCCTGATCCGCTCGCTGCACCACACCGACACCGTCCACCCGTCGGCGCTGTACTGGACGCTCTGTGGCGCGAAGATTCCGCGCGCGGTGACGCCCGAGTCGGCCACCATGAGCCGCGAGGACCGGCCGCACTTCGGGTCGGTGGCGACCAAGCTCCTGCCCGGTCGCAAGGACCTGCCGGGGTTCGTGATGATGCCCGTGGCGATGGGGCCGAACGGCCCGGAGTGGCCGGGGCAGTTCGCCGGGTTCCTCGGCGCCGCACACGACCCGTACCGCGTCAACAGCTACGCCGGCGAGGCCAACTTCAACCCCGGGGCGGTCGCGTCCGACCCCGCCCTTCCCTCGTCGCGCCTGGACGCGCGGCGGGCGCTGCTGGCGCAGGTGAGCGAGGGCGGCCGGCACCTCGAAGCCCAGGCCGCCACGAAGGGACTGGACCCGCACGTCGCGAAGGCGTTCGACATGGTCAGTTCGCCGGCGGCGCAGAAGGCGTTCGACCTCGACGCCGAGCCGAAGGCGGTCCGCGAGCAGTACGGCGAACACACGTTCGGCCAGCAGTGCCTCCTGGCGCGGCGGCTGGTGGAAGCGGGCGTGCGGCTGGTGCAGATCAACTGGCCGCGGTCGAACATCGGCGGCCGCGGCGGCGCCGGGTACGACACGCACCAGAACGCCTTCAAGCTGATCGAGGAGAACCTCTACCCGGCGACCGACAAGGCGTTCGCGGCGCTGTTCGCCGACCTCCACCAGCGCGGGCTGCTCGACGAGACGCTGGTCATCTTCTTCAACGAGTTCGGTCGCACGCCGAAGATCAACGCCGCGAGCGGCCGCGACCACTGGCCGTTCGTGTACTCGATCCTCCTGGGCGGCGGCGGGGTCAAGGGCGGCACGGTGTACGGCGCGAGCGACAAGGTCGGCGCCTACCCGGCGAGCGACCCGGCGAGGCCGGAAGACCTGCTCGCCACCATCTACCACACACTCGGGATCGACCTGGACGCGGTGCTGTACGACGCCCTGCAGCGGCCACACCACCTGATCGACGGCAAGCCGATCAAGGCGTTGCTGTCCTGACAGGGAAATCTCAAAACTCAAGCACCAAAACCCAAAGAAGACAGACCCCTGACACTTGTTTGTGATTTGCCACTTGGGTTTTGCGATTTCCTCCGAAGCCACCGCCCCCGCCGCCGGCGCACCGGAATGTTGGAGAGAGCATTCCGGGCCGCCCGCGGCCCCTGAACCGCAGGTTCCGACCGGTGTTGAGGAGCGCCGGTCGGGCGGCGGGGGCGGCCTTTTCTTCCCGCACACCACACCCCGACGGAGATACCGCCGTGTCTCTTCCGCGTTACTGCGCGCTCGCGCTGGTCGGCCTCGCCGCCGGCCCGGCCCGCGCCGCCGAACCGCCGAACCTTGCTGAACCACAGCCGAACGCCCCGATCAGCTTCAACCGGCAGGTGGTGCCGGCGCTGGCGATCGCCGGGTGCAACGCCGGCGCGTGCCACGGCACCCCGAGCGGCAAGAACGGGTTCAAACTGAGCCTTCGCGGCTTCGACCCGCCGGCCGACTTCGCCGCGCTGACGCGCGACGCGGCCGCCCGCCGCGTCAACGTCCCCAAACCGGACGACAGCCTCATCCTGCTGAAAGGCCGCGGGAAGGTGCCGCACGAGGGCGGCGTCCGCCTCAAGCCGGGCGACCCGGCCGACACCGTCCTGCGCCAGTGGATCGCGCAGGGTGCGAAAGGCGACCCCGCCGACCTCCCGGCACACGCCAAGCTGGAGGTGAAGCCGCACAACCGCGTCCTCCGTGCCCCGGAGCACACTCAGCAGGTCACGACCGTCGCCCACTTCGCGGACGGCGCGAAGGCCGACGTGACGCGGCTCACCGTGTTCCGCTCCAGTGACGAAGCCGTCGCGAAGGTGGACGCGAACGGCCTCGTCACGTTCCTCAAAACTGGCGAGGTGGCGATTCAGACGAAGTACCTGAACGAGACCGTGTCCGTGCGGCTCACGTTCGTGGCCCCGGACCCGAAGTTCGTGTGGCCCAACCCGCCCGCGAACAACTACGTCGATGAGTTGCTCTTCGCCAAGCTGAAGTTGCTCGAAATCCCGCCGTCGGACCTCGCCGGGGACGCCGAGTTCCTCCGCCGGCTGTACCTCGACCTCCTGGGTGTGCTGCCGACGCCCGCGGAGGCCGACAAGTTCCTCGCGGACACCGACGCCAACAAGCGGTCGAAGCTGATCGACGCCCTTCTGGCACGACCGGAATTCGCGGACTACTGGGCGCTGAAGTGGGCCGACGTGCTGAACGTCAACCGCCGGGCGGTGCAGGCGAAGGGGGCGTACCTGTACGTGCAGTGGCTGCGCCAGCACTTCGCCGACAACACCCCGTTCGACAAGGTGGTGCGGGAACTGCTCACCGCGAGCGGGAGCACGTTCCTGAACCCGCCCGCGAGCTTCTTCCGCAACGACCGCCGGTCGCGGCCCGCGGACGACCTCGGCCGCAACAGCGCGCAACTGTTTCTCGGCATCCGGATGAGCTGCGCGCAGTGCCACAACCACCCGTTCGAGCGCTGGACTCAGGACGACTACTACGGCCTCGCCGCGTTCTTCGCCCGGGTCAAGGACCGGCCGGACCCGCTGTACCCGCGGCTGAACCGCTTCAACCTCGGGGCGATCGACATCTTCCACGCCAAGAGCGGCGAGGTGATCCACCCGCGAACCGGCGAGGCCCAGCCGCCGCGGTTCCTGGGCGGGGAACTTCCCAAGATCGAAGCCGACGCCGACCGCCGGGTCGCGCTGGCGGAGTGGATTACGCGGAAGGACAACCCGTTCTTCGCCCGCTCGACGGTGAACCGCGTGTGGTACCACCTACTCGGCCGCGGGCTGGTCGATCCGGTGGACGACTTCCGCGACTCCAACCCGGCCGCGAGCGACGAGTTGCTCGACGCGCTGGCGAAGGACTTCGCCGACCACAACTTCGACGTGAAGCGCGTCATCCGCACGATTCTGAACTCGCGCACCTACCAGTTGAGCGCCGCGACGAACGACCGCAACCGGGACGACGAGCGGTTCTTCTCGCACGCGGTGACGAAGCTGCTGCCGGCCGAGGTACTGCTCGACGCCCTGTCCGCTTCGACCGAGGTGCCGGAGGCGTTCGAGGGGGTGAAGCTCGGCACGCGGGCGGTGCAGTTGCCGGACGGCGACGTGTTCCACCACCCGTTCCTGAAGGCGTTCGGCCAGCCGGCCCGCGAAACATCCTGTGAGTGCGAGCGGCAGGGCGACACCAGCCTGGGTCACGCGCTGCAACTGATCAACGGCCCGACGCTGAAGGCGAAGCTCGTCAGCGGCGACAACCGCATCGGCCGGTTGTTGAAGCAAGGGACATCTGACAAGGACGCGCTGCGCGAGCTGTACTTGGCGACGCTCACCCGTACGCCGACGGCGAAGGAAGAGGAAGCCGTGCTGAAGCACCTCTCCTCGACTGCCGACCGGCGTCAGGCGTGGGAAGACGTGCAGTGGGCGCTCATTAACACGAAGGAATTTCTGTTTCGGCACTAAACCGCAATCGTGCCGATCTGGCTTCTGTCCCCGGCCTCTCAGTTGGAGGCCGGAGCTTCACTTGACGTGTCGCTCCGGCCTCCAACTGAGAGGCCGGGGACAGAAGGCTGTGCCGAGCCATCCCCCTCAAGAGGAATCCGCTTCCATGCGATACCGACTCGTCCGTGCGGCGCTGCTGGCCGCCGTCGCGGCACTCGTCTCGTCACAACTGGACTTGAGCGCGCAGCCGCCCGACCAGCAGAAGAAAGACAAGGATAAGGCGAAGGGCCAGGGCGGGCGGCGGCTTGCCGACCCGGCCGACGTGATCCTGACGCTCGGCGACGCGGCCCGGCACTGGGACGTGGTCCGGGCCGTCGCGTACTCGCCGGACGGCCGCCTGTTCGCCACCGCCAGCGACGACGGCTCCGTCAAGGTCCGCGAAGTCACCACCGGGAAGGAGGTGCGCGTCTTTGCTGGCCGCGCGAACCGCCTGCTGTCGGCCGCGGTGTACGCGGTCGCCTTTTCCCCCGACGGGAAGGTGCTGGCGACCGGTTCGGCCGACAAGACCGTTCGCCTGTGGGATCTCGCTTCTGGCGAGTTGAAGGTGACGCTCGCCGGGCACCGCGACGCGGTCGCCGGGATCGCGTGGGCGCCCGACGGCAAGCGGGTCGCGTCCGCCAGCGACGACCGCACCGTGCGCGTGTGGGACGCGGTCAACCCGCAGCCCGACCCGGAGCCGCGGGCCGGCATCCCCGGCGTGACCGAGCCGCCCATCAAAGAGTTGAAGGTGTTCGACCGAATCGGCGAGTTCGCGTCGGCGGTCGCGTGGTCGCCGGACGGCAAGTGGCTCGCGGTCGGGCTGTGGGACAAGACCGTCAGGCTTTGGGATGCGGACAGCGGCGACGAGAAATTCGTGCTGCGGGCACACACGGCGCGGATCAGCTCGCTCGCGTTCACGCCGGATTCGGCCGGGCTGGTGTCCGCGGCGCTGGAGCCGGTCGTGCGCACATGGACCGTCTCCGACGGCAAGCCGGCGGCGGAACTGAAGGGGCACAAGGGGGCGGTGTTCGCGGTCGCGCTGTCGGCGGACGGCGCGACGGTGGCGACCGCCGGGCACGACGGCACCATCCGGGCCTGGGACCGGGTGACCGCGAAGGAGGTTCGCACCGTCACGGCGCTGGTGGCCCCGGCCTTGGCGGTCGCGGTCGCCCCGGACGGCCAGTCCGTCCTGAGCGGCGGCGCGGACGCCTCCGTGAAGATCACCCCGCTGGCGAAGGCGGCGACCGAAGCGGCTGTGGCGTACACCCTGACGGCGGTCGCGTACTCGCCCGACGGTTCGCGGCTGGTCACCGGCGACGACGGCGGCGCGCTGCGGGTATGGGACGCGGAGAGCGGGAAGGAACTGAGCCGCGCCACGGCCGGGACGGCCGCGCTTGCGGCGGTCGCGTACTCGCCGGACGGCAAGCGGGTCGCCGCGGCCGGCGCCGATGGTCGCGTCTACCTCCTCGACCTCACTTCCGGCGCGAAGCCGCTCGCGCTCGCCGGGCACAAGGACGCGGTGAAGGCGGTCGCGTTCGCCCCGGACGGCAAGACGCTCGTCAGCGGCTCGGCCGACAAGACGCTGATCCTCTGGAGCGCCGAGAGCGGGGCGGCCCTCCGCACGCTCGCCGGGCACGACGGGTCGGTCACGTCGGTGCTGTTCACCTCGGACGGCGGGTCGATCATTTCGGCCGCCGACGACCGGGCCATCAAGGTGTGGTCGGTGGCGGAAGGAAAGGTACTCCGCACACTCGACCCGGACGAGGACGACGACCCGCTCGCGCTCGCGCTGCGGCCCGACGGCAAGCAACTCGTGTCGGCCGGCAACCGCGACGTGCCGCCGACGGTGAAGGTGTGGGACGCGGGCACCGGGGCGACACTGCGGCTGCTCCCTGGGCACTTCGACCGCGCGCTGGCCGCCGCGTACCGCCCGGACGGCAAGGTGTTCGCCACCGTGTCCGGCGACGGCACGCTTCGCTTGTGGGACGCAGACACCGGGGCGGCGCTGAAGGCGGTCGCGCTCCGCACCCCGCGCGGGACGGTCAGCCAGGTGGCGTTCCACCCGAAGGGCGACCGCGTCGCCACCGTGAACGGCAACGGCACGGTGACGGTCGTGAAGTTGCCCGCCCTGGGCGGGCCGCCGGCGGGCGAAGGGAGCAACCCGTGAGGCCGCTCGCGCTGGTCGTTCTGTTCGGGGCCGCGGCGCTCGCGATCGGGGGTTTCGCGGCCCCGGCCGATGACAAGAACCCGGCCGAGAAGGTGGACGTCCAGAAGGACGTCTACCCCTTCTTGCGGAAGCACTGTGTGTCGTGCCACAACGACGTCACAGGGACCGCGGAGCCGTCGCTGACGCACTTCCAGACCGCCGACGCCATCCGCAAGGACGCCGACGCGTGGCGGTTGGTGCTGAAGACGGTCGAGGCCGGCACGATGCCGCCGGCCGGCCGCCCGAAGCCGGCGAAGAAAGACGCCGAGCGGTTCACGACGAGCGGGAACGTCCTCCTCAAGCCCGAGGGCGAGCGGAAATAGGTGGCGTTATGGAGACCGGCGGCCGGGGAACCACCCGCGCTCGCGGAGCCGGTCGCGGGTGTCGGACCGCAGGCAGTCGCCGTAGTCCATCAGCGCGCCCCCCGGCCCCTTGAGCGGCCCGGCCCCTTGAGCGGCGGCCGCGGCGGCGCTCACCGGCAGTGTGGGTGCCGGCTGGATGGTCGTGACCGGGGCAGACCGCCGACTCAGACGAGGCAACCAACACCGCTGCCCCCCTGCCGAACGATGAAACGCGCCAGTTCGGCCGCGACAGCAGCAACCGGGTAGCGCCGGGAAACAACCCACACGACCGGGTCCGGTGCCGCGCCGGGGTCGGCCACTCGCTCAGTGCCCTGATGGATCGACGGCAGACAGGAGAGCCGAGTAATCGCGCGCCGGGACCAGGGGTCGCCCTTCCCGTAGCAGGGCCAGCGCGATCTGTAGCACCCGCTCCCGCATCCACCCGAATTCGTGCATCAACTCGCCCACGGGTCGGTGGTCGAAGGAGGGGTCGTACACCAGGTACTCCCGCCGGGCGAATCCCCTCGGGAGGGTGAACGGGTCGGCGAACAGGTACGTCTTGCCGGCCAGGTCGGAACCGTACTCCCCGAGCAACCGGGCGAGGTACGGCGGCCCCATCACGAAAATGCCCGTGGCTCGACTGCACAGGTCGCGGTCCAGTTGCTGCGGGCGGTGCTCCGACGCATCGATGCCCCACCGCCGCAGCATGCCCAGGACGCGGTCGTTGATGACCGGGCCGGCGGCCAGTCCGGCTGAGGCGGCCGGGGCATTGCCGCACAGGTGCTTGTACAGGTAGAAGGCGAGAACCGAACGCGCGCAATTCGCGTGGCAGACGAACAACGGCAACACATCCGCCAGCATCCGCGGCCCCTCCGCCGAACGACCCAACTCACCGGTCCGGCCGCGACGCCAGAACGCGACACGGACGACCAGGGAGCATCGGGAAACAACTCACGCGGCCGGGCCCGGCGCCGCGCCGGGTTCGGCGTGCCTTCACTCGCCGACCACCTCGACCCAGGTGCGGATGGCCGGGTCCGGGTGGAGCGGGAGGTGGTTGAGCAGCAACCGTGAGTCGTCCCCAACGTTGAGGTACGCGAGGAAATCGTCGCCAACAAACTGGACCACCCACCCGCGGACCACCTCCATCCCGACCGGCTCCGGCCAAGCGTCGATGACCGCCTCGACCCGCAAAATCGCTCGGCCAATCAACCGCCCGAACTCGCTGTCCAGCCCGAGGTCCACCCGCTCCCAGGCGCAGGCGTCGCCGCTGTCCAGCACGAATGCCGGAGCGATCTCAAGCTCGCCGGCCGCGGCCCGGACCGACTCCCCGTCGCGGGCCAAGAACAGGAGGACTGCTCGGCCGTCGAACCGCATCTCCAGCGCGCCGTCGCAGTCTCGGCTGGGGCGGCCGTTGAACAGGTATTGGTCGCGGGCCAGCCCCCGCAACGTGGCCCCGACTACGCCGCGGAGGACGGCGTAATCGACTCCGAGCCGCTCCGCCATCCGTGCGCCCTCCGTTCGCCCGAACTCGGAATTAGCCCGCACGTGTTCGGCGCCCGCTCATCGCGCGGCGTGTGGACTGACGCGGAATTGCTGCCGTCAGAATAAACGGCGTGAGTCCACGCGCAAACGCGAAAAACTCCAGCGGAACCGTCCATTCCGCGCGGAAGAACACGGTAACACACAAACCGCGCACGGGAAGCTTCTCAGATTTGGTCCATCGTGTCAATCAGGTGGAGTTTATACGACAGCCGCAACCTGCGGCCTGTCCGGGCCGGCTGAGCTATCCCCAGTTTGGGGAGCGTGCGCAAAAGGTGGCGGTTCCGTCCGCGCCGTGTTGGTCGTACAAGGGAAGTTACCACACCACCCTGTCCGACCACCCGACGCGGAGGAACCGCCATGCG
>JAESFG010000357.1_pt1 | contig 64273 bp, 60 predicted proteins | sample 9269371 | NCBI WGS metagenome assembly JAESFG01 (sample SAMN14506227, study PRJNA617093) | algae metagenome | isolation source: Aetokthonos hydrillicola CCALA 1050 (B3-Florida) and co-occurring... | place: USA: South Carolina | collected 2013-01-01 | reverse complement strand
TTAGCTTTACTCTACAATAGCCAAGGAAGGTACACCGAAGCGGAACTGCTTTATATTGAAGCTTTGGCGATGGCAAAGCGCCTGTTTGCTGGCGACCATCCGGATGTAGCTACTGGCTTGAACAATTTAGCAGTAATCTACGATAGGCAAGGAAGGGACACCGAAGCAGAACCGCTTTATATTGAAGCTTTGGCGATGAGAAAGCGCCTGTTTGCTGGCGACCATCCGGATGTAGCTACTAGCTTGAACAATTTAGCTTTACTCTACTCTAGCCAAGGAAGGTACAACCAAGCGGAACCGCTTTTTATTGATGCTTTGGCGATGACAAAGCGCCTGTTTGCTGGCGACCATCCGGATGTAGCTAATAGTTTGAACAATTTAGCTGGACTCTACAATAGCCAAGGAAGGTACAACCAAGCGGAACCGCTTTTTATTGATGCTTTGGCGATGACAAAGCGCCTGTTTGCTGGCGACCATCCGGATGTAGCTACTAGCTTGAACAATTTAGCTTTACTCTACAATAGCCAAGGAAGGTACAACGAAGCGGAACCATTACACCAAGAAGCATTGAAAATTGCTGAAGTTAGTCTGGATGTAAATCATCCCAACACAATTACTATCCGTGGAAATTTAAAATACTTACGTGATAATCGCCGCTCTAAATTAGCCAACGTAGTTTCTTTCGTCAAACGCTTGTTCAGTAATCGTGGTAACTAAAGGTTGTAAATTTGTTAATAGTGAGGATAAAGTAGGAGTTAACAGTAATGGTAGTAATAGTAGGTTGGGTAGAACGGAGTGAAACCCAACAAAACCTTCAAAATGTTGGGTTACCCTGCGGGAAGCCGCCAAGCGTCTACGTCCCTCAACCCAACCTACTGAACTAAGTCCCTGAGTAGTTCGTGCGGAGCTTTGTTGCGCTTTAGCGAGGACTGCGCAACTTCGTATAAAACGCCACAATTTATAAAACCAGCGAAATTGAGAAGTAATCCTAGAATTCACAACGTATCTGGATCTAAATGTTGAGCTTTACCTGCATGATTTTCCGCGATCGCCTGATCTGCTAGTAGAGCTAGTGCAATAGTAGTGTATGATACAGCTTTTTTAAAGTGTTTTGCTTTCGTCCCTCAAGGTACAACACGCCCACTTAACTAGGTTTTCACGGCGCTAATTTTCTCTGGTAAATGGCAGTATTCGCACAAATAGTTCGCTCTTTTGCGAACATATTTTTGAAAATCGAAAAACCACATTGGAAACTTGTTATTCTATTACTAGTTTCTCTAACAATGCTGACTCAGATCACAAACTAGCCTTTTAAACAAAGACACAGAAATAATAGTAGTCTTAACTAGACTTCGAGCCTCATTAAAATCGGAGTCACCTGTAATTAAAAAATCTGCCTCTGCTGCAACAGCACAAGCCAAGAACTTTGCGTCCTTTTTATCTCTGAGAAAATCAATCTCTTCATTCACCTCAATTAGGGTTGTCACAGTATCTAAAATTTCCAACCATTGTAAGCGAATTTCTGAAGTTAATTTGAATTTACTACGACTTAACACCTCTTTATATTCTGCTAAAATTTCTTCGGAAACAATCCAATCACAAGTTGTATTGTCAATAATAAATTGAACAACTGCTCTTGGTTCTCTGCCCTTAAGAACCGCAGAAACCAATACATTTGTATCGACAATAATCTTCATTCACCTCGACGGTAAGCCTCAATCTCTGCTGCTATTTCTTCTTCTGTGATTTCCTGGATTCCAGGAATTGCCTGAGTTTTGTCAAATAAATCTCTAACTTTTTTGCTAATTTCTGCTCCTGGAGCATTTTCTGTCCAAATAATCACTTCAACTCGTTGTCCTGGTTGAAATGGTAAATTAGATAAAACTACATTATTTGGATCTTCAATTGTGACATATGTTTTGTATGCATTCATTTCTATTTAACCCTGACCGGAAACTAAGTATTGCGATCGCCCACTCGTTTTTTACTCTTGTTACTCTAGTTGCTTGAAGTCTTCTTAATTAAGCCCTCCGGTTTGTCAGATTACGCTCAGTTCGTTGTGCAGTAGCTCCATTGTAAATTATAAACATCCGGGCATTCGTGACAAGTTAAGTGAAGATAACATTGCTTTTAACAATTAGAAATTATCCTGAAAACTTAACATCTGGTATTTTATCCTATGCCTTAGATGATTTCCGAGAAAGAAAATACCTGGGGAGTGCGAGTTTCGACTTCGCTCAACTCACAATCTCTCAGTTGGTTGAGCGAAGTCGAAACCAACGGCTGCGGTATATTTATTCCTGTAAATCACCTTAAATAACCGCCCCTGAAAGGCTTTTGGAATAGTCACAAATTTTACCTAAAAATACTGATTTGCGTAAAAATCCCCTTTTTCCTTTTACATTAAGGCTTTAGTTCCCCTTTAGATCTCAAGCAGGAGCGAACGTACAGTCTAGAGTTGGGATATGTCGCAACTACCAAAAAACTAAACCCACATCAACCAGCTAAAATAGGAGTTACTTGTAACAAAAATTTATAAACTGAAAGAATGCTTAACACAGAACCTAAACTAAGCGATATACCTACTGACGAAATTTTACCTGGTGGAAGCGACCCAAATGATTTCGATTTTAACGAGGCATGGTATCCTACTCATTACGTTCAGGATTTAGATAAATCAAAACCTACCCCTTTTACATTATTGGGTAGAGATCTTGTAATTTGGTGGGATAAACTTACCGAATCTTGGAAAATCTTTTCAGACGAATGTCCTCATCGCTTAGCGCGACTTTCAGAAGGTAGGATTAGTGATGATGGACTTTTAGAATGTCCATACCACGGTTGGGCTTTTTCGGGAGATGGGAGTTGTCAACGGATTCCCCAACAGGTTGAAGGTGGAGCAGCAGAAAATTCTAAACGTGCTTGTGTAGGATCTTTACCTACCATTGAACGACAAGGACTGTTATTTGTTTACGGTGGTAACCCAGAAAATGCTGCTAAAACGAAAGTTCCTATTATTGAACCGCTAGAAGAATCTCCTGAAGATTGGGTTGTCATTAACACATTTAGAGACGTCCCTTATGACGCACTGACTCTTCTAGAGAACATACTTGATCCGAGTCATATATCCTTCACTCATCACCGAACGGTAGGAAATAGGGCTAATGCAGCACCAATAGAGCTAGAGGTTGTTGAATCTGGAAAACATGGGTTCTACGGTACTTGGAAGGAAGAGCAAAAACAAGATGAGTTTGTAAAGCGATCTACAACTTTTGTTCCTCCTTCTTTAGCTATGCATGATATAAGCCAACAACGAGGGAGAATCTTAACCGTTGTCTACGCTACGCCTATTCGTAAAGGAGAGTGTCGTTTATTTGCTCGTTTTCCTTTTAAGTTTCCTAATAAACTTCCCAGTTTATTTATTAATCTTAGACCGCGTTGGTACTATCACATTGGACAAAACGGCGTTTTAGAAGACGATCAAATTTTCCTCCATTATCAAGAACGTTACCTGGAAGCCAAAGGGGGGAGTCCTAACTTTAGTAAGGCTTTTTACTTACCCACTAAAGCAGATACTTTTGTTTTTGAACTCCACCAATGGGTGAACCAATACAACGCTAAACCCTTTGGAGATGAATCTTTACCCACACCCTTATCTCAGGAAAGGCTGCTAGAAAGATATTATTCGCACACGGTAAACTGTGCTAGCTGTAGAAATGCTCTTGCTAAAATTCAGCAATTGCAGCTTTGGTGCGGAGCTATAGCACTAGTGACTTTGGCAAGTACTCCACTGGTGTCATTATTGTTTGACATCAAATCAGTTCTAGGAGCGATGATTTTGACGGTGATACCCCTTGGCTTTGCTATAGCTTGGTTGAGATTGGGTAAGCTTGTAAACCAATTTTATGAAGGGCGAGTTGTTCCTCCGCGTAACTTACCTGAGAAATAGTATGGGGTTTATACGTTTTCTTATGAAGCTCTATATATCTACCCCCCAGCTACGCTATCCCCCCTTAGCAAGGGGGAACTAAAGGGGGGTAGAGCTAAAAAACCGTTCTACACAACGTGCGAATATCTCTACACCCATAGGCAAAGCTGTTTCGTCAAAATCAAATCGGGGATGATGGTGGGGATATGCTAAGTCTTTGGCTGGGTTAGCAGAACCAATAAAGAAATAGCAGCCAGGAACTTCTTCTAAGAAGAAAGACATATCCTCCCCGCCCATAGTTTGACATTCTGGCACAAGCCCAAGTGGTGTTTCTATGACTTCTTGAGCTACCGATCGCACAAGTTCTGCCATACCAGCATCATTAATCACAGGTGGATAGAGGCTCCAGTATTCTAAGTTATATCTAGCACCGTGACTTTGACAAACTCCTGCTATAATCTGCTCAACTCGTTGTTTAAAGTAGTCCTTATAAGCAGGATTAAAATACCTTACGGTGCCATCCATTCTAGCTGAATCGGCAATGACATTATGCGCTGTTCCTGCATGAAACTCCCCTACTGTGACTACTGCTGAGTCGATGGGGTTAACATTTCGAGCAACAATGGTTTGTAAGGCGTTGACAATTTGAGCTGCAACGACAATGGAATCTACGGTTTGATGAGGTAAAGCTCCATGTCCGCCTTTGCCCAAAATGGTACAATTGAACAACTCTACAGCCGCCATTAATGCACCAGAACGGACACCTACTGTCCCTAACGGCAGGTTGTTCCACAGGTGTAAACCGATAATGGCATCAACGTCAGGGTTTTTCAGCACACCAGCTTCAATCATAGGTTTAGCACCACCTGGCCCCTCTTCTGCTGGTTGGAAAATTATTTTAACAGTTCCTGCAAAACTATCTCTATGCTGGTGGAGGTAGTAAGCTGTACCTAAAGCGATCGCAGTGTGTCCGTCATGTCCGCAAGCGTGCATCACACCATCATGTTGCGATCGGTATGGTACATCGTTAAGTTCTTGAATTGGGAGAGCATCCATATCCGCACGGATTGCCAACACTTTAGAATTATGATCCCTAGGGCGTTGTCCATGTATAATAGCGACGATCCCCGTTTCAGCAATACCAGTTTGATGCTCAATTCCCCATTCCTGTAACTTCTGCGATACGAACTCAGAAGTCAGTTTTTCTTTAAAGCCTAACTCTGGTTTTTGATGCAATCTCCTACGCCATTCGACAAGTTGAGGCTGTAATGAGCGGATATCCAGTCGGACACGAGATAAGTCAACAGATGCTGGGTTGGGATATGTAGAAACCATGATAACTTAGTTTTTTGAAGAATTCAGAAGTCAGAATTCAGGAGTCAGAATGAATTAGTAGGGTATTTAAACCTACCACTGTTTGTAGACGGTGCTTATCTTCTATTCATTGGCGGTCTTAAACCCACCTAATAACGCCAGTATTATAGAATTCATAAACTTATTCTGACTCCTGACTCCTGACTCCTGTATTCTATTCAAAATATATGTTCTAAATCTAAATCAGAGGCTACTTTTGCTAGTTTGTCTAGATCTGCTGGGTTCTCTAGATAAGGTAAACAACCCAAAATAGGAGTGTTAGTAAGTCTTTGAATTAAATTAACTGGTGTCCAGTTATCAATTTCTGTATCTGTTCGGGGTTGTACACAGTTGAGAATGATCCCCAATAATTGTACTCGCGATTGTCTTGCTAAAGCAACATTTGCCACAGCTTCAGCGATCGCACCCAATTTCACTGGTACTACCAACAATGTTGGTAATTGCCATGATCCCGCTAAGTCTGCTACGGTCATTTCATCGGTTACGGGTGAACCCAGTCCTCCCAAAGCTTCTACCAAGACAAAATCACGGCGATCGCGTAGTGCTGTAAAAGCTTGCCAAACAACTCCTAAGTCTACTATCCGATTTTCTTGTGCTGCTGCTACAGGAGGCGCTAAGGGTGCTTTATAGTATAAAGGCGTTATTTCTTCTGAAGACTGATTGAGTGAAAACAGCTTCTGATACCACTCGCGATCGCCCTCCCCTGATTGTATTGGTTTCATGATTCCCAAGGAACTATCAGGGCGATATTTTTGCCAATACGCTGCCAACGCTGTTGTTAGAACAGTTTTACCAGATTCTGTATTCGAGGCCGTAATCAGTAGGGTTTTCATTTCTTAAAGAAGGAGCCAGAAGTCAGAATACAGGAGTCAGAAGGATTAGAACAGGCTTCATCAGCAAGGAGGAAAAAGGAGTATTAGCTATTACCTATCCCCTGTTCCTTATTTTCAAGCCGGAAACAGTGAAGTTAGTTTTTTTAAACCTGTTTATTCATCCGTTAGTGACACTAGGACTCATTCTGACTCCTGACTCCTGTCTCCTGTATTCTTTTTTTAAAATTATATCATTTTCTTCTTTCTTGTAACTTTCTATAAACCGCTTTTAAATCAACTTGATGATGAGCTAAAGCTACAAGTGTGTGATAAAACAAATCTGCTACTTCTGAGGCGATCGCATCAGGCTCATCATCTTTACAAGCCATTACAACCTCAGCAGTTTCCTCGCCGAGTTTTTTCAAAATTTTGTTATCGCCGTCTGCAAACAACCGAGAAGTATAAGAACTTTCGGTAGGGTGCTCGCGGCGATCGCGTATGATACTAAATAGTTGTGATAGCGTATCTGCAGGCGGTGATACTATATTTCCATCTACTTGATGAAAACAACTGCGCTCGCCAGTATGGCAAGCAATATCGCCCATTTGCTCTACCCCTATTAATAGAGCATCACTATCACAATCGTAGCGGAGACTGCACACCTTCTGTATATGCCCAGAAGTTGCACCCTTATGCCATAATTCTTTACGAGAGCGACTCCAGAACCAGGTTTCGCCGGATTCCAGAGTCTTTTGTAAAGACTCTCGACTCATCCACGCCATCATCAACACAGTTCCATCCAAATGATCTTGGACAATTGCTGGTACAAGACCCTGCTCATCGTAGCGAATTTTTTCAAGAGGGATGGCGTTTTGTAGCGAATGCAGATCAGGTGAGGACATACCAGCTATTTCAATTGCTATAGATAAGTTTATGGGTTTACCATAACATTCTATAGATAGCTGATATGATTTTTTTCTAAATTACTCTACTTTCCCAGTACTAAACAACAACACTTCCATGAACTAAACAAGAGCACTTCCATGCACCGCTGATTGCATTTTTACTGCACTCAAAGCAACTCGGTGAGCCTTCGGTGATTCACCGTACCAATGAATAGCCGAGTTATAAGCAGCTCGGTAAATATCTTGGTAAGCCTCAGATAAGCGAGTGCGTATATCTAGAGGCAAGTCTTGATTTGACTTATATAACATATTGTTATTTTCTTGGTTCAGCTTATTTACTACTATATAGGTTCTGGGCATTTTTTTCTACTATCCCAAGACAGAACTTTTTGCAGCAAACTACAGGAGAGGAGCATTGGTTAATACCACAATTAGAACAACAAAATCACAAGAAATTTTCAATTCTGCACAAAAATTAATGCCAGGAGGTGTCAATTCTCCAGTCCGAGCCTTCAAATCTGTAGGTGGGCAACCCATTGTTTTCGACCGTGTTAAAGGCGCTTACATTTGGGACGTCGATGGCAATCAGTACATTGATTATGTAGGGAGTTGGGGACCTGCAATTTGTGGTCATGCACACCCTGATGTAATTGCAGCATTGCACGAAGCCTTAGAAAAAGGTACTAGCTTTGGTGCGCCATGTGTGTTAGAGAACGTACTAGCAGAAATGGTGATCGATGCTGTTAAAAGTATCGAAATGGTAAGATTTGTGAACTCTGGTACAGAAGCTTGTATGGCAGTATTACGCCTAATGCGAGCTTTTACTGGAAGAGAGAAAGTCATCAAATTTGAAGGCTGCTATCACGGTCACGCCGATATGTTTCTGGTAAAAGCAGGTTCCGGTGTAGCTACACTAGGTTTACCTGACTCGCCAGGGGTTCCCAAATCAGTCACCAGTAGCACCCTGACTGCGCCTTTTAATGACCTAGAAGCAGTCAAAGCTTTGTTTGAAGAAAATCGTGACGAAATCGCTGGGGTCATACTTGAGCCAGTTGTTGGTAACGCTGGATTTATTCCTCCTGATGCTGGCTTCTTAGAAGGATTAAGAGAGCTAACTCATGAGTACGGAGCGTTATTGGTATTTGATGAAGTCATGACAGGCTTCCGCATCGCCTACGGTGGCGCTCAAGAGAAATTTGGCATCACGCCTGATTTAACAACCTTGGGTAAAGTTATCGGCGGTGGTTTACCTGTAGGAGCTTATGGTGGTCGTCAGGATATTATGTCCATGGTGGCTCCAGCAGGTCCAATGTATCAAGCTGGGACACTTTCTGGTAATCCCTTAGCCATGACTGCTGGAATTAAAACATTGGAATTATTACGGGCACCTGGTACTTACGAGTACCTAGATAATATCACCAATAAGCTTGCAAATGGCTTACTACAAATTGCACAAGAAACTGGTCACGCAGCTTGTGGCGGTCAGATCAGCGCAATGTTTGGTTTATTCTTCACTAATGGACCAGTCCATAACTACGAGAATGCCAAAAAGTCAGATACAGCCAAATTCGGCAGATTTCACCGTGGTATGTTAGAACACGGTATTTACCTAGCACCATCTCAGTTTGAAGCAGGGTTTACTTCTTTGGCTCACACTGAAGAAGATATTGAACAGACTCTACAAGCTGCACGAGATGTAATGTCTAGTTTATAGAATTGGGGCATGGGGCATAGGGCATAGGGCATAGGGCATAGGATAGGAAAATAGAATTTACAATTCTCACCCATTAACCATTACCCCATTCCCCATGCCCATTGCCCTATGCCCATTAACCATTGCAATAGACTTTACCAACTCTTCAAGGGATTTATAGCAAAAATCACTTGGTAAAACTGTCTTTTGCGTTCAATAATTAAATCAAGAGTGTAATGCTCGGAGTTATAATTGGTGGGGCGAGCTGACAGTAGATGAGTTACTGCTTAAATCCTACATGTTCCCATACTGAAAATTTGGCATCTTCCACTAGGTGCCAAAATTGTGGATCAAGGCTTCTTTTGCGCGATCGCTACCGAGTGGTCAAAGCTTTAGGTCAAGGTGGCTTTGGAGCAACGTTTTTAGCCCATGATCAGGCTTTACCTGGCGAACCCAGTTGTGTGATAAAGCAACTACGTCCGTCGGGAACTGCATCCCAAGTTTTACAAATGGCTAGGGAATTATTTGAACGAGAAGCCTTAACATTGGGTAGGATTGGCAATCATCCACAAGTGCCAAGGCTCTTGGACTATTTTGAAGATCGTCAACAATTTTATTTAATTCAAGAATACGTTAGTGGCTCAACTCTACAGCAGGAGGTTAAAGCTAATGGAGCTTTTAGTGAAACAGGACTGAAGCAATTCTTAAGCGAAATTCTGCCGTTATTACAATATGTCCATGAGCAAAAGGTCATTCATCGTGATATTAAGCCAGCAAACTTGATTCGCCGCGATCAAGATAGCAGATTGGTTTTGATTGATTTTGGCGCTGTGAAAAACAAAGTGGAACAAGCAGCGACTTTATCTGAACAAACAGCATTCACAGCGTATGCGATAGGAACTCCGGGTTATGCACCTCCGGAACAAATGGCAATGCGCCCAGTGTATAGTAGTGATATTTATGCGCTAGGTGTAACATGTATTTACTTACTGACTGCTAGATCACCTAAAGATTTGGAGTACAATCCCACAACAGGTGAAATGTTATGGGAAAAACACGTTCAAGTAAGCCCTCACTTGGCTAAAGTGCTGCGCACAATGCTGGAGATTTCAGTTCGCAATCGTTACCAGACATGCGAAGAAGTACTCAAAGAACTGGAAATGGAACCGTATCTAGAAAGCCTATCCCAAGGGTTATTGATACAAGGACTCAATGGGAACAAAGAGCGATTTCCTTTAGCGGCTTCTAAAGGAGGATTGCCTAGTCACTTGGAAGAATCTGATGACGCTTTTGGCGGTAAACACAATGGTAGTAATGTCTCAGGTCAAAATGTAGCGCAGCTAGCAGCAGCAATTAGGGCAAGACGAACTAAAGCAGGAGAAGGTAGTGGTAATATACATGCCGGACGAACACAACAACGGGCGGTAACAACAAAATCCACAAATTTGGGTCTCACCAATAATAGCCCAGTACAAACCCACAAGTCTCAAGGTCTTCGTCAGCTAGATACTCAGACTTTGTTAACAGCTTATGTTAAGGGGAGACGAGATTTTACTTTACATAATTTGAGTCTGCTGAATTTGCAGGGTGTTGAATTATCACAGACCAATTTCCATTCTTCTCAGCTACAGAAAACTAATTTTCAAGGAGCCAACCTTTACAATAGTGACTTTACACGAGCTAATCTCACCCAAGCTAATCTCAAGGATGCTAATTTAAGTAAGGCTTACTTCAACAATGCTAATTTAGAAGGGGCAGATTTACGAGGTGCTGACCTTAGTTATGCTAGCTTCAATAATGCTAATCTCCACGGAGCCAATCTATGTGGAGCTAACCTTTCTGGTGCAAAAATTTCTGATGAGCAGTTAGCACTAACCAAAACTAATTGGATGACTGTGCGTCCGAACGGGAAACGGGGCTTATTGTAACTCGTAAATAGGCTTAATAAAGTTTAATAAAAATTTATTTATAAAAATTTTTCATAATATTTAAGTGGTAATGCGGTTACTATTTACCACAAAGAAAATTTAATCTAAAAGAGATAAAGCATCGCACTATTGATAGCTCAATTATCAAGACTGCACGCAACAGTTACCACCCATTGCTCATCGCTGGGGGCTTCAAGCAAAGAAATAATATGGCTAAGTTTGAAGACAAGGAATTAGAACGGCGATTAAGCCTATACCAGGTATTTCGTAAATTGTATGAATACCATAGTGGTTTTTTGGAAGAAATTCTCCAGCTAGAGGATTTCAATCAGTCATCATCTGTAGGCTTCAAACCTCGCTATGTACAGGCTGTAGCAGATGGTTCTATTGTTTATGTTATAACTAATTTATTGGAAGGTAAAACTGTAAGATTACAACAGCCACAACTAATTTGGACAATAGGTCGGGATCGCGCAAGTGGTATTCATGTTTCTAATAGATGCATATCTCGTCGCCATGCGGCTATTAGATATGATATTGATCATCAAACCTTCTACTTAATAGACTTTAATAGTACGAATGGTTCATACATAAATGGTGAACAAGTCTATCACCCAAGAAAACTGAAAGATGGTGATAGTGTTCGTTTAGGTAATATGACTTTTAGCTTTTTCACTAATCTCACCACCCGTGTTCTACCAACTGTAGCACTAGAGTTATTGATGCAACTTGCGGCGCAAAAGGATAGCGAAGCAGGAACACCCAACAGTATCTTTCACAGACAACGCTCTCTAACGGAAAAATTAGACGAGACTTTACAACTAGCTCAAATACCCCTCACGGAAAAAGAAATGATTGCACAGCAAAAATCAGAAATCTTAGACGATTTTTTCAGAAATCGATCTTTGCTGTGAAGTGTCGCAGTACCAATTTTTAGAGAATAGACAAACTGGATTACTTATTGTCTATTCCCTATTATTTGTGAATTGACTTTTCAGCCTGCTCAGTCACGAGCTATTGTTATTCTTCTAATTCTTCAATATCCTCTTCATCTTCGCTGTCAGCTTTGCCTACAGAATTCGCAGAAACAATAGCTCCCATTTCTAACTTGTCACGTACTTGCTTCTGAACTTGCTCAATTAATTCAGGTTTGTCTTCTAAGTACTTGATAGCATTATCACGACCCTGAGATATATTCTCGCCGTTGTAGCTATACCAAGCTCCTTTACGGACAAGAATACCAGTTTCTTCTGCTAGATCAACAATACAACCTATGGTAGAAATACCTTTACCAAAAACAATGTCGAATTCAGCCACTCTAAAAGGTGGTGCTACTTTATTTTTGGCAACTTTTACTTTGACTCGGTTCCCAAATTCTTCGGTTCCTTTTTTCAAAGTCTGAATACGGCGAATATCTAGCCGCACAGAAGAATAATACTTTAAAGCATTACCACCAGTTGTTGTTTCTGGATTACCGTAGGTAACACCAATTTTTTGCCGTAACTGGTTTAGAAATATTACTGTGCAGCCAGATTTACCAATATTGCCAGTAATTTTACGCAAAGCCTGACTCATTAACCTTGCTTGTAAACCAACATGGGCATCACCCATATCACCTTCAATTTCAGCACGGGGAACCAATGCTGCCACTGAGTCAATAACCACAATATCAATTGCAGCAGAACGGACAAGCTGATCGACAATCTCCAATGCTGCTTCCCCTGTATCAGGTTGGGAAACTAGCAAATTTGCAATATCGACGCCCAACGCGCCTGCATAAGCAGGGTCAAGTGCGTGTTCAGCATCGACATAAGCTGCTATACCGCCACCTTTTTGGACTTCTGCAACTGCATGTAATGCTAGTGTTGTCTTTCCAGAACTTTCTGGACCATAAATTTCAATCACACGCCCTTTGGGTAAACCGCCACCCAATGCTAAATCTAGAGTCAACGCTCCACTAGAAATGGTTTCTACCCGCATGCGAGTTGCGTCGCCCAGCCGCATGATTGTTCCTTTGCCAAAAGTCTTCTCAATTTGGTTGAGTACCATGTTGAGCGCTTTTTGCTTGCCAGCATTGTCAGTGGTGATAGCCATTCCTACCTCTATAAATATGTCGTTTTAGGGAGTGTTAGTTTGGGATTCTGAATAGAACAGATATACTACTATTTTGACATTCTCCCACCGCTAAACGCTACATCCTTAGCGATGAATTTTGACCTTTGATTACTAGTCCCGTTCTGCGTAATTAAAAATAAAAAAAGCTTATTACGTAAACTCTATAGGCATTTTATAGTCACTATACATCTCCAAACTGAGCTATAAAATGTATTATTTTTAACAACCTATTACTGAAATCCTTTGTTGAAAATCTTAATCCTCTGTTGAAACGACAGTGGTTTTTGTTTGGGCTTAGTATTCTGATAAATCAGGGGACACTGGTCAAAAAATTATAACATAATATCCGGCCAATTAAGAACTTTTTTCCAGGGAATTTTACCAAGCCTCTTCACTTCGTGACGCTCCGCGAACGGGGTGGGTGTAGGGTGTAGGGTGTAGGCTAAGAAAGAGCGCCTGCGAGCCGCTCTGTTTAAAGCCGAGTGGAATTGTGGGCAAAAAAATCCTTGTATCACTCATAGGTTGAAACCCCACCTATGAGTGAGTGGCTTTATATTTTCCCCACACCCCACACCCCACACCCTCTTCATATCTGTGGGGTGGGAGTGAAATGCCGTTTATAATTTCCCCGGCTTTAGCTCGGAGAGTGTCAAGCCAAGTTGAGACAGCAAGCGGTCAACATCAAAATATGTAGCCATCAAATGACGAATGCACTCAACTTTAATGGGTTCATGCACACGCACCTGGCCAAAAGTACGGTCAATAATTTCCACTGTAGTGAGAGTGTCTAATTCGACTGACAAAATAGGAATTTCTAGTTCTTCTGCACGAGCAACAATGAAAGGTGGCGGCGGGAATTGTCCAGTTAAAATCAAGCATTGGGTAGAAGTTTCCAAAGCAGCCTGCTGAATTTCTACACGATCGCCCCCTGTTACCACTGCCATATTCCGACGTTTGCGGAAATACTTGACTGCTGCGTTAACATTCATTGCCCCAATTGCCAAACTTTCTACCATCAAATCTAGGCGATCGCTACAAGCAAGAACTTCTGCATTTAATTGGTTAACAAGTTCGCGAACACTAACACTGCGTAACAATTCATTTTTGGGCAACATTCCTAGTACAGGAATACCTTGCTGTTCCAAAAACGGACGGATAGTGCTGTTAGCAGTTTGTAATTGTGCTGTAGGTATGTCATTAACTATAATACCAATCAGGCGATCGCCCACACGCTGCTTAGCTGATAACACGCCCTCAATTGAAAGCAATGATTTATAACGAGCTACCAAAAGCACAGCAGCATCAACCACTTCAGCTACTTGGAGCAAAGACAACTCAAACAAGTAGCCTTCTTCTAAATCTCCAGGTCCCTCAAGTAGCACCAAGTCCCCAAAAGACATTTGACGGTATTTTGCTAAAGACTGCTGATAATCAGCTTTATCTTCCCCACGTAGACGTTTTTGTACAGTAACTTCATCCAGCGCAAGGACCATTGGTGCAACACGATTTTCAGGTAAACCGAGGCTTCCTGCAATTAACTGAACATCTTCCTCAACCTCCTTTCCACCATGTTCACTCATACATGTACCTAACGGTTTGCCATAGGCAATATCGAGTCCTTTTTGCTGTAGTTGATAAGACAAACCCAACACTGTTGCAGATTTACCACTGTAAGCCTGCGTTGATCCGATCAGCAAATATTTAGAGGCTTTAGGCACACATGCACTCCCATTTCAAAACTCAGCATAACCTAGTACAGCACGAGCGAAAATAAAGCTACTATACTCTACAGGAAGCTGCTGTGCATTCACAAAATTCTAAAAAGGTTACATACTTTTGGAATTTTGATCTGCACAAAGCGGTACTAGTTACCTCATTTTAGGGCATGGGGCATGGGGCATGGGGCATGGGGCATGGGGCATGGGGCATGGGGTACTGGTACAATTCTTCCTCTGCCCGTCTGCTAAGAGTTCCCTGCCCCCTACTCTTCTAGCTGAAGCAGCTTCCGGTAGAATGCTTTGGAAAAATCGGTCACACGATAACGTTTATAATTTTCTATGACTTCTATTAGAAAATTAATAAACTCAAAACTTGCCATCATTATTTCATAGCTTAGTTCTGCATTACCATCAAACTGAATTCGGCAACGGGTGAGATCTGAAGGTAGGGTAGCAACATTCCACGTAGCGATAAAAGGAACATGATCGCTGGCTTCTATTTTTCGATGTCCTTCTAAAACACCTTTTTGATAAAGACTAATCGCAAGAGGCAAGCCGCTGCGCTTGTTCCCTTGAATGTAAGGCGAGTAGACGCTCGTTTGCTGTACAGTAGCAGGCTGGAGTTTTTCAAAAGACATAATATTTATATTCCTCAAGTTTATTGATTAACTAAGGATATTCGTCGATTTTATATATTATTCCCAAAATCCTTAAAAAATTGGGTGTTCGGGTATGGTTAAATCCCGCCTTCACTGCCCATGAACACTACAATTCGCAAAAAATCCAACCCCAGAAATGATAGCGGCTATAGAATCTGCTGCAAAGAAATGCAAGAATGTCGGCTACAATAAGGCTGCACTGGCTTTTATTGAAGCTGGAGGTAATGACACTAAAAATCCTCGCCCTCAAGCGGTGAATGCTGTCATTGCTATTTCTCGTAACGACGAGCTGCTGTACCTTGTTACCACTTTCCGTAAACCGGAGTTCCCATTAAGGGGCGGCTGTACGAACTTTATCGTGAGTCAGCTGAGGTGGAAAATTACCGCCAATCTCAAGGTAAACTAAAAGTGTGTGAGGGTTGCACAGTTTGGTGTTACCGGATCCCCAGCTTCTTTATGGGCGTAGATAAATATTGGTGGTTGAATCAAGTAACCTATGCCAGCGAATTCCTGGCCCGAAAACGATTCTTACAACGAGTTTGATCCGCTAAACTCTTTGTTTTCTGAATTGTCGTCAGATGACGAGGAGTTAGTGGAAGAGGCATCAAATTCCATGTCTCTTCCATCCCGGTTTCAAGGTCGCAGACGCAAAGCCGCTCTAGTTTTGACAATAGTCTGGAGTGGAACGATCGCGCTGCATTTAGTTTCGTGGGGTTTTTTGTTTGTACTAGGACTAACGACTGTACTTGGAATTCATGCTTTAGTGGTGGTGTTTGCTAAACCTCGCCAAATAAGTCGTGAAATCCAAGGAGAATTACCCTATGTATCTGTGTTAGTTGCAGCTAAAAATGAGGAAGCTGTTATTGGCAATTTAGTCAAGAATCTTTGTAGCTTAGAATACCCGGAAGATCGCTACGAAGTGTGGATAGTTGACGATAACAGCACCGACAAAACTCCTGAGTTGCTGGCAGGGCACATGCAAGAATATGCAAACCTAAAAGTGCTGCGACGCAAGCCAAAAGCCAGTGGAGGAAAGTCAGGCGCATTGAACGAAGTTTTACAACTCTCGAAAGGCGAGATTGTGGCTGTGTTTGATGCTGATGCTAAAGTGCCTCCAGATTTACTATCACAGGTCGTACCTTTGTTTGAAAGAGAAGAAGTGGGGGCGGTGCAGGTGCGAAAAGCGATCGCTAACCACGACGAAAATTTTTGGACACAAGGTCAAATGGTGGAAATGGCATTGGATGCGTATTTCCAAGAGCAAAGAACGGCCATTGGTGGTATTGGTGAACTGCGCGGAAATGGTCAATTTGTTAGACGAAAAGCACTTGTAAGATGCGGGGGCTGGAATGAGGAAACCATAACTGATGATTTGGATCTCACAGTTCGTCTACATCTAGATAACTGGGATATTGATTGTTTGTTCCACCCAGCAGTAGAAGAAGAAGGCGTCACAACCGCACTGTCTCTATGGCATCAGCGTAACCGATGGGCAGAAGGTGGATATCAACGGTACTTGGATTATTGGGATCTGATTCTCAGGAATCGTATGGGTACCCGAAAAACGTGGGATCTTTTTTTGTGGTCCCTAACTCAGTACGTTTTGCCCACAGCAGCAATACCAGATCTGTTAATGGCGATCGCACGACATCGTCTACCAATGTTAGGTCCAGTAACTACATTTACAATTACCATGTCAATGGCAGGGATGCTTGCTGGGCTTAGGCGGATACGACGTAGAGAAAAAGAATTTAAAATTTCTTCATATTTTCTGCTACTGCTTCAAACAATACGTGGTACTTTGTACATGTTCCACTGGATAGTCGTGATGAGTAGCACCACTGCTCGCATGTCAGTAAGACCAAAACGCTTAAAATGGGTAAAAACAGTGCACCAAGGAAGTAAGGAATAGAGCTTGCGATCGCGCGGGAAGAAGTTGGTAAAATAGCCCAATTAACAGGAGCATTGCCACCAAGCTAGATCAAGGCTGGTAATGGGTTAATTCTTGCATTACCTCTGTTTTCATTTGTTGCCGAATCGATAACGGTGCAATAACTTCGCCTTTCGGTCGCCATTCCCGCAGGCGCATAATAACATTAATATCACCAGTACGTATCCAGGCGACGTAATATGCATCATCTCTAGAACACTGATTGATTATTTTTAATAATCGTTGACGTTCTTGCCGACTTGAAATATTTCTAGTAATTAACTCTGGTAATTCGTCGTATGTAACTGAACGAAATGTTTGGTGTCTTGTGGTGTCATTTACGTACCATTTAGCAAAATCTGCCGGAAAACGGAGAATAAGTAATTCTTTTTTGAAATAAAAATTAAAACCCCAAGCTGCTTTCAATTCCGTATCAATATGTTCTGGCGTTGGTAAAGTTCCTGTGTGGTACATCTGTTTCAACTCTTTAGGAACAAGGGGGTCACCCCACGCCAGTACTTTTAGCCGATCGCTCTCAATACGATCTAAACGGTAGTTGTGCCATGCTACATTTCCATTAGGGTCTATGCCATAAGCACTAAGGTACTTGGCACGTCGCAGGTAATGCAAGCAGACTGGATAAACAGTAACTTTGACTTTTTTCTCTGTGGCTGCTATCCAATACTCAAACTGTACTACGCCACCACGAGGTTGACGCCAAAGCTGTTCTATCTGCTCTTGATAATTATCCACCCGGTCTTGCATCTGTTGAGAAAGAATATAGTCTAGGTGTAGAAATATTCTCTGTTCCGGATCTTTCGCGTAAAGCTTTCTTGAGGTGGAAGAGTCTCCAATTTGCTCCCACAACTTGTTGATAATAAATGACAGGTTTGGTTGCACAAATGAGATTGACTCCAGCGCATGGAGTAGTTCCGATGTTTGTGCTGGGTCTAGACAAGCTAAACTAATTTCTGTGCTTGTTTGTGTAGCTATTTCCTCTGACAAAGTTGGTAAATCATCTCGCGAAACACAGCTATACTTCCCTGTCTCTATTATTTGCAGCCACCCTTGCTGGACAAGATGCTTAAGATCATCCCTTAGAGAACGATTTACGGTAGCAAAAGGATGCTGTTGGAGTATCTGGTGTAATTGCTCTGCAGTCATTTGTGTCAGTCTATGCATAGACTGTTGCCATTTGTCAATAGTAAGTTGGAAGCTGCTCTCAAAAACAATTGCCGAGAAAGTTTGATGACAAATGCAGTTGTTATCGCTACATTGAGCGATGATTTCTTGCGCATTTAACTTATCACTTTTTGGGTGACGGTAAGCAAATAAGCGATCGCGTAACTGGGAGTAGGTAAAAACCTCAGGAAGTTGATTCGCCCAGTCATGACTACCATAGAGTTTATTTATTAGCACCCACAACCGTAGCGATCGCACCAACCGATTAGCCAGTTGTCCCGCAGCCAGCCATTGCAAAATTTGGGGAGTAGGTGGTAAATGAAAATCCTCTGCCAATTTTTAACCCCGTGTATTAAAAAGTTAATGGAATAGGAGTCTTCTATTAAGTATGACATGATATACAGAGAAATAAAAACTACTACAAAACATGAGCAAACGCACTATGATGGCTTTGCACCTGCACCTGAGTGAACCGCTATCAGTACAAGGTTTGAAATATCAACTGTTATCGATTGAATTAACTAAAAGCGATCGCTTGATTGAACCACAAGATATCAAAAACCTAGAACTACCCCCTGATATAGATACCACTGGTGGTGTGGTCATTTCTGGTCGCGCACCGATGTGGCTTTATTCTTACCTAACTCACGAACTACATCCTACCGCTTGGATTGCTTGCTATGACCCACGTTTGGGGGCTGTGGTGTCCGCTACTAATTCACGTCAAGTTTACATCGGTCAAGTCATTCCTATTAATCCACCAAATGGACGACAAAATCATGGATTGGCTAAGGACGCAATTAATATTGAAACTGGGTTATGTCCAGCGTTGATGATTGTAGGACCACCAGATAGTGGTAAAAGCGTATTATCCCATGCTTTGTTTCAAGCTTTATTACCTGAACATCCTGATATTTACCTGCAGCGTGCGCACTGGGATGGAGAGGGTAACTATGTTTTAGAATTAGGTTTAGAGGCAACTGATGAAGAAATTGAAGCATTTAAGCTGCGCAATAAGGGTGCACTAACCGAGCGATTTTTTCCTTATCATGCTCAAGCAATATTACAACTACGACGCCAGAAGTCTTTAGTTATCGTCGATGTAGGTGGAATGGTGCAGCCTGAGAAACTGCCTATTTTAGAAGCTTGTACCCACTACTTGATTATTAGTTCTAAACCACAAGCGGTGAATGCTTGGCATGAATTTTGTCACGACAGAGGTAATTTAAAGCCTGTTGCAGTCATTCATAGTACTTTAGCTGAAGTAGAACGGATTCATAAAAACGAATCGTATTTGGAAATTACTAGCGGTCCTTGGGTGCGAGGACAAGTAAACGCTGTTCCAGAAAGTATACTTAAATCGACGAAGTCAATTTTTGTATCAAAAAGTTAATGGTTGACTCAATTAGGCTGAATTCACCGAAAATATAAGCATCCAGTCCACATTTATCATGACAAATTCCAACAACTTGGCAGATCGAGAGGCTTTAACAGTCATTCAGCAAGCTGTATCAGATTTAGCTAAATGGGCTGGTTTGGAGCTAACTAGACCTGATGATTCTGATGCTATTAAAGAAGCTAAAAAACACTTGCAATGGTCAAGAGATCGCACACCCAAACCGTTAAGGTTATTATTTGATGCGGTTAAATTATCACAGGATCAAGATAAACAGCATTTTTGGTTACCACACGCGATCGCGGACTCAGATCCGGCTATCTGCTATCCTGAAGAACTACAATCGACATCGGCTGAATTAGAAACCAAACTGGAAAGTTTAAAACAGGAAATACGCTCACAAATAAGTTTTCTCAAAGATAACCAGGAAGACTGGCAAAACCTCTCTTTGTTAACGCTGATTCTAGAAAAATTTGGCTCGTTTATTAGCTATGGTGAATCGGATGTTGCACTCGTAGACAAGGCAAAAACTACCGCTGCTGTTGCAGCGGCTATCGCTAATATTTCCAAACCATACAAATTGAGAATTGTTGCTGGCGATTTATCAGGTATTCAAAAATTTATCTATACGATATCCTCAGACGGTGCGCTGAAATCATTGCGTGCACGGAGTTTTTATTTAGAATTAGTGACACAAGAAGTAGTACAGCAGCTGCTAGAACAATTAAAACTACCCCGAACTAACATCATTTATGCAGGTGGCGGTAACTTATATATCCTCGCATCAGGAACAGACGAAACAAAAAATATTGTCAGCAAACTTCGCCAGCGGTTTAACAAATGGCTTGTAAATGAGTTTCAGGGCAAAATTTATTTAGCACTGGATAGTTCCGAAGCATTCCCTATGGAAGATATTGGCACCAAGGACTTTGCTGAACACTGGTCGAAAGCAACAAAAAACCTAGCTGAGTACAAATCTCGGAAATTCGGCGATCAGCTTAGTGACCTTTCTCTTCTGCTAGGAAAATATTCTGCTCACACGCCTTGCCAGGTTTGCCACCGGGATGATGAAGAAAAATTACAACCCTTAAATGATGAACCAGATCCAGCGCTGGCTTGCCGAACTTGTCGGAGAATGTATACGTTAGGGGGACAGTTATTAATAGTGAAGGCGATACTGAGATCTCGATTCTCAGAAGCTTCTGAAACTGGTAAAGACGCAATACAGGTGAAACTACCAGCTATAGATGAGTTGTGTGCTGTTAATGTTAGCTACCGTCTTTGTGACGAGTGGAAACAAATAGATAAAAATGCGGACACGATTTTGTTAGTCAATGACTGGGAATTAGATCATTATAGATTTCGCCACTTTCGTAAATTTAATTCTTCACCGTTACTGCTCGCTAATTATGCTATAAAGTCGCAAATACCCGGAGAAATTGGTTTTATGCGTGCTGAAGAAATGGCAGAACTTTCTCGCGGTATCAAAAGGCTAGGCTATTTGCGAATGGATGTAGACGGTTTGGGAAAAATTTTCGCCAAAGGGTTAGGTGATAATCAAACATTACCAAGATTAGCTGGACTTTCCCGGCAGATGAGTTATTTTTTCAAGGTTTATTTAGATAGCTTAGCAGCTAATCGAGAGGTAAATCTACCCAAAAATATTAAACAATTACCTCAAAAAAGGAATTCTCTTAATCAAGAGACACCAGAAAATTTATCTCCAATTCTTCTATTTATTTATGCAGGAGGAGATGACCTTTTTATAAGTGGTGCATGGAACCAAGTTGTAGAATTCGGGTTTGATGTTTATCAATGCTTTCGTGCTTACACCGGATATAATCCAGATATTACTCTGTCAGGAGGAATCAGTATCGCAGATGCTAAATTTCCTCTCTATCAAGCTGCGGAAGAATCAGGTGAAGCTGAAGACGCAGCCAAAGGAAATGGGAAAGATAGTTTAGGCTTATTTGGTGAAGTATTTAAATGGGATGAATGGTTAGGAATTGAAGATATTAGTTTAGTCGATTCAGAAATAAGAAAATATCTCAACAAAGAATCTCAACCAAAGCTATTAGGTATATTACCTTTTGTTAAGAGATTGGAACAAGAGAACATAGGAATAAATTATTCGCGTAATTTTGTCCGTAATTTACTAATTACCGCGCAAACACAAGAGCAGGCTTTAAAAAAAATTGATGACAGAAAAACAGAGGAGGCGATAGGTACACGATACTATTTGCATTTACCCAAAATTGCTTATACTCTTTCTCGATTACCCCAAAACGTCTTAAAGGATGAGGAGTTTCGTACTTCATTGAAAAATCCTTATAATTCACTTTATTTTCGTGCAATTGCAAATTGGATTGAACTCCTAAACAGAGCATCATAAATATGGCAGAAACAATCGTTCAAGAAATTACTACAACAATTCAAGGTTTGAAAGAAGGGCTAAAATCATATCCAATACGCGACCTTGTGAAACATGCTGAGAAATTTGGTTCCCATCTCAAACAACAACGACTAGAAACAAATCAAGTCAGGAAGTTTTTAGATGCTATTAATCAGTTAAAAGCTCAATTAACACAGCCAGATGAAATTATTTTGCAAGAGTTAAATCGAATACAAAATAAAGCAGAGCAAGAAAAGAGCCAAATTAAGGAACAAAAAGATATTTCCAGTGAAGATTTACTGACTAAAATCAAAAATATCCAAAAAAAAGCTGATTTAGAGAAGGGAGAAATAATATTTGCTCAAATCGAAGCCGATGTTGTTCTCCTCAAGCCAAAACTTGCCTATGCATCTGCAAGACAAAAGGCTGCTAAACCGTTAGCAGATGTCATGTCAGCAGCAATTGATAAAGTAAAAAGTAAGGAAGATTTTGAACGTTTAGTTCAATTAATTGAATCAATTATTGCCTATCATAAAGCAGAAGGTGGAAAATAATAATGCCTGCATCAATTGAACAAAAACCTTTACTTGGTAAAGTTACAATTAACACTCACCTAATAGTCGAAACAGGCTTGCATATTGGTGGTGGTGGTGAAAATCTGGACATCGGAGGTTTAGATAAACCCGTTATCCGTGATCCTATTACTCAATATCCTTATCTTCCTGGTTCATCTATCAAAGGCAAATTACGTTCAATTTTAGAAAGGTTGTTAAATAAACCTCTTAATCGTACGGGAGGAAGCGGTACTTATCGTTACGAAAGTGATGATTTAGAAGATGGATTTACCGAAATTGATGGGCTATTAATACGTTATGAAGGCGCAAATACCTGTCAGGTATCCCGACTTTTTGGTTCAACTGGTGGTACCAATTGTTGGTTAGAGAGAGAAAAGGTTGAATCACAAGCATTAGAACGGGTACAAAATGTCTCACCTCGTCATATTGTTTGGGCTAATGAAGCTAAAACAGGCAGATTTGTAAACAATAATCAAGCACAACTTAATAGAGGAGAAGTTCTCAAAGAATTTATAAAAGTTAAAGGACGCAACTGTCCAGCACGTTTGATTATACGTGATTGTCATCTATTACCCGAATCTGCTGAACAACTGAAGAAAGTTGACACGGGTTTATTTATGACTGAGTGGAAATTTGAAAATGGTATTGACCGTGTCACTGCAGCTGCTAACCCTCGCCAGTTAGAGCGTGTACCAGCCGGATCGAGGTTCAAATTTGAATTAATTTACACTGTTGAAAACAGGCTACAAGCTGTAGAGGATTTACAAAACATAGCGATCGCGATCGCCATCCTCGAAGACGATGCACTTGGCGGACATGGTTCTCGCGGTTACGGTAAAGTCAAATTTCAGGACTTTAATTTTTCTTATCGTAGCTTGGATCAGTATCGTCGCATTACTAACACCCCCGGCGGTAGTTCAGATTTAGCAACAATCGAACCTGTGCGTGACACTCAAGCATTGCTTGATAACTTTGTTCGTTTACGTGACGATATTATGCGACGTTTACCGCCAGCAGAAGAAAATAGCAATTAAAGAAGGAGTCAGAAGTCAGGAGTCAGGAGTCAGAATTAATCCTGTGTTTGAAGTTTACTCAAAAGAAAGTGAAGACAAAGTATGGTGACTCAAGTATGTATTCTTTTTGTTAATTTGAATACGCCCAATGAGAACTAAACAGAAAAAGTATGACAACTTGGAAACTGGTTAAACTCAATTTTGAGCGTTGTTCAGCGCATTTTGGGGAATTGGGTATCGGGATGGAGTCAACGACTGAAAGAGTACATTCCGATACATTATTTAGCGCGTGGATGAGTGCTTATGCCCGATTATACCCGGATCAGATTGATGCCTTATTAAAGAGATTTCGCGACGAATCTTCTCCACCAATGCGGGTAAGCTCTACTTTTATTTATCGAACAACAGACAAAAGTACAATTTATTATCTCCCTCGGCCTTTAAAATTCCCTATAAATTATCCCAAAGATAATGATTTGGAATTTTTCAAGACTTACAAGAAACTCAATTACTTACCTCTTAAAGTTTGGCAACGCTGGTATCAAGGTATTGGCTTTACATCAGCAGATCGCGATGCCCTGATTGCCAAAACTAATGGTCTAAAAGGTGGTCAACTAGAAAATGAGAGTACTTTTAACTACAAACAAGCTTTCGAAATTCAGAAAATTCCTAAAATTGCCGTAGACCGAACTACACAAGCAACGAACCTCTATCATACGGCTTTTGTACAGTTTCAATGGCAACAGAATGGTAATAACATTCAAAGTCTATCCGGATTGTATTTTTTACTAGAATTTCCTGAATACAATGCGGAACTATCAACACATTTAGAAACTGCATTGGAACTGTTAGGTGATGAAGGGTTGGGAGGAGAACGTTCCAGTGGTGCTGGGAGATTTAAAGTTGAATGGCAAGATTTACCTTCTGATTGGAAAAAGGTAGTTGAATATCCAGAAGAACCAACTCACTACTATCTTATAAGTTTATTTTGGGACGATGATCAATCTGAATTAGAGAAATTAATTACAAAAAAAAGTAGCTACGAAATTAGAGAACGTGGTGGCTGGATTATACAAAGCAATATTCGCCGTCAGATGGTGCGAATGTTTACTGAAGGTTCTGTGTTTCCAGCAAAGCCAAATGGAAAACTCATAGATGTCACGCCAAGGGAATTAATAACTAGTGACGGTAAATACAAAACCCATCCAATATACCGTAGTGGTATTAGTTTAAACCTACCTATTAAAGCACAAAATTCATAACATTATGCTTGCTTCTCCTGTACTTAAAAAACCAGAAGTTTATGAATCAAAAACGATAAGGCTGACTAGCCCAATATTACATATTGGTTCAGCAGTATCCCGATTAAATCCCTTTGAATATGTACAGACAGCAAAAAAAGTCTATCTCCCAAACCAAGAAGCACTCGCAAAAGCATTTAAAAAACAGGGAGGAAGGTTTTTAGATGATTATATTCAAGCGATTAACGATCGCGAGGACATTAGTCATCTTCTGAAACAAGCCTTTGGTGATCAGTGGTGGAGTGCAACGGATACAGATGGTGAACCAATTTTCCCCAATTACGCCATTAGCCAAAAGCTGACCGATCAAAGAATCACAGATTTAAGACCGATGATTCGCAACGGGATGGGAAGATTATTTATTCCTGGTTCTTCGATTAAGGGTGCGATTAGAACTGCGATCGTTTACCATCTTCTCAAACATGCGGAACGCTATCAAACCCCTGCACCTAAACGGATAAGTGAAATTGAGAAAAAATTACGCTCTCGCTTGGGAGAACTCAGCAACAAAAACACCCAAAAATTTGTTGACGATGACCTCTTCATGGAAAGTCTGTTTTCCGAATTTACCTTGACATATCAAGATAGAACCTTTCCAGGTCGCAGTCAAAACACTGATTTTCTAAGGGCGTTAAAAGTCAGCGATTGTGAAGCACTTATTGAAGACAAAATGACTACTAAAAAAGGTCAACAAATTCCTGTTAATTTACCAGTTGCTGCTGAAGTTATAATTTCTAGTAGATTTCCTGATTTTTTAGCTAAATATAAAGCATCTATTTACGTAGAAATGGTGCGTAATGTACAGACAGAATTTACTCTGACACTAGATACAGAAATGCTAGCTTGGTTCAAGCATAAGCAGGGAATGAAGATACCATTTACAAATCTCAACGAGCTCTTGCAAATTTGTCAGGGATTTAGTCAAGATCAGTGGGATTATGAACACGACTACTGGCAAGATATTAAAAACAATCCCAGAGCATCTGCTAGAAATTTAGATTTTAATTATATACGCGAGTTTTATAGTCCTGAAGAATCTCCTTTTTCTCTACGCTTGGGTTGGGGTAGTGGGATGACAGGAACAACTATTGATTTGTTATTTGAAGATGAATTACGCGCAGAAATTCGCGATATATGTGGTATTAGTGCGCCAAAATTTGAAGCACCAAAATCACGACGCACTGTAGTTAATCCTAACGGCGAAATTCGTTTTGTCCCTGGATGGGTTAAGTTTAAAGTTTTATAAAAAGGAGTCAGGAGAGAGAATTCAGGAGTCAGAAGTGAATAGTTATCAGTCTTCAATTTAAATTATGCTCATTTGCTCCAATTGGACATTAACAGTAGACCAGCCCACAGTCCTACCACGTTTTTATTATTTGGAACTGGTAAAGCTGTTACATAATAAACTAGGTTTAGAAATAGGATCAGAAACAATTCCTTCTGTATCCTGTTCTGGAATTTGTGGTTCATATACGATTTCTAGAGACTTTTTAACATTCCAACCCGAGGAATTTTATCAATTATCCCTTTGTGGTTTACAAGAAACTGCTGCAAAAGCAATCAATTCACTAAATTTAGAAGATTCACTAGAATTTCTTGGTGCTAAGTTTAACGTTATTAATCGCGAAGATACGATCACCAGCTATGAAGAACTGTATACAAATTTAGTAGCGAATGAACCAGAAGCAATTCGACGGTTTGACTTGCGATTTATTACACCCACTGCTTTTACTCAACATGGTGTTACTTTACCTCTCCCAATACCAACATTGATATTCCGTAGCTGGTTAGAAAGGTGGAATAATTTTGCCCCGATTTATTTAGGTGGAGATGAATTAATTGTTTATTTAAGTAATGCAGTTCTTCTGAAGCATCACAATATTAAAACACGAACTTGGAAATTACAAAAAGGTTATGTCAATGGATTTATAGGTGACGTCACGCTACAGGTGTTTACCCGTGCTGATCCTTTATTAGCAAATGTAGCAAATTTATTAGTTCAGTATTCTTTATTTGCAGGAACAGGAATCAAGACACGATTAGGGATGGGAAAAACCCTGAATATAATCTAAAAAATTGCAATTTTAGTAGTAAAAAGGATTGAATAATATGGCTAAGTTTTAATTTCTCCCATAGGAGTTGGTGGTAGAAGTAAACAGGGAAATAGTTATGATAGAGAGTATCTAGAAACTTGTTACAAAATTGAAGATAAGTCATATCCTCAAAGTAGATTTATGGCGGCTGTACTTTCTGAACATCTGAAATTGGATGGCATCATCTTTATAGGTACAGTAAAGTCAATGTGGGAGGAAGTGTATCGCTTTTTTTGTGAAGCTAATGGTATCCCAAAAGACGACGAATACTGGTTAGATTTAGCCTTTAATATTGATAAACTGTCCAGCGATAGTCCATTAGATTCTCTGAATTTATCACCTATCGAAAAAATTTTAGGTGAACGTTCTAAGTGTATTTTGACAAAATACGGACTTAACCAAAATGAATTGTGGGAAAATTTTGATAGCATTTTTAAAATTGTTGAGGAACTGCGGCAAGGAGATGAAATTTACATAGATATAACTCATTCTTTCCGTTCCTTGTCACTATTTTTATTTCTGACAGTTACATTTATCAAAGATATAGTCAGCGAAAAACAAATAAAAATCGCAGGTGTTTACTATGGAATGCTTGACGTCAATAAGGAGTTGAAATACACGCCTGTTGTTGATTTAAAGCCGTTGTTTGATATGACTTCTTGGATTAAGGGAACTTACAGCTTACAAAGCTATGGTGATGGTTCTTTAATTGCAGAACTACTTAAAAACCAGGGTGAGGAAGATTTAGCTAGTCAGATATTACAATTATCTCAAGGTATTAATATAAACAATGTTAACGCAATTAAACAACGGAGTTCTTTACTAAGGGCTAATCTCAAAAAACCTGTATCTAATAGCCCATTTACTTATTTAAAATCATACTTGGAAAAATTTGTCAATAAATTTGCTCGCTCATCAACAAAAGAGTCTGAATATCAATTAGAGCTAGCAGGCTGGTATTTTGAAAATCAACGCTATGCCACAGGATATGTTACGTTGGCAGAAGCAATTATTACTTACTTGTGTGAAATTAATAATGTTACTGATACGAAAAGTAAAACAGAACGCGATCGCATGAAAGATTGGTTACATTCCCCTAAAAATAAGGGAAGTAGCCTATTTAGGCTATATTCTGATGTGAACCCAATCAGAAATAGTATTGCTCACGCACTCTTGGAAAAAGGGAAAGGAACAAAAAGCGTCGAAGATGCTATTAACAATGCTCAAATTTACCAAAAAGAAGCTCAAAAAATCTTTAAAACAGGAAGACTAGACTATTAAAAGTGGTCACAAAAAATTCTATTTAAAGGCTTGTCGTGACACTCTAATGCGCTGTAGACACGAAGTGGCTTCCCGTTCGCGCAGCGTCTCCGATAGGAGAAGGGTAGCGCAACTACGAACTAATTCTAATCATCATCACTATCTTCTTCATCTCCCCACTCTGATGTACCAAGAGCGTTAGGTAATCCTGTATCGTCTGTGAAGCGGATAACTGCGCCGTCGAAAAATTGTGCAAGACGCTGAGCTGCGATCGCCACTTCGTCCGTTTCCCAATTATTTGTTGTTGTGAGCGGCGACGAAGTTAAGGTTTGTGCTTTGCTATTATTTTTTGCTGGCTCCGGTTTTGGTGTGGTTTTTGCTGGTTTGCTAACTTCCTGACTTGGAGGATTTATGGGGTTATTATCGGTAGGTGTAGGTTGTGGACGAGCCTGGGGAATAATATTATTTTTTGGTGGTTCTTTAACTTCATTTGTAGGAGAAGTCTTAGACTGGCTTGAAACAAAGTTAACCTTTATTTTCTGCTGACAAGCTTTCAAAAATGCGGCTTCTACATCTGCTAATTTTTTCTGAGCAAGCTGAACTAATTTAGGCGGCATTGCCACTTGAGCTATATCATTATTTATACTTAATATGCGTCCGTGTTCTTTAAATAAAGCTTTACTTGATAGCTGAGATAAAGCTTCTACAACTTGCTGCCAAATTTGATCCAATTGCATTTGCTCAGAAGAATCTACCTCTTGTTGTGTTTCTGAGGTAGACGCAGGTGCGGGGACAACCGGTTTGGCGTCTTCTTGAGGTGTGTTTTGTAAAGACGGGCTGTCCTCTTGCTGTATTGTGGGTTGTACTGTAGGGGATTCCCGGTTTATGGGTGGCTTTTGTTCCGCTGTGTTTTGAGGTAGAGTTTCGTGATTGATCGGAGATCTTTGCTCCACTGTGTTTTGAGGTGGAGTTTCGCGATTTATGGGGGAATTTTGTGCCGCTATGTTTTGAGGTAAGGAAATTTTGGGTGCGGGAATTACACCTTTACTATTTTGTTGAATTGTTATATGTGCTGAGGGTAACAATCCTAGCAAGGTTATTTCTAACCATAAACGTGGTTGAGTCGTGTTTTTCAGTTGCACTTCAGCGGTGCGCAAATGTTGTTGTCCATGCAAAATTGTACTGATTTCCAAATGTTGGGCGAAATCAATCAGTGCTTTCCACGTTTGCTGAGTACAAGCAACCAAATCATTACGGTTATTTGCTGTTTTGGCGATCAGTAAATCCCTATAGAAAGAAGCAAGATTTTGGAGAACAGTTAAAGGTTCTCGTCCACGATCTAGGATTTTACGAGTGCAGTCTAAAACGGCTTCGGGATTATCTTGTGCGATCGCACCCAGCAGCATGAGCAAATCTTGTTCACTCACCGAGCCTACTAAGTCCCAAACTCTGTCTGGTGTTACCTGATCTACCAATAAACTTAATTGATCAAGGAGACTTTCTGCATCCCGTAATCCCCCCTGAGCGATTTGGGCTACTAAAGTTATAGCTTCGCGGGTAATGTTAATATTTTCTTGAGAGGCGATCATACTTAAATGCGCCACCATCTCATCTAAAGGAATTCTCCGGAAATCAAACCTTTGGCAGCGTGAAATAATGGTTGGTAGAACTCTCTGCGGATCTGTAGTTGCTAGGACAAAGACAACATGCTTTGGTGGTTCCTCTAGTGTTTTTAGTAACGCATTGAATGCTTGGGTACTGAGCATATGGCAATTATGGACTGTGAGTCCATTTGCCACAAAGTTATGATTGTCCTGTACTTCAATGTCATAGACACGCTCAACTCCAGCGAGGTGAACAGATTCGACCGTTTCCAAACTTGTAATCCATTGAGGGAATGGAATACTGTTTGAGATCTGCCAAAAATTTTCTACTGCTGTCTGCGCCCATCCATATGTAGTAATAGACCTTGCCTGTGCTACTTCTTGTGTAAGACTTTGTTGTTGTGAGATAGCCAATTGCTGTAAGCCAACTGGCAATAACTTGGTTTTCTTCAGCGGAGAATCCTTCTGTATGGAGTTGGATTTGTGGACTCCCTTGAGGAGTAAGGTTGAGTGATCCATCATCACAAAACCACCAGGCAAGACCTTCTGGGGTAATTCGATTGAGCCAGTTGATAGTGACGAATTTTTTATCCCCATTCGGTTTAACAATGTCGAACACGTTTTGAAGTTGTGGGTGGCAGCATGTATTGCACGTGACTGATGTCTTACCATATCCCTTGTTTGAGGTAACTCGTAGCTTGGGTCGCAGTTCCTGAAGTCGATGAGCTTTGTATTCCAACCATTCGTGTTGTTTTTCACCGTGCGTCCAAGCCAATCTGGGAAATCGGCTACATTTATTTGGGAAAGTGATGGAACAGTCCCCAAGTAATGTTCCGTAGATAAGTCCCAATGTTTCCGGGGACAAAGTTTCGGCATTTGCAAGGAAATGTTGTGTCCTAAATTCCCAAATTCCGTGTCCTCTTTTATATGGATGTCTTTGCCAATGCGACTGTATACTACCGATCCCTCTACCTTTTCTTTGTAGGAAGGTAGGAACATCGAGCTTTTCTCCACACCCGCATGCACACGGAGGTTGAAGTAATTCTGCTTCTCGAAGGATAACTTGGAGGTTGTATGTTTTTTGCCCGTAAGTATTGCCTTTGAACTGGTGCCCGGGTGAAAATCGTCGAAGGCGTCCATCTGTTCCAAATTTGTAGATAAGGGTTCCGCATCCACACTCACAGGCGATAGTATCTTCACTCCTTCTTTTACGTCTTTTGCTGCTATCCATCCCTTATCTGTCCTAATTAGATGATTTCCAGTGCATTTAATTTCACGGTTGCTTGTCTTAATAATTAATGTTTGGCGTTCACCCTGATCTAACCACCTGATAACTTTTTTGAATTCCCACTTTCCTGACGAATCATTGTAACTGAGAACCTGTTTTCCTCTAATGTTGGGGTTATCAATCCTGACAAGACCCTCATTCGTCAAAACTAGAGAATCCCCAGTTAAACACTCGTCGATCACATAAACCTTATAACGACACTGAACAGGGGCAAATTGTGCCTTTTCGATAATATCCCTGACATTTTCGACACCAGTATTGCTGGCGGCATCAATTTCTATGACATCTAAAGCGTTACCTTTAGTAATTCCCTGACAAACGGCACATACGCCACAGGGTTGGGGCGTAGGTTTGTCATTTTTGAGACAGTTGAGCGATTTTGCTAAAATACGGGCACTAGAAGTTTTTCCTGTTCCTCTGGGACCAGTAAACAAATAAGCAGGAGCGATCTTTGCTGCCGAAAGAGCATTGGTGAGAGTAGTAGCGATCGCCCCTTGTCCCACCAGTTCAGCAAAACTCTTAGGACGGTACTTGTGGTGGAGGGGTTCGTAAGACATTTATATAAACTACCCCAGCTGACCTAACCTGAGACTGGGGCTTTTGAGTCTCATAGGGAAAATACCAAAGTAAGAACAGACGTTTTGACTTTGGTTTTATTATTTTTACTATACTGATGTTATCATAAACGAGAACTCAAGTTCAAGTTGGTGAAAACCCCGACACGTAAATACCAATACTTTCGTGGAAGAGTAAGCACAGGTTTAAGACTAAGTCTTAGCTGATTCCAAAGTAGCCGCTACACCGCATCAAAAGGTGGATGTTAGGATAAATTTTGGGGTATTGTGCTATTTCACCACTATGCTGCCCATAATAACTAACACTTAAGGGTGCGTAAATGCTCCAGCGGCTAATTCAGTGGCTCAAACAATTTTTTCAACGCTTGTTTGGTGGAAAACAAAATCCAGTAAAAGTAACGGAGGACAGTCAAAAAGAAGTTCTTCAACCTCTCGATGACACAGATTTAGAATTTCTGTTTATGGAACTTTTAGAGGGTGTGCATCAGGCAAGAGGGCAAGCGTGGGCGCAAAAATGGCTTCATAATATTGAAGACCGCATTTCTACTGAAGGCTGGGTAAACTGGTTACAGCGTTTTGGTGAGCGATTACTCGCATCACCCACACCTAATAATGAGATAGCTTCCCGAATGGTGCAACTGGGCGAGTTAGAAATTGGGGAAGTTGGAGACGTTGCTTATGATATTGGAATGCAGCTATTGAGACGTTCAGGTGATGAGCCGGTATGGGAGTATGATGGCCCGGATGTTGAAATAACAGATTCTGACAGTACGCAAGCTTTCCATCTGCAAGGTGAAACAGGAAATCCCGAAAACCTTCCACAAGGAGAATTACAAACGATTTCCTTAGAGCAATTGTTCGCGATGTTGCAGAATGATGAACACTTACGCTTGCAAATTGCTCAACAGTTGGGAATCGAAACTGATGATCCACAAGTGATTATTCAGGCATTGGTGAATCAATTCAATGGTGCTAATCAGGAATCTGAGGAATTGGGATAGGGCATGGGGCATGGGGCATGGGGCACGGGGCATGGGGCATGGGGCATGGGACAATGAGCAATGGCTGATGAGTAAGCAGGGAAGAAAATAGCTAACCCTGCAGTATTGACTTCATTTCGGTGAAGAATTTTACAAAAATAATTTTTATCCTATGCCCCATGCCCTATGCCCTATGCCCTATGCCCCATTCCCATTCCCCATCGATCTAGCTTTAGGGATACAATAACTGCTATTATGTAGTATTCTCTTGTATATGTGTAGCTTTTTTATAGCTACATATAAAAATATCAGCAATTTCTTGTGTAAATATAGTGATGTTTTACTTGAACCCAAACTTTTAGACACAGAGATGGATAAAATCCTAGAATCTATGACGAACAACATCCAAGAGTGCTGGAGATGCTCAAGCAGTTATTGCTTTGCCTTAAAAAGTTTTTAAAGCTACCCTTTGGTAGAAAGCAGGCTCCTTCTCTAAACCCTGACATAAAGAAGGTAGTAGAACCACTACCAGAACTGACAAACGCGGATCTGGAATTTTTATTTACTCAACTGTTGGAAGGAGTCCATCAGGCACGAGGGCGACAATGGGCAATAAAATATCTACAGCGCATGGAGAACCGCATCAGCAATCAGCGCTGGATTGATTGGTTACTAAACTTTGGCGAAAAGTTATTGTTGTCACCTGCACCCAATAATCAGTTAGGTATGCGCATGGTTCAACTGGGTGAACTAGGAATCGGAACCATAGGAGAACTTGCTCATGATATTGGGGTGAGCTTATTAACACGAAATTTGGGTGAATCTAACCTCAAAAACGATGTGGAAGATGCAGAAGCTAAAGTTTATACGTCAATTTTAACTTCAGGGGAAACATTTAACTCAGACAAACAGTATCAAGATCCAGTAATGCCTTTAGCAAGACAGGAAAAGGTAATCTGGAAATATGACACATTAGATACTGAAGCTATAAAATTTGCACCGCCTTTCATACCCCAAGAAATAGATGGGAAACGAGTATGGGTAGAAAACAGCCCAGAGACAGCAGTAGTATCTAATGAATCTTTGACTTACCTTGAGCCAAAGGTAGCTAATACCTTAGATGAGTTGTTAGTTAAGTTGAAGCAAAGTAGCCATTTAGCTGAGGAGCTTGCTTCAAAACTAGATGTACAAACCACTCATCAGTTACAAACTCCTCTGGAACAAGCACAAGCATGGTTTTATCAAGGTCTTCAGCAAGCTAAAAGAAACGAATTATTACAAGCAATTATATCTTACGACAAAGCTATAGAAATTAACCCTAATTCGTACGAATATTGGTTTAACCGAGGCTTAGCACTGTTTTATCTGGAACATTTTGTTGAGGCGATCGCATCTTACGACAAAGCAATTGAGATTAAACCTAACTTCTACAAGGGGTGGTATAACCGAGGCTGCGCTCAAGGTGAACTTGGCTATTTTGAAGATGCTGTTCTCTCGTTTAACAAAGCTATAGAAATCAAGTTCGACTACCACGAGGCATGGTCTAGCCGAGGTTTAGCACTTGTGAAGTTAGGATATGTAGAGGATGGGATTTCCAGTTACGACCAAGCATTGTTAGTTCAACCGCAAGAATACGAAAATTGGTATTACCGAGGAATTGCACTAGCTACTAGCGGACGAATCCACGATGCGATCGCATCCTACGAAAAAGCTATAGAACTTAACCCAGAATTCCACTTTGCTTGGTATTACCGTGGTGTAGAATTGTCTAATTTGGGGGAGTTTGAAGATGCAAGTGCAAGCCTCCAGCAAGCGGTAGAAATCAATCCTGACTCCCATGAGGGTTGGTATGCACTGGGGTGTGCACAAGATAAATTAGGACAACGTGAAGAAGCGATCGCATCTTACAACCATGCTATTCAAATCAACCCTGACTTTCATGATGCTTTCATAGACAAGGGTGTGGTATTGTCTTCGTTAGGTCGTTGGCATGAGGCCATATTATCTTGGCAGCAGGCTCTTGAAAAGAAACCTGACTTTTATCTAACCTGGTTTAACCAAGCTGTGGCTTTCGAAAACATGGGACACCGTTCTGAAGCGATCGCCTCTTATGAAAAAGCTATAGAATTAAACCCAGATTTTCACTTAGCTTGGTACAACCGAGGCGTCTCTCTATTCTATTTGGGAAGATTTGAAGAAGCGATCGCCTCTTATGATAACGCTTTGCAAATTCAGCCAGATTACTGGGAAGCATGGATTGCTCGAGGAACAGCCGCAGGAGATGCATTCAATTATGACTCAGATCAGATTTTTGTGAGTGCTATAACTGCAACAAACTCAAATCTAAATCAGCGCGGCTATGAGGGGAAATTAGCAAGCTATGAAGAAGGCTTGAGATATGTTTACCAAAGTACTTATCCAGAAGGATGGGGGCGTTTGCATCTCTTACTTGGTAATGCTCACTATGAGCGAGGAAAAAGAGATTTCACACCCCGCCATTATTGGATCCAATCTGTAGCTGAGTACTATCAAGCTATGGAAACCTTGACTCCAGATGCTTTTCCACAGCTACACCTTGAAGTTTTGCTGAACCTGATCAAAACCTTCTTGTCTTTGGGAGAAACAGCCCAAGCGCAGGAGTTTCATCACTGTGCCACAGATTTATTACAATACTTGCTGAGTGATCCAGAACAGACTGATGAGAGCAAAAAGGCGATCGCGCTCAAATTTGCAGGGTTTGGACAGTTAGCTGTTGATATAGCTGTGCAGTCTGGGGAGTTAGCACAAGCCCTAGAAATTGCAGAATATAGCAAAAATGCTTGCTTATCATGGCTGCTTTACGGGTGGAGAGATGAAATTATCTCACCCAGCTACACCTCAATGCAAAAACTGCTTAATCCTACAACAGCGATTATTTACTGGTTTATCAGCCCTTACGGCTTACGTACTTTTATAGTCAAATATAAATCCCCAGAACCTATCCCCGTTTTTACACCTGTACTAAATGTAGCAGATATTAATGAAATGCCCTTACCAGAAACGCTGCGAGTTAAAGGGGAATTTGAAGATTGGCTACAAGATTGGAATGAAGATTATCAGGATTATTGCTCCACAGACCACGACAAAGAGAATAACAGCAATCATTCGTGGCGCGCAACAATGGAACAGAGGTTACTAAATCTCAAAAAAATCCTCAATATTAACGCCATCATAGAAGAACTTGAAAATATAAATTACTTGATTCTAATTCCTCACCTTGAGTTGCACAGATTTCCTCTGCACGCTCTTTTTGATTTCTCGTATCCTCTTCAACAGCAAACGATTAACAGCGACGGCTATTATTCATACAGTCAAAGTTTTAAGCGTAATTTTACCACTAGCTATTTACCCAGCATCCAAATCGGTTTATCTTTAAAAGATAATTCTTTATTACCAATTCGTAAGCAACCATTATTAAGTTTTGAACATCCTAATACTACAGATTATCTGTCATTGAAGTTTGGACAGCTTGAAAGTGAAGTTATTAGCCATATATTTGATAATGTTAGACGCTTTCAAGGCTCAAAAGCAACTAAAAAGAATTTGGAAAATTCTCTATCCAATAATTACAAATTATTGCATTTTCAAGGAGATATAACCAATAATTTTAGCGAACCACAGAAATCAGAATTAGTATTAGCAGGTGATGACAAACTAACCCTAGAAGAAATTTATATTCATCAAATTGAAAATTACAACCTTGTGACTCTTTCGACTTCTGAAACTTCTATCTTCAGTGACAAAGCTATTACGACTGAATATGTAGGTTTAGTCAGTGGTTTACTTTCTCAAGGAGTGTCTCACGTACTTAGTACCTTATGGTCTGTAGAACCAGGCGCTAGTACTTTGGTGATGATTGAATTTTATAGACAAATGCAGCAACATGAATCAGCAGCTATTGCTTTATCAGCAGCAACAACATGGCTTAAAGATGTAACGGCTTCTGATCTGAAAAAATGGTGTGAAGATTTACTAAAAATCCTACCTCACGGACAATTCCAAATTAGAACATATTTAGCTACAGAAGTGTATCGTAAATTTAGTAAAATGCCAGGAGATAAAAAGCTTTATAATCACCCTTATTACTGGGCAGGATTCACGATTACAGGTAAGAGGGAATAGACAAGGGGCATGGGGCATGGGGCATGGGGCATTGGGCATTGGGCATTGGGCATTGGGGGAACAAAAAAGCATTCATCTCCCCTGCGCCTCTGCTCCCTATCCTCTACTTAACAACTTACGTCGCAAAAGATCCAAAGCAGTACATGCACTTAAGTGACGAACTAAAAAACGACTTCGTCCTGCACCGAAGCGGTACTCTAAACTTTCCACTTCTCCATTTGGTGCAGCTAAACCAATGTATACTAGACCTACAGGCTTTGTTTCCGTACCGCCATTGGGACCAGCAATACCAGTGATACTTAATGCCCAAGTAGTTGCAAGCTGGGTTTTGACCCCAATTGCCATTTGTTCTGCTACTGTAGCACTAACGGCTCCAAACTTTGCTAAATCCTCAGTATTTACCCCCAAAAGTTTAGCTTTCACCGAATTATCGTAAGAAATTACACCACCCCAGAAATAATCTGAACTACCAGAAATTTCTGTTAACATCTGCCCAAGTCCACCACCAGTGCAGGATTCTGCCACTGATAATGTTTCTCCTGATGCACGCAAGAACTGACCTACTACTGAAGCGAGAGAGTCATCATCAGCACCGTAATAATCTAAACCAGCAATTTCTCTAATTTGTTTCTCTATCGGCGCAATTAAATCTTTTGCTTGTTCAACAGATGTCGCTTTAGCGGATACTCGTAATTTTACTTCTCCTTTACTGGCATAAGGTGCTACTGTCGGGTTGGGTAAGTTGAGGTAAGAGGCAACCTTTTCTGCTAATGCAGATTCTGGAATTCCCCAAAACTTAAGCATACGACTGTGAATAATGTTTTTACCCCAACCTTGGCTTTTTAGATATGGGACAGCAGTTTCCTGCCACATCCGATGCATTTCACTGGGTACACCCGGAAAAGTAAAAAGTGTTAAGTTTGAACGGGGTTGCCAGATAATACCTGGTGCTGTACCTGTTATATTAGGTAAAATTTCGGCTCCTTGAGGTATTAAAGCTTGCTTACGATTACTGGGGGTCATAACCCGACCTCGCAAAGCATATTTTCGGGCAATATCCTCGATAATTTCTGGCTGTTCTACTAACGGGGCACCAAAAAAGTCAGCAATTGTTTCACATGTTAGATCATCGGGTGTGGGACCAAGACCACCAGTAAAAATGAGTATTTCTGCTCTTTTACTAGCAATTTCTATCACCTGCTTTAACCTTTCGGGGTTATCTCCCACAACAGTTTGATAGTAGTGGGGAATACCCAATTGAGCTAACTCCTGCGCTAGAAATTGCGCATTACCGTTGAGGATGTCACCCAATAACAATTCAGTACCAACACAAATAATTTCTGCACTCATCTTTTAATAAATAGAATTCAGGAGTCAGGAGTCAGGAGTCAGGAGTCAGGAGTCAGCAGTTAGAATATAGGTCTGTCTTCAATCCGACACTTAGTAAAACCCAAGGGCAAGATTCATTCTGACTCCTGTATTCTGAATTCTGACTCCTTCTTTAATAACATTTCCAGTTAATTACTAAATAACAATTAAGAGTTACGAGAGTATTTCCAAACTCGCCAACTAATATAGCTTAGTAGAGAAGTGGTACAACAAGCGTAAACAATACCGCTAGGTATACCAGCAATAGCTAATGCTAAACTTCCAGCCCAAAGAGTTAAGGAGTAAATGAATAAGACAGCTAATCTCTGAGACAAACCCGCTCTTAGTAATCGATGGTGCAGGTGGCTTTTATCTGCAACAAAGGGTGATTTACCACGCCGAAGTCGTGCTACGATCACAGCCGACATGTCAACAATTGGTACTGCTAGAATTACATAAGGTAATAAAATTGCTGTGACAGCAGGAATTTTTACTAGACCAATGACTCCGACTGCTGCAAGAGTGAATCCCATAAAATAAGACCCGCCATCTCCCATAAAGATTTGTGCGGGGTTAAAATTATAACGGAGAAACCCTAGTGATGCTCCAGCAAGTGCTGCTGCAATCAAAGCCGCTTGTGGTTGCTTCATAAAGAGTGCTACAACTAGCATCACCACAGATGCAATTCCAGACACACCAGCAGCTAAACCGTCTAATCCGTCGATCCAGTTAATTGCGTTTACCATTCCCACCAGCCAAATGACTGTGATCGGTAAACTCAACCAGTTTAAATCGACCATACCAACTGTAGGAATGGTCAAAAACTCTATGCTTACACCTGCTTTCCAGGCACCTGCTGCTACAAGAATTTGTATAAGAAGGCGTATAAAAGGAGACAAGTTTAATAGATCATCTGCTAAGCCAATGAGAAAAAAGCCTAAACCACCCAAGGTTACGCCCCAGATTTGCCATTCTTTGTCAGTTGGTAGGATTCCAAATCCACCCAACCACCAGACAATTAGCAGGGAAGCCATAGTACCAGCGAAAATGGAAACTCCTCCCAGGCGTACCATTGGGCGCTGATGGACTTTGCGATCGCTAGGTTTATCAACTCGTCCACTTTTAATGCCAATGTTTCTGACATCAGGTGTAGTCCATAAGACAACTACAGCAGCGACGAGGAAGGCTATCAGATGATAAGTCTGAGCAGGCATCTGCATCTTTTAAAGATAGTAGGTTAGATGACAAAAATCTTCCGGGAGATCTTTACTTCATAGATCTACTACATCTGTGTCGCCTATCGGCATGATAATTCTGGATTGGATCGAAAATCCAAAATCCTCCTTGCAAGCGGCGCGCAAAACAGTTATCAGTAAACAGTTATCAGTGATCACTGCACCATGCCCCTTGATAACTGATAACTGTTGACTGTTCACTGATTTCAAGCTAAAGCAGGGACGGGAGTTATAAGATGGGTGTACAAGGGGAAGTGCTCACATAAAGCGGCTACCCGTTGGCGACAATCTTCTGTCACCGTCTCCGATTCTGGATGTAGCAGGCGATCAGCAATAATATTACCTATTTCTGTAAATTCTGCAACTCCCATATTGCGGGTTGTCATTGCTGGGGAACCTAACCTCAGTCCACTGGTAACAAACGGTGATTCTGGATCGAAGGGAACCGTGTTTTTGTTAGCTGTAATATTTACAGTACTCACTAAATGGTCTGCTTGCTTACCCGTCATGCCAATAGAGCGTAAATCAACTAACATTAAATGATTGTCAGTACCATTGGAGACTATTTTTAGACCTCTGTTTTGTAGTTGAGTCGCTAAGGCTTTGGCATTTTCAATAACTTGAGCGGAGTAGGTTTTGAACTCTGGCTTCAATGCTTCGCCAAAAGCCACTGCCTTGGCTGCGATCGCATGTTCCAATGGTCCACCTTGAGTCCCAGGGAAAACCGATTTATCAAGCTTCTTACCTAGCTCTGGGTCACGAGTTAAAATCAAGCCACCTCTAGGGCCACGTAGAGTTTTATGTGTAGTCGTTGTAACTACATCACAATATGGTATTGGGTTGGGGTGAAGACCACTAACAACCAAACCAGCGATATGGGCAATATCTGCTAGCAAATATGCACCAACTTCATCTGCTATGCTACGAAACTTTTCAAAATCAATGATACGAGGATAAGCTGAGTAGCCGCAAATTAAGAGCTTAGGACGCTCCCTTAGCGCCTGCTCTCGAATTTGGTCATAGTCGAGTTGTTCGGTTTCGCGACTAACACCGTAATGAGAAGCTTGGAACCATTTGCCTGAAAAGTTCACAGGCGAACCATGAGTAAGATGTCCCCCATGAGACAAATCCATGGCCATAAATTTGTCACCAGGTTCTAGCAATGTCAGAAAGACTGCAAAGTTTGCCTGCGCACCAGCATGAGGTTGTACATTGGCATGAGCAGCACCAAAAAGTTGCTTGGCGCGATCAATAGCCAATTGCTCGACTTTATCAATAAATTCACAGCCGCCATAGTAACGTTTACCAGGCAATCCCTCAGCATATTTATTTGTCAAAACTGAACCCTGCGCGGCTAGTACAGCTGCGGAGGTGAAATTTTCGCTTGCTATTAGCTCCAAGTGGTCACGTTGGCGCTGTAATTCTTGATGAATTACTTCTGCAACAACAGGATCACTAGAGGCAAGAAAGTCTGAGTTAGTCAAAGTCACTTCAGCTATTATCCTTATGGAAATTTATCTTCTTTAATTATCAGACACAAGCCTGGTAATTGTGTTGTATGGATCTTTTTCTCGTTAATTACTCGCTATTAACTACATATCCCAGGAGGAATGAATATCATCTTCCTCTGTTCTCGCTATGTCAAAATTAGGAAAAATTGTGAACTCTATATTCTTTGACCCCTTCTTCTTCTAGATATAGATTTATGTACATATTTTTACTACCAAAAGATCTATAGTATACAATAAATAGGTATCAACCCGGGCAATTATTTTTGGATGCTTGCCGTGAAAGTCGGCGGTTCATAGTTGAGGAACTGTCATAGACTGGCGCGGGTCTGCTTCTCGCATTGACATAGATTTTGTGGAGTAGTGGATTAAATGCTAGTAATTGTTACCGAAGAACAAATTCTAACCCCCAGGCAGGTTTGCCAATCTTGTCTGCTTGCCGACAAAAGTGGTCAACCTCGCTGGCTTCAAGGTCAATTGGGTTGCGGTCGTGCCGTTAGTCAAGGAAATTCTATAGGCACCGATCAATACGAGTGCGTGATGGGCTTCCGGATCGTCAACATTGAATAAACTGAATTTATCAGTAAGAACAAATAAACAACAGATAAGGGGTAAGCTTTTTACCCTTATTCCCCACCTCTCCAGAACGATAAGATGTTCAATGCGTTATTCTAGGGTCATATGACTATTTAAGTTTAACAATAGGAGAGCGCACCAATGACTTTTCGGGGGTCTACAACAGCCAAAGACAGGGTTTTTGCTTGCTTGCCTTATCTGCTACCAATAGTTGAGGTTTTCCTATTTGGCGGATATTTCCTAAAACAGTTCCCAATTTTGCAACTGTTGTTCTTACCTTTATTTCCACTGATAACAATCTACTACAACGTTCGCTATGCAGGATTGATCATTTTCTTTGCCTTATTTATCTTTGTGGTAAGAAACGAAAAAATCAGTCACTTTGTTCGTTTTAACACAATGCAAGCGATTATGCTGGATATCGTGGTCTTTTTATTTAGTATACTCACGGATCTTGTTAGGCTGGTTCCGGCTAGTGGTTTCGCTCTACAAACTCTATATACTACGATTTTTCTGGGTATACTCGTAGCATCTTTATACTCTATCGTACAGTCTCTAATAGGACGTTACGCAGAAATACCTGCCCTTTCGGAAGCAGTATACATGCAGGTGCGCTAATAATTAACGGGTGATAACCGTGTTTTCTAAGCGCCCAATACCTTCAATCTCGACACGGACAATATCTCCTGGATGCAATGGTCCAACTCCAACGGGTGTACCTGTTAGTACTACATCTCCTGGCAGAAGGGTCATTACCTTACTGATGTAGGATACAAGAAAATCAGGGGCAAACACCATTTGGTCAATTGAGGCAGATTGCACAGGATTTGCTAATTCATTTAAGAAGGTTTGCAATCGAGCCCCTGGACTTAATTCTCGGACAATCCATGGTCCAAGAGGACAGAAGGTATCAAACCCTTTGGCTCTTGTCCATTGAGGATCGCGTTTTTGTAAATCCCTCGCTGTAACATCATTAGCAATCGTATAGCCCCAAATCTTGGTTTGGGCTTCTTCTGGTGTGCAATCAACAGTGCGATCGCCTATCACCAGTGCTAACTCTCCTTCATAATCTACGTGTTGCGACTGGAATGGATAGTAAATCTCTTCTCCAGAAGCAATGATAGATGTCGATGGCTTTAGAAAGATCAGTGGTTCACTTGGAACTACACTTCCCATTTCTGCCGCATGGTCTGTGTAATTCTTACCTACCGCTATAATCTTTGAAGGAGCGCAGGGAGCCAGGATTTTATAAGTATCAGGTTCTAAACTTAAATCCGTAGGTTGACCACCTAACCAAGGTGGTGCATCAAGCACCTGCACTTTAAAAGATAGTTGTAGTAAGCCATAGTAGATTTTTCCTTCTTGATTTTGGACTCTTACATAGCGTTGTGCCATAACTTTGATGAAAATCCTCCGATCTGGAACCCATTTTTAGATCTAGGTTAAATTTTGCTGGAACATCAAGCAATTATCCTGAGCATCTTGATAAAATTACTGTACCAGACAAATTGGTACAATAAAATGGGGAAAGGCAGAAACTTTGTCACTTTTGAGGCAACAGACGAAGAAAAACAAGTTCTTAAAGCTTATTGTGAACAGGAAGGGAGAACCCAAACTGATGTTCTAAGAGCATATATTCGCTCTTTAAAACGTAAGCTCAAGTCTTGCGAGCAGACTATAAGAAAGTAAACTTTAAAATTTTTTGCCATTTTATTGTATGATCGTAAGTCCTTGTTGCTATAGATATTGAGTTTTACGAATTTCGACGAAAAATCAATATCCGCAGCCATTCAGTCCATAAGGAGATACCAGACTATGCAGCTCGTTTACGAAACCATGTACATTCTTCGTCCCGACTTAGGGGATGAACAGGTTGAGCAAGCCGTTAATAAATACCAAAATTTAATCCGAGAACAAGGCGCTGATAATATTCAAATCCAGAATCGTGGTAAGCGTCGTTTGGCTTACGAAATCAATAGACACCGTGATGGTATCTATATCCAAATGAACTACACTGGTCCTGGAACTATTATTGCTCCAATGGAACGCGCCATGCGTTTGAGCGAAGAGGTAATTCGCTACTTAACTATTAAGCAGCAAGTTGCAGAGCAAGAACCTGCTCAGGAAGTAGCGTAGTAGGGTGTAGGGTGTAGGGTGTAGGGAGCAGGGGAGCGAGTGGATACCCAATGCCCCATGCCCCATGCCCCATGCCCCACTAAAAAAATACAAAAATTATTTTTTTCCCTCTTCCTGATCTCGCTGGGGATGCTAAATTAACTATTACAAGTTAAAAGCAATACTACCGTAGTTCCACTGAAAAGCTGAGAAAGATTCTAAATGGGATCTGTTAGATACTGTGAGCCAAACTGACACCGCTACTATCCAAGCTCTCTCTACAGAAGTATCGAAGCTGCGCCAAGAGTTGCAGCTTCGGGATCAATTAGTGCAGCAGCTATCTCAAGAACTTTTTCGACTGGTTAAAGGCAATGCTAATTTCATGCCCCAACCAGAAGTATCGGAGCATCATCTAACTCAGATACAAGCTTTGCAAGAACAATTGCAAGCTGTTGAGCAGCAGGTGAGTTTCTATCAAGAGCAAATCTCAATGCGAGACACTGAGATCTATCAACTAAGACAGTCATTCCAAGAATTGACCGATCGCAGTCGAATGCTCGAACAAGTGGTACAGGAGTTACCACAAATTTATCGTCGTAAGTTTGAAGAACGGATGGCACCCGTCAGAGAAAAAGTTGCCCTCCTACAACGCGAAAATCGCCAGCTGCAAGCTGAATTGCAAACTGTGAGCTATAGATTAGCATTGAAATCTCGGAATGCTAGTCACAGTGGTATTGATTTACCAAATTTCCCCCGTCCAGCAGTTGGTGAAAATCAGATCTCCGCTGTACCAAATACCTAAAGCGTGAGCAGTGATTGAATTAGGCGACAAAGCAATAACAAAATATTGACCCCTCACAGATGAGGGCATAGTAAGATTTTTTTGACTAACACCTCCAGTACCTGTTCAAGAATTTTCAGCGGAGTATCTGTTAGTTATAGTTTTTAGGCGATTTAAGGTTTCTCGCCTAGGACTAGTGCTTTATGGCTTAGACAGTTACCATGGTGTCCTCAGGCACTATGGTTAGAATGTCCTCATAAGTGTGAAAAATTTCAAAAACTGAATCCAGTTGAGTGATTTCTAAAATTAACCGAACAGGAGCTTTTACGTTGCAAAGGACTAACCGACAACCACTTTGACGTGCACCTTTGAGTCCTTTCACTAGACAGACAAGTCCAGAACTATCCATGAAATCGACCTCAGCTAGGTCAATAACCCAAAGTTGGCCATGCTGGGGGACTACTCCAGCCATTTTCTCGCTCAAAGCTATGCCTCCCCGGAGGTCTATACTACCTTGGGGTTTGAATAAAATCATTTGACATTCTGTTGTGAGAGTCATGAGCATAACTGGGTAGTTGACACTTCTTACAAAAAGCAGAAAACAGACATAAATTACCACTTTTTTCTATCAAAGTCACTGCCTTACCCAGATATCTGAGTAGTTCGAGCAAGTTGATTTGGATAGAAAATATCAGTATTCATGCCGTATAATTTATTTTAGCTCTTCTTAATATTAGGGGCAATCGTCCAAAAAATCAGTAACATCCGGGGCTTTTACGGAATATTTATAAAAATTCACGAGTTTTATAAATTTTTAATGAAGAAATTTTGATTTAAGTCTGTGGTTATACACAGTTAATGGGCATGGGGCATGGGGCATGGGGCATGGGGCATTGGGCATTGGGCATTGGGCATTGGGCATTGGGTATTATTCGCTCCTCTGCTCAAGAGATCCCCTGCTCAAGAGCTCCCTATTTAATAGACGGTTTACCCGAAAATAAGGCAAGATAAGTAATTAAGAAATGTAAAAATACCGGTATTTTTTTAGATGTCTCTTGAGTTTCTATCGATAGAACATATTCAGCAATTTGCCCATGATTACGGTTACTGGGCTATTTTTTTCGGAATTTTATTAGAAAATTTGGGTCTTCCTGTTCCTGGGGAAACAGTAACCCTTGTAGGAGGTTTTCTTGCAGGTAGTCATGAATTGAGTTACTGGTGGGTTCTGGCTAATGCGATCGCCGGTGCTACGATTGGTGGTATTTGCGGCTATGGAATTGGTAGACTCGGCGGTTGGTCGTTACTAGTGCGCGTAACTAGCGTGTTTCGGATTTCGGAAAGTCGCCTAATTTTGATCAAAGACCAATTTAGTAAAAATGCGGCAAAAGCAGTATTTTTCGGGCGCTTTTTGGCATTACTACGAATTTTTACCGCGCCTCTCGCTGGAATAGCCAAAATGCCTTTCCTAAAATTCTTCTCGTACAATCTGCTAGGAGCAACGATTTGGGGTACAGTGATGGTCTCCTTGTCCTTCTTCGCTGGCACAATTGTCTCGCTAGAACAATTAGTCGCCTGGGTTGGTCAATTTGCGATTATTGCTTTACTCATCGTTATTACCTTGATTGTTGTACCTTTCTGGTTAGAAATGAGAGCCAATAAGGAACAGACTAGAGGATAGGAAGCAACCCCTTTGGGGAAATCAAAAGTTGAGAGCAGAGGAGCAGGGGAGGAAAAACGACAAATCTTACCCAGTTTTGACTTTTGACTTTTGACTTTTGACTTCCCCGCAGGGGTGCCCTATCCCCTATTCTGATTTGACCAAATACGAGTAGGTAATCCCCAGACATAGATAAAGCCTTCGGCTGCTTTATGGTCAAATTGATCTTCCGCGCCGTAGGTTGCTAAATCAGGGGTGTAAAGAGAATTTTCAGAGGTACGTCCAACAATAAAGGCATTACCTTTTAAAAGTTTCACTCTTACAGTTCCAGATACTCGCTCTTGTGTCTTTTGAATAAAGCCATCTAGCGCTGCTTTGAGTGGACTGTACCACAAACCGTTGTACACGATTTGACTATAAGTTTCTTCAATTCCACGCTTGTAATGAGTGACATCTGATGTTAATGTCAGGCTTTCCAAATCACGGTGAGCTTGAATTAACACCGACAAAGCAGGCGCTTCGTAGATTTCTCTTGATTTGATACCTACTAAGCGGTTTTCTATCATGTCGATGCGTCCGACACCATGATTACCAGCTATTTTGTTCAGTTCTTGAATCAGAGCAACCGGATCTTTGGTTTCGCCATTGAGGGTGGTAGGAATACCTCTAGTAAAACCAATTTCGACGTATTCTGGCTGATCAGGTGTATCAGCGATCGCCTTGGTCATTTGATAAATTTCTTCTGGGGGTTCTGTGGCTGGGTCTTCTAAGACACCAGCTTCAATACTGCGACCAAGTAAGTTACCATCAATACTATAGGGAGAAGATTTTTTTACAGGTGAAGGAATACCAAATTTTTCACCGTAGGCAATAGTTTCTTCTCGGCTCATTCCCCATCCTCTTGCTGGTGCAAAGATTTTCAGGTTGGGGTTAAGCGCTGCAATAGAAACGTCAAAGCGCACTTGATCGTTTCCTTTACCAGTACAACCGTGAGCGATCGCATCCGCACCGTATTTTTCAGCAGCTTCGACTAATATCTTGGCAATCAGTGGACGTGCAAGAGCAGTTCCTAACGGATAGCGATTTTCATACAGCGCGTTTGCTTGAATGGCGCTAAAGGCGTAATCTTTTACAAAACTGAGTTTAACATCTGCCACTAAAGATTCACTGGCTCCCGATTTTAGAGCTTTTTGTCTCACAGGCTCTAAATCATCCCCCTGACCTAAATCTGCTGCTAGCGTAATCACCTCTTCCACACCCCACTCGTTTTTAAGATAAGGGATACATACAGAGGTATCTACTCCGCCGGAATATGCCAGAACAACCTTCTTCGCGCGACCCATTCGTTTCTCCAACCAGGAACATAATAGTTAATGATGAGTGACTATTATGCAATTAATCTATCTAAATAGTGTGTACTTTTGATACAATTTAAGAAGTTTTGTAAAGCATTTAGCAACTTTCAGGTATTTTCTGTCCGATTCTGCTATGTATGATTGCTGAGAAGGGCTGACTTTTTCAGGGGAATAGCGCTTAACGGAACCGTATTGCCGTGTATTCAACTTCCGCCATCTTTAATTAGAATTACGATCAGCCAGGTTCTTCACTTACTTTTTTAAAACGGCTGTGACAAAAAAATAACGAGGTACATTTGGGACATCGCGGGGTAAGAATTTATAAGTAAAACGACCATAGCTAGCACCATCATCCCCTGCCTGAACAACAGAAGCTTCCCAATCGTGTAACGAAAACAGTTTTTCTGGTTCGTCACAACCATATTTCCAATGCTTTGATAATTCTCCGCTGTTTTGAGATAAAAAGAAAGAGCCGATTAGGTCACATGCCAACCAACTCATAGATGCACTTAATTTAGTAATCGTTTTTAATAGTTCGTGGACTTCAGTGTCGCTTAGGTAATAAATAAATCCTTCCATCAACCACACCGAAGGAGTTTCAACTTGAAATCCTTTCTCAATTAGCAAATTCGACCAAGATTTTCTAAGATCTGTTTCCAGGGTATAGCGATGGCAATTACTTGGAGTATCTTCCAAAATTGATTCTTTGTATTGAAGCACTTCTTTTGCGTCCACCTCATACACACAAGTATCAGGATGAAATGGCAGGCGAAAAGCTCTAGCATCCATTCCTGCTCCTAAAATCACCACTTGTCGTACTTGATTATTTAGTGATATCAAAAAGTCGTCAAAGAAGCGTGTTCGGACGGCAATTAAAGGTGTACCTCTGTCTTCATACTCTTGGGTGCTTGGCGTAACCTCAGCAATAATGTCCTCTCCTGCTAATCTAGATGCTAGGGGGTCTTTAAATAAAGGATCTGGTCTTTGTGCTTCTATCGCTCTAACCGCTGCCGCCATTCTTGCAGATTTACTGACCCAATTTATGCTTTCAGGTATTTCTGTATTCATAATTATTATTTTTTTGACTATATATAATCCCGGAAGCGTAAACATACCACTTTTTGCGGTTATTTTACCCTAAATATAGCCAAATAGTACCATCACTTTGACCCCTATGCTTTATGTCGATTGAGCTGCACTAAGCGCCAATTTCCCTACTCATCCCACAACTTAATCAACGGATAGCTACCTTTTCAAGCGGTAGCAAATTCCGTAAAACCTCGCTTACTAGGGTGATGAAAGCCTAAAACGATATCACTTTGAGGTATTCCTGCTGATAACAAATCATCAACAACGCCTAAATTAGTTGAATCTTCTTCTACCCAAATTTTGTCATTTTTTATACAGAAATATACGATGATATGCTGTATCTGTTTTTTGTTATCCCAGCCAAACCGAAACCAAAGATATTGATCTCTTTCCTCATCAAAAGCTAGGCGATCGCTCGCTTCACTTCCTTTAGATTCTGTTATTTCAGCGTTCGACAGTTCGTAGTACTCAGATAATAGCTTCTTGAGAATGCTGCGATATTTGTTTAGTTTGTCCATTTTTATATGAAGCTCCATATATTAACCCCCCGGCTACGCCGTCCCCCCTTGGCAAGGGGGGACTACAGGGGGGTAAAATTATGTGCATCTTTATATTAAATTGGTATAAGCCAAAAAGTTAAGTTTAATGTAGGTTGGGTTGAGGAACGAAACCCAACATCTATAAGGGTTTGTTGGGTTTCGCTGGCGCTCTACCCAACCTACAATTTTCCTTAACCGAGCAGTATTCGTCGTCGTGTAGGGTGCGCTCTTGACGAAGTCCGTAACGCACCGCTATTATCTTGTGTTGCTATGCTGGCTGTAAACCAGGACGACCGTTTTCAACCACAAAGGTTGCACGGGTGCTGATCGTACCAGATAGAGTTGTCACGTTAGACAAGACTTTATAATCTGATGTCCAAAGTTGAGGAGTGACTGTAAAACGAACATAGCCGCGTTGATTGTTGAAGAACTTAATGTGGGGATTGTCTGGTAAGTAAGCTTCAACTGTTGGGTTTGAATCTGCACCATCACCACCAGAAGTGATCGACGTACCAACGAATTCTGCTCCGACGGTTGCTGATTCTGGTTTATCGAAGTCAGCTTTTAGATCAATCGCCCAGTTGTTATGCACATCTCCTGACAACACGACGGGGTTGGAAGGTTTGCGCTGAGCCAAAAAATTCATCAGTCGTCTTTGAGAAGCGTAGTACCCATCCCACTTATCCATGCTAAAAGTTTGAATAGGTCCAGGTGTTGTGTCTCTCTGAGCAACTATAACCTGCTGAGCAATTACATTCCATCGAGTCTGAGAGCGATCTAAACCACGGTAGAGCCAATCTTCTTGACGCTTACCAGTAATTGTTGCATTGGGGTCGAGAGTCTGTTCACAACGTTCTTTTGTACCATCTCCACAAGGCTGATCTGTACGGTACTGGCGGGTATCTAGCATGTGGAAAGTTGCTAACTTACCAAACTGAAGCCGACGGTAAAGTTGCATATCGGGACCCGATGGTTTTGAGAAGGGTCGGAGTGGCATATGCTCATAGTAGGCTTGATAAGCATACGCTCGCCGTTGTAGGAAAACTGCAGGATCTTGGTCTGGTTCGTCGTCGATTTCAGAGATATAGTTGGCGTAGTTGTTTTCAACCTCATGGTCATCCCAAGTGACGATCCAAGGAAACGCTGCGTGAGCTGCTTGTAGATATTCGTCAGTTTTATAGAGAGCGTGACGATTGCGATAATCTTCTAGAGTGAAAATCTCACCGGCAGTATAATTTCTGATAGGATTTTGTGCGATCGCTCCCTCATAAATGTAGTCACCTACATGCACCACCAAATCTAGGTCTTCTTGCGCCATATATTTATATGCCGTGTAGTACCCTGTTTGATACTGCTGACAGTTGGCAAGAGCAAAAGCAAATTTATTAAGATTACTCTCAGGTTTTGGCGCTGTGCGAGTGCGACCAATCGGGCTTGCCTCTGCACCTGATGTAAAACGATACCAGTACCATGTGTCTGGTTTGAGTTGATTAACCTCAACCCGAACTGAGTGAGCTAGTTCTGGGATAGCAATCTCAGTGCCTTTTGCTACAATGTTTTTCATATTGGGGTCACTTGCCACTTCCCAGTTAATTGGGACGTTAACTTTTGGCATTCCACCCCCATTTAAGGGTTCGGGCGCTAGACGAGTCCATAGAATCACGCTAGTTGGATAGGGTTCCCCAGACGCTACGCCTAATGTGAAAGGATAACTGGAAAATTTAACTTGAGCAAGCACTCGCCCAGAAAACTGGCTGGCGATCGCCAAACCAGTTAATGCTCCCGCCCCTAAGATTAATTTACGTCTGTTAACTTTACCGTTGAGAAACCGCTCAAAAGCTCTGTGATTTAACACCCTTATACTCCTAACAACTATAAGTGAAAGCAGAGAAACAGTGTAGTAAGGCCTTAAAACTTGATGGACACTTTTAAGATCTCCGACTTCTTTAAAAAGCCAAGGATCATATAAAACTTAGGGATTCAATACTGGAATTCTTGCACCCCGGCTGAATCAGCCCGATATCCCGCCCGGAACTTAAGTTCCGGGCTAATAGCTTAAGTCCATTGAAATGGACTGAAATCCTTGCTCAGTCCTCTTGAGAGGACTTTAGCTATCAGCCAGCGATTTAAGTCGTTGGCTGACAGCCCAGGTGCAAGATATCAGGTAACCAAAGTGTTTTTTGCTACTTTACCGAAATATAGTCTACTACTTAGACATTAATTTCGTGCAAAGGTAAAGTTAATGTCAGCTTAATTTTGTTGTTTTTATGTTGTTTTTTCTAATGGTTACAATAGGTATTAACATTTAAAAGCTTTCTGAGAACGACTGTTGAGCAACCTCAAGGTAAGTTCACGTATGAATATCTATAAGCACGGAGCATCGCTTTTTTAGTTAAAATCCTAATTATTATCTTTACTCTTGAAAACTATTGATTATGGACTGGCGACAGTACATCCATTCTGACCCGAAAATATTATTAGGGAAACCAACGGTAAAAGGTACGCGATTATCTGTTGAATTTATACTTGGTTTATTTGCTAATGGTTGGACAAGACAGCAAGTTTTAGAAAATTATCCTGGTTTGACACCGGAGAGTGTACAAGCTGTGTTTGTGTTTGTTGCTGAGTGTATACAAGATGAATCTTTGTATATGCTGCCGTTTTTATCTGAGTCAGCCTGATGCGATTTTTAGCCAACGAAAATTTCCCTGTGATGAGTGTAATGCGTTTGTGCGCTGCTGGCTATGATGTAGGTTATGGTAGCGAAGAAGCTAAAAGCTCAGCTGTGTAATAGTGCGATCGCGCTGCGCTGGTGCTTTTAGCAGATGACCTGAAAGTTGAACAGGCTATTAGATGTGAATTAGCATTGGCAGGATGAGAGATGAAGCTGAAATTGTATTTTTTTGACCACTTTTATTATGAGTTGTAAAACCTGGATGTTACGAGATATCCTAGTAATGAGAAATACTATGATGAATGCTCATGTCAGCTAGAGATGTCTTTCATGAGGTTGTAAAAATAGCTTTACAAAAAGATGGTTGGCAGATAACTCATGATCCACTTTCGTTTACTGTGGGTGGGGTAAAAATGTCTATTGATTTTGCAGCAGAAAAGCTGATTGCAGCAGAAAGGGAAAACGAAAAAATTGCTGTTGAAGTTAAAAGTTTTTTAGACAAGTCATCTGCTATATCATAATTTCACATGGCATTGGGACAATTTATAAATTATAGATCAGCATTAAGGCGACGAGAGCCAGAGCGGATTTTATATTTAGCAATACCTTTGACGACTTATAGGACATTTTTTCAACTTGATTTTCCTAAAGAAACGGTAGAAGAAAATCGAATCAAAATGATTGTTTACGATGTAAAAAGTGAGGTGATTGTTGAATGGAAAAAATAGCACGATATCGCAAGATTGTAAAAGAAATACTCTCAGAGCATGGAAAGCAAAAACCTGCTTACGGTGATGTTGAAGTTGAGATGATTTTCGACACTGAACGTGACCATTATCAAATTGTTTATGTAGGCTGGGAAGATCAGGATTGGGTACATAGTTGTATTATCCATATAGACATTAAGGGTGGTAAAGTTTGGCTGCAATGGAATGGTACAGAAGATGATATAGCTGTGGATTTAGTTAATGCAGGAGTACCAAAGGAAGATATTGTTTTGGGATTTCAGTCACCATTTATGCGGAAGTTTACGGAATATAGTGTGGGTTAACGAGAAACTGTCAGCAAAACTAGGTGTAATCAAGTGTGATCGCCTTTGGCGCTGCCCCTTGGGCAATCGCAAAGCACTGCTGGTTTGAGGAGATCGCCCTTAGCTCTGTCCTCCGGGCGATCGCACTTCTACAATCACCAATCTCCCTATTCGTTCTGCTTCAAGTGGTGGCAAATTCTGTAAAGCCTCGCTTACTAGGATGATGAAAGCTTAAAACAATATCACTCTGGGGTATTCCAGCTGACAGCAAATCATCAACAACACATAAATTGGTTGAATCTTCTTCCACCCAAATTTTCCCATTCTTTATACAGAGATACACGATGATATGCTGTATCTGTTTTTTATTGTCCCAGCCAAACCGAAACCAAAGATATTGATCTCTTTCTTCGTCAAAAGCTAAGCGATCGCTCACTTCAACTCCCCTAGCTTCTGTAATTTCAGTATTAGACAGTTCGTAATACTTAGATAATAAGTTCTTGAGAATACTGCGATATTTTTTTAGTTTATCCATTGTGTAATGTTCTCCTTTTCTATATCTATGACGATTAATAATAGGCTATTATGATTGATAATTGCTTGTATAGATTTACGTTGAAAGAACTTCTCATAGACAACATCATCAATAGCTAAATAAAGTGTATATTCTGGTTCAGTCAATTGAATGAGATTTCGATACACAATATATTGTCCCAAAGCGTTGTGAAAATCATACATTAGCGATTTACCCACAAAGCTTTTGATTTCTACAACAATCTTCCGTCCCTGACGTTCTGCGGCAATAGGCTTTTCTGCTGCTAGGTCGGCATAGAGTTCAGCATCCTCATATTTGATGAAATAAGGATCAGCCGTGATAGTCCACCCGTCTTTTATCAATGCGTTCCTAACTTCATAATGATAGATATCTTTCGCTGGCATGGTGCAAATAACGAGTGATAGTTTAATTGTAAAATTATTGTAGTGCGGGCATCTTGCCCCCGTCCCTTATACAAATTGCGTAACAATCACTTCCGGAAATTCAGCAGCATCTATACAAGAAGCTAGAACAACCTTCTCCCCTATATCTCCACCCCTCTGCTACCTCTACTCATCACACAAATGACTATCAGCGCTATTTTTCATATAAAAATTATTATGCAAATAATCACGCGCCCAAGCACAACCCTTTGCCAGTAAGTCATCCAAATCCAGATTCCACAACTTGACAGTATTGTCCCAACTTGCAGAGGCAATGGTTTTGCCGTCGGGGCTGAAGGCGACGCTATAAACCGAAGAGCTATGACCTTTGAGAGTTTGCAACTCCTGCCCTTGTAGATTCCACAACTTGACAGTTTTGTCATAACTTCCTGTGGCAATGGTTTTGCCGTCGGGGCTGAAGGCGACGCTCAAAACCAAGGAGCTATGACCTTTGAGAGTTTGCAACTCCTGCCCTTGTAGATTCCACAACTTGACAGTTTTGTCATAACTTCCTGTGGCAATGGTTTTGCCGTCGGGGCTGAAGGCGACGCTCAAAACCAAGGAGCTATGACCTTTGAGAGTTTGCAACTCCTGCCCTTGTAGATTCCACAACTTGACAGTATTGTCATCACTTGCAGTGGCAATGGTTTTGCCGTCGGGGCTGAAGGCGACGCTATAAACCGAAGAGCTATGACCTTTGAGAGTTTGCAACTCCTGCCCTTGTAGATTCCACAACTTGACAGTTTTGTCATAACTTCCTGTGGCAATGGTTTTGCCGTCGGGGCTGAAGGCGACGCTTGTAACCGAAACGCTATGACCTTCTAGTCGATTATGTTCCTTAACCCCGTAAACCACTTGCATGAGAGTAGCTACTCCCAAAAGTTTAGTATCTGCTTCTACACTTTTATCTGGCTTTTTGAGTCGTTTTCCTAATTTCAAGCCTGTTACTAAAGCATCAAGCTCTAAATTTGATGATACCAGCAGATTTTGTGTTTTAAGGCTTTCAGCACGAATTTCTGCGTTAACTCTTCGTGTTTCGGCTTTTGTGTTAGCAGCTATTGCTTCTTGTTCTTTTTGCTTAGCAAAGTTTCGCTGCTTTTCGGCGTCTGCTTGTCGCTGCTTAGCTAATTGTTCAGCAGTTTTTGTATGTTCTAAAGAAGTTGCTAACTCTACTCCCCGTTTTTCGGCTACTTTTTGAGCAATCTTTGCTTGCGTTTCTCCTTTTTCCGCTCTTATGCGTTGCTGATTTGCAAGGTTTTTTTGCTTGAAAGCCTCTCGACGTTGTTGTTCTGCTATTCTCTGTTGTTGAAGAGCATTTTCAGCCTCGTGTTTTGCTTGATTTCGTTGCCTTTGAGCTTCTTGCTGTTCTTGTTCAGCCCGTTGCTGGGCATTTTGAGCAATTATACGTTGTTGGTTAACATACGCAGCCACACCCGCCATCGTAACAGAAAACAGTAATAACCCAGCTACATAAGGAAGTGCAGGCTTAAGCTGCTCCCATCTATCCCGCAAGTTAAAGGGTAAATGTTCATTAATCCATTTGCGATCAAAGACTTCTCTATAAATGCGATTCCTGACTTGTAAAACCCCATGCTCACGGCGTACAATACCCGAAAGCTTAAGATGAGACTTGACTATTGACTGTTCCTCATCCTGAACAGGTCGCCTACCTAACCAAATTTGGCGATACGTGGTCAAAACTTCTGGATCTGGTGAACGTTTAGTGAGCATATCGCGTACAAACTGCAAGTTATTGTCTTGCTCACTCTTCACCCCAAAAAATGTGTTGCTAACTATTTCATTAACAACCGTTTCATCAGATAAAGTCTTTCCATTCCGCAATTCTTGTAATAAAGCACCACAAAGACGCTGGGTTAAATAGGGATGTCCTTCTGTCCACTTTAGTACCCATCGCAGTAGTTGTTCTGCCTCACTCTTAGGCAAACCAAAACCATTAGCTAAAGGTAAGGCTTCCTCAAAGCTAAAATCAGTCAAATCAACTCTTTGCCCAATATTAAAAGGTGTGCGCTTAGCATCTTGAATTAAATCGCCAGGAGTCGCCACCCCCATCAAAACAAACGAGAGATAATGAAACTCAGGATGAGTCGCACGAGCAACGTAAAGATAGCGAACTGCCGTAAAAAAATCATCTGTAAAATCTAAGCTGAGGGTAGAGTCTATTTCATCGACAAAAATCACTATCCTCTCTACAACTTCAGCAAGTAAAACTCTTTCAAAAAACAGGGTTAACCGTTGCGATACTCCTAAATATTCGTGTTCTTGCCACCAACTCACAACATCTGTATTAAACATGAGTTGGTCATCAAGTTTCACCAAGAAACCAAAATACCATTGTTCTGCTGTGACTTGCGCTCCTAATTCTTGCAAATCAACAATAACTGAACGAATCCCTTTTTGTGTTAGTGCTTCAGCTGTCCGCACCATCAAGCTAGACTTACCCATTTGTCGTGGTGTGAGGACGTATGCAAAAGTTCCATCTTCACAAAGCTTCAGCAATTCCTCATCAGCTTGGCGAGGAATATAAACTCCACCACCTGCTTGGACAGTTCCACCGAAGGTATAAGTCACCGCGTCAGCCACGCAAATGCTCCTTAAAAAAATCGGTATATAGTTGACAACGAGGTATAACCGTTCGTCCTTCTCGACGCACTAAACCCGCACCACGCAAGCGAAAGAAAACCCGCTCATCCTCACAAATGTTCTGGTGAATCACCTGAAACATACCACGAATCAACTCCTGTTTACCATGCAATCGAAACAAGTGGTTACGCAAATGATGACCAAATGGGCCATTATCAGAAGTGGCGTTAGCAAACAACTCAGCAGTAGAGAGGCGATGACTAGCAATTAAATACAATGCAAGCCGCACTAAATACGGATGACCATTTAATAACCTGATTAATTGCTGTTCTTCCCGTGGGTTGAGAGGAGAACCGTGACGACGATTAAGATCAGCCACTTGTGCAGGTGTGAAATCTTCTAGCTCAATCACCTGCCCAACATTAAACGGTGATTGGTTAAGATTATCTATAAGCTGATAGGGTTCGGTAGAAGTGACAAGCGCCAAGTCTAATTGCTTCCAAATAGGAGTTGTAGCGCGTTGATTGTGCCAACTGCGCAGCATCCCGAAAAAATCTGACCTAAAATCAGTATCGAACAGGCGTTCTACCTCGTCCATTGCTAAAACGAGGGGTTTACCAAACTCTTTTAACAAGTAGCGACTCATATAACGAGTGCAACGCTGGCTATTACCCAAGGGATTATTCCAATACTCATCCACTCGATGTGCCATTTCTAACTCGTCAGTGAGCCATGTGCTAAATTGACGAAAGAAAATTTCAGCGTTGCTTAAGTCAGCTTTATCAAATAATTGAAAATCAAGGAAAGCAACACTCTTACCAGCATTTACAGCAGCGTTCATAGTTCTAATTAACAGCGAACTCTTGCCCATCTGCCGAGGTGCTTTTATTGTGATTGTCACACCTTGAAGTTTAATTGTATCCAGCGCAATAGAATCTGATGAACGTTCTACATAAAACTTAGATTCAGCTTCCATTGTACCTTCTGGCATTTCCAATCTCACTGGTTGTGCTGAAGGAAAAGGACGAGGTAAAGGTGATGGTTCACTAGTTTTGATTAAATCGGCTTTGGTTTGAGGCTGCGTTATGCTCAACCCACCACCAGAGATTGCTTGCGTTAATTCATTTATAAGCCGTTGTGTATCTTCAACATTTTCCCAGAACGCCCAATTAATATGATTTAGGTAGGCGCTCAGTGGATACTGGAAAGGTTCTCTATACGCTACCCGCACCGGGAGAATGATAGGAAGTCCATTTTGCTGTTTAGCAAGATCGTGAGCGAAACTGATTTCTGCTTCTACCATTTCGCTGTTAATTGACTGTGCGGAAAGCAAGACAATGATAAAATCTGCTTGACTAATTTCTGCTTTTATGCATTCTACCCAGCGTGTGCCTATTTGCATCGTCTGGTCGATAAAAACTGTATGCTGTTGTTTAAGTGCCTGGAAAATTTGCAAAGCTAATGATTCATCAGGGTCAACATTGCGCTTGTAACTGACGAAGATTCGCTTAGTTTGGAGCGTGTTTGGCTTTAACTTGCTTTTGAGGACTGGCGTTGCAGATTCGGGAATTCCTTCTAAATCAATAGCAGTACAACCAAATTCATACGCATCTTCATAGGATCTATCAGCACCAAGAGCATCATAAAACCCAACTGCAAACTTTATAGCAGCGCGATCGCCAATCTCCTTACCCATCCCCACAACGCAATCAACAGACTCGTAAATAGCTTCTGCTTGCACCTCACTATAGCAAGCATTTAACAACACACATTCAATCGAATCTTGAAATAATTTAAACAGCCTTGCCAGTGAATTTGTACTCACCAAATGCACTTGTCCGGAATCATTTTCTAAAGCTAAACCCTCAGCACCTTCGCCATGACCAATAAAATGAACAATCTGAGGTTTATGATCCAAAAGTGCACGCCGCAAATCATCAGGACGCACAGCCCATATAGTAACAATTTCAAATTTATCTCGGCTTTTAGATCGTTCTAATCCAGCCTGAATTTGGCGCACCTCTTCATCTAAGCGCAATCTTGCTGTATCTATCGGATTTGCTGACAAAATGAGGATCTTCTTCACGCTTAAGTGCAGGCTTAATACTTGTGCAAAATTAATGTAGCATTTTGTAGGTAATACTGAACAAAAAAATCATGCTCCTCATTGAATCGAAAATCGCTATATTCTAATTCCTGTCGAGTTTCGTGGTATTATGCGACTCGCAGAGTTATATAGTATCCCTACACCCTAGCCCCCTTTGAAAGAGGACTCAAATAATGAGCCACGCGATCGACAAATTAGTCCTAATCTAAGTTGGTCGGTATAAATAAATCTTGGTTTGTAGTTGCGCTACCCTTACGGGAAGCCAAAAGCGCAACTACGAACTTTTCTCGTTTTACAAAACTTTATATAGTTGTTATTATTTTCACCGGCTTAGTTAAGGTTAGTGGTAGGTTGGGTTGTAGCTTGCTTCCCCGTAGGGGTACGAAGTGAAACCCAACGAAATCCTAAAAATGTTGGGTTTCGTCCCTCAACCCAACCTACTTTATATAGTTGTTATTATTTTCACCGACTTACTTAAGGAACATTTTATGCTAGCGAGACGATTCTTATTTATTTATATTTCAAGTTTCTGTTTTCTTATCAGTTGTTCAACAGCACAAAGTAAACAAAAACTCCAAGAAATATCAGCAGATAATAAATCTTTTCAGTACATTGGTAGAGTGGATTTTACAAATCGTCAAGCGCCAGCATTTGGTTATCCTGCTACAGGGATTAAGTTCAAATTCCAAGGAAAAACTTTAAAGCTTAAACTCTCAGATGATAGGTGGGGTGACTTCAATTATTTAGGAGTGTATATTGATGGCAATCCTAAGCCAGTTATTATTTACCTAAAAAACGGTGAAAAAGAAAGTGTTTATGAAGTATCAGATAAATTAGAAAATAAGATTCATAGTGTTTTGTTAGTTAAACGTACAGACTATATTTCTGGTGAATTTAAATTTCATGGTGCCATAATTGATGCTGGAAAAAAGTTACTTCCACCCGAACCAGCCCCTACTAGAAAAATAGAAATCTATGGTGACTCTATATCAGCTGGCGGTGGTGTGGAATATCCTTTAGTTGGTAAAAAAGATCCTGAAAATAATGATTGCAAGACCTGTACTAACGCTTATCTCTCTTTTGGAGCTATGTTAGCAAGAAATTATCACGCTGACTTGCACCTTATAGCCCAAGGAGGGATATCATTAATAGATGGTTATGGATATTGGAATGATAAAACAGGGATGGAGTCGGTTTACGACAAAGTAAAACCTTTAAAAGACGCACAAAAATGGGATTTTAATAGTTATATTCCTGATTTAGTTATTATTGCTCTCGGTCAAAATGACTCTTCAACTATTACGTTAAATAATAAGATAACAAGTGAAGATTGGAAAAATCACTACAAGAATTTTATTCTTAATATCCGTAAAAAATATCCTAAAGCTCATATTATTTGTATGTTTACTAATATGTATCATGATACGAAATGGGATACATATATAACTCAAGCAGTAGGAGAATATAGTGCCAAGTATAAGGACAAAAAAGTATATTCCCTTATCACAAAAGCTGTTACTCCAGGTCATCCCAGAGAAATTGAACAAAAAGCAATGTCAGACTCCCTCAAAGATCTGATTGATAATACTTTATCGAAGAATGGTTTTAAGTGGTAAAAGTGTTTAATGGGGCATGGGGGAGATAAACAGTTATCAGTTACCAGTTATCAGTTATCACTCAAGAATAATGTGTTGATCTCTCGGTTTAAGCCCTCTACCATACACCTTGATCACTGATAACTGTTTACTGTTCACTGATAACCCCTGCTCCCTGCTCTCAATTACTCGTTTTCCGCAAAGCGCTGAGTATTCCAAAATTGTTCGCCAAATGCGACTGCTGGGTGGACTGGTGCTCTGGGCTTGTTTTTAAGTACCATTCCTATTTCATGAAGTAAGTAATCCCTCTTCTTTTGGTTGCAGGTTGCGCACGCTGTTACCACGTTGTCCCATGTGTGCTGTCCGCCTTTGGAACGAGGAATTACATGGTCAAGCGTTAGGTGCTTTCTACTACCGCAATATTGGCAGGTGTGATGATCACGTTTAAGTACTTCACGTCGATTCACAGATGGCACTTTCCAATGCCGCTCGGGATTGCCAACTATTAAACGAATGTGTTCAGGTACTTGTAGTACAATACTCGGTGAGCGAATTTCCCAAAATTTCTTGCTGGTGAACTCTAACGCTTCTGCTTGTCCCGTAAGCAATAGCACAACAGCACGCTTGATGTTAACTCGTACTACTGGTAGATAGTTCTTGGAAAACACAACTACCGAGTTTTGTAATATCTGTGATCCCTGACTCTTTGGTTCAACTTCCATAAAATAGACTCCTAAAAAAATGACCCCCGCTAGTGAACTTCACAAGCGGGGGGTCAACTAGGTGGTACTTTTTGCCCTACATTTCGGTGCTCTAACACGTCTGCACCTCCCGCATTGGATAAGTTGATTTATTGGACTGCTCAAGAAGGTGATCAGCGGCGTTCCTTGCACCTCTTCGCAGCAAATAGCACCGATAGACTTTGCCATTACCGCTTGGGTGAACGCTTCAAAAATTTCTCGAATCCCAGACTTACTAATGATGGATGAATATATTTCCTCAAACCAAAACAGCACGATTCCTCTACCTGAACCCCTGTAGGGTTGGGAATGAATCGTGCTACTCATGTTTGAGAAAACTGTGTGTACCATCAAATTTTTGTAGTATCTCTGGTTAAATCAAGTATTACATATGTAATATGTAATTGTCCACAAAACTTTGAAATTATTGATGATTCTGGGCGAATTGCTATTGGTTTCGTGATAAAACAGGGTGTCTCTACCAACAGCTTATTTTTTACACCCTCACAACTTCCTCAAATTTTTTTTTAACGTGAGAGTATAAGCGATAAATTTGGTTATTTGCTGATTTGATAGTCTCCATATAAACCTCGACTTTTTTGAATCTAGGAATAGTAGGGGCTTTTTGCTTGCTATTACCGGATGGGAGCTTTTTGGCTCCAACTACTTTTAAAGACGGTGATTCCCAAGATAGATCTCTGAATCCCATTTTAAACCAAAAGGGTGTGGTCTTGTCCTATGCAGGCGATCGCGCCTTAACTAAGACAACTCACCCAATTAACGGCTTGAACCACAAACCGGCCAATAGAACGGTTCCCTCTGTCTAAACCAACCTTTCAGCATCACTGTAAGCACTTGGTTGATGCGCCTCTTTAGAAGTTGCCATTCCTGCTGCATGACAGCTATCAATTACAACTAACAAACGTTCCGAGCGGATTTGCCGCAAAGCATCTGTAAATGTTTCTGCTGCAAGGGCTGAGTTAGCAAGCTTGGTTGGTTTAATATCATGTTGTAGCAAATAATAACGGCTACTAGTTTTGTCTACCCAGCCATGTCCCGAATAATAAACAAATACGGTTGCACTAGGATCTGTAGTTGCTTTTTCCTTTAGCCAATTCAGACTATCTAGGATCCCTTGCCGTGTTGCTTCTGTATTATTTAGTACGCGAATATGTTCTTTATTATCTGGATAAGCACATAGTTCAGGGTCAACTAAAGCAGCATATATTGCTTGAGTATCTTTGACGGTTACAGGTAAAGATAACTTGCTATAAGCAGACTCTCCAACACCAATTAATAAAGCATAACCGTGAGTAAATTTATCAGTCATGAATACTTAACCTCAATCTTATCCGGTGCTTGCTATAAAGCTAATTGCTTACTCCTCATATTTAGTAATACGGAAAATTATGTAATTATAGGGTAGGGTGGAATTATCTCCCTGTCTTACAATCGCACCTATATCTGGTTTATAAATCCACTCACTCCAGTTAATCGCTGTTTCATCAGGAACCTGGACTGCAATATAGTTTCCTTCTGCTAGGGACACTCCCAAGGCTGCTTGATCAAAATCAAGACCAAGGTAAAATTTTTGTACAGCCACATTTTCGTAACGTTGTGCTAATAACTTGACAACACCCAAGGTAATTTGTGTAAAGGGCGCGATCGCTGGCTGTGCAGTTGTTAAAAGTTTCAGTCCACTTTGGAATGGTGAGGATTCTAAAGCACTTAATATTGTTTTGTCCTCTTCATTTTTGACATTCACTGTAGAGCATTCAAAGGCTATTCCCTGTAAACCCACATGCAACCCTATAAAAACAGGATAGCCTGCAATACCTGCTGACTGTCCTTCTCTTACACGGTAGGTTTGGCTAAAGCTAAGTGATTCTTGGGTTTCTGCGACTTGGTTACGTGCTGCGAAAGTAACCAAAATATCGTGTGTTCCACCCCCAGGATACTTTTGTATATGAAAGCGATCTAGGCGAATGTTGATCCGGTTGTTTTTGAGAGAGGGATCTGGCGCGATCGCACTTGCATCTTGAATTGGTTGCGGCTGATCAAAGCTGGTTTTCCGTAACCCGATGTAGCCAAATCGATAAGTTGCATACATCCACGGCTGCTCTTTAAACAGATTCAACCAATCGGGAACCGCTTTAACTCCCCTTTCTGCGAAGGTATCATTGCTAACACTACTAATAACATCAGGATCTTTCATTTGCTCTAGCTTTGAAGCTATTTCTTCCGGTTCCTCGTAGTCACCAATTACCTTGATGTCTTCAAATACACTAGCCTGTAATTTTTCTGTCATAAATTTTGTTTAAGTGTCAACTAAGTAGTGCTGTACTATCTACGTTTAACACACTTGTACTATTTTGAGACAGGTAGTGGAAGGTATCGCTGATGGTTTTTGGCGATCGCCTGTCAGTACAATATTAGTTCGTAGTTGCGCTTTAGCGCTATGCTGTAGACACGAAGTGGCTTCCCGCAGGGTAGCGCAACTACAAACCTTTTTAGCCTTTTCGCATTATTCTCCCCGACTTACTTTCCATTCATTTCTTGTTCAAAATCCGAAAAGCGATCGCTCTAGTTGGTAGCTTTAACTATAGTCATGTAAAATCGAGGCATATCTCTAACAGATTGCCATAAAGCAAATACTTCGGTAAAGCCTGAACCGCTTTAATGTAATTTTAATTATGCCCACCCCCGACGATACCGATAGTGATTTGGAGGTTTCGCCTCAAGAAGGAACTGTGAGTAGTTCTCCCAAGAGTGAAGTACAACGTGCTAAGTATATCGTTAATATTGCACAGGGAGAGAGCCTTCATATTGGAGATAAAGTTGAGGTAATCGATAAAAGCCCGGATACAGAACATCACTTTACTGAATTACTGGAAACCTACCCTGAGTACCTGCGCGACACAAAGTTTATCCAAATAGTCAAACTGTACTGCGTATTTGATCAAGCGATCGCCTCGACCAACTGCCTGAATCTCTGTTTACAGAGTTCAGGAAAACGATCACAATAAAAATACCCTCTCTGGCAGAAAAGACTATGACTGAACTTTATGGAGGAACTGACCCTAGAGACATTCCCACATATTCTGTTCGTGATGCTGCTCGCTATCTACGAATTCCTACAGCAACAATCCGCTCTTGGACTTTTGGACGACGTTACCAGACCGCAAACGGGTCTAATTTCTTTAAACCCATTATCGTAACAAAGGATACTAGACCACGACTTCTCTCATTTACCAACCTGAAGCCATTCGCTATGAGATGCTTGCTGCATGAGCGAACCTAGACCGATAAGAGTTTTAATTTAAAAGCCAGCAGTCAGGATTGAACTGACGACCTTCCGATTACAAGTCGGCTATGAATTGCTTAAATGTATTGTGGTCGAGGCTTTTGGGAAAGCGTTAAAAAGATTGTCTTAAATTTGTCTT
>JAESFG010000155.1_pt1 | contig 64403 bp, 56 predicted proteins | sample 9269371 | NCBI WGS metagenome assembly JAESFG01 (sample SAMN14506227, study PRJNA617093) | algae metagenome | isolation source: Aetokthonos hydrillicola CCALA 1050 (B3-Florida) and co-occurring... | place: USA: South Carolina | collected 2013-01-01 | reverse complement strand
AAAGTGCCAAACACAGAATCACGCCGCCCCGTCGCCGGGGAAGGCTAAATCAAAAGGCCGAGTCAATCCGTCGCAGTCAATATCTGTGCATCTACTAGTGCGAACGCAGGGACCCATACGCCGCGGCGGATTTTGTTTTGGAAGGCGTTGGCGATTTCGCCTCTATCGATAGCACAACGCGGTATGGGTCCCTGCGTTCGCAGGGACGACGTGGAGGGTTTATCGCTCCACAAACTCCTCGCGCCGATAGCCCTGCACATATAACAGCGCGGTGAGGTCGCCATGGTCGATCCGGGCCGCCGCTGCCGCCGCGACCGCGGGCTTGGCGTGATAGGCGACGCCGAGGCCCGCCGCCTGGATCATGCCGAGGTCGTTGGCGCCGTCGCCGGTCACCAGCGTGTCGATGTCGTCGAGGTCGAAACTCTCGGTGAGCTCGATCAGCGTGGCAAGTTTGGCGGCACGGCCGAGGATCGGCTCGACGACTTCGCCGGTCAGTTTGCCGTTTTCGATCGTGAGCCGGTTGGCGCGGTTTTCCTGGAAGCCGATCATCGCCGCGACCGCGTTGGTGAACAGCGTGAAGCCGCCCGAGATCAGGCAGGTGTAGGCGCCGTTGGCGCGCATGGTCATGACCAGTTCGCGGCCGCCCGGCGTCGGCGTGATGCGTTTTGCCAGGACTTCGTCGACCACGCTGACCGGCAGATCCTTCAACAGTGCGACGCGCTCGCGCAGCGCGGGCTCGAACTCGATCTCGCCGCGCATCGCGCGTTCGGTGATGCCGGCGACATGCGCCTTCAGCCCGGCGAAGTCGGCCAGTTCGTCGATGCATTCCTGGCCGATCATGGTCGAATCCATGTCGGCCAGAAAAAGCTTCTTGCGCCGCGTCGCTTCAGGCTGCACGACAATGTCGATCGGCAGGTCGCCGCGCGCCGCCTGCAGGCGGGTCTCGATCGCCTTGATGTCGCCGGGGCCGTTGACCTCGGCGTCGAAGGGAATGTCGACGGCGACCTCGTTGAACAGCCAGCGCGCCTGGCCGGGTGAGGGCAGCACGGCCCGCGCGCCGTCGACGATGGTACTGTCGAGCGCCGGATTGGCCGGGTTGCAGATGAGGGTGGCGACGAGGGACATGCAGGCGTTTCAGCTTGGTTCGAGCAAGGCCGTGCTTATCGCAGGGCCGACCGCCAGCGGCAAGTCGGCGCTGGCGCTCGAATGGGCGCAAAAAGCCGGCGGTGTCGTCATCAATACCGACTCCATGCAGGTCTACCGCGACATGCGCATCATCACGGCGCGCCCGACGCCGGAAGAGGAGGCCCGCGTGCCGCACCGGCTCTACGGCTATGTCGATGCGTCTGTGAATTTTTCGGCCGGCGCCTGGGTGACGGATGCCGCCAAGGCGCTGGCGGAGGCGCGGGCGGAACGGCGCCTGCCGATCTTCACCGGCGGCTCCGGCCTCTACTTCAAGGCGCTGACCCGAGGATTGTCAGCGGTGCCGCCGATCCCGTCAGAGATCCGAGACGCCGTGCGCGCGCGGCTGGAACGTGATGGCGTCGAAGCGCTGCATGCCGAACTGGCGCGGCGTGATCCCGTCTCGGCCGCGCGCCTCAAGCCGCGCGACCGCATCCGGATCGCGCGGGCGCTCGAAGTCATGGAGGCCACCGGACGGTCGCTGCCGGACTGGCATCGCGACAGCCTGCCGCCGCTGCTGCCGCCGGGAGAATTCACCGCGCTGTTTCTGGCGCCCGCGCGCGATCAGCTTTACGCCCGGATCGATGCGCGGTTCGAGGCGATGCTGACTGCCGGCGCGCTGCAGGAGGTCGCGGCGCTTGCGGCGCGACAACTCGATCCGCTGCTGCCGGCGATGAAGGCCCATGGCGTGCCGGCCCTGATCCGTCACCTCAACGGCGAGATCACGCGTGAACAGGCCGCCGAAATCGGCCGCGCCGACACCCGCCATTACGCCAAGCGGCAGTTCACCTGGTTTCGGCATCAGCTGCCGGAATTCGAGTGGGTGGCGCCGGAGGCGGCTAGAGGATGGCTTGCCGCCGTCATTCCGGGGCGCTCGTGAAACGAGCGAACCCGGAATCTCGAGATTCCGGGTCTGGCCCTTCGGACCATCCCGGAATGACCTCGTCGTGACGAATTTCCCCCTCGCCGAAAGCCAGGAACAGGGTTAAGCTGCCAAATCGCGTGAAAACCTCCTTCCCTTGACTTCCAGGGATCGGACGGTATAACCGCGCAACCTTTGGGAAGTCCGAGCCGCAAAATGCGTAATATTATTACCAAACTCCTTATCGTCATCGTACCCAGGCGCACCGCCGGGGATGGCTAGCGGCCATCCAGATCAGGCGGTGTGCATGGGGCCTCTGGGGCCCTTTTTTTATTCCCTTGAACAGCCAGAACCGAAGCAAGCCGCGCCTAGCGCTTCCGGAGCAGAGCAATGACCGACAAGAGCAACGACCCCAATCAGATGACCGGCGCCGCGATGATCGTGCGCGCGCTCATCGACCACGGTGTCCAGCATCTGTTCGGCTATCCCGGCGGCGCGGTGCTTCCGATCTATGACGAGATTTTCCAGCAGAGCGAGGTCGAGCACATCCTGGTCCGGCACGAGCAGGGCGCCGGCCACGCGGCCGAAGGCTATGCACGCTCGACCGGCAAGCCGGGCGTGGTGCTGGTGACCTCGGGTCCGGGCGCCACCAACATGGTGACGCCGCTGACCGATGCGCTGATGGATTCGATCCCGCTGGTCTGCATCACCGGGCAGGTGCCGACGCACCTGATCGGCAATGACGCGTTCCAGGAATGCGACACCGTCGGCATCACGCGCCCCTGCACCAAGCACAACTGGCTGGTCCGCGACGTCAACGATCTCGCCAAGGTGCTGCACGAGGCGTTTTACGTCGCGACCTCGGGCCGTCCCGGTCCGGTGCTGGTCGATGTGCCCAAGGACGTGCAGTTCGCGACTGGCACCTATCATCCGCCGCGCAAGACCGACGTGCATGTTTCATATGCGCCGCGGGTGAAGGGCGATGCGACGCAGATCCGGAAAGCCGTGGCGATGCTGGCCTCCGCCAAGCGGCCGGTGATCTATTCCGGCGGCGGCGTCATCAATGCCGGGCCGGAAGCCTCAAGACTGCTGCGCGAACTGGTCGATGTGACCGGCTTCCCGATCACCTCCACCCTGATGGGCCTCGGCGCCTATCCAGCCAGCGGCAAGAACTGGCTCGGCATGCTGGGCATGCACGGCACCTACGAGGCCAACATGGCGATGCACGACTGCGACGTCATGCTGTGCATCGGCGCGCGCTTCGACGACCGCATCACCGGCCGCGTCGACGCGTTCTCGCCGGGCTCCAAGAAGATCCACATCGACATCGATCCGTCCTCGATCAACAAGAACATCCGCGTCGACGTGCCGATCATCGGCGACGCCGGCAATGTGATGGGCGATCTGCTGCAGGTGTTCAGGGCGGAGGCGAAGAGGCCCGACATCAAGCCGTGGTGGCAGGAGATCGCCAGATGGCGCGCGCGCAATTCGCTCGCCTACAAGAAGAACAACGATATCATCCTGCCGCAATACGCCATCGAACGGCTGTTCGAGGCGACGCGCGGCCGCGACACCTACATCACGACCGAGGTCGGCCAGCACCAGATGTGGGCGGCGCAGTTCTACGGTTTCGAGGAGCCGCACCGCTGGATGACGTCGGGCGGCCTCGGCACCATGGGCTACGGCCTGCCGGCCGCGCTCGGCGTCCAGGTCGCGCACCCGGACAGTCTCGTCATCGACATCGCGGGCGACGCCTCGGTGCAGATGACGATGCAGGAGATGTCGACCGCGGTTCAGTACGAACTGCCGATCAAGATCTTCATCCTCAACAACCAGTATATGGGCATGGTGCGGCAGTGGCAGCAGTTGCTGCACGGTAACCGGCTGTCGCATTCCTATTCGGAGGCGCTGCCGGATTTCGTCAAGCTGGCGGATGCCTTCGGCTGCGTCGGCCTGCAGGCGCTCAAGCCGTCCGATCTCGACGGTGCGATCAAGGAGATGATCAAGGTCAAGCGGCCGGTGCTGTTCGATTGCCACGTCGCCGCGCTGGAAAACTGTTTTCCGATGATTCCGTCCGGCAAGGCGCATAACGAGATGCTGTTGCCGGCGGAGGCGACGGATGAAGCGACCGCGGCGGCATTCGCCGGCGGCAAGGCGCTGGTGTGATGATGTGCAACATAAGCTCCACTGTCATCGCCCGGCTTGACCGGGCGATCCAGTACGCCGCGGCTTCTCGGATGAACTCCGACGCCTCCGGAATACTGGATCCCCGCCGGAGCCTGTCATCGGGCGGCGCGGAGCGCCGACCCGTTGGCGGGGATGACGAGAGAGGTTGTGGCGACGAGCAAGCGAGAGGACAGAGTCGTGTTTGACCTCGCCGAACTCGAACAGGCGCACACCATCGTCGGCCGCGCGGTGCCGCCGACGCCGGCGCATGCGTGGCCGTTGCTGGCGCAGCGGCTCGGCGCGCATGTCGTGGTCAAGCACGAGAACCATACGCCGATCGGCGCCTTCAAGGTGCGGGGAGGGCTGGTCTATCTTGACCGGCTGAAGCGCGAGGCGCCGCATATGCCCGGGATCGTTTCCGCCACGCGCGGCAATCACGGGCAGAGCCTGGCATTCGCCGCCGGCCGCCACGGCGTCCCGGCGGTGATTTACGTACCGAAAGGCAATTCGGTGGAGAAGAACCGCGCGATGCGCGCGTTCGGCGCCGAACTGGTCGAGCATGGTGACGACTTTCAGGCGGCCGCCGAAGAGGCGCAGCGCCGCGCCCAGTTCGCCGGCCTGCACATGGTGCCGTCGTTCCATCCCGACCTCGTGCTCGGTGTCGCGACCTATGCGCTCGAACTGTTGCGCGCCGCGCCCGATCTCGACGTACTCTACGTGCCGATCGGGCAGGGTTCGGGCATCAGCGGCTGCATCATGGCGCGCGACTTGTTGGGGTGCAAAACCGAGATCGTCGGCGTGCAGTCGACCGAAGCGCCGTCCTACGCACTCTCGTTCGCGGCCGGCACGGTCGTCACCACCGAGACCAGCACCACGCTGGCCGACGGGATGGCGACGCGCGTACCGGTGCCCGAGGCGCTCGCGCTCATTCGCAAGGGCGCCGCGCGCATCGTGCAGGTCACCGACGATGAGGTCGCAGCCGCCGTGCGCGCCTATTGGACCGATACGCATAATCTCGCCGAGGGCGCCGGCGCGGCTCCGCTCGCCGCGGCGCTGCAGGAAAAGGCAAGGCTCGCAGGCAAACGCGTCGGCCTGGTCCTGAGCGGCGGCAATATCGATTTTGATCTGTTCCGCACGTGGATCGGGACGGAGGCTGCGAACACCGCAAAGCAGGCGGTGGCTTGAGAGTTTGAGGAAGATCGTCATGGCCGGGCTTGTCCCGGCCATCCACGTCCTTCCTTTCGAGAGACAGAACGTGGATGCCCGGGATTAGCCCCGGCATGACGACAGAAAGATTGATGGAAAAGACAATGAACCAGCCGGCATCCGCCTATTTCCTGGAAGAGCGTCACGATCCCAACGAGACGCACACGCTTTCGGTACTGGTGCAGAACGAGCCGGGCGTGCTCGCACGGGTGATCGGCCTGTTTTCCGGGCGCGGCTACAACATCGACAGTCTCACCGTCTCGGAGACCGAGAGCCAGAAACATCTCTCCCGGATCACCATCGTCACCACGGGCACGCCGATGGTGATCGAGCAGATCAAGCACCAGCTCGACCGCATGGTCCCGGTCTATCGCGTCGTCGACATGACCATTACCGGCCGGTCGATCGAGCGGGAGCTCGCCATGGTGAAGGTGCGTGGCGGCGGCGACCACCGCGTCGAGGCGCTGCGGCTGGCGGACGCGTTCCGCGCCCGCGTGATCGACGCCACGACGGAGAGTTTCGTGTTTGAGATCACAGGCAATTCGGCCAAGATCAGTCAGTTCATCGACCTGATGCGCCCGCTCGGCCTCGTCGAGGTGTCGCGCACCGGTGTGGCCGCGATCGGACGCGGACCCGAGGGGATGTGAAACATGCTGGCGCGGGACTGGTATTATACGCAGCGGCGGCGGGTGGGGCTCGATTCGGCGGTCGCCTCGATCTACGACCGGCATGACGACAGCGACGAGCGCGCCCGCGCCGCGCTGACCATGCTCGGCGTGCAGAAGGGCTGGCGGGTGGCCGATATCGGCTGTGGCAACGGCGTGCTGGCCTGCGAGGCCGCGCTGATGGGCGCCGAAGTCGACGCCATCGATATCTCGCCGGCGATGCTCGCGCTCGCCAACATCCACGCCCGCGATCGCAAGGCGACGATACGCACCCAGCCGGCGGGCCTGCTGAGCTTTGCCTACAAGCCCGACTCGTATGATCTGATCGTCAGCGAGTTCACGCTGCATCATTTGCCCGATTTCTGGAAGGCGGTGGCGCTGGCGCGGATCCACGCGGCGCTGAAGCCCGGCGCCAATTTCTATCTGCGCGACATCGTGTTCGTCTGCATGCCCGACGGCATCGAGCGCGATGTCGACCAATGGGCCGACTTCGCCATCAAGAATCACGATTTCCAGCGCGAGGGCGTGGTCACCCATATGCGCGACGAATACTCGACCTTCGGCTGGGTGATCGAGCGCATGCTGACCGATGTCGGCTTCACGCTCGAAGCCGTCGACTATCACGCGCCGCTGCACGGCACCTATCTCTTGCGCAAACCGAAAGCCGGCGAACAGAGCTGAGAAGCCAGACTTCCGACCAACAGCCCAAATAAAGAGCCAAAAAAGTGAAGCCGGCTGACATATGCATCGCCGTCCTTGTGGCGGTCATCTGGGGATCGGGTTTTATAGCGAGCCGTCTCGCGCTCAACGAATTCTCGCCCGAACTGATGACGGCGCTGCGCTTCGCGGTAGCGGCGCTGCCATGCCTGTTCCTCCGCAAACCCGGCGTTTCCTGGCCGGTACTTCTGGCGATCAGCTCGACGCTGTTTCTCGGCCAGTTCCTCGCCCAGGCCTACGGCATCTCGCACGGTGTGCCGGTCGGGCTGTCCAGTGTCATCGTGCAGAGCCAAGCGCTGTTCACGATTGCGCTTGCTGCGGTGATCTTCCGCGAAGTCCCGACACCGATGCAAGGCGTCGGCATCGCCATCTCCACCGCCGGGCTGCTGATGATCTGCGGCACGGTCGGCTATGATTTCAGCGTTGCGGCGTTTGCGATGATCATGGTGTCTCCGATCTGCTTCGCAGCGGGCAATATCCTGCTGCGGAAGGCGAGCGGCGCGCCGATGTTCGATCTGTTCGCATGGCTCAGCCTGACCGCGGCGCTGCCCCTGGTACTGATCGCGCTCGTTTCCAACGGACCTGCGTCGACGTGGCAGCAGCTGACGCATGCGTCGGTGACAGCGCTCGCCTGCATCCTGTTCGTCGGCCTCGTGACCACTTGCCTCGCCTATTGGCTTTGGGGAAGGCTGCTGCGCGACCACCCGGCTGCGCAGGTTGTGCCGTTCGCGCTTCTCGTGCCGTTCGTCAGCTCCGCGGCCTCCAGCGTCGTGTTCGGCGAGAGATTCGGACCACTCCGGCTGATCGGCATGATCACGGTGATCGGCGGGATCGCCGTGATGCTGCTGTTCGGGCGCGCCAGTAAGCCGAAGATCGCGGAACAAATCCTGACGAAAGTCGCGTGAGGGAGCCATGTCGCATTCGCTGCTGATCGCCTTCGTCCTGTTCGCCACGGTGATGTTCTTCACGCCGGGGCCGAACAACATCATGCTGCTGTCGTCGGGCCTGACCTACGGCTTCCGTCCCACCGTTCCGCACATCATGGGGATCACGATCGGCTTCGCCTTCATGGTCGGCGCCGTGGGACTGGGGCTCGGCACCGTCTTCATCGCCTATCCGATCCTGCAGACCATCCTGAAATATATCGGCGCGGCCTACCTGATCTACCTGGCCGTCCAAATCGCGCTGTCGGAGCCGCCCGCGGCGGAGGCCGATCAACGGGGCGGCCATCCGATGACCTTCTGGGGCGCGGCGATGTTTCAATGGGTCAATGCCAAGGGCTGGGTGATGGTGATCGGCACCATCACCGCCTATGCGGCGATCGCCGCCTATCCCTGGAATATCGCGATTCAGGTTGGCCTCAGCCTGCTTCTAGGAATATTGTCCTGCACCGCCTGGGCCCTGTTCGGCTCGGCGCTGCGGCCGGTCCTGACCTCGCGCCGGGCGGTGCGGACCTTCAACATCGTGATGGCGGTATTGCTGCTGGCCTCGCTCTACCCGGTGTTCATGGACGCATGATGCCGCGGTGCGCCATGCATAAACGGGTTTCCTTTGCCGCGGAAAATGCTCTAGACAACGCCGGAATTTCCCGGGCGACCGGCGGTCCATCCCCCAAAACGCCTGATTAACCGGCCGATTTGGCCCTCCATCAAGGAAACGACCCATGCGTGTTTATTACGATCGCGACGCCGACCTCAACCTGATCAAGGGCAGGAAGGTCGTCATCGTCGGCTATGGCAGCCAGGGCCACGCCCATGCGCTCAACCTGAAGGACTCCGGCGTCAAGGAAGTCGCCATTGCGCTGCGCAAGGGCTCGGCCTCGGCCAAGAAGGCCGAAGCCGCCGGCTTCAAAGTGATGGAAGTCGCCGAGGCCGCCAAATGGGCCGACCTCGTCATGATGCTGACCCCCGACGAACTTCAGGGCGACATCTACCGCGAGCATCTGCACGACAACATGAAGAAGGGGGCGGCGCTGGTGTTCGCGCACGGTCTCAACGTCCACTTCAACCTGCTCGATCCGCGCGCCGATCTCGACGTGCTGATGATCGCACCGAAGGGCCCCGGCCACACCGTCCGCTCGGAATACCAGCGCGGCGGCGGCGTGCCCTGCCTGATCGCGATCGCCAAGGACGTCTCCGGCAACGCCCATGACCTCGGCCTGTCCTACGCGTCCGCCATCGGCGGCGGCCGCGCCGGCATCATTGAGACCACCTTCAAGGAAGAATGCGAGACCGATCTGTTCGGCGAGCAGGTGGTGCTCTGCGGCGGCCTGGTCGAACTGATCAAGGGCGGCTACGAGACGCTGGTGGAAGCCGGCTACGCCCCCGAGATGGCCTATTTCGAGTGCCTGCACGAGGTGAAGCTGATCGTCGACCTGATCTATGAAGGCGGCATCGCCAACATGAACTACTCGATCTCCAACACCGCCGAATACGGCGAATACGTCACCGGCCCGCGCATCATCACCGACGAGACCAAGAAGGAGATGCGCAAGGTGCTGGCCGACATCCAGGGCGGCAAGTTCGCCCGCGACTGGATGCTGGAGAACAAGGTCAACCAGACCTCGTTCAAGGCCACCCGCGCCAAGCTCGCCGCCCACCCGATCGAGGAAGTCGGCGCCAAACTGCGCGACATGATGCCCTGGATCAAGAAGGGCGCGCTGGTCGACAAGAGCAAGAACTGAGCGGGTGATTCTGATCGGGTTCGGGTGGGCAAAGCGTAGCTTGCCCACCCTCCAGACGAGTGCATGGACAGATGTTGGGCACGGCGCAAAACTCTACGGTCGGTCGCTGCTGTAGCCCGCATGAGCTCTTGCGACATGCGGGGCCGGTGCTCGCGACATCCCGCATGTCGCAAGAGCTCACGCGGGCTACATTCTCGTCGCGAAGCAATTCAAGAATGACGTCAGCGACTGAAAAGCCAGCGTTTACCGAGTCAACGCGCGGTCGCTTCATCCGAAATGTCGTCAGCAAGACGCTGATCGCAGCGACGGCCTACTTCTCGATCTTGTTGTGCAACTGCCAGAACCGCACGGTGCGCTGCGCCGTCTCGATCGACAGCTTGCGGTAGTCGCGCTCGGCGATCTGCATGGTCTGCTCGTTGACCGCGGGCATGACCGGGCGATTGCGCAGGATCGATTCCACCGTCGGCCAGTTCAATCGGGCCGCCCGGCAGGGGATCAAGAGCAGGTCGGCGCGGGGGCCTTCCATCAGGCGGGCCACCATCTCGATCGGCATGTCGTTGAGGAGCGCGATCGCGACCGTGACCTCGTCGAACTTCTTCGATTCGGCGAAATTGTACACCGCCGCATCGTCCAGTTCGTTCAGCCCCTTCATCAGCTTCACGATCTCTTCGGCGAGGCCGAAGCTGCGCGAGGCGGGCTGCGACTCGCGCGCGATCTCGTTCAGGACGCGCTTGATCTCTTCCTGGACCTCGGGCGGCGCGATGGCGAGAAGCCGGGCCCGCACCGTATCCTTGGCGCGGCGCAACAGGTCCGTCATGAACTTGGCCGGGAAATCGGCGCGCAGGCCGATGATTTCCGCCAGCTCATCGTCCCGGCCGACCCGGTTGACGATGTTGGAGAAGCCATGGTCGGAGAATTTGGCGCCGGCGTTGTTGGCGAGCTTGCGGATCACCTTGTCTTCGCCGCGATTGACGATGACGTCCGTCACCGCGGTGGGCAACTCGGCCCGGCCGGAAATGGCGAGCAGGTGGTCCTGGCCCTTGCTGCTGGCGATTTCCACCAGCACCTCGGTGCCGAGCCGGCTCGAATTGGCGAGCACGTTGCCCGCGACCTCGATCTCGTCGTCCCAGGCCAGATGCTGAATCACCTCGAACGGGGCGTAGTCGAGCGGAGCCAGCCGCTTCGACAGTTCCGCCTTGGCCCGCGTCTCGACGCGTGCGATCAACAGGCACAGCACGTCGTCGAAGACCTTGACCTGCTCGTCGTTGAGGCGTGCCCCGTCGTTGAGGAAGAGATTGGTGACCTGCCGCAGGGTTTCAACCCGCTTGGCGGCCGAACCTCCTCGGACGGCATCTTCAAGTTCGGCAATGATTGAATGCGCCGGCTGTTGCACCATCGGGGGCAGCCTTGTTGGTTGTTGAAGGGTTGCCACATACAATGAAAGCCGAGCCTTACACCCGCGTTAAAGGCGCAAGGCCGGTAGAACGGGAGGTCGGCTACATCTGCAACGAGCAGCGCCTGGCGAGGCAAGCGGCGATCGCTCGGGACATGGAGGCGGGTTACTTGTCGCCGGCGCGGCGCGGCGAATTATTTACCAACTCGATCGGGGGCGAATGATGCGTTTTTCACTCAATATCGCGGCCGATACCGCATCCGACGCCGCTTTCGGAGGTGCAATCCGGCCGCAGTCATCTCCGAGCCATTCTGGTAAAATGTGATTGGCAACCCGCCGGCCGACACGCCATGAAGGGCGCACGGCGCTGATGGGGCGCCGACGAGCCGCCGCTGCTTAAGCATTCCTTCACGACGAACTTCATTAAACCTCTCACATCGGGGCCTGGGTCATGAGATCGGTTGTCATCACGGGCGCGTCGACCGGTATCGGCTGGGCCAGTGCGAGATTGCTGCTGGACCGCGGCTACCGCGTGTTCGGCAGCGTCCGCAAGCAGGCCGATGCCGACCGCCTCAAGGGCGAATTCGGGGTGAACTTCACGCCCTTGATGTTTGACGTCACCGACGAGGCCGCCGTGCTGGCCGCCGCGCGCGAGGTTCGCGCCGCCCTCGATGGGGAAACGCTGGCCGGCTTGGTCAACAATGCCGGCATCGCGGTCTCCGGCCCGGTGCTCGAACTCGCCATCGACGAATACCGCCGCCAGATGGAGGTCAATTTCATCGGCCCGATCATCGCCACCCAGGCCTTCGGCCTGCTGCTCGGCGCCGATCCGGCCCTGAAGGGGCCCAAGGGAAGGATCGTGATGATTTCCTCCGTCGCCGGCAGGAACGGCAACCCGCTGACGTCGGCCTATTCCGCCTCCAAGCACGCGCTCGAAGGCCTGTCGGAGAGCCTGCGCCGCGAACTGATGCTGTTCGGGATCGACGTCGTCGTCATCGCGCCGGGCGCGGTGAAGACCCCGATCTGGAGCAAGGCCGAGGAGGTCGACATCTCGCCCTACAAGAACTCGCCCTATCTGCCGGCGCTGGAGAAGATTCGCACGTTCATGCTGGCCTTGGGTGCGAACGGGCTGCCGGCGGAGACGATCGCCGAGAAGGTATTCGCCGCGCTGACGCTGCCAAATCCAAACGTGCGCTACACGCTGGTACCGGACCCGATGCAGCGCTGGATCGCGGCGGTGCTGCCCAAGCGGACTCTCGACAAGATCATCGCCAAACGCCTCGGGCTGCTGCCGCAGGGACAAGCATGAAACTGCAGACCGTCACCGCTGTCATGACCGTCCTCTTGCTCGCGCCGGCCTCGCATGCCGGCGACCAGGGCGCAGCTGAGCAATCCTGCGACGGCAGCACGTTCCAGATGGTGGAATGCCTGAGGGCGAAAACGGCGCAATGGGACCAGCGCTTGAACGTCGCGTATCAGAAAGCGGTGCAAGGCGCGCAGCCGGCGCAGCGCGAGCAACTGCGCGCGGCGCAGCGGCTGTGGATCCAGTACCGCGACGCCAATTGCCTGTATTACGGCATGGGTGAGGGCACCATCGCGCGTCTCGACGCCGGCGAATGCATGCGCAGCATGACCGAAGCGCGCGCCAAAGAACTTGAAGGCATCGGCCAGCAGTGACGACGGGAAAGAGCCGAACCGAACTGACGCGGATCGCCGACGACGCGCTTCGCGGCCAGCCCGGATGCGCGACGGCGTCGGTGCCGGCCGTGCGCGGCCTACCCAACGTCCACGAGGGGCGGAACTGGGAAATTCCGAACGTCATCCTTGGCGACAGCCTGATCAGCGACGTCGACCGCGCCGTGATGTCGGTGCACCGCCGACTGGGGCGGCAATACCATCTGGTGGATCGCGACTAGGTCTGTGCCGTCGCCCGTGCGCGCGGCGCCATCGCGATCATGCGCAGTGCGAACACGGCCAGCGGCGGGATCAGGAACAGCGCATAGAGCGGCATGTCGGGAATTCGCTTGCCGAACGAGACCATGAACTGGAACAGCAGGTAGTAGCCGCCGGCCAGATGCAGTTGGCGCCAGGCGCGCGCGCCGACCGCGGCCGCGGTCCGGTCAAACGACGTCACGGTCATCGCCGCGATGAAGGCATAGCCGATGCCGCCGAAGATATAGGACGCGGTCGAGGTGGCGGCGGCGTAGCCCGCCGGGTCCATCATCGCGAAGGCGGCGATGGCCGCGAGATGGATGGCGTGGGAGGCGGCAAAGCTGACGCCGAGATAGCGACGGTTGCAACGCAGCCATGAGGTCGCGGCGTTGGGCCATAGCCGCGCCAGCGCGGCGGCCGAGAAGGCCAGGCAGAACAGCACCAGCGAGGTCCGAGCGGTAAAGCGGATCACCATCCGCACGCCGTCGACCTCGAAGCCGCGCATGCCGGCGATCCAGGCGCTCAGGCCAGCCAGGGCAAGCGCGAGCAGAAAGAACAGCCGCCAGCCATCGATCCAGCTTCGAGGTGAGGGCATGGTTCGCACTCCGATTGAGACAGCCAAATGTAATCACCAGTTACATACAATGAGATCGGGTGGTCAATCCGTGTAATCGATGCTTACATTCACGAGGCGGTGATGGTAGGAGGGGGCATGCGTCCCGCCAGGTCTTCCACGCCAAAATCCCCAGCCGGCAAGCGCCGCCGTCGCGTAGCGCGGGCTGCCGCGCCGAAGCCCTACCATCATGGCGACCTCCGCCGGGTCCTGATCGACGCTGCGCTGCAACTCGTTGAGCAGGGCGGGGCGGAGGCGGTCAGCGTCCGGGAAGCCGCCCGGCGCGCCGGGGTTTCGCCGGGCGCGCCGTTCCGACATTTTCCGAGCCGGGACGCCCTGATGCAGGCGGTGGCGGAGGAGGCGCAGCGGCGGTTTCGGGCCGAGATCGAGGCGGCGCTGGCCGAGGCGCCGGCGGGCGATCCGCTGGCGCGGTTTCGCTGCCTGGGCCTCGCCTATCTCCGCTGGGCGATCCGCAACCCGACCCATTTCGAGGTCATCTCGAGCGGGCGGCTATTCGACCACGACCATTCGGCCAGCGTTTCCCGTAACAATGCGGAGCTGATCGAATTGACCGAGCGCACGCTGGCGGAGGCCTCTGCCGCAGGACAGATCCGGTCCGGCGACCTCAAGGCAGTCCAGATAGCCGGCCGGGCGCTGGTTTACGGGTTTGCGCGGATGAATATCGATGGTCACTTTCCGCGGTGGGGCGTGGATGGCGCCGACGTCGAACAGACTGGCGAGGCGATCCTCGATTTCTTCCTCGCCGGCATCGCCAAACCCGGGTGAATTTCCGCTGTCATTCCGTGGCGCGGAGCGAACCAGGAGCGTTGACCTTTCCCGGGGCGCCTCGCGCCCGATCGTTCGATACTGTTGCATCGCACCGGAATGACGGGGCCGGAGCGATGCCCTTCCGCCCGAACCATCAGTCTCAAATTTACCCTCCGATATCACGCGGACGGCAAATTCATTGCGCGTTCATGACGATTACACTACGTTTTTATGACGCGGCGCAGGTTCCGGCTGGGTCGCGCGTCTCCTGGTCGTCGCCAGTCAAGGCCTTGCATTGCGCCGGGTGATGTTTGCGTTTTCGAAATGGCGCCCGCGCCGAATCCAGGGCCTTCCGCCACCACCCTCGCTGCCGGCCTGGCTGCCATCGGCTACTGGCGGCTCTCGGCCGTTGCCGCGCCGCACATGGCGGCGCTCGCGATCATGCTGCAGACCGAGGCCGATTTCGGCGGCCGCATCGGGTTTGCACTGACCTGGGCCATCCTGAATTTTTTCTTCATCGCGCTGCTGCGGCGCCCGGCGCTGTCGGGCGCGCTGTCGCTGACGCTGGTGGTGTTGCTCGTGCTGCTGTCGCGGCTCAAGCACGACGTCGTGCAGATGACCGCGAACTTCGTCGACGTGATGGTGATCGACCGGGATTCGGCGGCCTATCTGTTCACGATTTTCCCGAACCTGCGCTGGAGCGTGGTCGGCGCTGCGATCGTCATCCTGCCGTTGATGTATGCGTTGTGGTGGCTCGATCCGTTCCGCATCCGCCGCCTGCCGGCCGCGGCCGGCCTGCTGGCCTGTCTCGCCACGCTGACGGGGCAGGCGATGACCTGGCCCGTCGACGCCTGGAGCGGCTATTACGACGACGGCTATCTCTCCAAATTCGCCCGCTCCGGCGTGACGGCGATCTCCGACTTCGCCACCTACGGCTTCATGGAATCGGAGGCGGCGACCGCCGAGCGGCTCAAGGTCCCGCTCGAGGATTCCTGTCACGTCGCCGGCCGTCGCCCGCACATCGTCATGATCCATGACGAATCGAGTTTCGACATTCGTCAGGCCAGCGGCGTCAGGGTCCCGCAGGGCTACGGCAGCCACTTCAAGTCGTTCGACGGCCGCGAGCGCAAATTCCTGGCCGAGAGCAGCGGCGGCGCGAGCTGGATGGCCGAGTACAACGTGCTGGCCGGGCTGTCGTCGCGCTCGTTCGGCCGCTTCTCCTATTTCGTCACCCGCATCGCCTCGGGCCGCGTCGAGCGCGGGCTGCCGCTGGCGCTGCGCCGCTGCGGCTACACCACGCTGTCGCTCTATCCGGCCTACGGCGCCTTCATGGGCGCGCGCGGCTTCCAGACTTCCACCGGCATCCAGCATTTCTACGACGCGCGTGACCTCGGCGCCAAGGGAATCGAGCCGGACAGCTTCTTCTACGACAAGGCCGTCAAGCTGATCGCCGAGCAGCCGGCCAATACGCCGCTGTTCACCTTCGTCTATCTGGCTGCCAATCATTTTCCCTGGGAAACCAAGTTCCGCCCCGACCTGTTGCCGTCCTGGCAGAAGCCCGGCAACGCAGCCGTGGTCGACGAATATCTGCGCCGCCAGACGCTGAGCGCCGGCGACTATGCCGGCTTCCTCGCCGCGCTGAAGAAGAAGTTTCCGGCGCAGCCGTTTTTGATCGTGCGCTATGGCGATCATCAGCCGGAATTCTCGTCAAACCTGCTGGATCCCGGCCTGGATGAAGCCAGAGTCGCGCGAAAGTTCGACGCCCACGATCCACGCTATTTCACCACCTATTACGCGATCGACGCCATCAATTTCGAGCCGGTCAAGAGTCCCGCCGTCATGGATACGATCGACGCGCCGTATCTGCCGCTGGTGGTGCAGGAAGCCGCCGGCATCCCGCTCGACCCCTCATTTGCAGAACAGAAGAACATCATGCTCCGCTGCAAGGGCATGTTCTATGCGTGCAAGGACGGGGCGGAGACGCGCCGGTTCAATCGCCTGTTGATCGAGGCCGGTTTCATCAAGGGCTTGTAGGGGATGCCGCCATGTCCGCGATCGCGGAGCCGGAAATGGAGCACAGCATCGTCGTGAAATCGCGCGGCGCCGGCTTTCATGCGCTCGCTATCCTTCCCACGACCGCGCATCTCGCCGCGCTGGCGGTGCTGTTCAGCACCGAGTATGGCGCGTTCGCGATCACGCTGTCGCTGCTGGCGTGGATCTTCATCAATTGTTTCCTGCTGGCCATGCTGCGGCGGCCCGCCGTCAGCGCCGCGCTGTCGCTGGCGCTGACCCTGATCCTGATCACGCTGTCGCACTTCAAGTTCGGCATCTTGCAGCTCACGCTGACTTTCCTCGACTTCCTGATCATCGACCGCGATACGTTTTCGTTCATGCTGTCGGTGTTTCCGCGGCTGCAGATGCAGTTGATCGCCATAAGCCTCGTTGCCGTTCCCGTGCTGTGGGCGCTGTGGCGGTTCGATCCGTTCCGCGTCCGCCGCCGCGTTGCGCTCGGCGGCACGGCTGCGACGGCTGCCCTGATCGCGACGATGGCGGTGGCGTGGCCCGAGCAGGCGTGGGAGCCGTTCCAGGGCGTCAATCACATCTCCAACCTGGCGCGCTCGGGCGTGGTCGCGATATCGCGGCTGGCGTCCACCGGTTGGATCGAAGCCGATCCGCCCGCGGAAGCTCCGCTGCATCTGGCGGCCGCGCATGCAGCCCTTCCGGTCATGCCAACGATTGCGGCCGCGTCCGCCACGACGTGCGATGTGCCGGCCAAACGGCCGCACATCATCCTGCTGCTGGACGAATCGAGCTTTGACGTCACCTCGGCGCCCGGCATCAAGGTGCCGGAGGGCTATGCCGATTTCTTCAAGTCGGGCGACGGCAAGCGGCGCACCATGATCGCTGAATCAACGGGCGGCCCGACCTGGTACACCGAATTCAACGTGCTGACCGGCCTGTCGGCGCGTTCGTTCGGCGATCTGAAATTCTACGTGACGCGGATCGCCGCCGGCCGCGTCACGCGCGGATTGCCGCAGGCGCTGCAGCGCTGCGGCTACAAGACCGTCTCGCTCTATCCGACCTATGGCGACTTCCTCGGCGCGCGCACCTTCCAGAAGGGCACCGGCGTCGAGGAATTCATCGACATGGCCGCGATGGGCGTCAACGAGGACATGCAGCCCGACAGCTTCTATTACGATCAGGCGCTGAAGACGTTCGCGCGCGAGCAGGCGTCGCGGGCGCCGTTGTTCATGTTCGTCTATCTCACCGCCAATCATTTTCCCTGGACCGACGTCTATCGCCCGGACCTGACGCCGAAGGACTGGACGCCGCCCGGCAACACCGCGGAGATCGACGAGTACATCCGCCGCCAGACCTTGACGGCGAACGACTATCGCGACTTCACCGCGCGGCTGAAGCGCGACTATCCGGACGAGTCCTTCCTCGTGCTGCGCTTCGGCGATCACCAGCCGGCGATCTCGCAAAAAATGCTGGAGCCCGGGATCGATCAGAAAGTGCTGGCAAAACGCCTGATGGCGTCCGACCCGCGCTATTATGCGACGTACTACGCGATCGACAGCATCAACTACACGCCCGCCAACTTGTCGTCAGCGCTCGAAACGCTCGATGCGGCTTATCTCCCGCTGGTGCTGCAGGAAGCGGCCGGCCTCCCGCTCGATCCGACCTTCGCCGAGCAGAAAAGCATCATGCTCCGCTGCCAGGGCGCGTTCTATGGATGCAGGAAGGGCGCGGAAGCGCGCCGGTTCAACCGCATGCTGATCGACGCGGGATTGATCAAGGGGCTTTGACTGCAAGTCAGATCTCGTAGGGTGGGCAAAGGCGCGAAGCGACGTGCCCACCATCTTGAAATCCCGGCGCACAACGATAGATTGTGGTCATGTCTCGTTACGTCCGGGCCAAGGGCTGCGTATTCTTTTTCACCGTCGTCCTCGCACAGCGGCCGAATAACCTTTTAATCGACGAGATCGACCGCCTGCGGCGCATCTATAGAACCGTTCAGCAAAGATATCCGTTTGAAACCGCTGCGATCTGCGTTCTGCCCGACCACATTCACGCTCTTTGGGTCTTGCCCGAAGCCGATGCCGACTTCTCTGCTCGCTGGAGTTCGATCAAGAGCGGCTTTTCACGAGGTGTCCACGCGCAAGTTCGTTCGCCGAGCAAGGTCAGCAAGCGCGAGAAGGGCATTTGGCAGCGACGCTATTGGGAACATGCTATCAGGGATGAAGCGGACTATGAACGCCATGTCGACTACATTCATTTCAATCCGGTGAAGCACGGATACGTCGCGCGCGTCGCCGATTGGCCGTACAGCAGCTTCCATCGCTATGTGCAACGTGGTGTACTTGCTCAAGACTGGGGCGGTGATGTGCGCGATATTCGAGGTCCCTTTGGCGAGTAGAAGATGGTGGGCACGCTTCCGCCTGCGCTCTTCGAGCTCCGGTGGAAGCTTTGCCCACCCTACGAGACCTGCGATGTAGGCTAGAGCTTACCTCTACCGCCGTGCGAAGCGCGTGGATGCCCGGGTCAAGCTCCGGCAAGACGGCGGAGCCTACCTCTTCCCCACCTTTTCCCACAGCCACTGCGCGACGGCGGCCGGCGAGCTTGTGGCGTCGTTTCCGGCGGCGCGCAAATTTGCTTCGCGCATGGTGGCGATGTCGATGCGTCCGAGCAGGGGTGCCAGCGCCTTGCGCAGGCGGTCGTCGTTGGCGCGCTTCGGGGCCAGCAGCACGATCGCGTCATAGGGCGGGATCGCGCGCCTGCTGTCGGTGAGCGCCACCAGGTCGTATTTCGCGATCAGGCCGTCGCTGGTGTAGCCGGCGATGACGTCGACCTCGCCGGAGGCGACCGCGGCATACATGAAGTCCGGTTGCATCTGACGCTGGCCGCGGAACGACAGGCCGTAGGCCTTGCGCAGCGCGGCCCATTCCGGGCGCGAGAAGAACTCATAGTCGCCGGCGATCGACAGGGTCGGTGCACGCAAGGCGAGGTCGGCAATGCTGCGGATGCCCAGTTGCTCGGCGCGCTTCTTGGGCATCACCAGCGCATAGGCGTTCTCAAAGCCGAGTTCGCCCAGCAGCGTGATGTTGCGTTTGGCGAGCAGCGTCTTCAATTCGGCCAGCAGCGCCTCGCGCGGTCGGATGTCGGTGCGCTGGAACTGGTTCACCCACAGGGTGCCGGAATAATCGACATAGACGTCGATGTCGTTGGCCGCCAGCGCCTCGAAGATCACGGAAGAGCCGAGGCCCTCGCGCGTCGTCGCGGGCAGCGAAGCGGCGTCTAGCCGCTGCTCAATTAAGGCCGACAGCACATATTGTTCGGTAAAGGTCTTGGCACCGACCAAATAGCTCGACTGGGAGCGGATGGCGGCGGGCACCAGCGTGGCGGCGACCAGCGCCGCGATGCCGATGCCGCCTAACACGGTGCGCAGCCGGCTGCGACGACGAAGGCCGCTCTCGATCAGCGCCAGCAATTGGTCGACGGCGAGCGCCAGCACCGCCGCTGCGAGGCAGCCGAACAGCACGAACACCCAGTTCTGGGTCTGCAGACCCGCAAAGATGTAATTGCCGAGGCTGGTCTGGCCGATCGGCGTCGACAGCGTCGCGGTGCCGATCACCCAGACCGCCGCGGTGCGGATGCCCGCCATCATCACCGGAAGCGCCAGCGGCAATTCCACCGTGAACAGCGATTGCCGCGGCGTCATGCCGACGCCCTGGGCCGCTTCCAGGATCGCGGGCTCGACGCCCTGCAGGCCGGTGATGGTGTTGCGCAGCACCGGCAGCATCGAATAGAGCGCCAGCGCCAGCACGGCTGGCAGGAAGCCGAAGGCGGAGAAGCCTGCGCCGAACCATGACAGCGACAGCGCCGCCAGCGCCAGCAGCAGCGGATAGAACAGCGCGAGCAGCGCCAGCCCCGGCACCGTCTGCACGATGCTGGCGAGCCCGAGCAACGCGCCGCGCATGACTGGACGATGGCGTGCCGCAATCGCGAGGGGCAGGCTGACCAGCAGACCCAGCGCCAGCGCAGTGATGCTGACCCGCACATGGTTGCCGAGATAATCGGGCAGGTGGCCCAGCGCTTCCGCCCAGCGCGGATCGGAGAACAAATTCATGCGCCGGCCTCGCGCGGCAGCAGGGCGCCGAGCCGCTCGGCCTGCCGCCGCGGCGTGCGCAACAACTCCCCGACATAGGCATCGCCACTTTCGGCAAGCGCCTTTGGCGTGCCCTGCGCCAGCAGTTTTCCGCCGCGCATCACCGCGATCCGGTCGGCGAGCAGGATCGCCTCGGTCATGTCATGGGTGATCATGACCGTGGTCAGGCCGAGCTTGCGGTGCAACTCGCGAAAATCGTCGCTGAGCGCGTCGCGGGTGAGGGGATCGAGCGCGCCGAACGGCTCGTCCATCAGCACGATGCGCGGTCTGGCGGCGAGTGCCCGCGCCACGCCGACGCGCTGGCGCTGGCCGCCGGACAATTCATGCGGCAGGCGATCACGATAGGACGCGCGGTCGAGCCGCACCAGGTCGAGCAACTCGTCCACCCGCGCTGAAATTTCCGCGGGCGGCGTGCCGAGGAGCTTCGGCGTGATGCCGATGTTGCCGGCGACGGTGAGGTGCGGAAACAGCCCGCCGCTCTGGAACACGTAACCGATCCGCCGCCGCAACTGGATTGGATCGACATCGCGCACGTCATCGCCTTCCACCGTGATCGTGCCCGAGTCAGCCTCGATCAGCCGGTTGGCGAGCCGCAGCAGCGTGGTCTTGCCGGAACCGGAGCCGCCGACGATGGCCAGGAATTCGCCATCGGCAACGTCGAGGGACACGCCGTCGACCGCGACCACGCGGCCGGCGTCAAACGTCTTGCCGACATTCTTGTAGGCGATCAGAGGCTCCGCGGGCATTTCAGGTGCAGTCTCGACCCTTGGCTACTGGCGACGAAATAGCGTGATAGCCGACAAAAGGGCCATTGGCGAATGCAGGAGCCGGCGCTGGTCGTATCAATCGCGCGAGAACATGTTCTTCAACTGCACCAGCAGCGTGATCACCCAGGCGGCCGCATACATGCCCGAGAGACCCAGCGCGGTTCGGCGGTCCATCAGCGACAGGTTGGTCCACCACCATACCCGGTAGAACCACAATCCCGACGTGGCCCCGCCGAGCAGGCAGACCAGCAGCTTGAGAAAAGACGAACTGGCGACGCCCAGGGCGCCGAACAGCAGCGTCGCCGGGATCAGGAACATGGTGCAGGCGGAGATCAGGGTCTCGTTCATGGCTCCCCGGAGAAATGCGAATCGCAAAGGCTCGATCCGCATTTTGCCGCAATGGGTCCCCTTCTGGGAAGGATGCCAAAGGCCGGGCCCGCCGCGGCCCCTCTCCGTCATGCCCGGGCTCGTCCCGGGCATCCACGTCCCTGGCGCCAAAAGCAAGGACGTGGATGGCCGGGACAAGCCCGGCCATGACGAAAAAAGCAACTGCTTCTCAATATGTCAGCGAGAGCGTCTAAAATGGAAAATCCAGCGCCCGTTCCGGTTCAACCGGAATGGACGAGGCTCTGGCCTGACCTGGAGCTGATCTCGCCGCGCTCGATCGTCAGCGTCACGTCCGCGAACGTCTCGAGCAGCTTTGGGTTCGATTCGGTGATCAGCAGCGTGATGTCCTTGTCCTGCGACCGCAGCCGCCGCAGCGCTTCAGCGTAGCGCTGCGCCAGCACGGGGGCGAGGCCCTGGAACGGCTCGTCCAGGATGATCAGCCGGGTGCCGAGCATCAGGGCGCGGCCGAGCGCCACCATCTTGCCCTGGCCGCCCGAGACCGATCCGGCCGGACGTTTTGCCAACTCCTTGAGCTCCGGCAGCACCGAATAGGCCCGCTCCAGCCGCCGCCGCGTCTCGTCCGGATTGAGTTTTGCGACCCGACCGGGCAGCAGGATGTTCTCCTCCACGGTGAAGGCCGAGAACAGGCGGCGGTCCTCCGGGGCGTAGCCGAGGCCGAGCGCCGGCCTGCGGTGCGGCGCGATCGGGCCGAGATCCTCGCCGTTCAGTCGCACGGTGCCGAGCGCCTTGGTAAACCCCATGATGGTGCGGACGGTCGTGGTCTTGCCGGCGCCGTTGCGGCCGATCAGCGCGGCGCTGACGCCCGGCTGCAGTGCAAAGCTGACATTGCGCAGCACCGGCGCATCGGCGATCGCGACGTTGACGTTCTCGAAGCTCAGCATCGCCGTCATATGCCGATCACCTGCTCACGCACCTTCGGATCGGCCAGCACCTCCGCCGGCGTGCCGACTTTTTGGATCTTGCCGACGTTCCACACCGCGACGCGGTTGGCGTAGCGCTCCACCATGTCCATGTCGTGCTCGACGAACACCGACGTGACCTTCTCCTCGGCCAGCGCCCGGGTGAGGATGTCCATGATCGCGAGCTTTTCGGACGATGCGACGCCCGAGGTCGGCTCGTCCATTAGCAGGAGTTTTGGCTTCAAGGCGAGCGCCAGTGCGATATCGACCAGCTTGCGTTGGCCTTCAGGCAACTCCCGCGCAGTGCGTTGCGCATAGGACTTGACGCCGACGAGATCCAGCAGCCGCTCCATCTCGCCCGCTTCCGGCATCTGCGACAGCGCCCGCCAGCCCGACGGATGGCCGCGGTGCGAGGCGGCCGCGATCAGCATGTTCTCCATCACGGTCTGGTCGAGGAACAGCTGCGGGATCTGGAAGGCGCGCGCGATGCCGAGCTTGGTGATCGTACGCGGCAGTTGCGCGGTGATGTCCTGGCCGAGGAAGGTGACGGTGCCGCCTTGCGGGCGCAGATAGCCGGTCGAGATGTTGAGGAACGTGGTCTTGCCGGCGCCATTCGGCCCGATGATGGCGAGATTCTCGCCCTCGAGGACGTCGAGGTTGATGCCGTCGGCGGCGATCACGCCGCCGAACCGGATCTGGATGTCTTTTGCGGAGAGCAGGACGTTCGCCATCAATGCCCTCCCTTGGCCTGGCCGTAGCGCTGGCGGAGGCCGATCAGGCCGTTCGGCGCGTACAGGATGATGACGATCAGCACGACGCCGAGAATGAGCTGCCAGGAGTCGGCGAGATGCGCGGCGGCGTAGAACCGCACGCATTCGAACATCGCGGCGCCTGCGAACGCGCCGAACGCATGCGCGCCGCCGCCGAGGATCGCGATGAACACGAACTCGCCGGACTTGGTCCAGAAGCCGAATTCCGGTGTGGCGATCTGCTGGATGATCGCCACCAGCGTGCCGCCGATGCCGCCGAGCAGCGCCGAGATGACGTAGCCGATCAAGAGCACGCGACGCGCCGACATGCCCAGATATTCGAGCCGGGTCTCGTTCGACTTCATCGCCCGCAGCATGTGCCCGAGCGGGCTGTCGAGATAGCGCTGCACGGCATAGAACGCGATGGCCGCGATCGCGAGGCTCACATAGAGAATGACGTATTGAAAGGTTTCCGGCGTGAAGTTGAATCCGAGCAGGCCGGGGCGCGCGACACGGATGCCGTCGGCGCCGTTGGTGTAGTGGAACATCTTCTCCAGCAGCGACCACAGCACCATCGAGAATGCCAAATTGAGCATGCCGAAGAAGATCTCGCGGTAGCGCACCACGAACAGGCCGACGATCAGCCCGAAGATCGTGGATGACACGCCGCCGAGCACGAGATACAGCAGGATGTCGCCGCCGCCGACGAACTTGCCCCAGAACGCCGCGGCATAGGCGCCGGTGGCAAAGAACATCGCGTGGCCGAACGACACCTGTCCGGCCTGCAGCAGCAGCACGATGCCGAGCACGACGACGCCCTTGGCGAGGATCAGCGCGAACAGCGTCGCCCAGCTCGCCACGAACAGCGGCGCCACGGCGCTGACGATAAAGAAGACGATGGCAACCATCGTGATCGGCTTGAGACGGCCCGCCATCATATCTTTCTCACCTGGACGGCGCCAAACAATCCGAACGGACGCACCAGCAGCACCAGCACCATCAAGAGATAGGGCACCAGCACTTCGAACTCCGGCTGCAGATAGATGACGAAGGCGCGCGTCAGGCCGATCATCAGCGCGGTCAGCGCGGTGCCCTCGATCTGGCCGAGCCCCGCGGTCGCCGCCACCGCAAACGACAGCACGATCATGTCGGCGCCCATGCCGGGCACCAGCGAGGTGGTCGGCGAGGCCAGCGCGCCGCCGAGGGCGGCAAGACTGGCGCCGATGATGAACGTCACGAAATATACTTTTCTGGCGTCGATGCCGATCGCGGTGGACGCTTCGCGGTCCTCGGTGACCGCCAGGATCACGGCGCCGGCCAGCGTATGCCGCAGGAAGTAGCGCAGGCCGAACAGCGTCGCCAGCGCGACGCCCGGCAGCAGGAGCACCTGATAAGATGTGTAGTTGACGCCGAACACGGTGATGTTCGGCAATAGCTTCAGCGGATCGGCGGCAAAGATCGGCTGCACGCCCCAGATCAGGCGCTGCAGATTGTCCATGATCATGAACGCCGCGAACGTGATGAGGAGCTGCAGCACGTCGTCGCGCCCGTAGAGCGGCCGCAGCAGGAAGCGCTCGATTAAGCCGCCGCACAGCGCGCCGATGACGATGGAAGCCGCCAGCAGCGCCGGATAGGTCAGCCACGGCGAAACTTGCGCGATCGCGAGGCTGAAGGTCGCGGCGAGATAGGCGCCGAACGCGTAGAGCGAACCGTGCGCGACGTTGACCACGCGCAGCACGCCGAAGATCAGGCTGAGCCCGACGGAAACCAGGAACACCAAGGCGGCGTAACTGATCCCGTCGAGGACGGCCAGGATAGCGAGTGTCGAATTCATGGAGACCTTCAGGAAGGCCGGTCCTCCGCGGCAAACCGGAGAACCGTGATCGGATTACTGCTTGAAGGTCGGCACGTCCATCTTGACGAAGTCCGGCTTGAGCGTCTTCAGCCATTCGACCGAACGCTGGCCTGCCGGGTTGGTGATCACCTTCGGGTCGAAGATCATCATGTTGTCGAGCAGCTTGAAGTCGTAGCCCGGGAACGATTTGGTGACACCGACGAGTTGCGCTTCCAGGCCCTGGTTGTCCTCCGGCCGCAGCGTGATCGGCCGGCCGAAGCCGGTGGCGAATTCGGCGCCCGCCGCCGCATCCACTACCTGCTCCCGGGTCGGCCAGTTGCCGCCATTGGCCTTGATCGCCTTGTCATAGACGGTCTGCAGCGCCGTGAAAGCCTGCGCCATGTGATAGACCGGATAGATCGGGTACGCGCCGGTCTTGGCCTTGAACGCGTCGGCGAACGCCTTGAACGCCGGATCGTTCTTCTTCTCCGGATGCAGGAACCAGTGGTCGCCGCGGGCGCCGACGATCAGGCCTTCCGGCAGATCCTTGCCGAGCCGCTGGATCGAGGATTCGCCGATGCCGAGCACGAAGGTCGATTGCTGCAGCAATCCGCGCTGGCCGGCCTGGCGGACCAGCGTGTCGAGGTCGCCGCCCCAGGAGGTGGTGAGCACGACGTCGGGCCGCAGCGCCAGCAGGCGCGAGACTTCGGTCGAATAGTCTGGCGCGCCGAATTTCGGGAATAGCTCCGCCACCACCTGCACGTCAGGCTTCATCGCCTTCAACGCGGTCGAGAAGATCTCCCAGCTCTCGCGGCCCCAGGCATAGTCCTGGTTGACCACCGCGATCGTCTTGAAGTCCGGCTTGGTCTTGAGCAGATAGACCAGCACGGCGAGCATCTCGGGCGTGCCGTTGGCTTGGGTGCGGAAATTGTAGCGATACTTCTTGGTCTCGAGGATCGAGGCCGCGCCGCAATCCCACATGAAGTTCATGACCTTGAGGTCTTCGGCGACCGGAACCAGCTGGTTGCAGCTGCCCGAGGAGATCGAGGCGAAGGTCGCATCGACCTTTTCGTCCTGCACCATGCGCCGGTAATTCGAGACCAGCGCTTCGCCGCCGGCGCCTTCATCGATGAAAGACAGTTTTACTGGGACGCCACCGATGCCGCCCTTCTTGTTGAGGTCTTCCGCGATCATCTCGGCCGCGGCCTTGGCCGGCACGCCGAACACGGATGCGGGGCCCGAAAGAAATGTCGTAATGCCAATCTTGATTTCCTGGGGCTTGCCCTGGGCAAGCGCGCTCCCGGTCAATGAGGCAAAGGCAATACCGGCTGCCAGTGCAGCCTTGAAACCAACCATCAAAGTCCTCCCTTTTCTTGGACATGCACCGGACTGGCGACCGCCGCATTTTTTCTTGCCGCGACGCTACTATATTTTCGGCCCATTGCCAGCACTTAACTGCCGGCGCCGGCGCTGCAGGTCTCGGGCCAAGCCCCTGCAAAATTGTCGCAGTCGCGCAGAACGCTTTGCGGGGCGCAGTCACAGGTTGCGCTGCCCGCGAATGCCGCTTCTCCTGCATCTGTCGGCGCCCGATGCCCGCGTTGAAAGTCTCTTCCTTTACCGCTAATGCATCCGTCCAATTCTCGGGGAGAAAGCATGGCGGACACGGCTCAACCAGCGGCGGTCGCACTCGAAGATGCGACGGTGGCGTTTCGCCTGGCCGGCAATCGTGTCTACACGGCGGTGGAGCGCGCCAGCCTTTCTGTTGCCCACGGCGAATTCGTCGCCATCGTCGGACCGACCGGCTGCGGGAAATCGACCTTGTTGAACGTCGCGGCCGGGCTTCTGAAACCCGCCGCGGGTTCGGTAAACATATTTGGCCAGCCGCTGAGCGGGCTGAATCGCGATGCCGGCTACTTGTTTCAGGCCGATGCGCTGTTTCCCTGGAAGACCGCGATCGACAACGTCGCCATCGGCCTCGACATCCAGGGTGCGCCGCGCGCGCAGGCGCTGCAGCGCGCGCAGGGCTGGCTGACGTCCGTCGGGCTCGGCGCCTTCGCCAACCGCTATCCGCACATGCTGTCCGGTGGCCAGCGCAAGCGGGTGGGGCTGGCGCAGGTCCTGATCCGCGATCCAAAGATACTCCTGATGGACGAGCCGTTCGGCCCGCTCGACGCGCAGACCCGGCAGATCATGGGCAATCTGCTGCTCGATCTGTGGAACGCCGACCGCAAGGCGGTGCTGTTCGTCACCCACGATCTGGAGGAGGCGATCGCGCTGGCCGACCGCGTCGTCATCATGTCGGCAGGCCCCTCGGCGCGCATCATCGGCGACTGGAAGGTGACGCTGCCGCGCCCGCGCGACATCGCGGAAGTGCGGATGGAGAAGGCCTTCCACGAGTTGCACCGCGAAATCTGGGACGTGCTGAAGGGCGAAGTGATGAAGGGCTATGCGCAGTCCACACAAGTAGCAGAGGCGGTTTGATGTCGCTTCTCCAACGTCGTCCCGGCGAACGCCGGGACCCATACGCCGTGCCCTGTCGTTCCAGGGATGGGGGCGAGACCTTCGGCAATAATGCACAGCAGGGGTTATGGGTCCCGGCCTTCGCCGGGACGACCCGGAGATAGCTTTCGCACATGTCCCGACTCACACTTCTGTTCTGGCAATTGATGGTGGCCGTGGTGGCGCTCTCGCTGTGGCAGTTCCTCGCCACCGTGCCGGTGTTCGGCCGCGTGCTGCTGCCGCCGTTCTTTTTCTCGACCCCCATCGATGTCGCGACCCAGGTCGTAAAATGGTTTGCGACGGGCGTGATCTGGAAGCACTTGATGATCACGCTGCTGGAGTCCGTGCTTGCATTCGTGATCGGCTCGGTCGGCGGCGTGCTGGTCGGCTTCTGGTTCGCGCGGCAGCCGCGCTGGGCCGCGGTATTCGACCCTTACGTCAAGATGATCAACGCGCTACCGCGCGTCGTGCTGGCGCCGATCTTCGCGCTGTGGCTCGGGCTCGGCATCTGGTCGAAAGTCGCGCTCGGCGTCACGCTGGTGTTCTTCATCGTGTTCTTCAACGTCTACCAGGGCGTCAAGGAAGTCAGCCGGACCGTGCTCGACAACGGCCGCATGCTCGGCATGAACGAGCGGCAGTTGACCCGGCACGTCTATTGGCCCTCGGCGCTGTCGTGGATGTTCTCTTCGCTGCATACTTCAGTGGGCTTCGCCGTGGTCGGCGCGGTGGTCGGCGAATATCTCGGCGCCGCAGCCGGCCTTGGCTACCTGATCCAGCAGGCCGAAGGCGTATTCGACGTCGCCGCCGTGTTCGCCGGCATGTTCGTGCTGTCGGCCTTCGTCATCCTGATCGATATCGGCGTGACACTGGTCGAGCGGCGGCTATTGGTATGGCGGCCGACGGCGGAGGGCAGGGGGTAATGTCGGGAGCCGCAGGGGATGGAGCTCAAGCCAGATTTGCAAGTATCCGTGCCCGTGGCGCAGTCCATCGTCGACGAGGCCGTTTCGGATCGTGTCGTGACGGCGGTCTCCCGGCTTTACGGAGGCGAGATCGCGGCTATCCACGAGATTGCTTTCACCGACCCCGCGCATCGGCCGCTGGTGCTGAAAATCTATCCGGACGAACTACGCTGGAAACTGCAAAAGGAAGTCGCCGTAATAAGCCTGATCCAGGACCGTCTCAGCGTGCCCGCGCCACGGATTCTGTTTTCGGATGACACAAAGAGGTTGCTCCCGCTCGGCTTCACTTTGATGACAAAGCTCGATGGCGCCGGACTGGGTCAGCTGGAGAAAGGTTTGAGCCCTGAGCAGCGTGCCGCCGCTTATCGACAGATCGGCCAACTGCTCCGCGAATTTCATCGCATCCCCATGGAAGCTTTCGGCTATATCGGTCCGGCTGGCATTTGGACGGCGCATTCGACCAATCAGGATTACCTGACGGCTCAGTTTCAGCGGAAACTCAAGGAATTCACTGGGCGCGGTGGCGAGACCAGGCTAGCGGAACGGGTTGCCAGACACGTGGCGGAACGCGAGCAACTTCTGAAAGGGTGCTCACAAGCCGTCCTTTGTCATAACGACCTGCACGCCGGCAACGTGCTGGCGACGATCCGCGACGAGGAGGTGCGGCTTACCGGCGTTCTGGATTTTGAGGGCGCGCTGGCCGGCGATCCGCTGATGGACGTGGCCAAGGCGCTTTTCTACCTGGACCCGGCGTGCATGCGCGCGCTGCTCGATGGTTATGGAGAATTGGATCGAGAGCGCGGGCCGGAGGCGCTCGATGTCTATCGCCTGTACTTTGTGCTCGAGCTTTGGTGTTGGATGGCCCAAATCGGCAGAACCGAGCGACTGGAGAAATTGGCGGTGGAATTGGAAGCCCGTGTTGGCTGATGGCGGGTCACGGTGAGGCCGTCATTCCGGGGCGTGCCCCTTTCGGGCAAACCCGGAATCCATCGAACCGCAAGCATGGTGTGAGTTGGATTCCGGGTTTCGCGCTATCCAGGTACGCAATTGCGCACGTGGGAATGACGGTCAGTGCCTTCTCAATATCTGCCCACTGCTCTATCTTGCCGGCCAGCGATCTGGAGGAACCCATGACAAAACTGTTCGGCCGGCTGGCCGCTACGCTGCTGGCGCTGATCCTGACCACGGGATTTGCGTCGGCGCAAACCAAGGTCACGGTGGCGGTCGGCGGCGGCGCGTGCCTGTGCTATCTGCCGACCGTGCTGGCCAAGCAACTCGGCGAATACGAGAAGGCGGGGCTTTCGGTCGAACTGGTCGACCTCAAAGGCGGTTCCGACGCGCTGAAGGCCGTGCTCGGCGGCAGTGCCGACGTGGTGTCGGGCTATTTCGACCATTGCGTCAACCTCGCCGCCAAGAAGCAGGAACTGCAGTCCTTCGTGGTCTATGACCGCTATCCCGGCCTCGTGCTGGTGGTCGCGCCCTCGAAGACCGCCGAGATCAAGTCGGTCAAGGATCTGGCCGGCAAGAAGGTCGGGGTCAGCGCGCCGGGTTCTTCCACCGACTTCTTCCTGAAGTACCTGTTGAAGAAAAACGGCCTCGATCCGACCAGCGCGTCGGTGATCGGCGTCGGCCTCGGCGCCACCGCGGTGGCGGCGATGCAGCAGGGGCAGATCGACGCCGCCGTGATGCTCGATCCCGCCGTCACCGTGCTGCAGGGCGGCCATCCCGACCTGAAGATATTGGCCGACACCCGCACCGCCAAGGATACGCTGGACGTGTTCGGCGGCGAATATCCCGGCGGCGCACTCTACACCACGACCGCCTGGATCAAATCGCACGAGAAAGAGACGCAGGCGCTGACCACCGCGATCGTCAACACGCTCGCCTGGATTCATTCGCATTCGCCGGAAGAGATCATGGCCAAGATGCCGGACGAAATCGTCGGCAAGAACAAGGAGCAATATCTGGCGGCACTGAAGAACACGATCCCGATGTATTCGCTGACCGGCCTGATGGACCCCAAGGGCGCGGAAGCCGTGCTCGCGGTATTCAGCGAAGGATCGCCGGAGGTCGCCAAGGCCAATATCGACGTCACGAAGACCTGGACCAACAAATATGTCGAGCAGGTCAAGAAGACGACCGGCGCGAGCACGAAATAGGGTCTGGTGACACCGGCGTGGGTTCAAATTGCAGCGGGTGGCGCGTGACATGAATCCTCCGGTCATGCACCGCGTCAGCATGCTTGATCTCGCCGTCGAGCCGTGGCGGTGGCCGTTCGACGAAGCGCGCCGCGACGAGATCGCGGCGTACTTTGCCGAACGGCAGCGCGAGAAGCCCGCGCTGTGGAATGGCCGCGTCCTGCTCGGACGCAACCCGCTGTTCTCCGGGGATTGCTTCCGCGCCAGCTATTTCGAGACCGACTTTGCGAGCTTTCTCGCCTGGCGCGACTGGGGCTTTCCCGACGAGCCCGTGTTCAACGGGTTCGGCATGGGCGCGCTGCGCTGCGCCGATGGTGCCTTCGTGCTCGGCGAGATGGGACAGCACACGGCCAATCCCGGGCGCATCTATTTTCCGTCCGGCACGCCCGATCTCGACGACGTCAAGGGCGGCCAGCTCGACATTCCCGGCAGCGTCGTGCGCGAGCTGGAAGAAGAGACCGGGCTGAGGCCTGGCGAATATGAGAGCGATCCGCTCTGGCACTGCATCTACACCGGGCCGGCTGTGGCCATGATCCAGGTGCTGCAGGTCGACATGCCAGGCGAGAAGTTGCGCCAGCGCATCATGGCCACGCTCGCGGATCAGAAGGAGCCGGAGTTGGCCGACATTCACGTCGTGCGCGGCGTGAACGACCTCACTCCCGCTATGCCGCGCTTCGTAACCGCATTTTTGGAAGCGCAGTTCGCTTCCGAACCTTGAAGGGCTGGCCTCCGCCCGTGCGGCCTGCGCGCAGCCGCCGCGCGCAATGCGCTTGACATCTGGTCGCGCGACCAATGTGATGGGTGCCAACAAGAATAAAAGCGCACTGCACAATTAATCCAGGGGAGGAGTGATGCCATGCCGGGGCAAAAGGCTGCGCGCCTGCTGATTGGGCTGTCCATTTCGTTCGCGATGCTGGGAATGTCGGTTGCGGCACAAGCCCAGGAAAAGAAAATCAAGATCGGCGTGATCTACGACCTGACCGGCCCGCTCGCCGGCGGCGGTTCGGAGCTGCAATATATCGGCGCCAAGATCATGCTCGACCAGTACGCCAGGACCGGCGTCGAGGGTTACAAGGTCGAGGCGGTCTACGCCGACGCCCAGAGCAAGCCGGATGTCGCGATCAACGAGGCGGTGCGGCTGATCGAGCAGGAAAAGGTCAACATGCTGCTCGGCTTCTTCTCCTCGGCGCAATGCGTTCCGGTGGCCGCCCGCGTCGAGCAGCTGAAGAATTTCATGTGGATCACCACCTGCATCTCCTCGGCGGTGCTGGCCGACAAGAACTTCAAATACGTGTTCCGTCCGCAGGCCTCGGGCGACCAGTTCGGCATGATGACGATGGATTTCATCGCGCAGAATTCCAAGGAGAAGTTCGGCAAGGAGCCGAAGGATCTTCGCGTCGCCATCATCCATGAGGACGGCGCCTACGGCGTAGACGTCTCCAAGGGCAACGAGGCCGGCGCCAAAAAGGCCGGCTTCAACGTCGTGATGAAGGAAGGCTATTCCGCCACGGCGCCCGATCTTTCCGCGCTGGTGACCAAGCTGAAGCGCGCGCGGCCCGACGTGATCTTCCACACCGGCTATAACCCGGACATTACGCTGTTCGGGCGGCAGGCGCGCGAGCAGGGTCTGAAGTTCGCGGCGCTGGTCGGCCACGGCGCGGGCTATGGCGTCTACGAGAAGCTCAAGGAAGGTCTCGGCGCCGACGTCAATTACGTCTTCAACACCGATCCGATCTCGATCTGGCTGGCCAACCAAAAATCGATGGACCCGAAACTGCCGCCGGTGATCAAGATGGTCGGCGAGGAGTTCGACAAGGCGAAGCCGGGCGTTGCGATCCGCTCCGCCCATGTCGGCATGGCCGCCTCCAACACCTACCTCTTCCTCACCGATGTGCTGCCGCGTGCGATCAAGAAATACGGCGGCGTCGATCCCGATGCGCTGCGCAAGGCCGCGCTCGAGGTCGACATCCCCGAGGGCGGCACCATGCTGGGCTTCGGCGTCAAGTTCCACGGCGAGGGCAGCCCGATGGCCGGCCAGAACGAACGCTCGTTCCCGGTGGTCATCCAGTATGTCGACGACAAGTCCTACGTGGTGTGGCCGAAGAGCCAGGCGCAACGCGAAGCCGTGCTGCCGCTGCCAAAAGGCACGACGTTCAGCAACCAATAGGCTGCGGCAAACGTGGAGTAGCTGGGGTGCTGACGGTGGAAGGATTGGTGAAGCGCTTTGGCGGCTTCACCGCAGTCAACAACGTGTCGTTCCGGGTCGACAAGGGCGAGATTCTCGGCCTGATCGGCCCGAACGGGTCCGGCAAGAGCACGATCTTCAACATGCTGTCGGGCACACTGATCCCGACCGCGGGATCCATCCTGTTTGACGGTGCGGAGATCGCGGGCAGGGCGCCGCACCGAATCATCAACAGCGGCGTCGGCCGCACCTTCCAGATTCCGCGGCCTTTCCACCGGCTGAGCATTTTTGAGAATGTCGCGCTGGCGGGCTACTACGGCCAGGGCAGCCACAGCCGCGCGAAGGCGGATGAGGCTGCCGAACGCGCGCTCGCCATGGTCGGTCTTCCGACCGATCGGCATGCCAGCGTCGATGGTCTCGGGGCCGCCGGGCTGAAGAAGCTCGAACTGGCCAAGGCGCTCGCCACCGGCCCCAAACTGCTGCTGGCCGACGAAAGCCTCGGCGGGCTCGACGAGCACGAAATGGACCAGGCCGCCGACATGCTGCGCAATATTCGCGACGAACTCGGCATCACCATCATCTGGGTCGAACACATCATGGGCGTGCTGATGCGGGTGGTCGATCGCGTGATGGTGCTCGACCATGGCGAGAAGATTTCCGAGGGGTCGCCGAGCGCGGTGGCGAGCGATCCGCGCGTGATCGAGGTCTATCTCGGCACCGATGCGGATTCGAGCCAGGCGGCGGCCTCGGAAGCGCGCCGCAAGGCGGGAGTCTGACGCATGCTCGAATTGAAATCGGTCGATGCGGGCTACGGCAGCTTCCAGGCCTTGTTCGGCGTCTCGCTCGACGTCAGGGCCGGCGAAGCCGTCGGCGTGATCGGCCCCAACGGCGCCGGCAAGACCACGCTGATGCGGGTGATTTCCGGCCTGATCCGTCCCGCCAGGGGTGCGATCACGATGGAAGGCCACGACGTGCTGGCGACCCCCGCGCATCGCATCGTCGATCTCGGCATCGCCCATGTGCCGGAGAACCGCCGGCTGTTTCCGCGACTCACCGTCGACGACAATCTGAAGATGGGCGCCTACATGCCGGGCGCCCGCGCCAAATATGCCGAGCGCCTCGAATTCGTGTTCGACCTGTTCCCGCGCATGAAGGAGCGGCGCAGCCAGATGGCCGGTACCATGTCGGGCGGCGAGCAGCAGATGTGCGCGATCGGCCGGGCGCTGATGTCGGACCCGAAACTGCTGCTGCTCGACGAGCCGTCGGCGGGGCTCGCCCCGGTCGTGGTGCAGCAGGTGTTCGAACTGGTGAAACGCATCCGCGCCTCAGGGCTCACGGTCCTGATCGTCGAGCAGAACGTGCAGCAGGTGCTGAAGGTAGTCGACCGCGCCTATCTGCTGGAAGCCGGCACCATCCGCGCCTCGGGCACCTCGGAAGAGATGATGAAAACGGACACGATCAAGCAGGCGTATCTGGGGGTGTAGCGTGATGATGACAGATCAGAACGAAGCGGCTGCGCAGTTAATCGTCATCCTGAGGTGCGAGCGTAGCGAGCCTCGAAGGATGGGCCACTGGTCGTGTCCATCCTTCGAGGCGCGCAAGAGCGCGCACCTCAGGATGACGATTGAGTACGCGGAACTGGCAAAAAGTCAGCACGGGCTGGTGTAAGCAATGCAAGCGTTCCTCGACATCTTCGACATCTATCTGCTGGAAGCCGTGGTCAACGGTATCCTGCTCGGCGGCGTGCTGGCGTTGCTCGCGCTCGGGCTGAACCTGATCTTCGGCGTCATCGACGTCACCTGGATCTGCTATGCCGAGCTGGTCATGATCGGCATGTACGGCATGTACTACATGGTCCAGGTATTCGGCCTGCCGTACTGGGCTGCTGCCCCGATCGCGATCCTGCTGGTGGCGGCGCTGGGGGCCGCGCTGCATTACATCGTCATCGCGCCGCTGTTGACCGCGCCGCCGATCAACCAGCTGCTCGCCACCGGCGGCGTGCTGTTCATCCTTCAGAGCTTTGCCACCGTCGCCTTCGGCATCGATTTCCGCAATCTCGGCATCCGCCTGCCGGTGCTCGCGATCGGCGAGATGCATTTCAGCTATTCGCGGCTGCTCGCCTTCATCGCCGCACTGATCGGCATGCTCGCGGTCTATTTTTTCATGACCCGCACCTATACCGGCACCGCGATCCGCGCCATCTCGCAGGATCGCCAGATCATGTCGCTGATGGGCGTGGATACCAAGCGCATCTATCTCATCACCTCCGCGCTCGGCGGTGCGCTCGCCGGTCTCGCGGCCTGTCTCCTCGTGCTGCAATATGACGTGCATCCGTTCGTCGGGCTGTCGTTCGGTCCGATCACCTTCCTGATCTGCGTGCTCGGCGGCCTCGGCAATTTCGTCGGCGGCTTCATCGCGGCGTTTGTATTCGCCGAGATCATCTCGCTGGGCGGCCTGTTCTCCGACCTCGAATGGGGCTACGTGCTGGCGTTCGCCTTTTTCATCGTCATGATGTTCATCCGGCCCGCGGGCCTTTTGGCGAGGCGCTCGTGAATTCCCGTCATGCTGCCTGGGGCATCGGCCTCGCCGCGCTGATCGCGCTGCCCTTCGTCTACCGCGATCCCTATCATCTGCACATTCTGGTGCTGATCCTGATCTGGTCGTTCGCCTATACCGCCTGGTCCATCATGGGCCGCTTCGGTCTGGTGTCGCTCGGCCATGGCGGCTTCATGGGGGTCGGCGCCTATGTCACGGCGCTGATGTGGAACCATCTCGGCGTGTCGCCGTGGATCGGAATCCCCGTCAGCATGGTGGCGGCGGGCATTCTGGCGCTGATCGTCGCCTATCCCTGCTTTCGCTTCCGCATCACCGGCCACTACTTCGTGCTGGTGACGCTGGCGCTGTCAGGCATCGTGCTGCAGGTTATCACCGCCACGCGCGACTACACCGGCGGTTCGCTCGGCTATACGCCGAACCGCGCGCCGAGCGGCACGGGGTTGATGGCGCTGCAGTTCGACGACAAGACGACATGGTATCTGATCGCGCTCGGCGTCTGGGTGCTCGGGCTTCTGATCTGGAACTGGGTCGATCGCAGCATGACCCGCTACGCCATGGAGGCGATTTCCGAAGACGAGGACGCGGCGGCCGCGGCCGGCGTCAACGTCACGGCCGAGAAGCTCAAGATCACGCTGTTGTCGGCATTGATGACCGCGCTCGCCGGCGCGCTGTACTGCCAGTACCAGATGTTCATCTCGCCCGACACGGTGAGCGGTATCGCGGTGTCGCTGCAGATGGTGTTCGCTGTCATCGTCGGCGGCCTCTATGTCTCGTTCGGGCCGACGGTCGGCGCCATCATTACCATCCTGCTGGCGGAAGTTCTGCGGATCGGTTTCGGCACCAAGGCGGTCGGCTGGGACAACCTCGTCTACGGCGTCCTGCTCGTCATTTTCATCATATTCCTCCCCAAGGGCATTCTTGGTAGCGTCCTCGACAGATGGAAGACGCAACCGAAGAAGGCGTGAAGAATTCGAGGCAAATCCTGCTGAATTCTCCGTCATGGCCGGGCTTGTGCCGGCCATTCACGTTCTTCGCGCCGACAACCAGCAAAGGACGTGGATGCCCGGGACAAGCCCGGGCATGACGACGGGGAGACAAATGAGTAAGAAATCGAAATCACTCGCCGATGAACTGAAGCCCTATGTCGCGCCGTTTCGTTACGACGGTTCGGGCGAGTTCCATCTGAAGTCGCACAAGACCAACGCGAAGGGCGACCTCGACAAGGAAGCGGCGACGGAGATCATCGAGGCTAACCGCAAGCGGCTGAGCGATTTCCAGGAAAAGCTCTATGCGCAGGACCGCTGGTCGCTGCTGCTGATCTTCCAGGGCATGGATGCGGCCGGCAAGGACTCCGCGATCAAGAGCGTGTTCGAGGGCGTCAATCCGCAGGGCTGCGAGGTGACCTCGTTCAAGCAGCCGTCGACCAAGGAACTCGACCACGATTTCCTGTGGCGGAGCATGATTGCGCTGCCGGAGCGCGGCCGCATCGGCATCTTCAACCGCTCGCATTACGAGGAATGCCTGGTGGTGCGGGTCCACCCCGAAATCCTCGCCAAGCAGAAGATGCCGCCGCGACTCGTCACCAAGGACATCTGGCGCGACCGTTTCGAGGACATCTCCGCGATGGAGCGCTACCTTGCGCGCAACGGCATCGTGATCCTGAAGTTCTTCCTCAACGTCTCGAAGGAAGAGCAGCGCGAGCGCTTTCTGGAGCGGCTGGAGGACCCCGCCAAGAACTGGAAGTTCTCGCTGGCCGACATCGGCGAACGAAAACTGTGGGACAAATACCAGGCCGCCTACCAGGACATGATCCGCCACACCTCGACCCGGCACGCGCCGTGGATCGTGGTCCCCGCCGACCACAAATGGTTCGCGCGCGTGGTGATCGGCTCGAGCATCGTGGCGGCGATGGACAAGCTCGACCTGCATTTCCCAAAGGTCGACAAGGCCGACCGCAGCGAGTTCAAGCAGGTGCGCGAGGCGCTGGAGGCGGAGGAGAAGGGCAAGGGGAAGACGAAATAAGCCGTCATGCCCGGCCTTGTGCCGGGCATCCACGTTCTTAGCTGGGGGCAAAGAACGTGGATGGCCGGGACAAGCCCGGCCATGACGAGAGAGCGGAGGTCGTCAAACGATCGTCTCGTACAGATCATTCCACTCGGGATTATCCGCCAGTGTCAATCGCACCTTCCACTTGCGCGACCAGTGCTTCATGTTGTGCTCGCGCTGGATCGCAGCCTGGATCGTCTCATGGTGTTCGAAATAGACGAGGCGCTTGATTGAGTATTTCTTCGTAAAGCCGGCGACAAATCCACACCTGTGCTCATAAACGCGTCGCACGAGATCGTTCGTCACCCCGACATACAGGATGCCGTTCGGCCTGCTCGCCAAGATATACACGTATCCACCTAGCATCCTTTGATAGTAGCGGCTCGCATGTCCGGCACAAGATTGCATCATGGTCGGGCTCGTCCCGGCCATCCACGTTCTTGCCGCCGGAAAGCAAGATCGTGGATGCCCGGCACAAGGCCGGGCATGACGCTACCGACAGCGTATCCGCTCTCGTCATGGCCGGGCTTGTCCCGGCCATCCACGTTCTTTGCGGCGGCCAAGCAACGACGTGGATGCCCGGGCCTTCGCCTCGCCGAAGCGGCTTCGGCCGCGCAGGCGGGACAAGCCAGGGCATGATGAAGAGCAATCACTTAGGTCACCCATCCTGACCCTCTTTCCCCATTGCAGCCCGTTGCAAATTTCGTCTAGAACAGGCCCGGAACGCAGTTCCGGCAACAAACCATCAATGGTTTTGGCCGAGGATTGGCGTCCAAAGGGTCTGGCAATGCTGATTCGCAGCAAAAACAACGGGGTTCGGGGTGGAGCGGCGAAAGCCGTGCCCGCGATTCCGGCTGCGTCCGCGCCCACCCTGCTGCTTGGCGGGCTTCTGCTTCTTATCGGCCCCTGAGGGCCGTCTGGGCGTTTGCGCCTGGGCACTCAGGGGTTTTGAGCGAGATCACCAGACCCTCCAGCGCCCCCGGAAACGGCGCATGACCCAAAAGGAATTTCAGCAATGACATCAGCTCAAAAGTCCGACAAGGACCGCGTCATCATATTCGACACCACGTTGCGCGACGGCGAGCAGTGCCCCGGCGCGACGATGACCTTCGAGGAAAAGCTTGAGGTCGCCGAGATGCTCGACGACATGGGCGTCGACGTCATCGAGGCCGGCTTCCCGATCACCTCGCAGGGCGACTTTGAAGCCGTCAGCGAGATCGCCCGCCGCTCCAAAAACGCGATCATCGCCGGCCTTTCCCGCGCCCATCCGGCCGACATCGACCGCTGCGCCGAAGCCGTCAAGTTCGCCCGTCGCGGCCGCGTTCACACCGTGATCGCGACCTCGCCGCTGCACATGCGGGTCAAGCTGAACAAGACGCCGGAGGAGGTGATCGAGACCTCGATCGCGATGGTCGCGCGCGCCCGCAACCAGATCGACGACGTCGAATGGTCGGCCGAGGACGGCACCCGCAGCGAGATGGACTATCTGTGCCGCATCGTCGAGGCGGTGATCAAGGCCGGCGCCACCACGGTGAACATTCCCGACACGGTCGGCTACACCGTACCGGAGGAATATACCCACTTCATGCGCACTTTAATCGAGCGCGTGCCGAACTCCGACAAGGCGGTGTTCTCCGTCCACTGCCATAACGACCTCGGCATGGCCGTGGCGAACTCGCTGGCCGGCATCGCCGGCGGCGCCCGCCAGGTCGAATGCACGGTCAACGGCATCGGCGAGCGCGCCGGCAACGCCGCGCTGGAAGAGATCGTGATGGCGATCAACGTCCGCAACGACAAGTTTCCGTGGTGGAACAGGATCGACACCACGCGGCTGACCAGCGCCTCAAAGCTGGTATCGGCGGCGACCTCGTTCCCGGTGCAGTACAACAAGGCGATCGTCGGCCGTAACGCCTTCGCGCACGAGAGCGGTATCCATCAGGACGGCGTGCTGAAGGACGCATCGACCTACGAGATCATGCGCCCGGAAATGGTCGGCCTGAAGCAGTCGTCGCTGGTGCTCGGCAAGCATTCCGGCCGCCATGCCTTCGTGCACAAGCTGGAGGAGATGGGCTACAAGCTCGGCCCGAACCAGCTGGAAGACGCCTTTGCGCGGATGAAGGCGCTCGCCGACCGCAAGAAGGACATCTACGACGAGGACATCGAGGCGCTGGTCGACGAGAAGATGGCGGCCTCGCACGATCGTATCAAGCTGGCGTCGCTGACCGTCATCGCCGGCACCCACGGCCCGCAGCGCGCGACCATGAAGCTCGACATTGACGGCCAGATCAGGATCGAGGAAGCCGAGGGCAACGGCCCGGTCGATGCCGTTTTCAACTGCATCAAGGCGCTGGTGCCGCACGAGGCCAAGCTCGAACTCTACCAGGTGCACGCCGTCACCGAAGGCACCGATGCGCAGGCCGAAGTCTCGGTGCGGCTGGGCCATGAGGGCCGTTCGATGACCTCGAAGGCCGCCGATCCCGATACGCTGGTCGCTTCCGCGAAGGCCTATCTCGGCGCGCTCAACAAGATCGTCATGAAGCACCAGCGCGACATGCCGGCGAAGGCGGCGGGCTGACGCCTCTCGACAGCGAAAACGCGATCGAACGCGGCGTCCTCGGCGCCGCGTTATCCGGCGCCTATGTTCATCCCGGCTTCGAGAGCTGTGGCGGCAGCAGCGGCATGACGCGGGCGGCGATCCACGCCAGCAGTGACTGGCCCAGAAAACCGGCCGTGCCGGCAATCAAGGCCGCCACGCCAAGATTCCAGACCAGGATCATGACGGTCGCATCGATGTCATGCAGTATGGACAGCGCGAACGATGTCATGGCTGCGACGGCCAGTCCGCCCACGGTGCTGACGACGGTCGGCCGCAACGGCGCTGCGTGGCGCAGCATGATCAGCATCGCGACCGAGAGCGGCGCACTGGTCAGCAGCAGCGTTGCGAAGCAGCGCGCAGCTTCGCCGATCCGGACACCCTCGGCGCTCATGCTGACCCAGTCGCTCAGGCAGCCATAGCCGATCGTCGAAACCCAGATCGCCAGTCCCGGCAGCGGCAGCAGCAGCCACCACCGCGAGGAGTCGGGCAGGTTCAGCTTGAAGGAAGCCAATGCTGCCAGCATGGCGGTCGCAAATGCGCCAAACATGCTGACGACGAACATTGGCTGCTTCAATTGCATCGACAGATCCGGACGGACGCCGTGGACGATGCAGAGCAGCGCCAGGATGAAGGCAGCCATGGCGAGCCAGATCAGGGTGCGCCATAGCGGGGCCCGAAGTCTTCGGACCGGCGTTGCCGCTTCGACGAGCACATCGATGACCTCCGGCGTCCTCTTCACGGCTCTTGGCCCTTCAGCAGTTTTCGCAGGTTTCGGATGGCGCGATGGGTTGCGACCTTCAGCGCGGAAACCGACCGGCCGCTGGTGCGCGCCGCCTCCTTCAGGGACATCTCCTCGAGCTTCATCATTTTGATCGCATCGCGCTGGTCCGGCGGCAGCTTGTCGATCGCACCCACCAGGGCGAGGTCGACCGACCGTTCAGCCGGTAGCTTCGCCAGCGGGGCGGCAAAGGTTTCATGCTCTCTCGACAACTCGATCTCGCGGGACCGCCGGCGGGTCTGCCGACGCAGCTGGTCGATGACGCGGCGATGCGCGATGGCGACCAGCCAGGGTCCGAACGGCCGCCGGGGGTCGTAGGTCTGTCGGATCGAATGCACGGTCATCAGGACGTCCTGGACCGCATCTTCCAGATCGCTCGACGACCCGAGGTACCTGACCGCGATCGAGCGGATGTAGGGCTCAATCTGCGTCAGCAAGGCGCGGTAAGCTTCGCGGTCGCCATCCTGGGCCCGCGCCATCAGCACCGACCACTGCGCGCCGGCAGCCCGCTCGCGGTCCTGCGCAGGCGTTCGAACCAGGGTCAGCCTGGGCGTATCTGGGTATGGAGGATTTTCCTTGCGGCAACCCGGCATCCGGAACGGCTCGTTCTCCCAATCCGACGGCTGACTGGATACACCCGTCGCTTCCGCGACGACAGCCAAGAATTTTTTGTAACGCCGCTAACCAGGGCCTCGGCAGCGGCGAAATTCCGGCTGGAAACCTCGCGAAGCATGGGCCGCCGTCGGTTCAGGCCTGTAACATTCGCGGTTTTGCAACGAAATTCATCGAGGTTCAACCAGGAGAACACCATGCCGACCCGCCGGACCATTCTTGGAGCTCTTTCCGGAGCTTTGCTCGTTGCCGTGACGCAGAACGCCGTACCGGCGTTTGCAGCTGACGCCCATGCGTTCGATGCCAAGGCTTTTTCCGCAGCGCAACAGGCGGGCAAGCCAATCCTGATCGCGGTCCATGCCCCATGGTGTCCAACCTGCAAGGCACAGGGGCCCATCCTCAGCGACCTGATGTCGGATCCGCGCTTCAAGGATCTCGCCTATTTCGTCATCGATTTCGACAGTCAGAAGGATCTGCTCAACCGGTTCGGCGTCCGCTCGCAATCGACCCTGATCGCCTTCAGGGGTGAGAAGGAAGCCGGGCGTTCGGTCGGCGATACAAAGAAGGACTCGATCTTCGCCTTGGTCGGAAAAGCCATTTGACCTCCGTCATCGTCCACCCCATGAGGTAAGCGTGACGACAGAAGCAAACGGCGGACGACCGCCGGCGATGCCTCAGGCCCCTGCATCGCGACGAGGCATTGTCGCGGGAGGGCTCGCGGCAGCCGTGTCGTGGTGCGCGCCTGTCCGGGCAGAGGGGCCGCCCGTCTTTGCTTCGGGGTCGCATCAATTCACGCTTCTGTCGCCGCGACGGATGCTGCCCTCGGCCAGGCTGTTCAGCCTGTCCGGCGGTACGCTTGATCTCGCCAGCCTTCGCGGCAGGCCGTTGCTGGTGAATTTCTGGGCGAGTTGGTGCGCGGCGTGCCGGGTCGAGTTGCCGATACTCGACAGGCTGAGCGATCCGGCGCGCAAGCCCGCGCTGAATGTCATTGCCGTATCGGAAGACCGTGGCAGCCGCGACGAGGTGGGCCGGTTCGTGCAATCGATGCGGCTTCGCAACCTTGCAATCTACCTGGATCCGCACGGTTTTGTCGGCGATACCGATCCCGGCCGGACGAGGGCGCCGTTCGCGCTCTACGGAATGCCGATCACCTATCTGGTTGCAAGCTCCGGCTGGATCGTCGGCTATATGCCTGGTGCCGCGGACTGGAGTGACCCTTCGGCGACGGCATTGATCGAATATCTGCACGATGTGTGAGCGTGCCGGAAGGAGGCTGGGGATGGGAAGCCGACCATGACGATCGGAAGTCCGCTGTTGGCGTTTCTCGCAGGGATCCTTTCGATCCTTTCTCCCTGCGTGCTCCCGATCCTTCCGCTCGTGCTCGGCGCCGCGGCGTCCAGCCACCGCCAGGGACCGCTGGCGCTTGCTGCCGGATTGTGCCTGTCCTTCGTCGGCATCGGATTGTTTCTGGCGACGGCCGGACACTCGATCGGGCTGGATGCCCAACGGCTGCGCTATGTCGCGGCGGCGCTGATTTTACTCGTCGGCGTCGTGCTGATCTTTCCGCCGTTGCAGGCGCGGATCGCCGTCGCGGCGGGACCGATCGGCAATTGGGCCGATGGCAGGATGGCCGCGAGCCGAAGCGGCGGCTTCGCCGGACAGTTTTGGATCGGCGTGCTGCTGGGGGCGGTATGGAGCCCGTGCGTCGGGCCGACGCTCGGGGCGGCTTCCCTGCTTGCGGCGCAAGGCAAGGATCTCGCCCAGGTGGCGCTGACGATGCTCGCCTTCGGCATCGGAGCAGCACTGCCGCTGCTGGGATTGGGATGGGCCTCACGGGAAACGATGACACGCTGGCGCGGGCGTCTGCTCGCCGCGGGCAGCGGCATGAAACTGCTGCTCGGTGTCTTGCTGCTCGGCATCGGCATCCTCGTGATTTCAGGGGCGGACAAGGTGCTCGAAGCCCTGCTGGTCGAAGCATCACCGGAGTGGCTCACCAATCTGACCACTCGGTTCTAGAAATCCGTGTCCACCATGGCACGACGGGCAAATCACTTCTGATTTTCAGAAATTGTGTCAACCTCTCGCATCAAAAATATTCCGCTTTCGTTCCGACGCAAATCAGCGGCATAACTCCGCTCGTCTCGCGGCAAGATGAGGGGCGTTGGCCATCGTCACGAACGCGCAGCGGGATGCGATGGACGCAGATGGCGCGATGGACGCTCGCGCCGGACGTGTACGGCGAAGTCGTGTGGTCCCGATGTCGCGGTGCTGGCATCAAGTCTGCGATCAGAAGCGCGGGCGACGGAGGCAAAACAGCCGTTCTCCGGGGAGAGCACGAGATAAGCCGTAAGACCATTGCGCAGGGAAGGCCGGGATGCTCCCGCCGAACCTGTATGCTCGTGTGCAGCTTTTGCCAAGCGCAAACAGGCACACGGGACCGCGGGTGCGGCAAGCGCCCGGTCTTCCCTGCGCCCTCTGATCGAGAGGGCAAACGAAGATGCAAGACTCGGGCGAGATGCGCCGCGAGATCGCGGACGTTCATGCCGTTGCGATGCGCGCAGGGCGACCAGCCTTCTGTTGCCTGCAAAGCCGGCACAGCAAAGCGCGATTGGACGAAGGCGGCACATGGCCGGCACGATCTGCGTTCCTGCATTTTGCACTGCAGCAAATCTCGATAGATACCCTGCTAACGGGCAATGGCATTCGGGCCGGCTTATCTGTATTGGTGCACCTTGGCATGTAAGCCTCGGAGCCCGCTCGTATTCCGAGGAATAACGGGAGGAACCATGCACAGACTGATTTTGGCCGCGGCATCGATCGCGGCGCTGACCCTGGCCGGACCGGCCGCGGCGCAATCGCCGATCGTGATCAAGTTCAGCCACGTGGTGGCGCCCAACACGCCAAAAGGGCTGGCGGCGGAGAAGTTCAAGGAACTCGCCGAAAAATACACCGACGGCAAGGTCAAGGTCGAAGTCTATCCGAACTCGCAGCTCTACAAGGACAAGGAAGAGCTGGAGGCGCTGCAGCTCGGCGCGGTGCAGATGCTGGCGCCGTCGAACTCGAAATTCGGCCCGATCGGGGTCAAGGAATTCGAGGTGTTCGATCTGCCCTACATCCTTCCCGACCTGAAGACGCTGCGCAAGGTCACCGACGGCCCGCTCGGCGCCAAGCTGCTGAAGCTGCTCGACGCCAAGGGCATGACCGGTCTCGCCTACTGGGACAACGGCTTCAAGCAGATGAGCGCCAACAAGAAGCTGGTCGCGCCCGCCGACTACAAGGGCCTGAAATTCCGCATCCAGTCCTCCAAGGTGCTGGAGGCGCAATTCCGTGCGCTCGGCTCGATTCCGCAGGTGATGGCGTTCTCCGAAGTGTACCAGGCGCTGCAGACCGGCGTGGTCGACGGCCAGGAAAATACCTGGTCGAACATCTACACCCAGAAAATGCATGAAGTGCAGAAGTACATCACCAACACCAACCACGGCTATATCGGCTATGTCGTCGTCACCAACAAGAAGTTCTGGGACGGACTGCCGCCGGATATCCGCGCCCAATGCGAGAAGGCCATGAAGGAGGCCACCGACTATGGCAACGGCCAGTCGGCCAAGGAAAACGACGACGCGCTCGCCGACATCAAGAAGACCGGCAAGAGCGAGATCGTGGCGTTGACAGCCGAGCAGGACGCAGCGATGCGCAAGTCGCTCGAACCCGTCTACCAGGACGTGGCCAAGCGCGTCGGCCAGCCGCTGATCGACGAATTCCTCAGGGAGTCGCGGGGCGCGACCAACTAGGCGTAGAATTTGATGCCGCGCACTTAGTCGCAGCGTCGAAGGGGCACACACTTCGTCATGGCCGGGCAAAAGCGCGAAGCGCGTCTTTGCCAAACGTCCGGCCATCCACGCCTTCCTTATCGGGAGAAAGCAAGACGTGGATGCCCGGCCTTCGCCGCGCCGAAGGGGCTTCGCCTCCGCAGGCGGGTCAAGCCCGGGCATGACGATGATATGTGAGGGGGAAATAGATGCTGCTCCGAATCCTCGATCGGCTTGAGGAGATATTGATCGCGACGCTGATGGCGTTGGCGACGACCATCATCTTCGTGGCTGTGATGCACCGCTATTTGATCGGCATTCCCCTGCTGTATCCAATTCTGTTCCCCATCAACCTGTCCTGGGCGCAGGAATTGTGCATCTACATGTTCGTGTGGGTCGCCAAGTTCGGTGCAGCCTATGGCGTGCGCACCGGCATCCATGTCGGCGTCGACGTGGTGGTGAACCAGCTCAGGTCGCCCTGGCGTAACGCGGTGGTGCTGTTCGGGCTGCTCTGCGGCGCCTTTTTCACCGCCGTGATCGGCACCATGGGCGCGAAATTCGTCTACGGCCTGTATTTCACCGATCAGGTCTCGCCGGATCTCGAGATTCCGAGCTGGTTGGTCTATCTCTGCATTCCGCTCGGCTCCTATTTGATGTGCTTCCGCTTCCTGCAGGTGGCCTGGCACTACTTCTTCACAGGCGAGCTTCCGCATCACGACCATGCCCATGTCGAGGGCGTCGAGATCGAAGAGCCCGCGGCCGGAGCGGCGGGGGTAGCCCGATGAACAGCCTGATCATCTTCTCGCTGCTGATCGCGCTGATGCTGACCGGCATGCCGATCTCGATCGCGCTCGGCATGACGGTTCTGACCTTCATCTTCACGATGACCAACGTGCCGACCGAGTCGGTGGCGCTGAAACTGTTCACCGGCATCGACAATTTCGAGATCATGGCGATCCCGTTCTTCATCCTGGCCGGCAATTTCCTGACCCATGGCGGCGTCGCGCGCCGCATGATCAATTTCGCGACCTCGATGGTCGGCCACTGGTATGGCGGGCTGGGCCTCGCCGGCGTGATGGCGTGCGCGCTGTTCGCCGCGGTGTCCGGCTCGTCGCCGGCCACCGTGATCGCGATCGGCTCGATCATGATGCCCGCGATGGTGAGGCAGGGCTTTCCCAAGCGCTTCGGCGCCGGCGTCATCACCACGTCGGGCGCGCTCGGCATCCTGATCCCGCCCTCGATCGTGATGGTGATCTATTGCGTGGCGACCGGCGGCAGCATCGCGCTCGATCCGTCCGGCCAGCGCGTGTCGTCGGCGTCGGTCGGGCAGATGTTCATGGCGGGCGTCATCCCCGGGGTGATGCTGGCCACGCTGCTCGGTCTCACGACGTTCTACCGCGCCTACCGGTTCGACTATCCGCGGCTGCCGAAGGCGAGCTGGTCGGAACGCTTCACGGCGTTCCGCAAGTGCATGTGGGGACTGCTGCTGATCCTGATCGTGCTCGGCGGCATCTATGCGGGCTTGTTTACGCCGACCGAAGCGGCCGCGATCAGCGCGGTCTATGCCTTCGTCATTGCCGTGTTCGTCTATCGCGACATGTCGCTGAAGGACGTGCCGAAAGTCTTGCTCGGCTCCGCCAACATGAGCGCGATGATCCTCTACATCATCACCAATGCGGTGCTGTTCTCGTTCCTGATGGCGAATGAAAACATCCCGCAGCAGATCGCGGCCTGGATCACCTCGATCGGCGTCGACTGGATCATCTTCCTGCTGATCGTCAACATCTTGCTGCTGATCGCGGGCAACGTGATGGAAGCGTCCTCGATCGTGCTGATCATGGCGCCGATCCTGTTTCCGGTGGCGGTCAAGCTCGGCATCCATCCGGTGCATCTCGGCATCCTGATGGTGGTCAACATGGAGGTCGGCATGTGCCATCCGCCTGTCGGCCTCAACCTCTACGTCGCCTCCGGCATCGCCAAGATGGGCATCACGGAACTCACGATTGCGGTGTGGCCGTGGCTGCTGACCATGCTGATCTTCCTCGGTGTCGTGACCTATGTACCGGAAATCTCGCTGTGGCTGCCGCGCGCGTTGGGGATGCTGTAGCTCACAACGCATTGCACTGAATCAAACGACCTCACATTACATCTTGGTAAGGTCGCTCTCCCTTGCCAATCTGTAAGTTGAAGGCCGCCACGGGCCGTTCCATCTTCAGGCAACCTTGCCCAGGAGGTTCGCATGAGGAAATTCACCATCGCAGCGGTTGCGGTTCTCGCCATCGCCGGCTCGACCGCCGTCTATGCCCAGCACCGTCACTGGAGCCACGGCTTTTCGCGGATGAGCCCGGAGGATCGCTCAGCCTATGCCGACGCCCGCATCGCCGCCGTCCATGCCGGCCTCAAGCTGACCGCGGACCAGGAAAAGCTGTGGCCGCCGGTCGAGGCCGCGGTCAGGGAGTTCGCCAAGCTCAGGATCGATCGCGCCAACGCGCGGATGAACCCGCCTCGGGAGGATTCCAGCCGGCAGAGGCCGGACGATCCGCTGGCGCGGCTGCGCGATCGGGCCGAGACCATGGCCACCACGGCCGCCGCCATGAAGAAGATCGCCGAGGCCGCCGATCCGCTCTACCGGACACTCGACGACGCCCAGAAGCGCCGCCTCGCGTTCCTGACCGGCATGGGCGGGTTCGGGGGCCGGGAGGGCTGGCACCATCGCCGGTTTGAGCGCGAAATGGGCATGGACCGCGATTTCGACCGGGATCGCCATGACCGGCGCGACCGGTATGACCGGGACGGTGACCGCGACCAAGGCGGCCCCGAGCGGCTCTGACGGACCCTTCCCGGGCCGCGGCCCCGACATCGGCGGAAGCCGCTGAAATCCAGCGGCTTTTTGCCTTTGAGGAAATTGGCCAAAGTCAGGGAAAAGTCGTTCCGGCTTGCTGGACATCACGATTTCGCTTTGCTAAACGACGCCCTCTTGCAGAGGACCTTCCGGACCAAAGTCCGGGCGCATAGCTCAGTTGGTAGAGCAGCTGACTCTTAATCAGCGGGTCCCAGGTTCGAGCCCTGGTGCGCCCACCAAGCCTTTCAAGGACTTGGGGACCCCTGCGAAGCCGACAGGCGGTCGGCGGCTATTCGAACAAGCCGGCTACTTGTGTTCGCTCTCGCGGACGCTTCCTCGTGCGCCGAAATGAGTTGCTTGCGTGCGCGCTTCGCAAGTCGGGCGCTGCCTGGAAAGCCGTCGACGTTACGCGGGTCGACGGCGGGCCACCGGTCGCGGCGGCGCGTGCACGAGCGGGAAGGCGCGTGCCGCAGATTTTCAGCGTTTTTATTTGGCCCGTATATAGTAGCTTACTCGAGGCATGCGATCGGATGAATGATCGCGCTGTGAGTTTGAACGATGAATAAGTTGCTGCTGTTGCTCCTCCTGATGGCGTTCCCGGCCTGCGCGCAAGCCCAGACGCCGTCCAAGGGCACAGCCACCCGCGCCGATCCCTGCGCGCCCATCGGCAAGACGGCAAAGGGCGAGCTGGTCTATTCGATGAAATGCGATAATCCACCAGCAACATCCCCATCCCCCTCGGCCGCGCAAGTTGAAAGTCGGGAGGCCTCGCCCGTTGCGGAGCCGGAGGCTCGCAGAGGGGGTCTGTTTGGCTGGTCGTTCGATCGCAGGAAGCCGGACGAATGATCGCTGAGAGGACCACCGCGTATCCATCCGCTCTTGCAGTCACGGTCCTCGTCGGTCGGGAGCAGGAGGCTCCGGTTGGGCTCACCGCGTCAGGGCGCCCCGGGACGCACATGCAATGAAAACCCCGACGCACCTGCCTCCTCGAGCCCGGGCTTCAATTTCATGCTGGGGATGAAGTAGTCACCGCCATTCTGCTTTCGATAGGGAATCGGCGCGGTCGTCTCGATCGTCCTCATGCGCAACCGCAGGCGTTCGGCTGCGGGCCCGAATTCGGCGTCGCTGAAACGGTCCACCTTGTAAACCAGGAAGGGTGGAAGCACGTCATAGCCAGGATAGTAGAGGATGCCATGGTTGATGGGGAACAGAAGATCCTCGATCGGACCATTGACGCCGCGATCCGAGTAGTGGTCCTCCCAGCCGCCGGTCGTCACGATCAACATGGCCCGCTTGCCCATCAGCGTGCCTTCTCCGAAGCGATCGCCCCAGCGCTGCTCACTGTGCTCACCGACGCCATAGGCAAACCCGTACGCGAACACCCGATCGACCCACCCCTTCAGGATGGCCGGCATGCTGTACCACCACAACGGAAACTGGAGGATCAACATGTCGGCCCAAAGCAGGTTTTCGATTTCGGCTTTGACGTCCGCAGTGAGCGTGTTGGTTTCGAAGGCCTTCTTGGACGCCAGACCCGGTATGAAGCGCTCGCCTTCCGGCCACTGCGGAAAATCAAACGCATCTACGGCCGACTTCCAGCCATCGGCGTACAGGTCCTTGACGCGCACCTCATGCCCCTGCGCCTTCAACTCCTCGATCGCAACGTCGCGGAGGGCTCCATTGAGCGACCTCGATTCAGGATGGGCAAAAACCAGCATGACTTTCATGGATCAGGCTCCCGGGCAGAAAACGAATTTTCATCCCCACAACAGCCCATCGTCAGGTATATTTGAAATCGTAGAAGTGTTCGTCTACTATCCACGAAATGGATACCAAGCGACTTGACCTGAATCTGCTGGTCACCCTGGAAGCACTGCTTGTGGAGCGGAACGTGACGCGGGCTGCCGCCCGGCTTCACCTTAGCCAGCCAGCTGTCAGCACCCAGCTCAACCGCCTCAGGCAGGTTTTTGATGACCTGTTGCTGATTCCGGCGCGGCGCGGGATGACGCCAACGGTGAAGGCGATGGAGCTTCTTGGTCCTCTGCGCCAGGCGCTCGATCAGGTTCGTTCCGCCGTCTCGACGCACAAGACCTTCGACCCGGCCAAGGCGGAGCTGACGGTTGCCATCGCCTGCACGGACTATCTGCAGGCCGCAATCGTCGAACCGCTTGCGATCGACCTTCGGCAAAAGGCGCCCGGCGTGCGATTAGCGGTACGAAACCTGGATCTGGTCCAGCTCGAAGCGCAAATGGGGCGTGGCGATGTCGACGTGGCCCTCATGACGCCCGCTGACGCTCCACCCAGCCTTCGTACAAGGCACGTGTTCAACGAAAGATATGTGCTGATTGGACGGCGCAATCATCCGCGATTGAGGAAAGGCATCACGGCGGAGCAGTTCGCGAAACTGGAGCATGTCGTCGTATCGCTTCGCGGAGGCGACTTCGTCACTGCGGTGGACGGTTCATTGGCTGCGCGGGGACTGCGACGCCACGTCGTTCTGTCCGCTGCATCCTTCCTTTTCGTTCCAGAAATCGTTTCCCGGTCGGATTTTGTAGCTCTCGTCCCGGAGCGACTGGTGAGCGGTCGCACCGATCGACTTGAACTGATGGAAAGTCCGTTTCCGGTCGAAGGCTTCGCGGTCGGCATGGTGTGGCATGAACGCAGTCACGCACACAGCGGCCTTCGATGGATTCGCGACGCGATCATCTCGCTCGCCGATGCCCAGTCCGGCAACAGTGGCGACAGGCCCGACAACAAGCGGGCGCAACGGTTTGAGCGATCGCGCCCAAGCTGACTGCGTCCTGTTCGCGCCCGCGTCGAGTGAGCCGATGCATTTGCAGCCAAGCCCCCCACGGCATTCAGGGGTATCCGCATTATTTTGACTTGCGCGCGAAATCCATTGCAGACTGCCGCCAGTCGAATTTCAGTCTCGATCGTCCCCGGGCGGTCATTGTCCATCGATCTGGACCGGTGCGCCGTTCGAGATGATGCCGTGCCTGGGACGCGAGCAAGGGGAGATATGATGACCCAATCGATCGGAAACAGCGTCCGCGGCCGCTTGCCGTATGCGCCGATCCACCGCAGGCCTCCGCTCAAGCTCCCCAATGATGCGCGGGTCGCGGTATGGACCATCGTCAATGTCGAGAACTGGAGCCCGACCGGCGCGATGCCGCGCGCCGTGCTGCCGCCGCCGATGGGCCAGCCGCTGCTGCCCGACGTGCCGAACTGGGCGTGGCACGAGTACGGCATGCGCGTCGGCTTCTGGCGATTCGTCGACGCGCTGGCCAGCCGGAACCTGAAGGCGACCTTTGCGCTCAACGGCTCCGTCTGCGACGTCTACCCCGAGGCCTGCGAAGCCGCCCGCGATGCAGGGTGGGATTTCATGGGCCACGGCTTCGTGCAGAAGCCGATGCACCGGGTCGACGACCAGAAGGCGGCGATCGCGGATACGATCGCTGCGATCGAGAAATTCACCGGCAAGCCGCCGCGCGGCTGGGAAAGCCCGGGTCTGACCGAGACCGACGACACGCTGGATTTTCTCGCCGAGGCCGGCATCGAATATGTCGCCGACTGGGTGCTGGACGAGCAGCCGGTCACGTTGAAGACGCGCCACGGCAGCATCGTGTCCGTGCCCTACACGGTCGAGATCAACGACGTCGTGATCAGCGCCGTGCAGCAGCAGCCGTCGGACGAGATTTTCCGCCGCGGCCGCGATCATTTCGACCGGCTGTACCTCGACGGCGCCGAGGCGCCGCGGGTGATGGCGATCTCGGTCCATCCGTACCTGACGGGTGTGCCGCACCGGATCAAATATCTCGAAATGCTCTATGATTACATTCTCGGTCATGAAGACGTCGTGATGTGGACGGGCGCCGAAATCCTGGATTGGTATCGCACGCAGGTGCCGGCATAGCGGCCGCGCACAGAATTCGACCCAGTTGAAGGCAGGGAAACGGCTCGCGAACAGGGACTCGGCCGCGCGTGGCGCGACCGTCGCCGCCGTTGCGACAGCCGTACGGATCAAGGCATTTTCGGTCACCGTCACACCCGGCGCAACGCCGCTCCGGGCGACATTGCCCCCTGGCGTGACCCGGAACACGTGTGCGATCGTGATCAGAATTCACGTGCCGAGCGCGACGTGGAACCGGACATATCTCGAATGGCTGAAAGTCGTTGCGATCGGATCGCGCCAAACTCGGCTTCGAGAAAATACGATGCTCGCAGGTGCGCGCTCGCCCTCGTCACCGTGGCTCGTGCGGTCGCTTTGATCACCAGTTATCGCGAACGACGGATCAGGCATTTCAGTGGCTGCGTCATTGTGGCGCGCCTGGAATAAATCAACGAGAGTGAATTTCCGCGGAAATTGTCGTCGCATTCTCCAGCAGGCCACAAAGTCACTGGTGAATGTCGTGCAAACCGTCACCTCGATGTAATTAACGCCAGTTTATATTTCGGCCGCTGCGGTCAACGACCACGTCAAATCATTCCCGCTTGAACGCTGCGCGATCCCCTCGCGCCGCTGCGGCTTGCTTTTGTCTTTTCACAAGGGAGAATTTAAATGGCTCTTGGTCCCGGCTCGATCGCTTTCGTTGGCTTCAACGCTGACGGAAATGACGGATTCGCTTTCATTGTCGTCGACCCGATCCCGGCTGGAACGGTCATTCGCTTCAGCGACAATGAATGGAACGGTCTGGAGATCGGATCCGGCGGCGCCTTCAATACCGGCGAGGGCGGCCTGACGTGGACCAACGGCGGAAGCGAACTGGCCGCCGGAACGGTGGTCGAATTCCTCAACACCTCGGTGGCGGCCACGCGCAGCGTCAATATCGGCGCCGTCTCCGGCGGGACGATCGCGCTCGGGAACTCGGACGAGTCGATCTTTGCTTTTGTCGGAACTTCCGAAAGTGCGCCGACCACGTTCCTGACCGCGGTCACGAATACGAACGGCGGCTTCACCACCGCGACCGGCAGCGGCCTGCTCGGTGGCACCGGACTGGCCGCAGGCGCCACTGCGCTGGTGTTGCCCCGGACGGACGGTGCCGACGTTGCCGTATTCGACCCGCTTCTCGGCGGATCCTCTTTCGCTTCCCGCGCCGCCGCGCTCCTTGCGTTCAACTCGACCGCCAACTTCGTCGCGCAGAGCGGCAGCGGCAACCAGGATGGCGACGATATCACGCCGGACGCGCCGTTCCTCACCGATCCGCAGTCGCCGATCGCGGGCGTGACCTTTACCATCGGCTCCGGCGTCTCGCCGCAGACGGTGGCGTTCGCCGCCGGCTCGGTCTCGGTCGCCCATGCCGAGGGCAGCGCGGGCACCACGGCCTTCACCTTTACGGTAGAGCGCACCGGCGGCACCGTCGGCAACGTCGGCTTCAGCGGCCAATTGACCTCGGCCACGGCCGATGCGGCGGATTTCGCCGGGGCCGCTTTCGTGCCGTTCGCATTCAACGGGACGATACCGGCGGGACAGAACTCGGCCACCGTGACGATCCTCGTCAATGGCGATGCCACCGTTGAGCCGGACGAGAATTTCACGCTGACCCTGCAGACCGTCGCTAACAGCGACGGCACGGTGCCGACCTCGCTCGGCGTGCAGGTCGCGGCAACCGGCATCATTCAGAATGACGACATGGCCGGCCCAGGCAACGTGATCGAAGGAATCACGATCCTCGACCAGGCGCCGTCGCTGCAGGGCGCTGTCGTGACGCCGGTCGCCACCAATGCCGTCCAGCTGGTGCGGCTTGGCAACTACGCGCCCGCGGCGGGCACCAACGCCGAAGTGGTTTCGTTCGATCCTTCGAGCGACCGCGCCTATGTGCTCAACACGATCGGCAAAAAGATAGACATCATTGCGATCGATGCGACCGGCGCGGTGAGCCTCGTGTCGTCGATCGATCTCAGCGCACTTGCCGGTTTTGGCGGAGCCAACTCGGTTGCGATCAAGAACGGAATTCTCGCAGTTGCCTATGCCAGCAATTCGCCGGGTACAGACGGTTCCGTCGCCTTGTTCGATGGCAATGGCGTGCTCATCAAGACCGTAGAGGTGGGGGCAGGGCCGGACCAGGTGGTGTTTACGGCCGACGGCTCGAAGCTGCTGGTCGCCAACGAAGGCGAGCCCGTATCGGTCGCATTGCCCGGCGGCGGTTCGCAGCTGGTCAACCCCGAAGGGAGCGTATCGATCATCGACCTGTCCGGTGGCGCCGCAGGCGCCGCGATTGCCACGACGGTTTCATTCGACCTGCTCAACGGCTATGAGGCAATTCTGAAGCAGGCTGGCGTTGCACTGTTGACCGGCCAGACCGCGGCGGCGGATATCGAGCCGGAATATATTTCGGTCTCGCCGGACGGCACGCGCGCCTATGTCACGCTGCAGGAGGTCAACGCGGTCGCCGTGATCGATCTGACCGATCCGGCCGCGACCAAACCGCTGGCGATCCTGCCGCTCGGCGGCGTCGACCGCAATCTGGCCGGCAACGCATTCGACGCCAGCGACCGCGACGGCCCGTCGAACGGCCAGACGATCAAGCTGCGCAACGCCGACGTCATCGGCCTGCTGCAGCCGGATGCCATCGCCAGCTTCAAGGTTGGCAACGACACGTATTTTGTCACCGCCAATGAGGGCGATGCGCGCGTTGAACTCGACGACGAGGCCACTTTGGCGGAGCAGAGCGGCGGCGTGTTCACCGTCGACCTCGACGATGCCGCCTATCCCAATGAAGCCGCGCTGCGCGCCAACGCCGAACTGGGACGGCTGCGGATCCGCAAGGATCTCGGCGACGCCGATGGCGATGGCGACGTCGACCAGATCTATGCCTATGGCGGCCGAGGCCTGTCGATCTTCAAGCAGAATGCCGACGGCACCATCACCAAGGTGCGCGACACCGGCGGCGAATTCGAAGCGATCCTGGCGCGTGACTTCGCGACGCGGTTCAACATCGATACCGCCGAGGGCGGCGGCTTTGATACCCGCTCCGATAACAAGGGGCCGGAGCCGGAGGGCGTCGATATCGGCGTCATCAACGGCCGGACCTATGCGTTCGTCAGCCTGGAGCGCGCCGGTGGCGTGATGATCTACGACATCACCGATCCCGCCAACGCGTCGTTCGTCGGGTACAATCCGCCGCTGGCGGGCGAGGGCAATGCGCCGGAGGTGACCAAGTTCATCAGCGCGGAGGATTCGCCGACCGGCACGGCCCTGGTGCTGACCGCCAATGAAGGCAACTCGGCTGCGGGCTATTCTGGCTCGGGCCTGACCGTCTACGCAGCCTTGCCGCAGGGCTACACGCAGGAGGTCCGCGTCGCTTCGTCGTCGACCAGCGTCACGCATGCCGAAGGCGATGCCGGCACGACCGCCTTCACCTTCACCATCGAGCGCACCAACGGCACGATCGGCGCGGTCGATGTGACGCTGCAACTGGCGCCTGGTGCCGGCAACGGCGCCAATGCGCAGGATTTTGCAGGTATTGCGAACCTGCCGAGCAACATTTCCGTCACCATTCCGGCCGGGCAGGCCTCGGCGACCGTGACGATCAACGTCGCCGGCGACGCCACCTTCGAAGCCAGCGAGAGCTTCACCCTCACCGTCACCGGCGCGACAACGACGCAGCCGGGCGTCTCGGCGGCGGTCAGCACCACCCAGGCGGTCGCGACCGGCACGATCCAGAACGACGACATGATGCACATCTACGACGTGCAGGGCGCCGGACATCGCTCGCCCTATGTCGGCCAGGTGGTGACCGTGCGTGGCATCGTCACCGCGATCGACGCTTCAGGTACCGAGAACGGCAGCAACAACCCGGTGGGCTACTACATCCAGGACGCGGTCGGCGACGGCGACTACCGCACCTCGGATGGCGTGTTCGTCTTCCTTGGCACCGGCGCGGGCGTCACCATCCCGGCCGGCATCGTCGTTGGCGCGGAAGTGCAGCTGACGGCGACCGTCAACGAGTTCGCCAGCACCAACCAGCTTTCGACGACGCAACTCAACCCGGTGGCAGGCACGACCAGCATTGTCTCCACCGGCAACGCGCTGCCGACCGCGGTCCGCATCGGCGATGTCGACAACCTCACGACCGGCCTCGAGCGCAAGCCGGCGCTGGTGTCGCTCGGCGACGACGATGTCGACACCGCGCCGCCGGCCGGCATCTACGATCCGGTCAACCAGGGATCGGACTTCTGGGAATCCCTGGAAGGCATGCGCGTGACGCTCGAAGACGTCCGCGTCACCAGCCCGTTCCGCTCGGCGTTTGACGAGCAGTTCGTCACCCCGAACGTGGGCGCCAATCCGTCGGACAATCCGCGCGGCGGCCTGACCATCCGCGACACCACGCCGGGAACCGCGCAGCCGGCCGACAAGGTTTTCGATTTCAACCCCGAGCGCATCCAGCTCGACGACGAGGCGGGTATCGCGTTGCCGACCGGTTGGCAGACCGGCGACCGGCTCGGTGACGTCACCGGCGTGGTCAATTACGCGAACGGACAATACGAGGTGAACACGACCGAGGCCTATGGTCAGGTGACGGTCGCGAACCTCGAGAAGGAAACCACCACCATCGCGGCGAATCTGGACCGGATCCGCGTGGCCACATTCAACGTCGAGAACCTGGCGCCGGTCGGCCAGCCGGTGGACGGCGTGCCGACGCCGGCCAGCAAGTTCGCCGGCCTCGCGGCGGCCATCGTCAACAACCTCAAGGGACCCGAGATCATTGCCCTGCAGGAAGTGCTGGACAATGACGGCGCCACCAGCTCGGCAACCACGAGCGCCTCGGAGACCCTGTCGCAACTGATCGACGCCATCGTTCTTGCCGGCGGGCCGCGCTATGTCGCGATCGATTCGCCGCCGATCGACAATATCGGGGGTATCCCGGGCGGCAATCAGCGCGTCGCCTATCTGTATGACCCGCTCGCGGTTTCGCCGACCTCGCGCAACAGCCTGACCGCCATCGTCACCGATGCGAACGGCGTCAAGGTGCAGCAGTTCGCCAGCGCCAACCAGATCGGCCAGGGCAACACCGACTTTACCGCCACGCGCAAATCGTTGCCGATGGAATGGTCGCCGGTGGGCTATACCGACGAGCAGGGCGGCACGTTCTGGACCGTCAACAACCACCTGTCCTCGAAGGGCGGCTCGGCGCCGCTCTACAGCACGCTGCTGGATCTGCCGCTCTATGCCGACCCGATCAACGGGTCCGCGCAGCAGACCGGTACCTCGAACGAGCGGGAAGGGCAGGCAGAGACGATCAACGCCTTTGTCGACGGCCTGCTGGCCAACGGATCGGCGACCGACGACAAGATCGTCGTGCTCGGCGACATGAACGACTTCCAGTTCTTTCCGGTCGTTGACCTCATCACGGGAGCGGTCACCCGCACCACCGCCAATCCGGACGGAACTGCCAGCATCTTCGCGCCCGGCACCGCGGTGCTTTCCGAACTGATCTCCAAGCTGCCCGAAAACGAACGTTATTCCTACAATTTCGACGGCAACGCCCAGGCGCTGGACCACATCCTGGTGTCGAACAATTTGTTCGACAGCACCCAGTTCGACATCGTGCACATCAATTCGGAGTTCATCGACCAGCTCTCCGATCACGATCCTTCGGTGTCGTCGCTCGTGATGTCCCGTTCGGCAGCGATCGCAACGAACGGCAACGACGTGTTCGACCAGGCGACCTACACGGCGAAGTTCGGCGCCCGCGGCAGCCTTGCCGGAAACGACATCATCAACGGGCTCGGCGGTGACGACCGGATGGTCGGAGGAGGCGGGAACGACCTCCTCGATGGCGGCACCAACGGCGCAAGTGGCGACACCGCCGTGTTTACCGGCGCCCGCAGCAACTATACCGTGACCGTGCAGGGCGGCTCGTTCGTCATCACGGACAAGCGCGCGGGGGGTGACGGCGTCGATACCGTCACCAATGTCGAGAACTTCGAATTTTCTGACCGTACCGTGACCGCCGCCGAGTTGATCGATACGACGGGCCCTGCGCTGACCTCGGCAACTCCCGCCGACAATTCGACCGAGGTCGCCGCCGGCAACAACATCGTGCTGACATTCAACGAAGCCGTTGCCGCCGGCACCGGCAACATCGTCATCAGTAACGGCGCGGGCGACACCCGCACCATCGCGATCGGCGATGCCTCGCAAGTCACGATCTCGGGCAACACCGTGACCATCAATCCGACGGCCGATCTGGCGGCGGGAGCGAGCTACGACGTGACGATCGGCTCCGGTGTGATCACCGACGTGGCCGGCAATGCGTTCGGTGGTATCGCCCAGAACGATCTGGACTTCACCGTGGCGGCGCCGCAGAATTATCGCCTGCAGCTGCTGCACTTCTCGGACGGCGAAGCCAGCCTGCTGGCGACCAAGACCGCGAAGAACCTCGCGGCGCTGGTCGATGCCTTCGAGGACCAGTACGCCAATACCCTGGTTCTGTCGGGCGGCGACAACTTCCTGGCCGGTCCGTTCCTCTCCGCCGGGACCGATCCGTCGGTCCGGGCAGCGATCAACGCCGCGTCCGGCTCGACCATTGCCGCCGGCGTCAACGTGCCGATCGCGGCCGCCGACATCTCCATCCTGAATGCGATCGGCGTGGAGGTCTCGACCATCGGCAACCACGAGTTCGATCTCGGTTCGCGGGTACTGCGGGATGCCTTCACGCCGGGCAGCGTTGCCGGCTATTCGGGTGCGAACTTCGTCTATCTGTCCTCGAACCTCGACTTCTCGGGTGACGCCGACCTCAACCCGCGCTTCACCAACACCGTGGGCAACGGGGCAGCGACCCTGACCCAGGAAGCGAGCACGTTGAAGGGACGCATCGCGCCGGCAGTGGTGGTCACTGAGGGAAGCGAGAAGATCGGCATTGTCGGTGCGACCACGCAGTTGCTGGAGTCGATCTCTTCGCCGACCGGCACCGAAGTGAAGGGATTCCCGACCGGCCCCGGCGCCAACGGCGAAGTCAACGACATGGTGCTGCTCGCAGCGCAGTTGCAGCCGATCATCGACGAACTCATCGCCGAGGGCGTCAACAAGATCATCGTCCAGTCGCATCTGCAGCAGATTCAGAACGAGAAGCTCTTGGCGACGCTCTTGAAGGGTGTCGACATCATCCTCTCGGCAGGCTCGGACACCCGTCTTGCCGACGCCGACGACGAGCTGGTGGCGTTCCCGGGTCATAGCCCGGTCGCCGAGGGTACCTATCCGTTTGTTACCACCGGCGCGGATGGCGGCACCACGCTGATCGTCAACACCGACAGCGAATACACCTACCTCGGCCGCCTGGTCGTCGATTTCGACAGCCAGGGCCGGATCGTGCTGCCGAGCCTTACCGCGAACCAGTCGATCAACGGCGCCTACGCCTCGACCGCCGAGAACGTGGCGAAGGCGTTCGGCACCACGGTCGATAACCTCGAGAACACGGCGTTCGCGGAAGGTACCCGCGGCGACAAGGTGCGTGACGTCACGGATGCCGTTCAGGCCGTCATCAACGTCAAGGACGGCAACGTGTTCGGCTTCTCCAACGTCTACCTGGAAGGTGAACGCGCCATCGTCCGCAACCAGGAGACCAATCTTGGCGACGTCACGGCGGATGCGAATGCGGACGCATTGCGCGACGCGATCGGCGACGTTCCCTACATCGTATCGCTGAAGAACGGCGGTGGCATCCGCTCGGCGATCGGCACGGTTTCCGATCCGGATCCGGTCACCGGCGCGATCACCAAGCTGCCGACGGAAGCCAACCCAGACGCCAACAAGCCGGCGGGAGGAATTTCGCAGCTCGATATCGAGAACTCGCTGCGGTTCGACAACAAGCTGATGGCGTTCGACACCACCGTGCAGGGCCTGCTCAACATCCTCAACTGGGGCGCCGGTCTCGGTCCGAACAATGGCGGCTTCCCGCAGATCGGCGGCGTGGCGTATTCCTACGATCCGACGCTACCGGGCAATGTCGGCACCACGCCGGGCTCGCGAATCCGCGATCTTGCGCTGATCGACGAGGACGGCAAGGTGATCGTCAAGCTGGTCGACAATGGCGTCATCCTGCAGGACGTTCCTTCGCGGATCACGGTCGTGACGCTGAACTTCACTGCCAATGGCGGCGACGGCTATCCGACCAAGGCCAACGGCGAAAACTTCCGCTACCTGCTCGCGGACGGAACCCTGTCGGCCTCGGTGGACGAGGCGCTCGACTTCACCTCGGCTGCCGGCTTCAGCGGCGGCGGAACCACTGCAGCCAATGTGCTGGGCGAACAAAAAGCGTTCTCGGACTTCATTTCCGAGAACTTCGGCACGCCGCAGACGGCCTACAACACCGCCGATACGCCGCAGTCGGGTGACCTCCGCATCCAGAACCAGGCGGCTCGCACCGACACGGTTCTCGACGCGCAGGCGGTCAATCTGAATGGCGGCGCCAACGACGATACCCTGACCGGTTCGGCGCTTGACGACGTGCTGACCGGCAATGGCGGCAACGACACGCTGTTCGGCTATGGCGGCAACGATCTGCTGCGCGGCGGCGGCGGCAACGACAAGCTGTACGGCGGACCGGGCCGCGATACGCTGCTCGGCGGGTCGGGCGACGATCTGCTCGACGGCGGCGAGCAGAACGACCAGCTCGAAGGCGGCCGCGGCGCCGATACACTTGTCGGTGGTGCCGGCTCGGATCAGTACTCCTACGAGTTCGGCGACGGCTCCGACACCATCACCGAGAAGGCCGGCACGCCCGCCGACACCGACGAACTGGTGTTCCAGGATCTGGTCGCCGCGGACGTCACGTTCCGGAAGCACGGCAACGATACCGAAATCGTGCTTTCCGACGCCAGCGTGATCACGCTGAAGGACCAGCAGGCCGGCGGCGGCGTGGAAAAGGTGATCTTCGCCAATGGCCAGCAGTTCGACCGCGCCGGTATCGACGGCGCCCAGGTCAACCGGGGACCGCTGGCCGTGGACGATACGGCGGCATCGATCGCCGAAGACGCCGCAGCCTTCGTGATCCCGTTCGCCGATCTTCTTGGCAACGATTCCGATGCCGATCTCGACTCACTGTCGGTCAGCGCGGTCGCCAATGCGGTCGGCGGCACGGTGGAACTGGTCGCCAACGGCGTGAAGTTCACGCCCGCGGCCAACTTCAGCGGTGGCGCGTCGTTCGAGTACACGCTCAGCGACGGCCGCGGCGGGTCGGACACCGGCAAGGTCAGTTTCACCGTCACGGCGGTGAACGATGCGCCGACGGTGACGACGCCGGTGGCGGCCAATACCAATGAGGACACCGTTCTGGTCGGCCAGATCACCGCGAACGACGTCGACGGCAACCTGCTGACCTATCAGGCCGGTACCGCCCAGCATGGTACGGTGAGCGTCAATGCGCAGGGCCGGTACACCTACACCCCGACCCTGAACTACAACGGCAGCGACAGCTTCGTCATCTCGGTGAGCGACGGCATTGCGGCGCCGGTGGATGTCGTGGTGAATGTCGCCATTGCGGCGGTGAACGACGCGCCGACAGTAACGACCCCAGTGGCGGCCGCAACCAATGAGGACACCGTGCTGGTCGGCCAGATCGTCGCCAGCGACGTGGACGGCAATACGCTGACCTACCAGGCAGGTAAAGCCCAGCACGGCACGGTCAGCGTCGACGCACAGGGCCGGTACACATATACGCCGACGCTGAACTACAACGGCATCGACAGCTTCGTCATCAAGGTCAGCGATGGCATCGCGCCGCCGGTGGACGCGGTGGTGAACGTGACGGTTGCCGCGGTCAACGACGCCCCGGTCATCGTCAACGACATCGGAACCGCCGGCGAAAACCAGGCCAAGGCGTTCGCGCTCACCGCCAACGATACCGACGTCGAGGACGGCGTGCCGCCGACCTTGACAGGCTTCGAGGTGACGGGCGTGTCCGGCATCAACCTCAGCAACGCCGCGGCGCAGTCGGCGTTCTCGATCAATCGCAGCGGCCAGCTGCAGTTCAGCCCGGGCAATCTCTTCGACGGCTTGAACGACGGCCAGAATGCCACCGTGACGATCCGCTACACGGCGCAGGATTCCGCCCATGCACCGTCGACCGGCATCTTCACGCTGACGGTCGCCGGCGAAACGGACGCCAACGTGATCAACGGAACCAACAGCGCCAATATCCTGTTTGGTACCAGTGGCGTCGATCTCATCAATGCGCGTGGTGGCGCCGACTTCATCTATGCAGAAGGCGGCGACGATGTCGTCAATGCCGGCGACGGCAATGACTTCGTGTTCGGCGGCGCCGGCAAGGATATCCTGCGCGGCGAGGCCGGCCAGGATAGCCTGTCGGGCGACAATGGCGACGACACGCTGGTCGGCGGTCGCGGCAACGATCTGCTCTATGGCGGCCAGGGTAACGACACCTTCGTGTTCCAGCGCGGCGACGGGCGCGACATCGTGTTCGATTTCAAGTCCGGCGCGGGCTCCGATGACGTCATCCAGCTCGATGCAGCCGTCTTCGCCAGCTTCAATGCGCTGATGCAGTCGGGCGCGGTGACAAACACCCTGATCGGTGCCGAGATCGAGTACGCTGACGGATCCAGCATCACGCTGGTCGGCGTCAACAAGAACACGCTCACGGTGGACGACTTCCGTTTCGCATGATCGTCCATATTGCCTCATACAGATGGGGGCGCCCGCGCCCCCATTTCGTATGTCAGATATCTGTTACAATTCTCGGCTAGAGCGTTTTCCAGCGAAGTGGGGATCGGTTCGCGTAAAGAAAACGCGTTAAAACAAGTATATGGAGCTTCGTTCCTGTTCGATCGGAACGGATAGGGCTCTAGGGCCAGGACCGGAGTCAGCGCCCCAGTGACAGCCAGCCGGCAACCATCCGGAAATGTCCGCAGCGAACTCAGCAGCGCGCTCGCGCGTTGTCGGTCGGCCTTGATTGCCATCGGCGGCTTCAGCGCGATCCTGAACATTCTGGCGCTGACCGGCTCCTTGTTCATGATGGAAGTCTACGACCGGGTGCTGCCGAGCCGCAGCGTGCCGACGCTGATCGGGCTGCTCGTGCTGGTGCTGGTCCTCTATGTTTTCCAGGGATTGCTGGATGCCCTGCGCGGCAGGCTGCTGGTTCGGATTGGCATCCGTCTCGATCAGGAAATGTCGAAACGTGTCTATGCGACGGTGATGCGGCTGCCGATCCAGGCGCCGAAGCGCGGTGAATCGATCCAGCCGCTGCGTGACCTGGACACTGTCCGCGGCTATCTGTCCGGTCCGGGGCCGACGGCGTTCTTCGATCTGCCCTGGGTGCCGCTCTATCTCGCGATCTGCTTTGCGTTCCATTTCTGGATCGGCGTCACGGTGCTGGCGGGCGCATTGACGCTGGTTTCGCTGACGCTGCTCTCGGAACTGCTCGCGAAACAGTCGGCGCTCGATGCCAACCGCATCGGCAATCAGCGGGCCCGGCTGGCGGAGACCAGCCGTCGAAATGCCGAGGCCCTGACGGCGCTCGGCATGACCGGTCGGATTGCCGGACGCTGGCAGGCCCTGAACCGAAAATTCCTGGCCGGCCATGCGCAATCCAGCGATCTCGCCGCCGGCCTCGGTGCCATGGGACGGACGTTCCGGATGATGCTGCAGTCCGGCGTGCTGGCCGTCGGCGCCTACCTTGTGATCAATCAGCAGGCCACCGCCGGTGTCATCATTGCATCTTCGATCCTGTCCGCACGGGCGCTCGCCCCGGTCGATCTGGCGATTTCCCACTGGCGCAGCTTCGTCGGCGCCAGGCAGGCGCGCGAACGCCTGGACAAGCTGCTGGCGCTACTGCCCGAACTGCGAAGTCCGACGCCGCTGCCGAAGCCGCAGCGCAGTCTTGTGGTCGACAACATCAGCGCCGCGCCACCCGACGTCCAGCGGGCGGTCGTGCATGAGGTGACGTTCGCGCTGAAGGCCGGCAACGGGCTCGGCGTGATCGGTCCCAGTGCGTCGGGAAAATCGTCGCTGGCGCGGGTGTTGGTCGGGCTGTGGACGCCTGCGCGCGGTACGGTCCGGCTCGACGGCGCGACGCTGGACCAATGGGTACCCGACGATCTCGGCCGGCATATCGGCTATTTGCCGCAGGATGTCGAATTGATCGAAGGGACGGTAGCGGAAAACATCTCGCGGTTCGACCTTGAAGCAAAGCCGGAGGCGGTCATCGCGGCCGCGAAAGCCGCCGGGGTCAACGAACTCGTGCTCGCGCTGCCGCAAGGTTATGACACGGAAATCGGTGAGCAGGGCTCTGCCCTGTCGGCCGGGCAGCAGCAGCGCGTCGCGCTGGCGCGCGCGCTTTACGGCGATCCGTTTCTGG
>JAESFG010000356.1_pt1 | contig 65016 bp, 72 predicted proteins | sample 9269371 | NCBI WGS metagenome assembly JAESFG01 (sample SAMN14506227, study PRJNA617093) | algae metagenome | isolation source: Aetokthonos hydrillicola CCALA 1050 (B3-Florida) and co-occurring... | place: USA: South Carolina | collected 2013-01-01 | reverse complement strand
CCATCACTCTATAAGGATTATCAATCTATTCTTAATCTGCTTGCGGCTTTGGGAAGTTCCCTGAAAAATATCGCCAGCGACCTGGATCGGTTTCCGGCAGTATGGAACAGCAATCCAGGATAAATCGGGCACGGTCGCCATAGTGAAATACCCAGGTAAATTCCTTCTGCAACAGTGCTAATACATCTGGCATGGGCTTTCCGTAGTGATTGAGTTGTGGTTGTCGTAAATAATAAATCTACTACGGAAAGCCCTCTTTGTTTTGGCGAAGGTATTTTTAGTTATAACCGACTTTGTAAGTCAGCTATTTTCCGAGGTGAAAAGCAAATATAACGAACCAATAAATTTACAGGGCAGGAAAATCTTTATGCCCTGCATACATTGCATATCCTGCATAATTTGCGTACCTAGCATACGCCCCCCTTTTACTATATGGTGCGTATGAGCTTTTCCGCCAATTTTTCTTTGATATGTTTGAAATCAAACGATTCTCGTTTTTCACTTCTCCAAGATAATAGCCTCTGGAATCGTAGATTTCATCGCCCCAAAACCTCCCTACATGACGGCCATCATGTGTCCATAAGTTATTCTCAAGCTTATATCCAAAACACCGTCCACTCCATGTCCATAACCAATGCATGTATTACCTCACATTTAAAAGTGTAAAACGTTGTACTATGTAATTAATTTCTTTGCAAAGACCTACACCAGTGAATTTTTCCTTCTCTAAACCAAAAATGCGATTGGCAGTCTTTTTTGCGCCAGATTGATGGATGCAAACTTACAGAACCATTGGGATGTTCTGTAAGATGCCAGCATGGATATTCATCGGGAATCAAGTTCATATACAAGATACGATTACAACCGCAAGGACACAGCATCGCCGCATATTCAAGAAAGCCGTCTTCTTTGACGATATAAATGGCTTTGCGATCCGGGCGGGTGGGTAAATCGCCTTTGATAAAATGAGCACGATAGTCAGGAAGAAAAAGCTTACGCAGCCAAGCATCAAACTGCGTAAGAAAGCGAAAAATCCATTTCATGATTTACCTCGCTCTACCAATTCCATTACCCCCAATAAGGGTTCCCTATCGCCAAGACCGACAGCATGGCGTAACATCATACAAGACTCGCTTTCAGGTTCAGGAAAAAATTCAAGACTACTGAGGCTGAATTCAATGCTGGCGATCGCGCTGTTAGGTTCTTCGCGGTAGGGATGCAATCGGGCAAGAAAATCATTCACTGCCAAAGAGGCAATGAACATATTGACACTGATGACAGCTGGACGATCTTCCCGCGCTCCACGAATATAACCGTCTTTGATTTGCTGATCGTAAGCTCCTGGATCATTACGACGCAAACCTTCTTCACGCACCTTCTCCATCAAAACCAGTCCGCGACTCATAAGGCTGGAACGACCAGGCTGTAAGTAGTGAACTGTGCCACATACTTCCCGAATACGCACTTCATCTGAACCTTCTGGTACAGCCTCTAAACGAACGCCAAGGTCAAAATAAGGAATTGTGTAATGCGTTGCGAGGGTGTTCAGCAGAAAACGACCGCTGATAGTGTCCATGCAGCCAAACACGACATCGCACTCAGCAACAGCCTTGACAACATCACGATTCCAGAGATTGCTGTTGAAGCTACGGACGCGCGTTCCCAGACTAATTCGGTGTATCGAATCCGCAAGCATTTCAACTTTGGATCGCTTTTGATAAGCATCTTCTATTGTTGAATTAAGGATACGGTTAAGGTTGCGTTCTTCGATATGGTCGTCATCAACAAGCACAAGTTCACCAACCCCAAGACGAACCAATTGCTCAATCACAAGGCTACCTGTTCCAGAGCAGCCAATTACAGCAATAGACAGACGACGTAACCGTTCAATCGTACCTTGCCCGAAAGCTGGTGCATGAGAAGCTGCAAAATCTGCACATGCTGTTGAATGTTGGTCGCTGTACCAGAAGTATAAATCTGGGCCAGCAACGGAAATACAGGCAAGAGGTGTGAAATCATTTCCTTGCCAGAGTGCGCGGCCAAACATTTGACCATTAGGCAGCATAATCACACTAGCGTGTGGGATGTCAGCCTCAACCCACCCTCGGATGGCTGGCATTAACTGATGATCACTGACATCATCAACCTCAGAAAAGGCAGCGTAACCGTTCGGATGACTATGGATTTTAACAACCGACAAGCCCTGTTTCTCTGCTTTATCCAGCAAAGGAGCAAGGAGTTCTGTTGGCCAAATTAGCTTTACCTCTGACCGTTGAGAACAGGCTTCATAGGGAATTTCATGAATTTCGCGTACCAATAGGCGATGACGGCAGTTACCAGCACGATGGTTGCATAACGCGATGGCAGCTGCTTCTTTCCCATCAGAAGGTAGCAGAAAAGTCTGCAACTGTTTGTGCTGGTCGCCTGTTAAGCTCAGAGTTATGTCACGAGGAGAGATGGGCATTTTTCAAACTCCCGGACAAACCAGTCCTCAATCAGATAAATATGGGTCTCAAGACTATCCTCACCGGGACGCCAGGGATTTGCGCCAGTGCGATGTCGTGACCAACGTTGCCAGTCTTTGCCATCAAGCTGTTGGGTAGCGTTAGTTTGAGGAATCTGTTCGCCATCCTTCCGGGCAAGGGGAGGATAAGCGTAAACCATATCCAGTTGAGCTTGGGGGTAGCCACTCTCTAAACGGATTGCAATCGTCGTTTTTGAATGGTTGTAGCCGTTATGGGTGGGAAAATCGTGAATAAGCACCCACTGCGAACCATCCACGATTGTTTCCCACGATAAGCGATACTGGTTGAGGAATTCCTCATCTACCGGCAGAAGGTTAAATTGACGCCGTAAGTCCATTTTCAACCCTCCTGCTGATCACGTGGTAAAGCTTTGAATTTTTCAATACCTGGATGCCGTAAATCTACTTTTTCATTGAGTTCGACTTTACGCGGTTGTTGACCTGTAGCTTTAAGGCGAAGCGTGTAATTTTCGGGTGGGTTTAAATTCGCTATTTGAAGGATTTCCCGCCCCGTAGGGAAGGGAGTATGCACGACATAGCGTTCGCCATTAATACGGATGCGGTAGCCACGGCATAAAGGCGGCTGTTTCCCTTGACGGGCATATTCTTCGAGATCGGCGATTTCATCGAGAATCTCTTCACGGATTGCCTCAGTGAAATTATCCGCTTTGTCAGTTGGTAATTCACGATTAATCATATTTTCCTCACACTTAAGGTAAATTTTCGTCGCACAGTTCGGTAACGGGCTGTAAAAAAATATTGCCTGCTTAAAGTATAACGCATTGCTAAATTTGTCAAGCAGATTTTGGGCATGCTTGATAAATTTAGCAATTCTGATAATTTGGTACAATAAGGAGTTTTTTTGGCTTAGGCAGGGAGTAGTGAGCATGACACCAAATATGCCCGATAAATCTCGGTCAAGCGCCTTTGGTGCGTATCTTGCTAGTTTGCGCGCAGCAAAGGGATTGACTTTACGAGAAGTTGAAGAAGCCACTGACAAGGAAGTATCGAATGCTTACCTTAGCCAGTTGGAACACGGGAAAATCAGCAAGCCATCGCCTAACATTCTTTACAGTCTGGCTGAGGTCTACGGCGTTTCCTATGAGACACTAATGGAAAGAGCCGGTTACATAACAACTCAACAGCAACGAACCACAGATGAGAAGCACGGCAGAGCTGCAACCTTCGCCATTGACAATTTGACGGCTGAGGAGGAAACAGCGTTGTTGGATTATCTTGGTTATCTTCGGTCTAAACGACTTAACAAGGGGGAAGCTTGAGAAAGCCGGACGACAGCACCCTTTCGATCAGCCAAAATGCCCGTATTCAGCAAGAAGCGAAGCGGATACTGGAGCAATCTGAGGCTTTGGGTCGATTTCCTACGCCAGTTTCAGATATCATGGGAGTAGCGAAAATTACCCTCGTTCCAGAAGACGTCCTTAGCATTGGATTTGTAGAGCGTTTACGCATAAAAGCTGGTGCAGCCCTTAAAAGGGCTATAACTAAAGTTCTTGGTCTGTTTGATGCTCGTGAAGGACTTGTATTTATTGATAAAAGTGTTAACGAAGCCAAGCAAACATTCCTAAAACTACACGAAACAGGGCATGCTTTCTTGCCCTGGCAACGTGGTATATATGCTGTTGTAGAAGATTGTGAAAAAACGCTTGATCCAAACGTTGCCGATCTCTTTGACCGCGAAGCAAATGTTTTTGCTACTGAAGTTCTTTTTCAGCTGGACAGCTTCATTAATGAGGCCAAAAACTATTCATTTGGAATAAAAGCTCCCCTCAGTCTACGTAAAAAATACGGTGCTTCGGTCTACGCAGCAGTTCGGCAATACGTTAGCAAGAATGATCTTGCCTGCATAGTTCTGGTTCTCAATCCTCCAGAATTAGTAGATGGCGATGGATTTCGAGCAACCTTACGTCGTGTTGTTGCATCTCCGCTTTTCACAAAAACGTTCGGTAATATTGATTGGCCTGGTTATTTCACGCCTGATCATGAAATTGGAGCTATGATTCCGTTGGGTAGCAAAAAAATGTCACGACCTCGTGAAATTAAATTAGTAGACCGTAATGGCATCTGTCATGAATGTATATCCGAGGCGTTTAACAGTACATATAACGTATTCATTCTAATTCATGCTGTTCGCCCCCTAAATAAAATGGTATTTATAATTTAAAAACTAGTGATAGCCTTGTAGTAATTTTGCATTTTAGATAGGGAATTAAAAAAGAATATTCAGTAATACGCTTTGAGCGAGTTTTCCATCACGTTTAGTGAAGCGTGTTCTGCCCGCCCCAAACTGGAAGAGATACTGCGGTTTGTCCGCGAAGGGGATGTGGTGATTGTTTGCCATTGTAGTGAAAGGTACGTTGCCAATGACGACGGTAGCGAAGGATGCGTTTACGATAAATATTGTGCTGACACGGCATGCGGCAACTAGCTATCTTAAACCGTTATTTCCTTTTTTTGGGAAGAATTGGCGGATAAGGCCATTTGTATGCTCATTGAGGCCGCGTTCCCAGGCGTGATAGGGTCTGGCACGGTTATAGTAAGCATAGCAGTGCAGAAGCGAAGATGTTCGCTTAACGCTAATCAGAGCCATTAGAATTGCATAAATCTCTCTATTCTTTGACTAGCTTACCAGGATCAATCTCTGAATCCGTGACAACAATGTTGATCAAGCAACAGTAATTATCCCCTAGCTTCATAAATCTATAAGTGATGTTTTCCACAACACCACATATCTCTTGTACATTACCTAAATTATCACTAGGCAAAAATACGTGTTCACCGATTCTTGGTATCGGATAAAAAATACCGTTGCTAATTGTGACTTCATGCTCATGCGTAAAGTCCCCTGGACGCGGCTTATCCCTATTTCTGTATTGGAAACTTATCGAAAATTCCTGCAGTTTTTTTTCGTGTCTCGTTGATTTCATAATTTTTACCTTTTTTTTGTTAGCTAGGGCGTGTCGTCAGTTAGGTTGACAAAGCAGGGAGATTTTTGATGTTGGGAAGAAAAAAAGAAGGAGCGGCAGGAAATGCGCCGATACGCTTTACGAGATGACCAGTGGGAGAAGATTCAAGATTTACTACCGGGTCGAGAAGGACACGTAGGGGGGACATCGCCTGACAATAGACTTTTCGTAGAGGCTGTTTTGTACCGGTACAGAGCGGGGATACCTTGGCGGGATTTACCGGAGCGATTTGGCGATTATTGGGTTGTTCATAAGCGGCATACCAGATGGTCTGCAAGCGGTGTATGGGAAAGGGTTTTCAAGGCGTTAGCGGAAGATTCAGATAATGAATACGCGATGATTGACTCAACGATTGTGCGTGCCCATCAGCACAGTGCCGGCGCTCAAAAAAAGACGAAACAGATCAATGTATCGGCCGCAGTAAAGGCGGTTTAAGCACAAAAATCCATGCTACTTGCGATGCGTTGGGCAACCCTACAGGGTTTCATATAACAGCAGGGCAGGACCATGATTTGGTGGGAGCAGATGTCCTTATCCCTAAAATAAAAGCCGATGCTTTCCTTGCGGATAAAGCCTATGATGCCGATGAACGTGTGCTTGATCGCCTTGAATCTATGGAATGTGACCCTGTCATCCCACCAAAAGCTAATCGTAAAGAACAACGAAAATACGATAAAGAGCTATACAAAGCACGTCATCTCATCGAAAATTTCTTCGCCAAACTCAAGCAATACCGCGCTATTGCAACGCGTTATGATAAAACCGCTAAAAACTTCTTAGGTGCTATCCATCTTGCTGCTGCTATCGTCTGGCTTAACTGACGACACGCCCTAATAACAAGTGGTTAAATTCGAGTTAACAAAAATGATAAAAATGCATTTGAAATTTTACCGAAAACCTGTACAGATGAGTATTTTTTCGATTAATATATCTTTCTAAGATTTTTCTCTCACCACCGGACAGTTTTAGGGGATAGGCGATAATCCGCAGGCTTGCTACTTTTCTGGTTGAAAAAGCTGGAAAAGGAAAAGTGCGATGGAACGCACCGCCCACGAATTATCGGACATTATCCGTAGCAATTTTTCGATGCATCCTGCAAGGCTGGCGTGTTTGCTGCAGTTGATATGGGCGCTGATTAGCAGCAAGAAAGTGCAGCTATGGGCGCTGGCGGAATCGTTTGGGGGGACGGCACAGCCGGAGTCGCGCGTTAAACGGATTAGCCGTTTTCTGCGAGAACAAGCGATGGCATGGGACGATGTGTCGCGTTGCGTTATGCAATTGCTGTCCATTCCGGCCCCCTGGACGCTGGTAATGGACAGAACGAACTGGCAGTTCGGCAAAAGTGAGCGGAACTATCTGGTGCTGGCCGTGGTGTATCATGGAAACGCCATTCCTCTACTGGTGAAAGACCTTTCCCGTGCGGGCAATTCGGATGCCGATGACCGTATTGCCTTGATGGAACGTTTTCTCGCCCTGTTCGGTAAAGACAAGGTTTTCTGCCTGCTTGCCGATAGAGAATTCATTGGGGAAGCGTGGTTGCAATGGCTGCTGGAGAACAATATTCCGCCCTGCATCCGTCTGCGAAACAACACGCAAGTAAGGCATCACAATGGCGGAAAAGTCCCTGTTTCCACGCTGCTCTGCGGTCTCGCCGTCGGCGAATATCGTACATGGCACGAAAAACGCGATGGCAGACTCTGGCAAATGGTTGGCACAAAAACGGCCACCGGAGAATACTTGGTCCTGCTGGCGCCTCCCTCCCTCAGTGTCCCACTTTTGCCCCTGTATAAGGTGCGCTGGACAATCGAATGCCTCTTCAAAAACGCTAAATCTTCAGGCTTTGCTTGGGAAGAAACGCATCTTACCCATCCAGAACGCGCCGAAAAACTCGTCGCTCTCCTTGCTTTTGCTGTCGCCATTTCCGTTAAAGAAGGCGCACTACAGCACGCCTTGCGGCCCATCCCGTTCCGCAAGACAAAAGCCGCACCTCTTTGCTCCCTCTTCCTCTATGGCCTGCGCCATCTCGCCGATTCTTTCAAAAAATCAGATGCTTGCCTAGCTATCCTCACTCTTGTGCCAAAAAGTGTCCGGTGGTGAGATGCCGTACAACTGCTGGACATTTTAAAAAAAGAGCCTTTTTTAAAAGAAACAGAAGAAGGAAAATGGCAGCGCCTTGAGGAGGCTCTATGCGGGGAAGAGGTGCCCCGGGATACCTATCTTGTCATTGATTCCTCGCTGGAAGGCACCGTCATCGCCCCCGCAGCGCGTAAACCTATAGTCATTCCTAAAAATAATTACTCATAGTATAAGAGGTAATGAGCTACAGTATAGACCTGCGGGAACGAGCACTAAAATATCTTGAAGAAGGAGGCAGCCAAACAGCGGCGAGCAAGCTGTTCAAGGTGAGCCGAAAGACACTGTATAACTGGCAGCAGCGTGAAACGCTGGAACCGTACAAACCAACGGGACGGAAACGAAAGCTATCAAAAGCGCAGCTTGCGAGGGATGTAGAAGCCAATCCCGATGCTTATTTGCGCGAGCGGGCGGCGCGGTTTGGTGTTGGGGTAAATACGGTGTGGGTAGCATTGCGGCAGATGAAGGTGTCTAAAAAAAACGACGCGTTATGCGGAAAGAAAGCTTGAAGACAGGATAAAGTTTATTCGCACTTTACGCGAATGGATTGCAAAACACACCAGCCGCAACGTGGTGTACTTCGATGAAACTGGCTTCAAAGCCGAGGCCATTCGGTTGCAGGGTTGGGCGGTTCGAGGACGAAAAATATTCGGGGATGTTCGCGGTAACAACCGCAAGGTTCTCAACTTGATCATGGCGCAAAGGGGCAAACAATGGATAGCACCCATGCTGTTTGAAAAAAGCTGTACCCATCAAACGGTCAATGCCTGGGTCGAACAGGTGTTACTTCCAGAGCTTCATGAACCAAGTTTGATTGTCATGGATAACGCTCCCTTCCACAGCAAAAAGCATATCCGTACCTTGCTCGAAAACAAAGGACACACACTCCTACCTCTCCCAACCTATAGCCCAGACCTTAACCCCATCGAACAATCTTTCGCTATCCTCAAAAAACGCAGGCTTTCTTCAGGCCTTAGCATCCAACAAATATTGAGTAATTATTTTTGGGAATGACTATATGGCGCCGCCGGTGCGCGCCGCCTTAAGCGCCATGGGGATTGCCCTAGGCGTACCCGAATGGAACCTTCACCCCGCGCATCATTTTGCCAGTGGCGATATGATGGCGTCCGCAATTACCGCGGAACAGTTGGGGACATTCCGCCGGCAATACGTTGCCCGTTTGCCCTATTTAGGCCTGAATGTCGGACGCGGGCTTGGGGTAGTGTCTGCGCAAAAACCGCTTCCGGAACAGGTGCTTTACGAGGACCAGGGCCTTCATCAGCGTAACCCCCAATACCGTTTTATCCACACAGGCCTTACGATAGACGGCACCAACGCCGAGGCCTTAATTAATGAGCAGGCACATGGGCAAACAGTTCCTCTTTACAAACAGTCCTTTGTCGATGACGCAGATCGTTTAAAAGAACATCTGGTGCACTTGTGGCAAGACGTTTGCCTTCCCTATCTTACCGGTTTGGCGCACGCCATGGCGACCACAGCCGCCCCTTTGCCAAATGGCGAGAAAACGATTATTCATTGCAACCATACCTATCAGCGAAAGACCCGCTCCGGCGGAAGTGACGGTTTACGCCCGGCGTTTTCTCTGTTGTACATGGATAAAACGGGGCTGGCGGGGCCCGATGGGCAAGCGGTGGTGTTACCGGGCGATACGCGCTACTGTTGTATTAAAAATTCTAAGAACCAGTCACGTAAACCTTTTTAATTTTCTGAGCATGATTCTGGAGAAGGCGAGAGCGATAAATGCTTTTGCGGAAGAAGTGGTAATTTCGTAGTCCTTTGAGAGCCTTCTAAAGTTGCCAAGCCATGAGAAAGAGCGCTCGACGACCCATCGCGATTGCAAGACGTGGAAGCCTTTTGTGGCATCATCTGGCTTAACGACGGCCAGGGTACAGCCGTTTGTGTGTCTGAAGAACCAAGTTTGTAACTTGCCCTGATACCCGCCATCTGCAAGCACTTTGACCAAACGGGTATACTTTTCTTTCAAGCCCCTAAGGACTGTTTGCGCACAGACACTATCGTGTGGGGTGGCACTATGCACATCAATCGCCAACGGGTAACCAGCTGTATCTACAACGATATGACGTTTACGACCCGCCACTTTCTTTCCGCCATCATAGCCCTTGTCCTGATTTTTTAAAGGAGCGTGTTTTCACGCTTTGGCTGTCAATAATCCCCATGCTCGGACTGGCTTCCCTCCCTTCAGCCACACGCAATCTCGTGCGCGTCTCATCCATCACCTCATCCAAAACACCTCGGTGTTTCAGTGTGTTAAAGTAATTGTAAATGCGCTTCCAATGACCAAAATCTTTCGGCAAATCTCGCCAAAAACACCCATTCTTCGTCACGTAGAACATCGCATCCCATAGCATCCGCGCGTCCCTTGGTGGTGGACGACCCGATAGACCTTTCCTCTTGTTTAATACTTTTTCTATTATCTGCCATTCTTTATCGCTTACATCACTGCTGTAGCCACTGCCCATATTTATGCCCTTTTTAGGCAACTATTACTTATCTCTATCCATTTAGCTAGTTTTACGTGACTGGTTCTTACAATACGGTTATGATCCGGCGCGGCGGGTAGTGAGTGTCGAGAACAACGCGGGCGAGCGCATCGAGTATGTTCGCAACGGTTTAGGCAATATCACCAAACGTGTAGTGCGCGGCAGTTTGAACGGTACCATCGTGCAAAGCCAGACGGCGCAGTTTGATGAATTAGGCCGACTACTTAAAAGTATTGGCGGCACTAGTGCTCAAACTACCGCGTATGCGTATGACAAGAACAGCAATTTAACAAAGGTGACGGACAATCGCGGCGAAGAGACGATGCTGGCGTATGACGCGCTGGATCGGCTGATTAGCACTACCGATAGTCTGGGTGGGGTCGTAAGCAAAAGTTACGATGCTGCCGATAATGTGACAGCGGTACAGGATGCCAGGGGAGTGGTAACCACCTATACCTATAATGGCTTCAACGAGGTTATCAGCGAAAGTTCACCGGATATCGGGACGGTCACCTATACCCGTGACAGCGCCGGAAATATCATTTCCCGCACCGATGCGCGCGGCGTCGTGACGAACTATACCCACGACGCTTTAAATCGGGTTATGGCGGTGGGATATCCTGGGAATCCGGCGGAAAACGTGGCGTATTCCTATGATGCGACGGCCAGTAACAACAAGGGTATCGGGCGGCTTACCGGTATAACCGACGAAAGCGGCAGCCAAAGTTTCGTCTATGACGCGCGGGGCAACGTGATAAGCAATACACGCGTGATGAAACTTGGGGCGGCCAATACATCGTTTACGACGGCGTATAGCTATGATGCCGCCGACAATCTGATCAGTGTTACCTATCCCAGCGGGCGGGTGGTGACATATACACGCAACAATCTGGGGCAGATAGCAACGGTAAGCACCACGCCTCCAGGAGGGGGAACGGCAGTCGTTGTTGCCAATGACATTACCTACATGCCCTTTGGCGCATTGAAAACGCTGTCCTTTGGCAATGGCGTGGTGTAAACGAATACCTATGACCTGGACTATCGTTTAACCGGGCGGATAGCCTCGAAATCGGGGTTGAGCGTACAGAACCTGGCGCTGACCTGGAACGGCGTGGACAATATCACCGCGATTGTTGATAACGTCTCCACCGACCGTACCCAGGCGTTTGTCTACGATGCGGAAGATCGATTGCTAAAAGCCACGCAAAACGGTGTTAGCGGCTATGGCGTTATAGACTATACTTACGACCTGAACGGCAATCGTCTGTCTCGTGTACAAACCGTGGGCGGCAGTGTGGTGGATACGGAAGCGTATACTTACCTCGCTGGTAGCAATCGCCTTGCCTCAGTCAATGACAACGGCGTGGTACGCGGCTTGGGGTATAACGCATCGGGTGCTGTCGATACGGACACACGGGGAGCGGGTTCCAGTGATGACCTGGCCTTTTCCTATAACAATGCCGCGAGAATATCCTCTTTGGCGGTGAATTCCACCGTTACTACCCGCTATGTTTACACCGCTGAGGGCGAACGGGTACAAAAACTCTTGGGAAATTCCGCATTAGTAGAACGCTATCACTACGACCTGGACGGTCATTTGCTTGCGGTGACCGATGGTTCCAATGCGCTAACGGTTGAATATATTTACGTGGGTGACACGCCCATTGCTCAAATCACCGGTGCCGGGATTCTCTCCTATGTCCACACGGATCATCTGGGCACGCCGCAAAAGTTATCAAACGATACCGGCACCACCGTAACCGGCGACTTCCGCTGGCAACCGTTCGGCACTTCATTAAATGCTGCCAATAACTATAGGCTGAAGTTCCCAGGACAGCAATTTGATAGCGAAAGTGGATTGTACTATAACTACTTTCGTACCTATGACCCGACGCTGGGACGGTATTTAGAGAGTGATCCTATTGGATTAGATGGAGGGTGGAATCTTTATAATTACGCAAACCAAAGCCCAATTTTATATGCTGATCGACGTGGTGAATTGGCTTGGTTTATTCCTATTATTATAGGCGCAGCAGTCGGAGCAGGAATTGACTATGGATTGCAGCATTATTTTCACCCTGGATGTCCAACAGACTGGAAAGACGTTGCTATATCAGCCGCCTTAGGTGGTTTGGGGGGAGCAGCTGCTCCAGCCGCTGAAGGAGCTGCTGCCGCTGGAGCAGCCGCAGAGAGTGCCGCAGCGAAGGGAGCAGGTAGGGGCGTTGCCGATGATATCGCTACAGCTGTTGATGACTTTACGCATCCTTCTACACCTGTGGGACGTCGCGGAGCGCAGGCCAGTGTTCCTAGAGGGACAAATTCAGCCACTAATATTGGTGGTCGCAACTACTCAGGACATGCGCTTGACAGAATGCAAGAACGCGGAATCACTCCAACAACTGTTGAAGATGCAATTCGCAACGGTGTATCAAGTCCTGGAAATCGTGTCGGAACTACTGTTCATAACGGCACAAATGTCACTGTTGTTACGGGTTCTAACGGAAATATTATAACGGTTTATCCAAAATGACCACTATACATATTCAAGGAGAAGGCAATTCTCAATTTTCAATTCTAATAAAAGGATATGAAAATGCAAACGCAAACGCAAAGGATATTTGGGATAAAAATTGGTTAAATTGCGCTGCCATAGCAAAATCTGGTGGATTTTCGGCTGAAATTGAATTAGGTATTACGACACAAGATTTGCAAGATATATTGCAAATTCTTCAAGATGTAAGATGTACGCAACAAAAACTATATTTTAGTTCAACTGAAGAAAATATTTATTTTGATATTTATAAAAATTTATTAGGAAAATATTTTATTTGTGTGCGACTTTGTCAAAACGATGGATGTAATAAAAAAATTGAAATTAACTTTGAGACTGATGAATTTTTTATAGAAAATGCCAATAAAAAAGCGCAAGAAGCAGCGAAAATATTTCCTATTTTGATGTGATATATACTTACATACGCTTCAGTTAATGCTTTAAAGTGCTTATAATAAAAAAAGCTGTGTTCGCTGATCTAAGATAAGAATAACGAGAGGATTGATGGACTTGGAGGAACGATCGTTTGCAACGATGTCGTGGAAACAAATACCAGAGCTTAATTAACTATTTTATCCCATGTCGCTATTTAAATCACCCTTTCTATCCATATATCTATTAAACAAAAATCCCATCAGCAACTCAGAAAAATCCTGATCATCATTAAACTGCTTATAAAAATTGAAGTTGGTTTCGATCATTTCTTGCATCAGATCGCTGGTGATGTTGTTGAACGTCAAGCGGATATTTTCGGGAGAATTTACCCGTGTGCTAGCTTGCAGGGGCTTGCTTTCATCCAGTTTAAGTTCCAAGCGTTCGATAAAAACTCGCTCATCCTCTGAAAAATCTGTGCCAAAGCGCTGGTTAATTTCCTGGATGATGTGGGAGAGGGCTTCGAGTTTTTCGGTCGAGGGGCTGCCTGTACCAGCGGCTGTGATGGGAGATACCTCGTGGACACCCCGTTCCAGTCTAATGTTGCCACTATGGGTTTGTTGAATCCGGTAGGATTCAAGTTCGATATTCTGCTGCACATCCAGTGGTAGGCGCTGCTGCGAGGCAGGTAGTTTGCGAATCAGGTGCCGTGCGAACTGGTAGAATTTCTCCAATTCTCCATCGGGTATTGGCAGCAACTGGGAAATAAACGCATACAAACGGATAAAATCTCCCAGCTTTTGGCGAAAATCAAACTGTTGCTCTTCCAGGGCTTCCCGGTAACGGTCAAGCACAGGGGTAAGCGCGGCATGAATCCTGTCTTGTGTCCCCTTGGAGCTGAAATACACGGTGGCAAAGGCGGTTATGTTCTGTTCGTCGTAGAAATGAAAATCATCCAACTGGAACTGCACATCGTACAACAGGTTGGAGTCGGTTGCCTCGGTATTCCTCAAAAGCCTCCTGAATCACTGAAGCTTCATTGGCAAAATCCAGCACCACGGTGGCGGTTTTGTTAGGGTAGGTACGGTTGAAACGGGAAAGGGTCTTTTTAGAGACGTATAATCGGTACGCAAAATGCAATAAGAAAGATAAAATATGGCTGACATTCTTGGTTATGCGCGGGTATCCACTCAAGAGCAGGACTTGGAAGGACAGCGGCTTCGCCTTCAGAAGGCAGGAGCGATTAAAATCTTTGAGGATGTCATCAGCGGCAAGAATTTTCAGCGATCAGGTTTGGAGTTGATGATTAACTATGCCCGAAAGGGCGATATTATCTGCGTTGTCCGTCTTGACCGCTTAGGGCGCAGCCTTAAAGAATTGCTGGAAACGGTGGAATGCTTCAAAAAGCAAGGCATTGATTTGATGTCGCTGGAAGAGAAGATTGATACTTCATCCGCCGCTGGGGAACTGGTGTTTCATGTTTTTGGAGCTATCGCGCATTTTGAACGTAGACTCATCGCCGAACGCACTAAAGATGGTATCGCCGCAGCGCGTAGTAGGGGCAAACATCCTGGTCGGCCTAAGTTGAACGCTAATACCCTTAATGCGGCATTTCTCCTCATCGATGGCGGAATGTCGCCCACTAACGCAGCAAAGCAGTTAGGGATTGGACGCAGCAATCTCTATCGGGAAATTAGGCGACGGCAGTGATCGAGATCTGTTTCACCCGCAATAAGGGCAATTGCACCTTGCTGTAAATAACTTGTCCAAAACTGGCCGTATTCTTTATCTAGGAATTTCGAACCTTTTAAAAAACTTCTTTTTCAAGACAATTGGCACATTGTACTGCAACTACTGCAGCAATCAGATCTATTTCTGCAATATTTAAAATTGTGCAATCACGGAAGTTATTCCAGTTATCTTTATTCAATGCTCCAGCATCCTTGGCTTTTCTAAGAGCTATAACAGCCCCTATCCAACTTGGATTAGCTTTACATGGGGCGCAGCCGGGATCTTTCAGTATATCTTCTATTGGCTTTATTATTGGATCAAAAAAACCGCCCATAATATGCTCCATTCTTTTAACTAATTTTTATACAAGACCAAGCAAATATCCCGTTGGGGAATTGAGGTGTAGAATCGTATTTTTCGCCGCGACCGATATCCCCAACTTGTATCGCTTTAGAAAAGCCCTCGATTATGGCTATAATGCCTTCAGCTTTTCCAATCAATGTTATGTTTGAGTTGCCTTCATTAAAAACTGAGCCGCCATCATCTCCCCAAATCTTAGGAGATTGGCATGTCCATTTAGCATTTCCTAATAATGGAAACAATAAGTCAATAACAACGCTACTTTTAGCCGATGAGCAGCTTAGCTGATAACTTTTTTCTAAAACACTCATTTTAACAAAACCAATAAGCTGTTCCTAAAATTAAATTTTTAAAAAAGCAACCTAATATTTATTTGGTTCTTTTAAGTTTTAGGTGAGCAACTCTATCCACTCCGGCTAACCAGCGCATCCAAAAATAATGCTACCTTATTAGATACGCCAAGGCACTTAGCTCTAATCGCTTCAACCAAAAATCCATTGCTTTCTCAAGGTTTTCAAGCTTAAGAAGCGTTGTTGCCTCTACGTTAAGCACAGCAGGAATGCTGATTGCAAGGCTTTATTTTTTGTTTGGCACATCCGCTGCCATCTGCTCACACAGCTTACTTACTTGAAACTCCAACGATCCTTTAAATATAAGAGTTTCAGTAAAAAACTTTGTATAACGATCAAGTCAAAATGCTTTCTCTGCGGCTAAAAAACATGAGTATGGATTCTTTCTTAACTGCTCAGCTTTTTCACGGTTGTATAAAATAGCTGACGCTGTCAAAGAGATACCAACACCTACAAGAAGTGCTTGTGGGACAGAAAGACCAAGCAGGACAAGGGGAAGAGAAGTTGAACTAGTAGAGAAGAATGAGACTTTTAGAAAATTTTCTGTCACCCACTTTATATTGTTAGATGTCAACGCTTCCTTTAGGGCATCTATTGAAGGAGTGACTTTATTTATAAAAGTATCGTTGACTTCTTGGCGGAGTCTTTTAAGCGACTGGTCACCAGAAATGTTTTTAGTAAGTTCTGCAACTTCGACACGAAAGCGTCCTAATTCGTCCTTGTGTCTTCTTCTGAAATCGAGGATTTTTTTGAAAGGTGTATCAGGATCAATTTTTATTCTTTCAAAAATCAAGTCAGAAAGCATTCCTTGAGCTAGTGAAGGTGAGATATTTTGGGTTCGTTGATAATCATCATAATCGTTCATAGTTCTTCGGCGACTCGGAAGACGTAAACTAGCGTCTAATTTAGCTGCATTCGCTAATTTGCTATTGGCTGCCATGTCTGTCAACAGCCCTAATCCAGAGTTTTCTGATAGGCGAGTAGCCAATAAAGTCATATAAAAGCTTGCAAATCGGCTGTCTACAGCAATCCAGTCCTGTGAACTCCCAGATAACCTGCTTCGCAATTTACTTTTAACTGCATGTGGTAGTTTATCAGGATGGATATCTACTAGCTCTTGAATTTCCGAAGGCAATTTATCAAGATGAATAAGCTGATGATCTCTTATATCTCTTGCCATAAGAACCTCTGTGCCTTCTGGAGATTCAAGGTACTTTAGAACATCATCTGTTAATTCGTTGATTACCTGCATCCTTGACTCAACATAAAGAGGTTTTAATAACTCTTCCTCATAAGCCTCTTTTGCAGTTTTTGTAGTGTAAGGAGTATCAATTGATTCAGGGACTATTGTGTGGATCTCGTTCCAATATAAAAGGGCGTTCTTTAGCCAACCCTCATGCTTGATGTCAATCCAGGGATAGTACAGCGCTGTTGTGAAAGCCATGGCCATAATAACTGTCAAAATAGTATTTATCTAGCAAAACACATAAAAGCTTGACTGTGCAACAAGTAGTTTGGCGTGAATAATGTTGTTCATATAAGCTGTTCCTTCATCTGTTGCGATTGAAAAAAATAGATTTTCAAGGTAATTTTTAAAACTGGACACTACCACTTAACGGATCAGCTTAACTTCTATGGGAAGATCGAGTTTCGCCCAAGCTTTATCTGCCGTTAGCACTGGTATTTCACGAGAGATGGCGAGCGCCAAACAAGCCCGATCACCCAGCGATAATCCAGCGCTCCGCGTTTGATAGCGTAAAGCACCCGTTAGTTCGGCAAGTTCGGTAGTGAGGGGTGCAATATTCAACGCAAGGCGGGCGATTGTCTGGCGGATGCTTAAAAGGGGCAACGCCTTCATTGAGAGAAAGCTAGCAACTTCGGCGATGTTAACGGTTGAAACAAGCGCCTGCTCTATCCATTTCAGACCTTCTTGATGTCCTGATTCTTCCTGAAGCATGGCTATAATGACGGATGCATCAAAGACTATCGCATTCATGAGGTGATGCCTTTGGTTGGTTTAAGCCATTCATCAATTTCTGCTGCTTCACGAGCAGCTTCGGCGCGACGTTCAGCGATGAGTTCATCAACTAGACTGACATCAGCAGGAATATGATTGCGGATAATAGCACAAGCCTCGGCTAAGAGTTGTTTTCTGGTTAAAAGCTTTGTTTCGCCATTTTCATAGCGAAGTATAAGGCTATCGCCTTCGGCTAATCCTAATTCTCGACGTAATTCTATAGGTATGGTTACTCTTCCTGCTTTGTGAATTTCTGTTTTATAGTCCATAGAATTTTTTTCCTTTTGTTAAAGAAGTGTACCTATAAAAAAAAAGTCTTCAAGAAAAAATAGACAATTACTCTAATTTAGGTGTTCACAGGAGGAGCATTGTCAGAATAGGGTATACCTTAAACTGACAAACATCTCTCTGGCTTTTATGTGTCAGAGTAGGGTGGTTTTTTGTATTTCTTGACATATGTCAGGATAAGTTATAGACTTTAACTTGACAGCTTCGGCTAATTTCACATGATTGGACAACGAATCGGGTATATTCGCGTTAGTACCCTCGACCAAAATCCCGAACGCCAACTCGAAGGTATTGCCACTGATCGCCTCTTTATTGATAAAGCATCCGGCAAAGATACGGATCGTCCCAAACTGGAGGAGATGCTGCGGTTTGTCCGTGAAGGGGATGTGGTGATTGTCCACAGCATGGACAGGCTGGCACGTAACCTAGATGACCTGCGACACCTTGTCCAAGACCTCACCAGTCGTGGTATCCGGGTGGAATTCGTTAAGGAGGGGCTGACTTTTACCGGGGAAGATTCCCCGATGGCGAACTTTCTGCTCTCGGTGATGGGAGCCTTTGCAGAATTTGAGCGGGCGCTGATTAAAGAACGGCAACGAGAAGGGATTCTCTTGGCTAAAGGGCGCGGAGCCTATAAGGGGCGAAAAAAAGCCTTAACATCTGCACAGGTTGCAGATTTGCAGACACGAGCAGTGAAAGGAGAAAATAAAACAAAACTAGCGCGAGAACTGGGAATTAGTCGTGAGACATTGTACCGATATTTACAGAACGAAAATCTTGATAATAAGGGATAGACATGTTATGGAAAATTTTTCAAAACCACAGACACATAACGAAGTTGTAGAACATATTTCGTATATCGAGAAAAATTTAATTGATGTTAATTTTTCATTCAATGGAAATAACTATAAGATAAGTGATTATTACGTACAACGCTTTACGGACACTACTTTATCCTGTTTAAAAATAGGCGTTAATGAATCTCCCACGCTATTTCTATTAACTGATGTTTTGGAGTTTCTATCAGAAACAAAACAGCAAAAAGACGATTGATAGCTGTTGTAACTGGCACATTTACCGTCATTCTATCTTGGCCGAAGTGCTTGAGCAGGACAGGGGAGCGGGGAAGCCCCTGGTAGATATAGAGTAAGGGGCCTCCTAAAATCTTACTCAGGCGAGGATACAGATCAAACCCAAAATAGACAAACCGAGTCAGATTAGACCTCTTGCAAAACTCATGGTAATTCTAGATTGCATATGGCTGCGACGAGGTTGCAACGGAGAGCGAAGCGTTTTCGCCTGTTGCGGTATTCATGTTTGAGTTTAAGGCGGCGGATGGTGTATTCTGCGACGATAAAGGGCATTGATCTGAGATCATTTTAAGTGCAATTCGCTGCTCAATACCAGAAACGAAATGTCAGCAGGTGAAAGTCAAACTTATGCTTCTGAACGGGACTTAAACATTTTTTAGGAAGAAATAAGGCTCAAACGCATACAGGACAGGGGAAATACACCAAATGCCCCAAAATGTATGTTTCCTGAAGCGCCCAGGTAAAAAGGAATCCATTGGCAGGTTCTTGTATTTCAACACCTCTGATGCTCGCACCAGACTAAAAACCCTTTATCTCACTATCGACGGTTAATGCCTACTAGGAATGATAAGAGAAAATGGTTTTTGTGAGTTAAAGCATTGCTGAATATAAGAGTCTTTGCGGATATCATCTTCTAAAGAATTAGCACCAAAACTATGTTTACTAGTGCTATTGCTAGCATGATTGATAACTTCTTTCATAGTCCCAAAATCTATATTTTCTTTATCTGTTTGAGCTACATACAAATTATCAGATTCATTGTTTGATTCTTTAGCCAATTTATAAATATTTGGATGATTGGGAACTGGGATGAGAGATGCATAAGATACTCCGTGAGTAGACACTCCGTGGTAGCAGTATTTATTACCTTTTTTCGCAATTTCAATGTATTTGTAAGGAATGCTTTTATTGCGAAAATAAAGACCAGGTCGCAAAGGTATAGGTGAGGCAAACACAGAAGACATCAAGGAAAACAGCGATATAACTATAGCTAAAGCGTTCAGGGTAGTATTCATAAAATTTAATCTGGATAATTATCCAATGAAGAATCTTATCAGTAAAATTACAGCTTTGTTCCTTTGATATTTTCAGATTTTTGGTTTCACAAGTGCTTGTTTTGATTCAATAAGCCTACATCGTTACAAAAATTAACCTTGCGAATTGGTGTTTCATTTGGAGATTGCTTCTTATCGCTCTTTTATGTCTCTGGTGAGAGAATAATCATGATTACTGGCAATCGAGGCTATACAAACTTAGTCCGCCAAGGCGGACTAACGTAAAACTAGGGTTAAAAATTTACTCTGATCAGAGTAATAAAAGAGCGTTATGCAAGTCGGAAAAAGTCGTCGATGAAGTGAATGGCCGTTTTCTGCCAGTTTACCAACCCCATAACGTGGTATTCTGTCGGTAGTCGCATTTATCAAGGCCATGCGAAACTACGCTCGCTTTATCGCCCTTGCGCTTGCCAGTACCACTACTGCTATCAATATCGCAGCCAACCAAGAATTGGTGTTAGCACAAAAAATTCAAGACAGAAGAGCAACACTGGTCTTTGTTCCAGGACTTCGGCCTAATCTTAATTTGGCAAATCGTCTTTATACATCGGGACGGGCTGTTTCTAATGCACCCCTGTCTTCATTGCAAGCCAATAGAACCAACGGCTCAAAAGTCGCTATCTGCCTGCCGTTTATAGGTTGCGATAAAATAAAACTCCCTCGTGAAATTGAACGTCCGCTTGGAGGAGCAATTCAAGGGGAAGTGTATAAGTCTTTAGCTAATACACTAGGCGAAAGTGCTCCTATCGTTTCCAGTGCCAAAGCCGTCTTCCCTTCCGCTGAATCGTTGCCTGGTGAACCGTTCAATGCCCGAAACAATGCCGTAGAAAATGCAGAACGCCTGATTCTCCTGCCTGATGGTTCGGCTGTAATGGCAGCAGGCGATTATGCAATTCCACTTGATGTCTATTGCATGAAGCATCATGCCTCCAGCCCAAACGGACATCGGTATTTGCTGGCACCGCTTCAGGGAAAGCGGGCGGGTGTCATCAGTGCATTGAATGCCAGATCGGTAAACTACGGGGTAGCGCGATCGCAGCTGCAAGTCCTGTCCTGGAATATTCAGGCAGGCATGAAATACGAAGAGATGACACCGGAAAACCGGGCGATCGTTGATCATCTGCTGCCGGATTATAAAAAGCAACTGTCTCGTAACTTCTTAGAACAAGTCGAAGCAACCTATAATAGCGTTGCACCATCCGTTTCTGGTATGCCATCTTCGCTCAATGCTGCTCTTGACCAGTTAGGCGATGTCGGCAAAGTCGTCCGGTCTTTCAGGGAGGTACAGGCAACGCTCCGGCAACATGGTAACGATTACGCAACGTTATCAGGCCTGTTGGTTTCTTCCAATGCAGGAAGGACGGATAATGGTTATCAGCAAGGAGGGGAAACCAACACGCCTTGGAGCAAAATCAGTGACCGTGTTTACGCACGGGTTGTCACTCAAGGGAATTACAGCAGCCCTGCTCGGTTACAGTTGCGGGTATTGCCTGCGAACCATCGTGCTGATGCCAGTTTTGAAAACCCGACCACGATGGCCACAACGAAGGCGGGCAAGTCGAATGCTGCCGTTATCAAAGCTGATTCCGCCGTGGTCAGGCTGAATGTAACCAACCTGGTAGCCGATTCCCAAAGTACAGGTATTCAGCCTCTGTCGCTTTCCCCCCAACTAATTAGCCTATTAGTAGATTTTGTACCTTTTTTAGGTGAGGGAAAAGGCATCCTGGACGCACTTTGGGGAAAGGATCTGATTACTAAGGAAGAGCTTACCAAGTGGCAGCGGTTACTGGCGGTTCTTCCAATGGGGAAAGTTGCTGGAAGGGTCGGAAGGGTTGTCAACAAAGGAGCCGAGAAAGCCAAAGATTGGTTGATGGCTATCCTTAAAAAGCCGGGTAACGTTGCCGAAGAGGGCAGCGAAATAGCCAGAACGACCAGAGGCTCGGAAAAGGTTGGGGGCGGTGGGGGAGGAAGAAAACCAGAACCGCCGGAAGAAAAGCCCTCTAATAATTCAAATAGCCGCAGAGCCAGCAATTCTGTTCAAATATCACCAGAACTCCCACCCGGCATAAACCGTGAGGTGATGAGCAATGCAAGAGTTCAGCGACAATTACGCTCTCTTGGAGAACCAAAAGACGGAAGCATCGTAAACGAAGAAATCAGAAAATTGGCACAGAACCCGCCTGACTTCCATCCGCCATTTACTCCAGGCTCAACAGTCACCCACTCGCAAACAACAGGAGAAACACTATTTGTCCGTTTTTCAGGTGGCGATGCAGGCACTAAAGGGCGTTACATGATGCGCCTAGATGATGTAGAAGGCTTAACCCCGGCACAGATTCGAGATCGTTTTGCAATTCCCTCAAACAACACTATGACCGAAATGAGCGTTGTAAAAGTTCGCAATGGGGCAGAAATCTATTCTGGTTCTACCAATTTACACCCAAGCTGGGGAAAAGGTGGAGGCAAGCAATATTTTTTGCCAAACCCTAGCAATATTATAGAAACTATTCCTATCAAGAAGTGGTAAAGTCTGAGAGGTATTTAAAATGCAACATGAACCCATCAATTATCGAATTATAAACAATAGGCTTTATGTAAATGATACACTTGTGCCTTTCAAATATCCAGTTGACCCTGAAATAAGCATTCAGGTTAATAATTTATTGTTAGTAGTTCTATACACGGCAGTTTTTCCTGAAGGTTTCATAGGATTGAATCCAGGTGACGAGGATTTTGGCCGCAATGTTTACGCTATAAATAAAGATGGGAAAATTGTCTGGCGTATCCAGAGGGACGTTTGGGGTGATACTGTTATCAAAATTTCTGTTCATCAAGATGGGATCGTTGTAATTGGAACCGACTTGGATCGTTTTCATGTCTTGAATCTTGCTGACGGCACAACAACCTATGAAAAATAGCGAAATCAATTCCTGGAACAGTACTTTTAAAAAACCGTAGTTTAGTAAAGATTCAACTGAAAGTTCAGCGAATAAGATGATTTAGCAGACAGGTCTGGTGTCAATTTGCTGCTCCATAACGCGGTATTCTGTTCTTAATCACATTTATCAGCGTCATGCGAAACTGCATCTGGTTTATCGCCTTCACATTTGCCAGTTCCTTTACGGCTATTAATGTCGCTATCGGCCAACCCCAAAATATTCAAGAAGGGGACGTAACCCCGGAATGCTCGACGGCGCTGCGGACGGCTAGTGGCAGGATTGAAAAAGGCAGAAGGGTTAAGGTTGTCTCGATAACGAAATACGATTTTCGCCAGGAGTATTCAGACTATCCCAAAGACCGGCCTTTTTCTTACGGTTTCGTCTTAGATGGTACTGCCACAGGAACTGTCCTGCAATCAGGTAAGTTTCTGACCGCCATCAGTACCGAGGTCATCAACAACTGTCCGAATGCTGGCATGGTTACGTTCGTTGAGCACTATACCGATGGGTTTGTCACGTTTGGTCTGGTAGGAAAAAACAGTGTCAGGGCTTTCAAGTGTCTCAATCCAGGCTCAAAACCATCCTGGGGATCTACCATCTGCATCTGATATTTTTGACCAGACCTTTAATAGAATAAACCGCTTACCTCTTTCGATGCCGACGACCAATAAAAAACTAAACTTATGCACAGAACAACGATAATTTCCGGGCTAATTGTGTTAGATACGTTCTTTCTCTTATCATTACCGACAGCCTTAGCCCAAGATGGTAATGCCCAATGTGCTAATGCCGTGCGTTCTGCCAAGAACCAGATACAGAGAACCGGAAATGTAACCATTAAAGTTAGAAAAAATAATCTGCCGCAAGAATACCAAAATTATCCTAAAAACCGTCCTTATGGATATGACTTTATCTTAAGTGGAACCGCAGTAAATTCTGTGATGAAATCGAAAAAATTATTCACAGAAATTAGCATAGATGTCATCAAAAATTGTCCATCTGTCGGTATCGTACTTGTAGGTCAAGATATGAGCGATTATTCTTATATATTCGGTTTTTTGGATGAAAACAAAGTTGTATTATTTCAATGTGTTAATCCAAGAGACAAAAGAGGCAGGCAGTGGGGATATTTAACATGTGCTCCGTGATGGGAGCCTTTGCAGAGAGTCGGTAGCGATGACCAAAATCCTGAACGCCATCGAACTGGCGTTCACACTGACCGGCTTTTTATTGATAAAGCTTCTATACTGCAAACGGGTAAGAACGAGACTTTTTAAAAAAGGCTATAAACCATGTTCAGAAAAGGTTTTGGCAATTATTGAAAGGTAAAGCTCTTAGCCGTTTGCAGTATAGTAAAGATACCACCCGTCCAAAGCTGGAAGAGATGTTGCGGTTCGTCCGAGAAGGGGATGTAGTGATCGTCCACAGCTTGGACAGGCTGGCGCGGAACCTGGATGACCTGCGGCATCTTGTTCAAGGCTTCACTAGTCGTGGCATTCGGGTGGAGTTCGTTAAGGAAGGGCTGACCTTTACCGGAGAAGACTCACCAAAAGTTAACAAGAAACGTCACTTATGGCACCCACTTCCTGTGGATAACCGTTTCAAACTGCTTAGTGTTTGAGCGCCACAACCGCCGATACGGTACTAGGATGTTTAAAATATTTTTTCTTTAACTCCTTTTTCAAAAGTTAAAACTCCTTTAATTTCGCAAACTTTTCTGCTAGTAGGCATATAAATAAAAGAGAAACTACCATTTGGTTGCAAATTCATTTTGCTGTCTTGTCTAGCGTAACGTGCTTCTTTCACTATTAGGTTAGGAGTCACATTCCAAGCACTATCATCATTTCTTCCCGCAAGCCTCATTTTGAAGATAAAACCACCAGATGCGTTATTTAATAAAATTGCTTTTATAATGTTTTTTTGTGAATCTTGACTAGAATCTCCTAGCGAAATTGAATTACATTCAATTATTCCAACATTTTTTCTGGAAGTAGACTGTTCTTTTTGTGCAATGATACTTTTTTGAAAAAGCGGATTGTTATTCAAATTTTTTGGCTCTGAAGCATCGGAAATATTTTTAGTTGTAGATATGATCCCAAAAAATAATGTAAATAAAACAATTTGCAAGCGTCGAGATAACATGAAACATCACTCGAATGCGACATTTCTAAGAATATCACTCTATAGAAGGATGATTATTTCCCCGCAACAATTCACAACACGTTGACAAAAGGTATAGACTGCTTGTCCCTTCGTAGATCTAAATTCAAAACAAATCCTGGTGTCTTTCTCAATTCAGCCACTGGCCACCGACGCTCATTAACTATGCACTGGAAGTCACAAGAGTTCTGTAAACATTTCAAGCTCTGTCGCCGTTGCAACAAGCCCTTGTTGCGTCAGAGTGTCGAGATACTCGCGGACGCTGTAGGGGTAAAAGTTTCAGCCGTTACGTGGCGGCAAAATCTCTCTTCGCTACTTTTACCCCAAGTAACAAAATGACAGAAATGAACGTCGTAAAAGTTCGCAACGGTGCAGAAATTTATTCTGGTTCTGCTAATGCGCATCCAGAGTGGGGAGGAGGTGGCGGTAACCAATATTTTTTACTTAATGGACGTAACGATATTACCAAGACCGTTCCTATCAAGAAATGGTAAAACGTGAGAGATATTTAAAATGCAACATGAACCCATCAATTACCGAATTACAAACAATCGACTTTATGTAAACGACACACTAGTGCCGTTCAAATATCCAGTTGATGACAGGGAAACCATTCAAGTGGAAGATTTATTGTTGGTTGTATTGTATACAGGGGCTTTTCCTGAAGGCTTCATCGGATTGAAGCGTGGCGACGAAGACTATGGACGTAATGTTTACGCCGTCAATAAAGATGGGAAAATTGTCTGGCGCATCCAGAGGGACGTTTGGAGCGATACTGTTATAGGGCTAACTGTTCATGAAGATGGGGCAATTGTTATTGGAACGGACATGGATCGTTTTCATCTCTTGAATCTTGCTGATGGCACAACAACCTATAAAAAATAGCGCATTCAATTCCCGGAACAGTACTTTTTAAAAAACTGTTTTAATTCCTGTATTTTGACAAATAAAAACGAAACCCATGCACAAAGTGATAATTTCAGGGCTGATTGTATTGGATACGTTCTTTCTTCTGTTCTTCCCGCCAGCCTTCGCCCAAACAGCCCGAAGCAGCAACTATGATGCTGCCGTAACTTTGCAAGTAGACCTCTTGCAAAACTCGTGAGAAAGACGAGTAAATTTTGGCATTTGAGAAACTTTACATCAATGGTAGAATTTCTTAAGTGTCAAAATTTAATTCAGGTTATGTTTAAAAAATGCGGTGTAGCCATTAGCCTTGGAATAATGTTAGGTGGCAATCCCACAGCGATAGGTGAAAATTCCATTTCAAAATCTGACAGTAATATTTTTAATAAGTCAAACAAGACAGAGATTGATGTATTAAAAATATCTATAGGTGGCATAAAAATGAGAATGAAAGAAAAAGATATTATCGAAAAACTGGGCAAGCCAAAAAGCCGCACCATAAAATATGACAATGTTTGTTATGTCGCATATCTTACAACCTGGAAATACGATGGATTAGAAATAGGAGGGATTTCACAATCTAATGATTTTAGCAAAAGTCAAGTCCATATAATTAAAGCTTCTAGCTCACGTTATTCCACAGAGAAAAACGTAAAGGTTGGCGATAGCATGAGAAAAGCTCAAAAAGCATACTCAACTTCTAAATTCAATTCAGAAATGGGAAAAGATGAAAATTATTTGACGTATCCAAACGCTGCTTTTGGTGGTTTGATGTTTATTGGTGATAAACAGATGATTATTAAAGAAATTAGCTTGTCAGATGCTTCCTGTTGAGAATATATATTTTTACAGATCCTGGTGTCTTTCTCAATTCAGCCACTGGCCACCGCCGCTGCTCGTTAACTATGCACTAAAATTCACAGAAGTTCTGCGAACATTTCAAGCTCTGTCGCCGTTGCAACAAGCCCTTGTTGCGTCAGGGTGTCGAGATACTCGCGGACGCTGTAAGGCGGGTTTACAAGTCGTTTGCGTATCGTGCGAATTGCACCGCAAAAAATCCCCGGTACAAGGTTTAAATGATTGACAAGAAACTCGTCGGGATGTTGCGCTTCTATCCCGAATGGTTCCAGCGCAGTGATGGGAAAGTCCTGCAAATTTTGCGTCACGATGACATCACACTTGCTTACAATCGCTGCCGCCAGAACATGTCGGTCATCGGGGTCTGGCAGCGTCAGTGAAGGAATAAGAGATTCATAGCCTGTCACCAGACAATCGCGGGTTGCTCGATCCATCATATCGCGTGTGCGTTCAAGGGCAGCCCGACTCCTGTGGGGTTCGTTACGAAGCACAGCTTCAATCCACTCTCGATGAATATCGGCTGTCCATTTGGCTTTGAAGAGATCCGTCACTGCAAGTTGTAAAAGCACATCCCGCATTGGTGCCGAATACAGGATGTTTGCATCAAGAAGGACGGTGTAGCGGCTCATTGGCGCGTATAACCCATACCCTGTTCCTGGGCTTCGCGGGTTAATTCGTCCAGAATCGCTGCGCGTTCCTGGTCAATGGCCGTTTTGTAGGACATTACATCTTCCATCCGAATTCGCCGATGTTTACCAACCTTGCGGTGTGGAATCGCTCCTTCATCGAGAAGCTTGATAAGGAACGGGCGCGAAACGTTGAGCAAATCCGCCGCTTGTACCGTTGTGAGTTCAGCATTTTCAGGAATGATCGTCACGCCCTGACCAGCAGCCATCGCCTCCAGAATGTCCATCAGCAAAGCTACCGCACCAACGGGCAGTTCGATTAGTTTATCCTGTTCGATATCCTTGACGCGCAACGTTAGTGGTTGTTTTTGTCGCACATAACGGGAAAGTAGTTGTCCCGACGCACGTGCAATTGCGGCATCCTGTGCCGAAGGCGGGAGATATCGGTGGGCTAACATACTCATGACAACCTCTCCTTTCTTTACCCTCATAAGGTAACATTAGAGCATTTTAAATGCAATAAATAAAATATATGAAATAAACGCAACAAAAAGCACCTCTTTTCAGAAAAAGCTATGTGGGATAATCTCTCAAGCGCAAAACGCTTGAAACACAGACACTACGAATGCACCCAGCAGCATTACAGGCTTAAATTGTTGCCACTGCCCTGTTACCACCTGTCCAAGAGTTCTGCGATAATGATCTGTTGGCATTTATGCGACAGCAGCAGTGAAAATAGACAGACACGGTAAAGCCAAGGTTTTTTCGCAAGCAGAAATTCAGCGCCTGTTTAACGCTGGACTGCTCACCACTAGGGATAAGACTTTATGTGCCGTGATGCTGTACACGGGCTGCCGCGTCAATGAAGCCGTTACCTTGAAAGTGACCGATGTGTATGACAAGAAAGGTCGTATTCGTTCGGAACTGATCATCCGAAAAGGGAACACGAAAGGGAAACTGGCCACTCGCACCATTCCGGTATTGGATGATTTGCGGCGCTTTTTAGAACAATATAAGCCCAAGAATACCTTGGACGGCTATTTGTTCCCCGGTCGCTGGGGCAGGGGGCATTTGCATGTGGATTTCGCTGGCATTATTCTCCGACGAGCCTGTGAGCAGGCGGATATTGTTGGAGCATCCACCCACAGCTTTAGGCGCACCGCGCTCACCCAGATGAGCAATGCGGGCATTCCTTTGCGGATCATTCAGGAAATTTCAGGGCATAGGAACCTGGATCAGCTGCAAAAGTATCTTGAGGTAGGGCAGGAGCAGGTGCGTGGGGCGATCGCATCGCTGTCGATGTTGTCTCCAGTGAGTACAGAGAGCAGTACAGATGCCGTGAATACAAGTGTAGAAACGCCAACATAGATCGTTTTATACTGGTATTACGATCTATATCCAATACATTGCCCTGTTTGCGATACACCCGTATTACTAAAATGACTACAAACAAGAGTGTATTTGTGATTTTGAGTGCAAGAAATACTTGGTATTTCTTGCACTCATTAAATTTAGGACTTTGGACAAAAATTTACTTGTAGGTTTATGTGCAACCCCAAATATTGTGAGCTGTTGCAAAGTTTGAAAAGGAACGGTTTTAGGATAGCAGTTTGGAACCTTATATGTGGCAGCAGGCTGACGATTTTATATTTAGTGGATCATTCCGTCTTGATTGAAGCGTCTCATCAGATCCTCGTAGGAGAGGGTTGAAAGAGAGAAGCAGGGGACTTGTAACGGTTTGCAATCATCCATTGGTAGGAAATTGAATGAGCAGTCATTCTCTAATAAAATATATTTTTAATTAACTCAAAAGTATATTTTATGATAAATCTACGGCAAGCGCTTCTTGGATTCGCAGCTTTTGCTTCTGCCACATTCGTCGTTCTTTCAGAAATGCGCCTAGTACTTTCCAGTGAGATAGTTCCCTTCATTCGACCAAATTGGACGGCTGTTGGTCGAAACGGCTTTCAATCAGGAAAAGAGGCTTGTGATGCTACAGCCACTGCCGTGAAACACCCCCTAGTTGGCATTGAAGCAATACGCACTAATGAACGAATTTATGCAGCAAAATGCCTGTTTGACGGATTATCTCCAAGATATGTAAAAGTAGATTGTAATCCACATACCTACGTATATATAGGAGATGAATATACTGGTACCTGCATCGACGCAGCCTGGTTGCGTGACAAGAAAGTTATAGTCACTAGAGGGGCTGGAAATATTGATGCGACTCAAGGTGTTGACGTGATCTTTGTTTCCGATAAAGGCGGAACAAACATTTTAAATTTTAGCCAATTGAAAGATTTTATTGTCATTTATGCTGATAGTTATGAGCTAGTACCAAACACCTCCTCTACAGAAAGTGGAACTAACTCAAGAGGCATTGATATCTTTTTCAATGGAAGACGACAAGCAATGCTTCGCGATATAATTACAACCACACCCTTAAACATAATTAATACAAAATAATTTTTATTTGACTATAAAATAAAAATTATTTATACCCCTCATAATTCTTCAAAAATTATGAGGGGTATATGCTTAAAAAAACATCAACTTTTTTTATTTTTTTACTATGTGCGGCATGTAAATCACAAGCTCCCTCGCATCCTTTTGATAATATTTTTACGGAAAAAGATTGTCCATATAATTACGAATCCTACGCAGTAGACAGTAAAAATCCTGAATTTCAACGACAACTCAAAGAAATATTTGAGAATGACCCCCTTAAAAATGAAGGGCTAAATTTTCGCTCCTCTCTTGCATCGGCTTACATAAGCGGAATGTATGGATTGAAAAAAAATCCACATAAAGCAGTTTGTTTAGCGATAGAAGATGCACGCCTCCCTTTAAATAGTAGCTTAAGCTCAATACTATATATGGGTGATGCTTACGCTAGTGGCGTTGGCGTTCCAAAAGACTATCCAATGGCATTATTATATTATAATGCTTGCGAAAATATATTTCCAGGTTGGTGCAGTGCTATTCTAGGTGAATACTATCGCGATGGCAAAGGTGGTCTGAAAAAAGACCCTGCATTAGCATATGCCTACTTTTATAGAGTCAGCACATCAAAAGGCGATGATGCACGCAAAGAGCTTGAGAAAATAATGACACCGGAACAAATGCGTCGGGCAAGATTTCTTATTTGTCAACGTGCAGGTATTGACCTAGATCAGGAAAAGCTGTGCAGCGATTACATCAAACAGCGCGATCCGAAACCTGTACAAGGGCACCTCTATTTAAACCTCCCTCTGTTTTGAAGATTTGCTAAAGAGCATTCATCTTGCCCCCGATAGAGTGAGAGGAAAGCCGCAATAGGAATGATGGGACTGTTTAGCCGTGAGGAATGCTATGAATGGGTGGATGCGAAGGGATATCCGCTGACGGCACTGGACAAGATGGGGGCATTACCGCTCCCGATCTGGCTCGTGGTGCTTCTGGTGAGGTGGCTGATGTTCATGGGACGCGGGAGCAGGGGAGGTGTCCTGGTGAGTGGCCGCAATCCCCAAATGGTCGAACCGATGCTCCTTAAGGAATTCCCCCCGCTGCGCTTCAGGGAGTTCCTGGGCTTGATGCGCCCGGTGCTGGTGAAAGGCCGCTATTTTCTGGTTGGTGCGCGGATGGTTCAGTTCGGGGGCAATGGCACCAGCGAGGTAGCTATGACGTTCTTGCTCATCGGCAAATGCTTTGGCAAAGGGGCTGTGCTGGGCGAGTGTCTGGCCGATACGAGATTTGCTGAAACCAGCCATGCGCAGTTTGATCGCAATTTCGGCGTCGGTATGGGGATGAAGCGCATTCGCCCCACGGGTTTTGACGATCCGTCCCAATTCCTTCAGGTATTCGGCATTGCACTGGTTTCGCCAATGTCCGGTGTCTTCGTTCATTGCCCATAACGCTTTGTTGAACTGCTTTTCCGCATCCGCGCTTTGCAAGGTTTGGCTGATGACATACTGCACCACGTTCGTGTTCATATTCCCTACAGGGTGTTGAGGAATCGCGGCAGTATCGTAGTTTTTGAGACGGATGGTTTCCGTATCGCCACCCGGTCTGCGTCGATAAGGCTTTGACGCAGCGCCGGGTGGGGATGATTCGGCTTTCGATTGAGAATAGCGTCGTTGGTGTTGGCCACTACCGGCAGAAGACGACGACGCGGCCTTTTCTGCCGGTTGCTTCACCGCTCCTGGTGCGTCTGGAGCTGCTGAAGCAGGGCGAGATCGATGTGGGTCTTTATAATAGTGCCTTTCCGATGCCAGTGTATGATTGTCCGGCAGGGTGGGGGATATCGGGGGCTGCGGGGTATCCTTTGACTCCAGTACCAGTGTCCGTCCTTCGCTACGGTCTTTACGCCGTTTCAGCGCCGCCAGCACATCGGGGTCATGGCTGATTTTGTCGATGGTGCGCCGAATGTAGTCTTCCTCGTGTCCTTTCTTGCGGGTTTCAAGGTCGGCGCTATGCGTCAGGGCATATTCCAGGGCTTCCAGGCTATACCCCCGTTTCGCCATTCTCTTGAGCGCCGCCCAATCGCGGCGATTGCCATCTTTTATACCATATTTGCGCTCTACTGACGTGCTGATTGTTTTGAAAATGTGCGCCGCTCGTTTCAGTTCCCCGGCTTCAGCATCGAGTTGCAATAAAGAGGCGCGTTGCTGCACGGCGTCCTCCCGTACTGCCGCTTCCTTGGCGGCGGCATCACGCGCCAGTGCCAGAAAATGCCCCACCCTGGTGGCTTGCTGCTGGCGGGCATATTCGACGGTTACCCACGGATACTTCCCACTGTACACGTCCAAGTGATCGCTCTTGCGATTCGTAAAACCCGCCAGCCGTCCGTAGTGCTGGTATCCCGCGCTGCCGGGGTCGCCGCCTGCTTCTTTGGTCAGGATTTTCGCCAGATGGCTGCTTTCGTCCCGCGTCATCCGGTCACCCATCCGCACCCATACCTGGCAGTTCTTGGGACTGGTTTCGACTACCACTGATGGTTCTAGCCCTTTTCCACGTAGCTCCTCGGCAGTTACGCGGTCAATATCGTCAATCAGAATCAGTCCCTGGCTGTCGCCATTGGGATGTGGGGCAGGGCGCACGTAGATATGCCTTCCATTGGCATTCTCATACCTCAGTTTGGTCAGCACCCGTGATTTTCCGGTTTCAGGGTCTTGGCGGAGAATGTCGTCAATATGCCACCGCTTTTCCTCAAAATACCCTTTCTTCGTCTCGTCATCTCCCTCGTGGCGAATGCCAATCTCAAACCAGCCGTTACCGCCCATCGCCTCTAATTGCCGCCGCACCGCGTTATGGGTGCGCCAGTACGACGGATCATCCGGTGGCGGGGTATTGCCTTGTTTTTGGGATGTTGCTTTTTTGACCGGGGTTGGGTCAGTAGGGGATTTGTCCTTGGATGCCGGGGCAGGGGATGGCGATGCGGCTGTTTTCAGCACTTCCGCCGTGACATGCGCCGGGGGGATCGGCGTGGGTTTCGCCTGTATTTCAATAACCCGCCTGGCATTGTCCTGCGCCAGCGTTACCGGCGGCTTCTTGTTATCCTGTTCGGCGGTCAGTTTCGCCTGATGTTCTGCTTCTTCCCGTCGCAGCGCTTCTTCTTCCCGGCGAATTTCTGCCTGAAGTGCGTTTAGCCTGGCTATCTTTTCATTGAGGTCTATGGCGCTGGTCGTTTCCGTCCGTTCGCCACGGTCGATTTTGCCTCGTATCGCCGTGACCGCCCGCCCTTCATGGATTTGCGGAACACGGTCTATTCCCTGCGCCTCATAGCTGCGATGATCCACCCGCACATCATAGCCATGCTTGATAAAATGCGCATTCTGGTAGGCTTCCCATTTCTCACGCCACTCCTGGTGCAGTTCCTTCTTGTTCCAGGTGCGATTCTTCTTTGCCGCAAACCCCGATGGGTGCATCTCCCGCATGGTGAGTAAAACATGGGCGTGGGGATTATGCGACTTCTCCCCCTCGAAATCATGAAAGCAGACATCCGCGATCATTCCTCTGGCGACGCATTCCTGCTGCAAAAAACGCCGGGTCAGCTGTATTTTTTCGTCGTGTCCGATGAAATTCGGCAGAGAGAGGATAAAGGAACGAGCGGTTTGGGCATCCTCTCGTTTCTCGTGGCGTTCTACCTGGTTCCACAGCTGTTTGCGGTCAAAAACCCAAGACGGGGCATTGGCGGGCGCAAGAATTTCCGTATGGTACACATGCTGCTTTTTGCGGAAGTCATGCGTGTCGCCCATGCGATCATCCCGTAGCTTTTCTCCCGCGTTATACGCTGCCGCAGCGACTACTGAATGGCCTTTACCACGGCTGATGATCTTATTCTCAAAACGGTAATAAGCCGTTTCTGCCACGTCTTGCCCTCAAGTGATGTTTTTATTATGCCACACCGTACAGGGCATTCTCCGTGCGCCGCTATAACAGCTATCACGTTTCCGGGTTTGGGGGTTTGGGGGCTTACCCCCCGACGCAGTACATTGCGAACAGCAAAAGCCGTTTAGGCTTTTACTGACCGGCTTGCCGGTGCAATGTATAACTGCGCTATTCGCCAGCAGCCCGCTGGCTCTAGGAGGCACGCCGACACCCTTTTTTTGGCGCATACATCCGCTTAAACCGGGCGCTTTTTCCGCTGTTCTTCCCGCGCTTCACTCCGCCCTATTCTTGGCCTCTTATAATGTTGTTCATCAGCAACATTCTTTTTATTTGTTTCTTTAGTTAAAGCTAAAGCATCTTTATGTAAAGATTATTTTAAATATACTATATAGATAAATCAATAATAATAAATACTTTAGGAGGCGATGATGGCTGAAACCTATAAACAACGCCGACAGCGCTTAGATAAAATCCAAAAGGAAACTAAAGAACTGCAAAAGGAAATAAAGGAAATTCGGCGCAAAGAAGAAACACGTCAATTTATTATCTTGGGGCGTTGGGTCACTAAACTGTTGCAGCGTGGCTTTATAAGCCAGGAATTTTATCAAAAAGATTTTGGCTCTTTCCTTACCCGCAATGCCGATAGAGAATTGTTTGGCTTTCCTCCTCTGCCAACAGCAGAAATTCCAAACACTCAAAAAAAGCCAGCCAAACAAAAAAAACAGCAGCCCCTAGAATCTACGAGCGCTCTCGCAATCTTCGCCGATCCGCCTCCCTCTGCAACTACCGATAAACAACAGCCTTCCAATAACGGCGTCCGTAAATTACCCGAATATGACGATAAAAACTTGCAAGAGGCGTTCGATCTTTAAAAACGCTCCAATACTCCAAGGGACAAACACCATGAAAAATACTTTTAGAAACTCTACTTCTCTTCCTTCAAATGTTCTGCCTTTCATCATTCAAGAGAATTTACCAAGAGAAGAGGAAGAACGGCTTATTCTGTTAGGGCAGTACGTAAAGCATCTTCTTAAAAACAACCTTATAGATCGGGAATGGGCAGAAAAAGATTTTGATCAATTTCTTACCAACAATAATGATCGAGCATTGTTCGGCTTGCCTCTCATTCCTTATCATCCCGGAAAAAATTCCAAAAAACAGAGAGGTTGCGGGGGCTAAGATACCAAGGAATTTTTCAGTATAAGAAAGGGTATTCTTGATTTTTATTGTGTACACGTAACTATATTTATTTTTATGTTTTTTCTGAATATAAATATTCGTGTAAATAATTACAAAGTAACGAAGAATACCGCCAGCGTCCGTGACGCATGACACATTTTAAGGGCTAGGCTATGACCGATAAAAACAATGCTGATACGGTATCTCCTGCGGCTATATCCCGTCCTGTTACCATCAGCCCTAACCTGGTTTTATGGGGGAGCTATGAACAAGCCTTTGAATACTTCAACGAGAAGCTCTTTGAAAACCGTTTACCACCCTGCATTTTAAACTTGAATGCTAAAGGGCGCTCCTGGGGCTACTTCAAAAAAGACATCTGGAAAGGAGAAAAGGACACCCCGCACCATGAAATTTGCCTTAATCCCTGGCTACTCAGTCAAGAGGGAGATTTAATCTTTCAAATGCTAGTCCGTTGCATGGTGCATCTATGGGAACACACACACGGGGAACCATCCAAAATTACACGCTATTGCAGTGTTGAATTTACCCAAAAAATGCAAGAAATCGGCTTACCTTGTGAAGAGGCGTGCGGCCTGAATCTCAAGCATAAGGTAGATGAAAACGGCAAATATGCCGCCGTTCGTCCCGTAGCTATCCGGGATTTTTTCCCGCTGCAAAGCCAGGTCGAGCTAGAAAAGCCACGTAAAACACGCATCAAGTACGAATGCCCAATGTGCGGCTTCTCAGCGATGGCCAGCAGCCGGGGCAAGTTATTCTGCCATACAGAAAGCTGCAATGTGGAAATGCTTAAGCATCTGGAACACTGACCTAGTAAGAAATTGCAGCGTTCTTGCATGTTAAGAATTTTTGAGGTATCTTTCGCTACAGTAAGGAAACAAGGGTAACAGACGGTGCTACGCCTGCTACCCTCTAGGTTTTAAGCCTTCCAGCGTTTCAAGCGTACCTTGATACGCATTGAAATCCAGCGTAGGCTTAGGAACCATTCAAATGTTATCTTCACTTGAATTTCCTTTACGAAATGGGGGAGCGGGGAGCGCTCCCCTTTTGCATTCCGCGTTTCACGCTTGCGGGATATTTTTTAAAGAGGCAAGAGGGCTTAACGCTAACGTTCAGGCAGTGCTTGCGCTTTAGCGATCGCCGCTCTGGCTGCTTCAAAATAGCCGCTCCAGTCTTCATAGGACGTTCGGGCTTTGAAACCGTATAATTCTGCAAAATCTAACAGGTCTTGCAGAGCTTCCAGCAATTCCCTGACAATACTTTTTTCGTCATTTTTCATGGGTTCTTCCTTTCGGTCGTCTTGTTTTGACCATCGATCATGGTAAAGAGCGCGGGGGACTTACATATATTCGTAAGTAACTGGTAGGCGTCTTCATCCCAAGGCTTGAACGCTCGTTCACGTTCTTTCAGAAAACGGAATAAATATGACCGGACGAGAGGACGAATATCAGCTTGTTCACCAAGATTGGTACGCGCCGTTTCGATTTCATCGAAAAGGTCATCATCTCCTAGTAGTGAATAGAGGCAAGAGATAGCATTAATAGCTGGTAGTGGTTGAGCCAACAGTAGCACAAGCTGTTTTGCTTGTTCCAAGGTTTGTGGTAATGCCCATGTTCCCATATAGTTTTTTCCTTCGCATTGTTTTGTTTTAATGGCTGGCGCTGGTAGGGCAGAGGGGAGAGCGCTACTCGCTGAAAGCAGCACCCCGTATCCCGCATCCGCTTCCGTTATTCCACTGAAAACCAACGCATGACGGTAACAAGCAGTTGATCAAAGCTGCCGCTGCTGGCTTCGTTGTAAAAGGTTTCGATCTCGTCTGTTGAAAGCCCGGCGGCTTTTGCAGCACGACGACATAATCCCAGGATCATAAAAGCGTTGCTATCCCGTCCCGTGAGCTTGACGGTAATATTCGGGTGTTTGGGAAAGGTGGTGTCCATTGGTATTTTCTCCGTTTAATATTGAGGTTGTTTTTCCTTAAGCATTTGAAAAAAGGCGGTTTTTGGCGATGTTGTAATATTCAGGGTCTTTTTCGATGGCGAAAAACGCCCGCCCTCTGGCTCTCGCGGCTACTGCGGTTGAGGCAGAGCCAGAGAATGGATCAAGAACCAGGCCGCCCTGCGCACTATATGCTTCGATCAACACCCCTAAAGGCTCGGTGGGTTTCTGGGTCGGGTGCAGATGGTTCCCGGTGTACTGCCACGGGATCACGTCGCGCGGTGCGGTGGCGGGTCGCTCCGGTCTGCCCTTGATCAGCAGGTAGGCGTTTTCGTGCGCGAACTGCGTAAAGGACTGGCTGGAAGCATAGTTCTTGATGAAGGTAAAATGCCCTACGGGTCGAAAGCCTACCTGCTTCCAGGCACGCATAAAGCGATCCACCTTGTGCCAACCGTAGAAGGAAATGCAAAAGCTGTTGTCCTTGAGGACGCGGTACATTTCCGCAAAAGCAGGCAGTAACCAGCGATCATTGTCATCATTGACAATGCCGCGTCCGTCTCTGGACTGGTATTTTACCAAGTAGGGCGGATCGGTCACGATCAAGTCCATGCTGGCGCTGGGCAGGGATTGCATGACAGGGATGCAATCCCCATGCACTAAGCGATTATGCAAGGTGCCTGGTTCACCGCAGGCATCAAGAACGGGGGAAGGGGAAGGGCGTTTCATGGGAGTTGCCTTTCTTAGTAAGGAGGAAAAGAGGAGGAAGTGAGCTTGCCAGCCAAGGCCGCCGCCGTAGCTTTTGCCTGTTCAGCGCAAAGCACCTGGGCAATAGCCATCATGGCATCGTGGGAGATTCCCCATATTTCCAGGATGTAATCCTGGCCGTTGCACGTTCTCAGTGTTCCGTGTGCGGCTACGCCAATGTTAAAATATGCGGTTTTCGTGTAGTCGTCTGCGCCTTTAACATCGGCTGTGCCTAAGCAGGCAGCCAAGGTCGCTAAGCGCTGGTTACAGAAGGTATTTCGCTCCCGTTGCCGTGCTACCTTTTCACGCACCTTTGCAAAATATTCGCTGTAGAGCGGCAGTAGGCGGCGCTTAATGTCTTTTGCGATCGCTTCAGGGGTTCGGTTCGCTGAAACCTTGATCGCATCCTGGCCTTTATCCTCGTGCCGAACGATGCCCATATTTTTTGGGGTAGCGCTTCTACCGAACGCATCCTGACCGTATCTTCCATGAATATGAATTTTGCCGTCGGAGTAACGAAAACATAACTTCCTACCGTCGGCATGTAAGGCCGTTAACCAGATCATATTCTGGGCTGGTGTTTCGTCTGTTATTTGGGCGCTGAATCCTTCCAATTGTTCCACAACGGCGGTAACAAGGGCGACAAAGTCAACATGGGGGGAGATACTGTTCATACGTATTTTTCCTTTCCTATCTTCAGGAGCCTTGCTCCTGCTTTTGTGTAGGCCGGGCGCGGCAAGAACTTTTGCAAGGTTGAAGGAGAGGTAGGGTTCCTGGCTGCACGGAGCGAAGCGGAGGAAGCGGGGATGCCTCTCCTTCACCCCCGAAGGGGGCTTGACCTTGCAAAAGGTCTCGCGCCTGGCACACAAACCCAAGACCGACGCGCAGCGTGCCTGCTCCTCAAAGTCCATGCCGCTTGCCGCTGCTGCTTGCGGGGGATTCCCCCCACACCCCCGACCACACCGCCCAATGGAAAGAAATAAAAATCAAGGCATCAACAGTAATTCTGTTGCAGGGGAAACGCAGATATAAATAAAATCGCCCAAAATTATCATCAATAGATTGAATAAAACAACAAACTAGCGCCAAATAAACAAATACATTGCGCCATGATAGCTTTAAAAGATTTTCCCTTAAATCCGATGGCGCTTTAAATCTTAAACCCTTTATGGGTTTGTCGTTACCCCAATTTTTTAACTATGAATATCCACACAAGCTTTGGATTCTCTATCGAATTGTTTGTTATCGTTTTCAGCTTTTATTGCTGGCTGATTACCCCCGTTCAAAAACTAACACATACGGCTGAACAAGCAGCTTCTCTTCCTGTAAGAGAGACAACAGACGGTTCTAAACCAGAAATAAGAAATTCCTCTGATTTTATCTCAGCAACGGGAGACTGGGAGAAAATATGGGAAGATTTTAAATTCCATGAAATTAAAAAACTTGCGAATTATCTAAAAAAATCTGGATTTATATCAGATTCTATAAACTTTAAACAAAAAGGGATTACTAAAGCTTTCTTGCTAGAAGCAATTAGTAAAACTCTCCCAAATAGCAAGGACGAAATAATTTACTTTGTTACCTCTAATGGATTAGGCATCCAAAAAAATGTCTAGTCCCATTATTGTTTTGCAGACAACGCTTTCAAAACGTCCGCACTTGTAAATTCAACAAAAATTGATGATGAATTTTCAGGCTGTTACACCAGCCAACGATAATCAGCCTATTCTGGTTCAAGCCGTGAATGGGTTGCGTAGCGCTTTGGCATCTCAATCATGGGATGCCTTGCTGTCACTGACCCATTCCTGGTCAGGGCAACTTAAAAAAGACGCTTGGCGCTGCCTTTCCCAAAAAGAACGCCAAGCAATTCACCTTTTATCTGCATCGAATAGAAACCGTCTGATCCACGGTGATTGTATTCATGTGATGAAGACACTACCCAACTGTAGTGTTGATTTCATTCTAACTGACCCACCCTACCTCGTGCGATATAAATCACGGGATGGGAGGAGCATTGCCAATGATGATAATGATCGCTGGTTACTGCCTGCATTTTCGGAAATGTACCGCGTCCTTAAGGACAACAGCTTTTGCGTTTCCTTCTATGGGTGGAACCGGGTGGATCGCTTTATGGAAGCGTGGCGCAAAGCAGGATTTACTCCTGTTGGACATTTCACGTTCAACAAGAGTTACGCCTCCAGCGCTCGATTTACGCGCTCTTGTCATGAAAACGCCTATTTGTTGGCTAAAGGCAGACCGGATAAGCCCCAAAAACCTATTCGGGACATCTTGCCCTGGAAATACACGGGAAACACCTTGCATCCAACGCAGAAGCCCGTAGAGCCGCTGGCACAGCTTATTGCGGCGTTCAGTAAACCGGGCGAGGTCGTACTAGACCCCTTTGCCGGTTCTGCTTCTACGGCAGTCGCAGCTTGGCAGACAGGTCGGCACTATATCGCCATTGAAAAAGACCCGAACTACCACGCGATCGCGCAGCAAAGGTTAAGCCGTTTAGGGGAGTAAGACTACCCCACAATCAAACGCACTCATCGTCGTTTCTGTCACAAACACTATGTTAGTTATCTTTAAGTCGGTAACCCAAGGCTACGAACTTTTGGTTTGCAACAGTATTTTTGAAACAACGCAAACGTGGCTAACAACCCAAGGATGCGCCTTTCAAAATACATATGAAAAAGGATACGTCCGTATCCTGATCACGGAAATCCCCAACGGAACGCTCTTACGGCTTCAACAGAAATTTCCGGCGGATGATAATACCATGACAGTTTATAACGCCGTTGATGATCTCCGTAGCGCCTTAGCAACAGGTAGCTGGGACGACATTATACGGGTAACCAGCCCTTGGTCGGAAACCCTCAAAAAGGAATCCTGGCGCTACCTCTCCGAAGAGGAGCAGCGGGAGTTGAAATATCAATCTACTAAAAACGATGAAAAACAGGATTTCAGAGAAAGACTGTTTTCCCTAGATCGAAACGTCCTACTGCGGATGCATGCTGTGTTAAAAGCAGCTGGTTTGTCATCGTTTAAGCCACTAAGCAAAAACACCAATGCTGACTTAGTGGACAAGCTGATAGGGTTATTTGATCACCAAGAAGTGTGTCTCAGGGCTGCTCTACTGCTGGCAACCGCCCTAAACCAACAAGAATAACCAGAACGATACGCTATTAAAAGCGTACTACTTAGGCTGCCATTGGCAGCTTTTTTTCAGCCACCCCGCTTCCAGCCAGAAAACTTTCCCCAGGCTGTTTAAAAAGTTTCGGATATCGCCGCGCGTTTATAGAGACCTAAAGTATACTTGCTACCCCTCGGTATTAGATTTTTCGAAAGCGTTTTGGTTCACGTTTCCTGATCGCCAGTGGGAAAGGAGGAATCTGCCAGGGCTTTAACCTCGTTAAAGTTCATCCCTAGCTGCACACTGATACGGTGCAGATCGGCCTCGGTGGGTTTGTTTCCCCGTGCAATCTCGACAATGCTTTTAATAAGTTCCCAATAATTCTGTCGAACCAACTCACTAATGGTGCCAGGAACAATCTTTAGCTGTTTGTTCGAGGCATCATTTTCATATAAAGAAAAATATTCTTCAATAATATAGATAAGCTTTTCAACAAAGCTGAGGTTTTTCCAAGCGGCATCACTGCGTAGATTATGGATGTCCTCTTCATGCGCTTGCAGCTGCTCCAGCAGATCCAGGTATTCCTTCAAAAGGACTAAGGCCTTATTGGACAGCTTCAATTCCTTCCAAGCTGAATCGCCGCGAAGCTGCTCAATGCGATCGCCAATCTGAGACAAATTTATCGTCGTGCGTTTCCGGGGGTCATTCATTGTATTAGTGTAGCCGTTTTCGCATCAAATGCTTCAACGGCACTGATGGCATCAAATTTAGAAAATATTTTTGTATTTGATGCCATTGATGACAAAAAGTGATATAGTCAAAATATACTTCTCAGAAGCAAGAGGAATTCATCAGCAGCGATGCTTTGAAAAAAGCAATCATCTCAGAGACAATAGGCTGGATTACCAGTCCTGACAAAAGCCAGACAGAATAAGGATTTCCTCCCTGATCTGCCCTGAGAAGCGAACAGAAGTCTACAGCTCACAAACAGGAGGTGACTTCCCTGACCCAGATATTAAACGGCACCACTCAAGTCCTTGTCGAATTGACACGAAAACAAGCGGGTAAGCAGTTAAAACCGCCAGTCAGCGAGAGAACTGTTCAAAAATATCTTGATCTCGCCAGCCTGCATTTAGAAACCTTTGCTCATTTCAGGGATGAGGACGTTGGCGGACTGAACCGCTACACCAAAATTACGAACTGGCACTTGCCGGTTTTACAACGCATCCGCAGCTATGCTCGCACTCAAGGTATGAAAAAACTGGCCATCCGCCTTGCTGAAGACCCTCAGTATTTTTTAACAGGAGAAGCGACAAATGACGAACAATACAACACCGATCACGGTGAAGGAAGCGGCGGCAAAATACAATCAACCCCCACGCAAGCTGCTTGATGCGCTGCGTAAACGTTTTCCCGCAGAAGAGTGGACAATGGATTCCCCCTTGCCACAGAACTTCGAGGAAATGGTGGAGCAGTACCGCCAGGAATACGTGCAGGCGGAAGAAAGCGGTCTGCCTAAAGGTGAAATCACCACCACTGCCGAAGCGGTGCAGGACAACGCCTTAATGCTGGAGGCCATAGAATACGGGGTGCTTGAATCCTTATCGCAGCTCCGCCGCGAGGACATGGCGTACCGGGCAAAGGTCGACACTTTAAGCGAAATACAGACTTATGAAAGCGTCCGTGCCGCTGTTTGGCAGGGCTACCACCAAAAGCAGGCGCAGGCACGGGGTACCCGGATGCAGCAAATGGGTGAAGACTTAAAAAACGCCATGCTTACCCAGAATACCGCCTTGGGAAAACATCAGGCCGACCTGGTGGTCAGCAATATGGAGACCAACCTCAAACAGACCGAGCGCCGGATGGAACTGGATGCGATTGTCCGTCTGGTGAGCGTTCTTCCCCAGGACAATCCCCAGGAGGTGACGACATGACATCCGTTATGCAGCATGTTGGAATTGGCACGGCAAGTCTCATCACGTCGTCACTGTGGGCTGCCGCCGCGCTGACCAATCCCATTGGTCTGTCGGTTCTGACCCTTGGTGTGTTCGCTTGGGTAGCCTATCATGAATCCCGCTAACAAGGCATCGGGCTTCCCTTTGGGCATGTTTCTGACCATTGTTTTGTGCGGATTCCTGGGGGCGTTTGGCACCACCCTTCTGTTCCGACACTTCCATCTGGTTTCGTTTCCTCCACCCACACCGCAATGCCGTAATCACATCAACACATGAAAGAGCTATCCCTGGTCTATGACACCACGTTACTCCGCTCGTCGATAGTCTACTCCCTGGACGGATACCTGTATCGCTACCTTGGCAAAGACCCCTTTGCGAGCATCCGGTCACCCCGCTATCGGTTTTCTCCCCTTGGAGGACAAAGGCGACAAGCCGTGCGCAGTCTGAATCATACACAGGTCGTGCGACGTGTGAGTGAAGTACCGGAATTATCTGCTGGCGCGCATACTACCGTCACGGCGATGGCCATACAACTCAGCCTTTTTTAGAAAATTGCTCGACACCACGCAGCTTAAACACGGCGACCGCTGCCTCTACAAGAATGCAACTCTAATCTTCCAGTCCACCGTCCCAGGGGTTAACCCCTATCACGTTTTTCAGACCCGAAGGGGCAAAGAGAAACGGCTGAGTGAAGTAGAGGCATCGAAGCATGTTTGGCTAGAACTTACCCTCTGAACGCCTTCTCAAAGATGGACAAAAAATTACTGTTTCATCACGGTCTGACACGCAGAAAAAAACGCAAAAGAAGCGCGAAAAATTGCTTGTTCCTGCCCATTATTTTAAAGGTAAGGCGCGAAACCATTACCGGAAAACAGTTTCGGCGCTAAGTATCAAATTTAAATACCATCCACAATTACCCGGATTTAACACGCACTCGGTAGCCTTTCTGACCAAAAGGGCGGCACTCTTACCCCTAATTACTGCCCCTTACCAGCGTCTTACCACCCCTCTTACTGTACGAAGTAATCCATTAAACCGGCAGCATTGTATACGCTGCTGCGTTGACTCATACCGTGTTCTCACGAACTTGGAGGAATCATGAAAAAAGAAAAGGAGGTCGTCACCCAGGAATTTTATGAGGACGGCGCGATGAAATGCTCCTCGCAAAGCAAAGAGAAAGAAGATGATGGATCGGTGGAATGTCTCCAGCTTGGCTGCGCCCTGGTTTTTATCATCCTCACATTCTTCACCTTCAATAAATTGCTCGATGCCCGCACCCACCTTTTGAATAATCAAGATCCAAGCACCCATGTATCAAGACGATAACAAACCACAGTCCCTCATCGTAGAACCAAAGCAAGGCGGTTATAGCCAAAGCATCACCGACAGCTATTCGACGGACTTTCAAAACCAGTCAACACGAATCAATCTTAAAGCGTATGACCCTTACAGTACCGAGTATGTGCTGCACCGGCTCAGTACAATTTTTATCCTGCCCGTATCCTTTGACCAGATTGTCGCGGACAGTGTCCTTTGGATAGCCGGGGTGTTTGTCCTCATTAAAACTTATCGTTACCTTGTGCTGATCACCGCTCTCCAGACACCCGTCCTGGTCATCGGCCTGACCGCCTTTGCCGCGTTCGCCTGTATGCTCTTTTATGTTCACGAAAAACTGAAATCCCTGCGTTTCGGGTTGCTGTACAAAACGTTCTTGTTCGCGTCCGGTTGGGTCTTGGGGGTGATGCTATGAGTAACGCCACATTCCCCATTCAGGAGGGGGGGCGCGCGAGAAAGTTAAGCTGGTGCTGCACGGCGCTTTGTATTCTGCTGCTGGGGCTTAGCTTTCACCGATCACAGAATAGTCTTACACGGTATTGGACGATGGTTATGGCCTGCGCCGCCGCTGCCGTCAGCCGGTCGCAATCAAGGGCAATCATCGAAGCAGACCATCGTCGGGAGACTTCGCGCACGGCCAGCGCATTTAAAGCGCAACGCGAACTGTTTTTGGACTTTGCGAACGCCCCGAAAACAATCCGATCCGTCGATGGGCGAACCCTTGATGAAAAGGTCGAAGCGCTGGAATGGTTCGATTTTGATGCTATTGGACAAGACCGGAACCGTTTCCCCAACGTGATTATTTTGGGCGCGCCGGGGTCGGGCAAAACCACGCTTGCCGAATATCTTGGCATCATCCTCAATGTCGGCAAGCGCTATGCGATCCACCCCCACGCTAAACCCACCGATTTTCGGGGTTTTGATCGCATCTTCGGGGGAGGCTATCATATAGGCACCACGCAGGATGAGCCTGTCACGTGGCAGGACATTGAAACCGGCTATGTAGAAAATCCTACGGCGCATCAGGTTCTCAGTGCAATTTTTGATCTCATGAAAGAACGGCTCGGACAGCTTTATGCAGGAGTTACCGAGTTCGAACCCATCGATATCTATGTTGATGAATTGCCTGCCATCGTCCAGGAGCTTGGGCGAAAACGCATCCAGGAACTCATTCCGAAACTAATGATGCAATGCCGCAAGGTCGGCATCCGGCTGTGGCTCCTCTCCCAGGGGGCGCAGGTCAAGTTTCTGGGATTGGAAGGCATGAGCGACCTGCGGGAAATGACCTTCATCCATCTCGGCTCATTTGCCAAAAAACAAGCCAAATTGTTAGGAGAAGAGTATCTCGAAGTGGTGCTGGATCAAGAAAGACCATGCCTCGTTTCCGAGTCGTCAACGGACGGGAAGCCTGCCTTGATACCAACCTTTGATGCCATGCAAGCGGCCATTTCGGACTATCTTTTAACACGTCAGCCCTCGGATGTGGAACAGGCCACACCAAAGCCTGAAATCACTGATCAAGACAGATTACAAAAACTACTGGACAACCAAAAGTACACCGACGTGGCTGAATTTCTCAAAGCCACGCATCATGATGTCGAGCTTATGACTTTCGTGGCTCAGAAAATGATTCAAAAAGGAGCGTCCATGTCCAAGGTTGTCAAAGTCGGGTGGGGATTTAATGGTGATAATTTCCTCAAAGGACGGGAACTTTATTATTCCCTGGGATTAGGCACAGTGAATTCCGATTGAAACGAGGGAATGTCCTACAAAGTGATAAACCTTAAGACAAAAAATCGCCAAAACAGGAGTAAGGCGATCTTTGAAAATATTTAGCTTAAGGTTTTATCCTTTGCTTTCATTGTAACACTGAATCGGCTCTGTTTTTAAAAATATTGTAAGTTTTTATCAATTATCTTTTTCCCTTATTAAAGCAGTTATCTGCACTTTTTAGCTTAAGGAAATTACCTTCATGTTGAGTGTCTTTTTGTTTTTAGTGATTTTCATTTCAATGTGTCTGTTCCTATATCAGGAGGATGATTTACCCCTTCAATTTATCGGGGCAACAGACACTACAGCGTTTCGTCAATATGAGTTTGTCGGCGTTTTCGATCCCCTGGATTCCGTCGGCATTGATTTTTTTACGTCTATCGATTCACCTGTTCAAGATGTGAACGCACAAGAAGGAAAAACCATTGTTAGTGCCGAGACACCGATACCCGAACTCAGTTCAACTATTATCAACGTCAATGAGGCCATACCAACAACAGAATTACCTGATGCCATCACCTTACCTTGTTCGGAAGAATTGGCAGCCGTAGAGAAAACAGTACCAAAAACCAGAAAAAAGAGAACTACCAAAGACAACAATACTCCAAAGATGAAAACAACGCGCAAGTCTAAAGCCAAAAAAGAAGTGGAAGACCAAAATCAGCCCGCCGCCTAGAGAACATAGACCAGATTGTTAGTGATTCATTAACAGGAGAAAAGCAATGTTAGGACAATTTTTGACTCAAGTGAGTAACGCGATAATACACCGCATAGGTGAAAAACTGTTTGCCGAAAACATATTCGGTGACTGGTACACGTTTAGTGTACAAGCCGTTCGAGACTTTCTCGAAAAAATGGAATACTCCGCTGATATGTACTCCTTGGATGCGTTCGTTCATTATTATCAATTCGAGGTTTCTCAATGCGATACCGAGATTGAAGAGTTGGCCCATCAGATTGAGGAATACGAGCATCTTTTACACTCAGCACAAAGGTATAGACAAGACCTGCAAGATAAACTGGAACAGCTTAAAACCGCAAAACACGCACACGTGATAGAAACTTGCGTTAAAAGTTGGACAAAAGCCGAATTGCAAGCCAATTATCGGCAATTAATGGAGAATGCCAAGCTTGAGACCGCTCTGCGCATAGATTACTCCCGTCAGATAAATATTTTGAATGACCAATTGAGACTTTCTTCTTCAAGGCATCGGATGGAAGTTGCCCGATATCAGCGCAAAATCCAATTTCTGGAAGACAGAATTGAGTTTTGTTCTCGTTCAGGTTATATCCCTCCTTACAAATTCGATGGCGAAGAAGACATCTATCTCGAAGAGGTCGTCAATATCATTGACAAGGATTGCTATGATGACGGCTCGCCGATGGAAGTTTCCATTTTCATTGCCAAAGACTGGCTTCACAAAGCTATGCTGACTTCCCCGTCAAAATATCACACGTATGCTGTTGGTTTAGCGTGTCCGTTAGCTTGTAATATTGGTGAAAGATTTTGTGAAGAGTCATCGGGATGTCTCCCTACCTGGATCGGTATGCCAAACGCCCTTCGAGAAACGGTGGCATAGTTAACTTACCGCGATAATATAGAACAATTCTAGGACTCCCTCAGCAGGAGTCCATTTCAATCAAGAAATTTGGATAATTTTTGCTTTTTATACTTGCCAAGTTTCCGGTTGAAAGATTTCTACCCGTACCAATTGCTGGACGATAGGGGAACATCCTGACGCTAAATCCTGATATCTTGGTTAAAATTTTTCAGAGATGGAAAGCTTTTACTGTTTCTTTTCGTGACAAAAAATCCGCTTCGCCCCATGAAGCTCAGCAATGTATTGTATTCTAAATATAATTATCTGTTTTTATTTTTACAGGAGGTCACTTTTTTTAAAGCTTAATCCGCACCGGAGATTTTTCTATACACCGGTAAAAACATAAAACGCCGACGATGGGATCAGCGGCGTTAAAGCAAAAAATGGATTTAAAAGCATACATAGGTTGCATTCCTCGTGTATGCACTGGGATTATTCTATCACTTGTTTCCGGAAAATGTCTTTCCTGTCATAACAATTTTTCATGATTTCAGTTGCTTAAGGGTGCCGCCAAAAATAGAATAATCGCCAAGTCATACCAGGAATGGTGCCGGTGTGTGCAACAGGAGTTGCGATGCACACTATTACCACAACAATCTCTTCTTCTTTATTCTCGACTGACGCCCTCATCCGGGGGCTGGACGATCTTCCCGCAGCCTGGGCGCTGACCCCAGTACGTGGCAACAAAGCCCCTTATCGTGAGGGCTGGCAAACAGAAGACCCATTGACCCATCCCCAGCTTATGCAGATCATCCGCAATGATGATACCTGCCAAGGCTATGGACTGCGCACCGGCGAAGCATCGGGGGGCATTCTTGCTGTCGATGTGGACGGGCAAGCCGCCCAGCAGCTACTACTAGAACTGGCTGGGGACGCGGGAATTCCCGATACGGTTTGCTTTACCTCTGGCAAACCGGGACGCTGTCAGTATCTCTTTCAAATTCCCGCCGATCATTGGCCAGGCATCCGTACCCGCAAAATTGATACGGGTGTAAAAGACGAACACGGAAAACCACAAAAGCTGGAACTGCGCTGGAATGGATTGCAATCGGTCTTACCCCCTTCTGTACACCCGGACACAGGGCAGTATTATTGGATACAATCACCCCTTGATACTGGCGTTGCAACCTGCCCTCCCTGGCTCCTGGTGCTAGTGCTGGAGGAAATAGCCCAAACACCACCTAAACCGTTCTGCTCGCCATCAACACCATCCTTCGATTATCGTTACTGGAGTACCGTGGATTGGGCGCTTTCGTACCTGGCTGCACTCGATCCAAGTCGCGCCGATGATTATGACACCTGGCTAGCCGTGGGCATGGCGCTGAAATCCGCTGATGAGAGCCTGCTTGCCGACTGGGACACCTGGAGCAGGCAATCTGCCAAATACAAGCCAGGGGAATGCGATCGCAAGTGGGCTTCCTTCAAGCGAATGGGCATTGGTCTTGGTTCCCTTGCCCATCTGGCGAAACAGGACGGCTGGACATCTCCCTTACGCCAGCACACACCGCCCACCCGCGAACAGACAAAGCCCCGCCAAACCGCGCCCCCCACGGATCATGTAAGGCAGCGACCCGAAGGACAGCCGTCGCCCGATGATCATCCCACGGACGGCACTCCCCTCCCCATTGGTAATGTACCAGACACCGCAGCGCCCGATGTAACCTTCCTGCAGCAAGCCCTTAACTATTTATACGGGGACAAACCGTGGATCAGCGCCAGTGGTAAACTATATTATTTTACCGGTACGTATTACAAACACAGCCCCGATGCCCTGGAAATCCCCCGGATCAGCAGTTTTTGTAACACGTTCGCCGTCGCCGATAAAAAAGGGCGGATCACTTTTCCCTACGCCAAACCCGGCAAAGTGGATGAGGTCTTGAAGTGGATCAAATACCGAGTGATGGTGAACCCGGATTTGCTGAATCCCCCAGGACTCAACTGCACTAACGGCGTGCTACAGCTGGTCTGGGAGAAAGACACCTTCACGGAAACCCTGATTCCCCACGACCCTAGCCTGTACTACACGTATGAACCCCTGGCGACCTATGACCCCCAGGCAGACCCCACCGACTGCGATCGCTTGCTGGAGTGTCTTGATCCACCACAACGCGAGATATTCCTGCGCGTCATCGGTGCAAGCCTTGATCTGCGCATGGTGCGCCGAAAACGGGGACGCATGGTGCGCGGGCTGCTACTCAAGGGCAATGGCAACAACGGTAAGGACGCCCTACGGGAAGTCGTCCGCCTGATGTACGGCAAGCAGGGGGTTACCTCCTGCGATCTGATGGATTTTAAAGCCTATGATGAAGGGCGCAAATTCCCCCTCTCCCGATTGCAATTGTCCAGAGTGAATTGGTCTTCGGAAAACAGCTGCTATTCCTCGCTGGACAAACTGCAATCGATCAAGAAATTTCTCACCGGGGAACCGCTCAGCTGTGAAAGCAAAGGGAAGGATGAATGGGAGTTTGAACCCGAAGCCGTTGGCTTGTTCAACATTAATGATATTCCCCACATGCGCGGCACGCTCGAAGCTATTGAAAGCCGATGGTCGATCCTGTGCTTTAGCAAAACCTACAAGCCCAATCCTGATCCAGCCAAAGGGGAACTGCTTGCTGATCCGCGCTTCAAGTATGATCCAGACTTTCTGCAACATAGCGTTTTACCAGCCTTCCTAAATCGGGTGCTGGCTAGTCTGCGGGCACTTATGGCCGAGGGTATTGACTACGAACCCACCCGCCAAGCCCTGCAGGACATACAGCGGGAGAATTCTCACCTGTTCCAGTTTTGCCAAGACATGGGACTTGAAGAGCAACCCGGTAGCATCCTCACTGCCGGATCACTTTGGGATTTGCTGGAAGAATGGTACGAGCAAACCGGCACATTATCTTATGAAGAAACCAGCACGGGTAAGCAAAAAGCTCAGTGGATTGATCAAGTCGGTAAAAATGACCCCAACGTTAAGGGCGCGAATCAGGTAATCGCCCGCTTCTTACCGTTATTCCCCAAAGCCAAGCGCGTCACCCTTCCCAAGAGTGGCGGGGGTAAGGCACAGCAGGGAATTATGGGCATTGGCTTCAAAAAATCTCCCTCCCCTTCACCCGAATCCGTCACCCAGTTTGGGGGGGAATTCACCCAAGCTTCACCCACTCCTTCACCCACTGTTTCCTTACTAGATAAAGATTTTCACCCACTACACCCAGATTCTGAGCAACCAGCAGAAAAAAAGGCGGCACAAAGCGGCTATGCCGCTTCGTCCGCGATCACAACCCCAGAGATAAAGATAAAGGAGCAACCTTTAGCGGCCTCGGAACCAGAACATTTGGGTGTAGTGGGTGAAAAGTCTGATGATGCGGGGATTTCACTGGGTGAAGGGGTGGGTGATGAACTGGGTGACGAACCACAAAAAGTGGGTGACGGTACGGCAAATGACAGCACACTTACCCCCCTGTCGTCCCATAATGTCTGGCTCTGTACTCTTCATCCCGGTGCAGCTGTGTTATTCCAGCATGAGGAGGTATCCGGTTGGCAACCCGGACACCTGCACCAGATCGTCAAAAAGGAGGGGATTTTCGTTTATGCCATCGTTCGCAAGCCCGTTCGTCGTCGAGGGCAATGGCACGATCATGACTATAGAATCAGCCGTGAAGATTGGCTAAGACCCTCTCCTGCCTGAGCATCTGTAGTCCTTGTCCGCAAAAAAACATCACTTGTTGGTACTTCTGGAGAAAAAATACCTCCAGGGGACGAACGGGGCACGCAGGGGCGGTGCCCAATCGTACCTATCTAGCCCGCCGCCCTGGATTTCCGAATTTGGATACCTAAGCCCAAATTTTAAGCGCTGCCGGATGTTTTTGATGGCAAAATCATGTTATACTGAGCCAGCCCAACGGTTTCTTTGTACTGAAAGATGGTAAAAAAACAACATCATATTCTGGCTATTTCAAGTGAATGCGGAGAACATAACGGGTAAAACTAACGGCAAGGGAAGCAAGAAACACCGTTAATAGAAAATCCGTGAACTCTTTTGGTAAACCCTGATGGGCTGGTTGATCAGTTGTTGTTTGAGTAGATGACGCAGAAACTACATGAGCCTTAAAAGACGAATCTGCCAAAGCAGAAGGATTAAGTATCAATAACAACGTAGCTGTCAAAGATAAAACAGCGATTTTTAAAAATTTACAAGACTGCTTTTCCATTACTTGCTCCTAATTGTATTTGGATATCAAACCCCAGAAGCAAAAAACTGTAGAGCGGTAAAAATGCTAAAATAGGATGTTTTGTTTTTAAGTGCTCAAATTCCAATTTCTGGGGTTTGAGCCTTTTTCATTAAATATTGAAAAAGACTTAATAATGATATTAGCATATCAATAGCAAAATAATGATATAATAGTAAGTTTTACCTGATACACTTAAAAAATTAAGTGTTGACGCTTAACACACCCAAAAAATTGAGTGCTGAGCTCACCTCTAAAAAATTTCATTTTTTATGGAATAGTAGACTTCTTGAAAAAGTCCGTCCAGCGTTAGGCAATCCGCCAATAAGGCTGACGAATTTCTGCGAACTTCAGAGACTTTTGCAAGAAGTTTATTAAATCTCTAATGCTTGTCAGTATTTTTATGTTTTGTTATACTAATCTCAGCAAAGGGATTATTCTTTGCTGAGATTAGTATTCTGTTTTTACTAGTCTCTTATAAGCTTGTTCTTACAGTCTGTTGCGCTGCAAACTGTAGTTTTTAGCATAGTAGCCACCTCGCAAATTTCCACAGCGACAGTTTTGTTGTGGAGATTTGAAGGAAAAGTAAAAAAGGTGGTTAGTATGCAAAACGTCAAGTCTCGGCTTCTCACTCTAGTTTTTCTAGCCATGTTGAATACATCTAACGTACACCAAAAAGTGGCGTACATTGTTCCGTATTTTCAGGTAGTTGCTCTTGTTGTTGCAACTGTAAACAACAGTTTGCAAATAGCAAGGCAGCTAAAGCCTGTTACTAAAGGCAAGCGTTAGTCTTCGCTGAAAAGCCTGAGAGACTGTAGTCTCTCAGGCTTTATTATTTGAGAAAATATTGAAAAGGGCAATGGCGCGATCGTGACTATAGAATTAGCCGTGAAGATTGGCTGAAGCCTGCCCTTAGCTGAAAAACCATCGTCATCAACTGATAATTAGCTAGCAACCAACTCTTCCCGGCCTTTCCGTGTATTCGGTCAGAAAAATGCTCCGTCTGACCCTGTGCATGGGGGCGATAAATGTTGTGAAATGCAATTTTTACTTTACTTTATATTAATATTTTGTTTATTTTGAATTACCGCTAAGGAGTAACCAAATGGTGCGAACTGATCCAGAAGAACAGGTGAATTCGATAGACTACCGCAATTCTGCTTTAGGCGCATGAAAGTAGACCGTTTGTGACCGCCGATATTCCCGATTATTATAAAATCCTAGGTGTTAATCCAAAGGCTAGTACTGACGAGATTAAAAACGCTTTCCGGGAAAAAGCGCGATTTTACCATCCTGATGCTAACCCGAATCTGGCGGTAGACGAAAAAAACAGGCTTATGGAGGCATTCAAAAAGATTGTTGCGGCCTACGAAATTCTCAAAGACCCAAATGAACGCCAAAAATATGACAGCAACTTTAAATACAACACTACTAATAGCACTAACCAAAACCCCACACAGCAACAATGGCAACAACAACGCAGGCAAGAAGTACAAGCGTATTACCAACAGAAAGAACAAGAATTAATACTTCATATTATAGGCTCATATAAAAAAATATTTTCTTTAATTACATCAACCAACAAACAAATAAACAATAATCTTATAATAAAGTATGAAGAAATAAATAATAAGATTGAACAAAGCTACAAACAAGAAAAATTTTATTCTAATTTTGCAGATACAAAGAGAGATATTGAGATTGCACGGGAGTCCCTACAAAGAGACATTAAAAGAACATGGGAGGAACAACAACAAAGCATAGAGAGAATACGGGAGTCTCTACAAAGAGATATTGAGACATCACGGACACGTGAAGAACAACATATTGAAACGATGCTTGAGTTTCTGCAAATGGAATTGGATACTATTCAAAAACATGCACAAGAAGATATTGAACTTATAAAAAATTCCTTGCAAGAAGAGCTTGATAGCATACAAAGGTGCATAAAAGTATCTATTGAAATTGAATGGGATTCTCGAAAAAGGGAACTTGATCTTGATCATAAATTTCAAATAAAAGAAATTGAAGATAAGTGGAAACGTATAAAACAATTGGCTGTATCAGAGCAGCCAGAGACTTACCAAGTGCAACAACCCGCCACTTTGTCAACCGATGTAGAAGCTGCTATTCATGAATCTGTAAAACAACAACCGCTCGTCACAACGGCATTAGAAGAAAATGATATTGATGACGCAGTGATGAAACTGTTGGTCAATGACGTACAGGAACAAGAACAGAGGCTTACTATCCCTGTAGTAGCGGTCAATACTGCAAAAAATTTTGAAAACCTTCCTCTTCCAGCGCCGTCACCCTCTACAGCAGTACCAGAATCTACAGACATGCCACTCTCAGGGCAAGAATCTAGTAATGGCTGGGTGATACAGCAACAAGGCAAGATCGCGAAGCTACACCGCGACACCCTGCCCCCAGGAGAAACCCTAGAATATCTGCAAGCAACCTTAAAAGCCACGGGCATTAACAGTGAGTTGCGTCCTGATTGCTTGTATATCAAGGGAGTCGCCAATGTTGAAAAATTGCAAGCCTACCTACAGCAAGACGCGGTGAAAACCTTTGCCCCTATAGGCTCCAGCAGTGAGCAACCACCATCACCAGACACAATACCAAGCCTGGAAGCCATTGACATTTCTCCAGTGTCACTATCATCACAACAGCCAGATGCCAGCGCTGATACAGAACCTTCTATAGGAGTCACTTTTGAAGCAGCGCAAAACCTCGAAAGTGACATTATCCTTGACCGGTCAAAAACATCTACCAGTGAAATTTCAGAACCTTTCTTGTCTCAGACAGAACCCACCAATGTGGTGCAGCCGAAAGCACATCAAGAAAGTAAATGGGTGATATCCACCATCTTGCAAAGCAACTGGAGAGTACGACCCTTACCATCTGAACCACTGTTGCTAGCAGAAGCAGCGCAAGAAGCACCACGGCAAAAAAACCAGCCCAGATGGTGGAATAACCTTGCAAAGCAAGGGGCTGCGGTCACACTGTCGGTTCTCGCTGTAATGGGCGGAATATTTGGCACTCACAAAGCTCTTAAAATCCTTTCACCGCATATTCCACCATCGCCTATACCGGAAACCGTACGGCAGCATCCACGACCCGATGCAGAAAAGACGTTGGACGCTCTGAACAGACAGCGCGTCCCTTTAAAAGAACAGATGAATAGAGGTGGCGTAGCCGCCGCCGATACTGCTCTTAGCAACAATACCAATCTAGAATACTACAAAATTGATACTGCGCGGGATGTGGAGCCAGGAACAACGCATCGAGAAATAGATGCTATCAGTAACTTAACTGATGGTAAGGACGTTTATACAAAGGCAGTAAACTACTACCACCAACAAAAAGCGCCCTCACAAAAGGACGCTACTCAAGGCATGAATTTACCCACACCGCAACAGGTTGCACAATATCTTAAAACCCATCACGAACGCTAAACCAAACAGAAAGAGACTCTCAATATCACTCTTCGGTTAGAAAGAGGAGATGGACAGTTTTCGCACGTCCTTATAAGTATTAGCAAGAAAAAGATCAAGAGCTTCAAGATTATGCAATAATAAACTCTCATGCCTCTCAATCAACCGCGCCTTATTCTGCATCTCCTCACTTACTCTTCCAATGCGTTCGGCTGCCGCCTCAAAATCATCCAAAAAGGAAAAAGTATAACTCGTATATTTACGACAGGCGTCCTGTAGATACTTAAAAATGCTTTCCATTCGGCGATTTTGCGCTTCCATAATAATTGCTGCATGTTCGGCAGCAACTATTGCACGGCACGATTTTTCCTGCCATTGGAAATGCACTTTTGCTTCTGCAATCAGTGCATCACCCATCATTTCAATAAGTTCTACCTGCACGTCACTCTTTTTCTCAATAATACGCGCCTGCCCTTGCTGTATTGCTCGTTCTGTTTTATTAGGAAAAATCTTTGCCCATACTGACAACGCCTGTTTTTCTTTACCTTGCAACGTCGATGTTATAAAACTATGCAGGTACTGTTTATGCTCCTCTCGAAAGAGTAAGGGAACAGGCGGTTGATCAGAGTGAACCAACAATGTATCTTTATTGGAAGTAAAAGATTTCTCTTGATCTGAAAAAGAAGAAAAATCCTGTCCTCGACGATCAGATTTGAAAAATTCCATACTATTTCCTTAACAATAAATTTACAACGCATTCATCATCAGAAATTGCGACGATTCCGTCGCTTCTCTTTTTCTTTTCGCCACTCCTCTTCTAAAATATTTTCTAGTGAGAAAGATTCCTGCTCCTCTACTTCCCGCGCATCATTCGTTCCAATGAGGTTTGGCGGTGCAGAGCTGGTAGCAGTAGTGACGGATGGTAGTTCGTCCGTGTTTTCTTTGTGTGGTGTGATATCGGGCGTATTCACGGGTTTGGCAACAGAATCACCCCAAACATCATCCGTTTCTTCTCTACTAGGTGGAACAGCCGAACGTTTCTCTTCTCCAGAAACATCCCTAATTTTGTCTGTTTCCACCACAGAAGAAGATACTGGAGTAGTTGTTTTTTCTGCATATTTTTCATTGGCTCTCCTTGCACGTGCCGTCTCACGGGCGATGATTTCACAGTAGTCTGCATATTGCGGCGCTTTTTGTGCCTGTCTCTCCACCTTTTCAAAATCTGTATCGGAAAAACAATCTATTGCTGCTTCATGAGCGCGTTGATCTTCGATTTTATTTAAGCGCTCGGCATATCCTTCTTTTTCACCACCATCTGCCAACCACAATAAAACAGGTGCAAGTTCAAACCCAAAGAACAGTAAAAACCACGTCAAGTGGCTTGCTTGATGGGCATATTTCCCATCAACCAATTTAATAGCGGCATCATAACGGCGCTGTTCTGCTTCAGAAATGGATTGTTTCTTGGAAGGATATTTAAGCGTGTCTATTTGATATCGAATCCAAGAATCTGCTAGTGCTTCGTTTAATGCTGAAGGAAATGTTTTCTGCCACACATACTCAAGTTGTTTATCAAAAGATAAACTGTGCGCAGCAAATGAGCCATACCAAACATGCTTTTTTTCCTCCAACAACGTTTGTTTTTCGGCGTTTAGTGCATCGATCTGTGCCGTAACGGCTTTAACTTCCTGGGACTTCTTAATACCAGTACGCCGATAGACATCGCCATCCACACGAAAACGCTTTGTTCCTAATATTGATAATTCATCTTCAATCTTTGCTAAACGATAATCCAGGTTTTTCGTCGCCTCCTCCTTGATACTTTCTTGCGAAAAAAGAACAGGCGCAAAAAATGCCGATGCCAGATTAATCAAAATCGCAGGTAACACCCGTGCCAAAACTACCCCAATGGAACGTTTCCTTCGCGATTGAATGGATTGTTCAAGCGATAGAAAATAATAGAAAACAATCACCCAAATAAAAACAGCGAACCCAATTAAATGGCTGATGTACCCGATAATAAACGCGAATACAGTTGCTTGTAACGCTGCTAAGACAAGAACAATTCCTCCTCGCGCAAGACGCCCCAAATTGGCATCTTTTTTTAAGTGAGGGCTTTTCCACGCAACTCCACCTGCAAATAAAATTGCATTATATAAGAAGCTTAGAATACCAGGAAAAATAGATGACCACCATTGTCGCCGTTCCTTCTTACGTTTGTCATCAACTGCTTTCTTTTGCTGCCATTCCTGATCGGTAACCATCCGAAAAGGGTTACGCTCCTGCCAAAAGCGGCTAAAGATAGTGTCTTGAAAATTGTACCTTCGTTCATCTCCTTGCTTCAGTTGATTTGATGATCCCCTAGAAATTCTATCAATAGAAACACTAGGTGGTACTTTATGATTATGATGTTGTTTATTGTCGTTCATAGTCGGTCTTCCTTTGCGGCGTTGATGACCAACTCTTTATCAACCGTATTCGTTACGGTGCTTGTGTCTTGATACTCAGAACTAACAGCACGGCAGATGGTAACCATATAATCAAAACCCTTTGAAATATCATGGATTTTTAATAAACAAACGTTTCTTTACAAATGTATTTTATGTAATCGTTTATTTATTTGTGAAAGCGGAGCGTAATGGGGATGAGACTTCTTTTTCGCTCGGCACGCCGTTCGGGTGAAGAAGAAGTACAGAAAGTTTTAATTTTTACTTAAAAATACGCACACCAAAACGCCGCAAATGGGGCATAATGACAGAGGAGGGATAGAATCTCAGGGAGATTCACCCCGCCTTTGTAAACGACGACAACTTGACTAATCGCCGAAAACAACGGCTGGCACCGTGTTTTTGGATGGAGTAACTTTCGCTGGCACGAAAGTTGTCTCCGCTGCTACTACCGCTTTAGCGCGGTAAGGGGTGGTATACGCTGCTGAAAACGGTGTACCATGCCCACCTTGTGTCGTGATTCTTGCGTCCGGCACCCATTTAAGCAGAATAACATCTGATTCAAGGTACAGGAGGGGCGTATTCACTTGGACGGTGGATCACAGCCTGATGTTCCCCACCTCATGACATTGGCTATTGCGCCAGTGATGGGGTTTTGGTGAACCGCCATTCCCGCCTTGAAAGCTTCGCTATGGGTATACAATAGCAATCCCAAAAGAAGGAGCGTGAATGCCCCGTTTATGACGGTTTTAAAGGGGTTCCACATGGCAGAGAGTCCCGATAAGGTAATCATTCAGCGCTTGTTGAAAAACATCGCTGTGAAATCAATCATGGATGTCGAATGAATACTGTTCCCTTCTTACGCCTAAGAAGAACATCACCCAAAAGGGTCGGCTAAAGCGAAAGGTACTTTTTCCAGCCGCAGCATGGAGTTCGCCGTGAGACTTATAACAAGAATGATCCCCTTTTCCGTTAGGTATTTTCAGTGTTTGCTGTAAACCTAATGAAATTAGACTAATAGTATTCTTTCTTCATCCTTAAACACTCTGGTATTTATTTTCGCCAGCGTGTCTAATACTAGTATAACGCGCAAATTATGCCTTGATCTCGTTTTAACTACACTCTTAGACATATTTTTTATATTTCCTTGCAAAGGATGGTACAATCGTCATTTTCCGTGTCTAAGCACCGTCTGTATCCCGCTCAGCGTCATATGATCCCACAGGGTACTGATGGTCAGCACCACCAGAAGAATTTTTAGCCACAACGGAAGAAAGATACGATTAACGCTCGATCTCATGGTCATCGCGTTTAGAGTCGTGAGTTTCTCCGTGTGTTGCTTCTGCGTGGACTGAATGGTCTGTAATCGATCCGATTGTTCTTGTGCCAGAGAGATTAGCTTCGATCCCTGCGACAATAGGGGGGATTTGCTCAACATGGTGTTGAGTTTGTTCCAATACATTGTTGAGTCTTTCAAGGCGCTGGCTAGCTGCTGCGAGGTTTGCGCGAGAATTTGTTCCTGTTCCGCTTTCCGGATGATTGCGTCCAGAGTGTCTAGATTGATCTTGCTCCATTCCTCAAGCTCCCCCTGAAAATCGGAAAATAACGTTTGCCAGTCCTGGGGGGCGTCTTCGATAAGCAGTTGCAGATGATTTAACGCAATCATGATCACGAATAACTCATCGTGCGGACTGATCCCCAACCGTAATACCAGATCAAGAACACGGGCTTTGGTCGCATCGTCCCGTCCCACCAAGACACGATCCAGTAAGTCTTGGCCTCTCCCATTATTCGTGGACATGGGCAAAGACCTCGGTTGTTTCAAAAGCGGCGTATGCTTCGCGCAGAAACTTGCGAATCCGCTGCTTTTCAATGAGACCAAAATCATCGCGGCTAAGCGCGGCGCTGTAAGGTAGCGACTCGCTGTCCAAGCGGTGACGCACCACGGAGCCAAGCAGTGCGGGGAAATCAATCACTGTCGCCTGATATCTCTTCAACAGTCCCTGAAGCTCCTGGTGCTTATCCAGCACATCAAAATCGTCGGCGCGCCCGAAGTTGCGTACCACCGTCCAAGTCATGTTGTTCTGAAACAGTTCAAGGCTTTTTTGCAGTAGCTGCAAAGAATCAAAGCCGCTATCCACCACAAACCAGAGGTGGAACCGCACCCCCACATCGGGCGCGATCTCCAGAATCTCATTCTTCTCCAGCCAATCTTTAAAGGGTTGATGAACTTGGGCGGGCATGTTCACCACCACGAGATTTTGCATGGCCTCATTAAATATGCTGTTGGCCGCGTCCTCGTATTTATGGTGTTCGCTGAAGACGGCGAGTTTGACCGGAAGAATATTCTTGTAACGACGGAAGCAGTCAGGATTATTTCTATCGGTGTCAAAAGCGGTAAAAGGCGTTTTATGATCAAGCAGGTATTGATACACGGTGCTACATACCATGCTCTTGCCGACCCCGCCTTTAGGGTTATAGACAATAACGGCATCCATATTTTGGCTGATTTGTAAACGACAAGACAACTTAACTTTATAATAAACGGTATGCGGGGGAGTGACGAGTCCTGGGCTGAAGGATGCCAGTCCTTTAGTGATAATGATGGATAAAACGTCCCTCTCCGGCTCTTGTACCGCCGTCGTTTACAAAAATTTATCCATCATGCCGCGAATTCTACAACGATTCCTGGAACGGTTTACCCTCGAACGGTTAAGTGAACAATTTATTGAAGAGATTGCAACGCTTGAAGCAGACTTGGAATCTTTTTGGAATAATGTGCTCTACTCCTGGACGATCATCTGTGTTTGGGTGGTTATTTCCCTTTTCCTAATTTGGATCATTCCCCCTTTCGCCTTCTTCAAATTTTTAATGCAAAGCGATCTGATTGCCGTCTTTTCACTGGGGGTTATCGGATTGTTTATTATCTCGGTATTTTTGAAGCCGATTGATACAAAACGTACCATTGGGTTATTTATCCTTTGGGCAATCATCATGGGGATGTCCGGCGTATCCCTTACTGCTATGCGCACAGCCTCTGCCGATGGGCGCTGGCTAGTCTCTTTGTGCCGAAATCTCTACGCTGTCCACCCTTTCCCCCTGGCGGGATGGTATATTTTTTCCGCCTGGCACACACTTTTTTTAGTCTTTCGTCACGGACGCGCCAAGCTGCGGCATTATTGGATACTCCTGCTTACGGGGTTTATCCTACTGACACTCTCGTATTTTATCAGTCCGTCCATAGGTTTTTACGTAGCTTTGGTTGCACCCAATGAGTGGTTTAATAACTGGCTCTGTTCGATGAGCGAGAAAGACCTACATCTACGCGGTAATAAGCGTGTTTCGACCAGACGCGCCCGCTATGATTACCGTAAACGGCTGACCACCGAAGCCCGCGCAAGCACGGATACTTTCTTGTTCGGTGGGGTCGATGTACCGATCCAGGAATTGACCTATCATCTCGTGGCGGTTGGCTCGTCGGGGTCGGGAAAGAGTATAACCCTTAAACTCATCATGCAAGCCTGCTTACCTAAGGTATCGTTGGGTAATGGTATTCGCGCGGTTGTGTTTGACCCCAAGCACAATGCGGTGGGAGAGATTCGGGGTATCGGTGGTCTTGAAGCGGAGATTATCACCCTCAATCCCTTTTACCGGGGCTTTGCCCGTTATGATATTGCTAAGGACTTTAGGAATATCGTTCACGCCCAATCATTTGCGGACATACTTATTCCTGAAGCGAAGAATGGAGAGCGAGGCGATAAGTTTTTTCGGGATGCGGCGGTCAACATTTTAACCGGCATTACGCTTCTGTTCATTGCCAACGCACCTGGTGATTGGCGCTTAAGCGATATTGTACGAGCGTTCTCCACCGACAAGGTGCTGGTCGCTCTCCTTTCCAGTAACCCGCAGACGGCAATGTACATTAACTCGCTGGGAACCGAGAAAACGCTGGCCAACATCATCGCCAGCGTCTGTGCCGATGTCTATAAGTACATTCCAATTGCAGCGCTGTGGGAACATGCCAGCAGCAGTGTGAGCGTCAAGGAATGGCTGCACGGGGGGCAGGTATGGATATTAGGCGAAGCCGAGGAAGCTCGTCCAACGATTAATGCCCTGAACCGGCTGATTCTTACCCGTATGAGCCAGTCCTTACTAAATGAGACCGATTACCCCGCCCCCCGTACCTTCATCTTTCTCGATGAATTACAAAGCATCCAGGTGGAAGCCTTGAACGAGATTGCCACAAAAGGCAGAAGTAAAGGAATCTGCCTCATCATGGCATTCCAAAGCATCCAGGGGATGTACTTGCGGTATGGGAGGGAAGTTTCCGACAGCATCCTTGGTCAAATCCGCCATAAAGCGTTTCTCAAAATGTCCGATGACGCCACCGCCCGGTGGGCTTCCTCTCAGATCGGCGATATGGAGATCCGGCGGCAACAGGCGACCAGCCGGTACCAGACCGGTGCGGGCAATCTTATTGAAATGAGTTCTCGTACCGGAGCAACCCAAAGCATTCAGCAAACCGCCGTAGTGATGCCTAGTGAATTTATCGGCATTGAGCCAGTACATGCCGCATCCAACACCGGATTAACGGGATTCTATCAAGCCCATAGTAACTGGAAAAACTACACCCGTTGGGACAAGCTCAAATCTCTGCTCCAGCCTCCCTCCCCATCTGGGGATGATACAGAGGTTCCCGATTCCTGGATGCAGCTTCCTCCTTGGACAGAGGAGGATTGGGTTAGATTGGGCATTCAAGATGCCATGTACAACGTTATGATGGGTGGATCACCCGCCCCTGCTCCCACCCCATCCTGGGAGGAGGAATATTCCTCGCTGTTCCCTGAAGAATAATCTGCAAGTGGCTTTTGTTACCGGAAGGGTGGGTAATTCAATCGATGAAAAACCTCCGGCGGAATCCGAAAAGCAAAATCGCCTGTGTTAACCATTACCCTCAAAAATTAGCGTTCAGCCAAGTCTTACATATTGGGGGGATGTTTCCCCTCCCCCTGAACCACAAAAAACGATAGAGAGAGAATTTGGTAATCGTACCCTTTCCCCTGTCCTGCTGAAATATTTCCTTCAGAGCCGCTAATTGTTGAGGGAATGAGGAGACACCTCGCCACTGCTGGCACGGAACTCCAGCTGGTTTCTTTCCTCTAAAGCAGCGTCGCCTTGTTGCCATTCGGCTATCCTCTCTTCCAGTTCCTTCAGTTGACGCTTTTTATAGGCGGATGGAAAAAAGTAACCACGGAGGAATTTTAAATCATAATTTGTTGTATAACGAATTTTTCTTGAGAATAAATATAGAGGAATGCCGCGAAATATTATCTCTCGTAAAATACGATTAACGTACTCTCTATAAGACTTTTCCATATTTTCTTTATTTCGTTGAACTTCTTCCGGCGTGCGGCTCGCCAGATATTCTTTCCGACGTTCTAATTCTTTTTGGCGGTGATCTTCTTCCTCAAGATAATGGGGATTATAGGCGAGAGAACGCATTTTGGAGTATTCATTCGATGCGAAGATATGGTCTTCCTGGGTTCGCTGTATATACTTTCCATATTTTTTTAATTCAGCTTCTCCTAAGAAATTTTTGAGTTTTCTGTCTTCTTCATCCCGAAATTTCCTGGATATTTGACCACAAGGCGTATCATCTCGAAGCATGATCAGTTTATTTTCATTTTCTCTGATAACCATACAAAGTTCATGCCACGAAAAAAAGTACCAGTGGTAGCTGTAATACCAGGGACGATAATTTGGATTAATCTTTCTAGCCATAGAATAATTCCTATGGAGTAACGTAAAGGGAATGTTTCATGATAGCAAGCTAATTACCGTTCTATTTCTTGTTCCTGTTGCCTGCTTTGTGCTACCGGCTGTTGTCTGCTGTTGCTTGTATCGTGATAGTTTTTTGAATTTTGTGTTGCGATAGGTTCTTTTTGATGTGATTGTAATTTTTGAAAATTTTCATATTCTTCACGAGTTATTTTTGCACCATCAAGGATGGATTGTTTTTCTTGTTGAAAGTGTAAATTTTTTGTTTTTGCTTCTTCAATATTTTTAGACTGAACTCCGAAAGTCCGCTCTATTACTTGGCGTTCTTCTTGGGGATATATTCTATATTTAGAATCAAAAAATTTTTGTCCATCCCAAACCTTTTTTGTGTCGGTTAATACTGAACAGGACATTCCTTGTTCTATTGCCTTGTATACTTCCGCTTCGTTGAAACCACTGACACGGAGATGCTCAGCTGCGAACCGGTCAAAAAGCAGGGAGCGATGGGGATGTGTGGACGTATTGAAATATTCATCTCCAAGTTCTTTTTTGGTCTGTTGTACCATCCAGTGGTATTTTTCTTCAGCGCCTCCCCTCATGAGTTGCTTTTCGTACTCCAGTGCTTTTAAGGCACTATTTTTATTAAATTGTTCAGTGATTTCAGGGGTAGCCTTTTTAGAGAGCGTTGCTTCCAGGCTAGGCGGTTTATGTTTTATTTCGCGTGCTTTTTGATAGATATTATCGATTTCTTCTTGGCGCTTATATGTTGTTTCAAAACCGCTATTGTGAGAATATTCTGTTTTTTGACCGTAGGACTTGAAAAATTCTACCTCTTCTCTTAGCTTTTCAATTATTTTGTCCTTAATGGCAGTTTCCATCTCATGGAAAGCTTTAGGGTTGTTGCCGTATCGTAGCAGTTCCTTTTCGTAGATGTCTTTGGCGAATTCGATGAAATCTTTGGCGGGTTTATACCCGTCATAGGTATAGCTGATAACGCGACCCCAGGGGGTGACCCTGCCGATAATCCGCGCCCCGATGCCTATACTTTTTCTTGCATAGGGGTGTTCTTCTTCAAATTCTTTGACTTCGACCTGGAGTTTATCGACTTGTGTCTGACTTCTAGTGATCAGGGCGTAAGCCCGTTCTTTAAAAGCAGTCCACCGCGACGAATGGGATGATTTTTCTTTCGGTTCTGGATTCAGGCGATCCTTATCGGGTACCCCCGGCGGATCATTGGTGGGCAGTTCCTCTTTGTTTTTAAGTGCTGCATCAGGGGTCTTGTTCATGCCTTTGGCGGCAGAATTGGTCTGGTGAACCTGCTGCGTGACCTTGTTGGCGGTGTTGAAGTCAACGGTGGGAGTCTGTGGCTCAGCAGGTTTCACCCGTGATTGCATCACCTGTTCGGTTGTCGATTGGGCAGTTTGTTCGGTAGAAGAGACAGGACGACCACCGTTTGTGTCGTTTGCCATAAGGGATCTAAGGTAGACTGCTTATCTGATGATACCTTATTCCACTCTTTTTTATGTCGCTATATCGTGCAGAAACCGGCAAGAGGATGCTTTTGAAATGCTGCTGGCTACCCCCCTACATAAAAACTTAACCATTGTTAAGGATGCGTTAAAAGCCCA
>JAESFG010000355.1_pt1 | contig 65426 bp, 62 predicted proteins | sample 9269371 | NCBI WGS metagenome assembly JAESFG01 (sample SAMN14506227, study PRJNA617093) | algae metagenome | isolation source: Aetokthonos hydrillicola CCALA 1050 (B3-Florida) and co-occurring... | place: USA: South Carolina | collected 2013-01-01 | reverse complement strand
ACATCGCCGAAGCCCGCGACGCAGGCGACCTTGCCCGCCAGCATCACGTCGGTGGCGCGGCGGATCGCGTCGACGAGGCTTTCCTTGCAGCCGTAGAGATTGTCGAACTTGCTCTTCGTCACGCTGTCGTTGACGTTGATCGCGGGGAAGGGGAGCTTGCCCTTCCTGGCGAGGTCATAGAGGCGGTGGACGCCGGTGGTGGTCTCTTCCGACACGCCCCTGGTGTTCTGGACGGTCTTCGTCAGATAGCCCGGCCGCTCGGCGAGGAAGCGCTTGAGGACGGCGCAGAAAATCTCCTCCTCCTCGTTCGACGGCGTGAACAGCGCCTCGCCCGCCTCCACCCGCGCGCCCCAGAGCGCGAACATGGTGGCGTCGCCGCCGTCGTCGAGGATCATGTTGCAGGTCTCGTCCTGCCCCCAGTCGAAGATGCGCGCGACATAGGCCCAGTAATCCTCGAGCGTCTCGCCCTTGATCGCGAACACCGGGATGCCCTGCGCGGCGATGGCGGCGGCGGCATGGTCCTGCGTCGAGAAGATGTTGCACGTCGCCCACCGCACTTGCGCGCCGAGCGCGACCAGCGTCTCGATGAGGACGGCAGTCTGGATCGTCATGTGCAGCGAGCCGGTGATGCGCGCGCCGGTCAGCGGCCGCGACTCCCCGAACTCCGCCCGCAGCGCCATGAGGCCGGGCATCTCGGTCTCGGCGATCTCGATCTCCTTGCGGCCGAAGCCGGCGAGCGAAAGATCCTTGACGACATAATCCTGAGCCTGGGCGGCGGGGGCGGTGGCCACGATGGGGGTCTCCTGAAGGATGGCAAGGTTGCGATGGGCGGCGAAAGGCCGGCCCGACATGCCCCGCCCCTTACCAGCGGCAGTGTGCCAAGGCAAATATAAAGATTTCTTTATGTGTGTTCGGGCGGACGGCGGGATGCGGCTGATCCGCCGGTCGGTGTTCCTGCGAACGCGGGAGCACGGCTCGGGTAAAGACCTAGCGCGCCGCCACCGCGACGGTCACCGCGCACCGTTCCTCGGGCAGGCGCGGGTCGGCGCCGGCGCGCTGGGCGAGCGCGAGGAGGGTGGCGCGGCCGTCCGCCGCCTCCGCCGCACCGGCCGCCATCGCCGCCAGTTCCTCGCAGCCATAGCCGTTCGACTCGCCGCCGAAGCTGTTGGCGAGCGACGTCACATAGCGGTCATAGGCGTCGAGCGCCGCCTTGCCGCCCATGGTGCGGTTGAACTGGCCGCGCAGCTCGTCGTTGACCGCCGTCAGCGTCGCGCGCTTGCTGCTGACGAAGCGGTTGTAGTCGCCGAGAAAATCGACGCCCTTGAGGCGGCAGCGCAGCGCCGAGACCATCAGCATCGTCTCGAAATCGCGCATCTGCGCCGCCTCGACCGCGCTCGCCGACCAGCAGGCATGGGCGGGCGCCGCCGCCACGCTCGCCAGTGCCGCCACCATTCCGATTGCCATGTTCCGAACGCGCATCGTCTGTCCATCCCGCCTTGTCGCTGCGGGATGTCAGCCTGGCGGCGCGCGCTTGCTCATCGGTGAGCGAAGAGGATGAACGCGCGTTTAGCGACGATCGGGAACGCGTCAGGCCCGGCCGCTCTGGCCGGCGAGCAGCGCCGGGTCGATGCCGTTGTGCGCGAAGCTCCGCGCCCAGCGCTGCTCGGCCGGCGTGGCGTAGAGCAGCGCGGGATCGGCATCGGCGAGGAACCAGCCCGGCCGGGCCAGTTCGCCGTCGAGCTGGCCCGCCGCCCATCCCGCATAGCCCAGCGCGACGAGGTAGCGCGACGGCCCCCGCCCCGCCCCGATCGCGCGCAGAATGTCGACCGAGGCGGACAGACCCCAGTGCGCGCCGACGTGCAGCATCTCCTGCCCGCCCCAGTCGAGGCTGTGGAGCACGAAGCCGCGCCGCGGCTCGACCGGCCCGCCGCGCAGCACCGGCATGTCGGGCACCGCGCCCCCGTCAATATCGAAACTGTCGAGGAGCGCGCGCAGCTTGAGCCCCGGTATCGCCGAGCCGAGGTCTATCCCCATCGCCCCGTCCTCGTCATGCACGCACAGCGCGATGACGGCATGGGCAAAGCGGGCGTCGGGCATGTCGGGCATGGCCAGCAGCAGCTTGCCGGCGAAATAGCGGGGCTGGGCGGGCGCGACACTCACCGGCCAAGGCTAGGCATTCGACAGGGCCGGCGCAAGGGCGCGGCGGCGGGCGGAGGCTGGCGGCGGCGGGATGGTCGACGCACGCCGGCGAGCAGGAGCGCGCCTTCCCCATGCATGGGGGAGGATTTGCCGCCCCCTGCTCTTGACACCGGCGCGCCGAGCGCCGACCCTTTACCCCCGCCCGCAACCAGAACAAGGAGCGCAAGGCCATGACGATCGCCGAGGGAGACCGGCTGCCCAGGACCACCTTCGTCACCATGACGGAAAGCGGCCCCGATCAGGTCGACAGCGAGGCGTTCTTCGCGGGCAGGACGGTCGCGCTGTTCTCCGTGCCCGGCGCCTTCACGCCGACCTGCTCGGCCAAGCATCTCCCCGGCTTCCTCGACAAGGCGGACGCGCTCAAGGCCGCCGGGGTCGACGTCATCGCCTGCACCGCGGTCAACGATCCGTTCGTCATGGGCGCCTGGGCCAGGGCGAGCGGCGCCGATGGCAAGGTCGTCATGCTTGGCGACGGCAATGGCGATTTCGTCAAGGCGATCGACCTCGTCATGGATGGCAGCAAGTTCGGCCTGGGCACGCGCGGCCAGCGCTTCTCGATGCTGGTCGAGGACGGCACCGTCTCGATTCTCAACATCGAGGCGCCGGGCGATTTCCGCGTCTCGACCGCCGAGCATCTGCTCGAGCAGCTCGGCGCGCGGGGCTGAGCGCGCGGGGCGCAGGATGAGCACCACCACCGGCCGCGCGATCGTCGCGCAACTGACCGATATCTATGACGCGGCCGTGGCGGCGCTGCGCGAGGCGATGCTCGATTTCGCGCGCACCGGCACGCCGCCGGGCGACGCGGCGGCCGGGGAGCGGCGCTTCTGCTATCCGCGCCTCACCGTCCATTATACCGAGCCGGTCGAGCCGCCGCATTCGGGCCGCTCGTTCGCGCGGCTCTCGCACGCCGGGCGCTATGTGACGACGATCACCCGGCCCGACATCTTCGCCGATTATCTCGCCGAGCAGATCGACCTTCTCGTCGCCGACTATGCCGTGGAGATCGAGGTCGACCGCAGCGACCAGCCCATTCCGTTCCCCTATGTGCTCGAGGGCGTGGGCGGCACCGCGCTGGAGACGATCCCGCCCGCCGAGCTGGCCCGCCATTTCGCCGCGACCGAGCTTTCGGCGATCGGCGACGAGATCGCCGATGGCATGATGCTGCCCTCGCTGCTGGGCACGCGGCCGCTGGCGCTGTTCGACGGACTGCGCACCGACTTCTCGCTCGCGCGGCTCAAGCACTATACCGGCACGCCGCCCGAGCACGTCCAGCGCTACATCCTCTTCACCAACTATCACCGCTATGTCGACGAGTTCGTCCGCTGGGCGTGCGATGAATTGAAGTGCGCGGGGTCGCGCTACACCGCGCTGTCGGGCGCGGGCGGCGTGCATGTGACGCCCGACACCGCCGATCCGGCGCGGATGGTGGCGGATTCGGCGTGGCGGCGGCACCAGATGCCCGCCTATCACCTCATCGCGCCGGGGCGGGCGGGCATTACCCTCGTCAACATCGGCGTCGGCCCGTCCAACGCCAAGACGATCTGCGACCACCTCGCCGTCGTGCGGCCCGAGGCATGGCTGATGATCGGCCATTGCGGCGGCCTGCGCCCGACGCAGCGGATCGGCGACTATGTCCTCGCCCATGCCTATCTGCGCGACGACCACGTCCTCGACGACGTGCTGCCGCCCGAAATCCCGGTGCCCGCGATCGCCGAGGTGCAGGTCGCGATGGCGGAAGCGGCCGAGCATGTGCTGGGCGCCAGCGGCGACATCAAGCGCCGGCTGCGCACCGGCACCGTCGTCACCACCGACGACCGCAACTGGGAGCTGCGCTATTCGCGCTCGGCGCTGCGCTTCAGCCAGTCGCGCGCGGTCGGCATCGACATGGAAAGCGCGACCATCGCCGCGCAGGGCTATCGCTTCCGCGTGCCCTACGGGACGCTGCTCTGCGTGTCGGACAAGCCGATCCATGGCGAACTCAAGCTGCCCGGCCAGGCCAACCGCTTTTACGAGGAAGCGATAGCGGGCCATCTCGCCATCGGCATCGACACCTGCGAGCGGCTGCGCGCGCAGGGCGCCAAGCTGCACAGCCGAAAGTTGCGCGCGTTCAACGAGCCGCCCTTCCGCTGATCGTCCGTCCGCCCGGCGCTTTATTTTGCGCTGCAACACAAGCGTCATCGAACATCCATGATAGTTGCACATCCCGGCGGCAGGGCCGGCGTGGGCACGGGAGCGGGTCGATCGGTCGGGGGCATGGCGGCGGGCAAGCGGCCGCGCGATCCCGGTCGGCGGGCCGGTCCCATCCCCAAGAGCAATAAAGATGATGTCGCGGCTGCGGTTCGTCCCGTTGGCGGCGTCATAGTCGCAAGGGACCGGAGAGGCTGCCGAAGCGGACTTCGCTCCATCGTGATGGCAGGCGCGATGGGCGGGGGCAGAGGACAGGATCACCGGGCTGGGCTGCCGGAGCGCTTTGACGATGACGAGTGATGGGCAGGCCGCCATGGTCGCGGGCGGCGCGAGCGCGATCACCCGCCAGCCGGATCTCGACCCCGCGCCGCTGGTCGGCGCGGCGCGCAACTGGACGCGCTATGCCGCGCCGCTGCTCACCCTGCTGATGCTGGGCGCGGTCTTCGTCGAGCTGCGCCATCTCGATGTCACCGGGCTCGCGGCGCTGGTCCCCGTCCACCCGCTGTTCTGGGCGGTGTTCGCGGTCGGCTACATGGTGACGCCGCTGTCGGAATGGCTGATCTTCCGCCGGCTGTGGGATCTGCCCGTCGGCGGCCTCGCCGCGCTGCTGCGCAAGCGGGTCAGCAACGAGCTGCTGCTCGGCTATTCGGGCGAGGCCTATTTCTACGCCTGGGCGCGGCAGCACGCGCGGCTGGTCGCCGCCCCGTTCGGCGCGATCAAGGATGTCGCGATCCTCTCCGCGCTCGCCGGCAACGCCTTCACGCTCGTCATGGTGCTGATCGCCGCGCCGTTTGCCGGGCCGCTGATCGCGACGATGCACTTCCCGGTGAGCGTGCGGACCTTCGCGGCGTCGGCGGCGATGCTGACGCTGATTTCGTTCGGGATCATGCTGCTGCGCACCAGCCTCTTCACCCTGCCGCGCCGCGACCTCGTCTTCATCACGCTCGTCCATGGCGCGCGGATCATCGCCGCGGCGCTGCTCACCGCGCTGATGTGGCACCTCCTGCTGCCGGGCGTGGCGCTGATCTGGTGGGTGGTGCTCTCGGCACTGCGCCAGCTGCTCTCGCGCCTGCCCTTCCTCCCCAACAAGGACGTCGCCTTCGCCGCGATGGCGGTGTTCTTCGTGGGCCGCGAGACGCAGATCGTCGCGGGCATGGCCGTGATGGCGACGCTGATCGTCTCGGCGCATCTCGCCAGCGGCCTCGTGCTTGGCGTTTCGGGCCTGCTGCGGAAGCGGACGGCATGATCGCGCTCGCGCTCCTGATGACGCCGCCGCCGATGCTGATCCCCTCGCGCCCCGAACTGGGCAAGGCGGCGGGGCGCTGCCGCCCGGACGAGAGCGGCCCGGCCTTCCTCGTCGACGTGCGCGGCCTCAAGGACCGGCAGGGGCTGCTGAAGCTCGAGCTATACCCCGCCAATGACGAGGATTTCCTCCAGGACGACAATGTCCTCGTCGCCGCCGGCAAGGCGTTCGCCCGCGTCGAGATGCCCGTCCCCGCCAGCGGCCCCGCGCGGATGTGCATCCGCGCCCCGGCGCCCGGCGCCTACGCCCTCTCGCTGCTCCATGACCGCGATTCGAACCGCAAGTTCGGCCTGTCGGTCGACGGGGTCGGCTTTCCGAACGACCCCCGCCTGGGCTGGTCGCGGCCCAGGGCGGCAAGGGTCACCGCGCGCGTCGGCGCGAGCCCCGTCTCGATCGCCATCACCCTGCAGTACCGCCACGGGCTGCTCAGCGTCGGACCGATCAAGCCATGACCCTGCGCATCGTCGATGTCTGCGGTTTCTACACCCCCCAGGGCGGCGGGGTGAAAACCTATGTCGAGCGCAAGCTCAAGGCGGCGCGGGAGGGCGAGCATCATGTCGTCATCCTCGCGCCCGGCGCCGAGGACGGCGTGATCCACCGCGAGGCGGCGGGCGAGATCCGCGCGATCAGGGGCACGACCTTCCCGCTCGATCGCCGCTACCGCTATTTCGGCGACGAGGCGGCGCTCCATGCCGCGCTCGACCGGCTGGCGCCCGATATCGTCGAATGTTCCTCGCCCTGGAGCAGCGCGGCAATGGTCGGGCGCTGGCCGGGTGACGCGCCACGATCGCTGGTGATGCACGCCGACCCCCTCGCCGCCTATCCCTATCGCTGGTTCGAGGGGATCGCCGAGCGCGAGACGATCGACCGGGGCTTCGACTGGTTCTGGCGCCACCTGCGGCGGCTGGGCCGGCAATATGAGCTGGTCGTCACCGCCAACGAGCCGCTGAGCCAGCGGTTGCGCGCGGGCGGTGTCGGCGGCGTGCGCACCCTGCCGATGGGGGTCGAGCCCGGCCTCTTCTCGCCAGCGCTGCGCGACGAGGGTCTGCGCGCGCGCCTCCTCGCGCGCTGCGGGCTGGGGCCGGAGGCGACGCTGCTCATCGCGCTCGGCCGCCATTCGAGCGAGAAGCGCTGGCCGATGGTGATCGACGCGGTCGCGGCGGCGGGCTATCAGCGCCCCGTCGGGCTCGTCCTGTTCGGCGATGGCCCGCGACGGACGCAGGTGCTGCGCGCGGCGGCGGCCAATCCGCACATCCACCTCGCCGCGCCGGTGGCCGACCGGCGCGCGGTCGCCACGCTGCTCGCCAGCGGCGACGCGCTCGTCCATGGCTGCGAGGCGGAGACCTTCGGCATGGTCGCGGCCGAGGCACGGGCGAGCGGCCTCCCGCTCATCGTCCCCGACGAGGGCGGCGCGGCCGACCAGCATGTCCCCGGCGCCGGCGCCCGTTACGAGGCGCGCAGGCCCGCCGCGCTCGCCGAGGCGATCGTCGCCTTCATCGACGCCGGCCCGGCCGGGGCACGCGCCCGCGCCGCCGCCGCGGCGGGCGCGACGATGACGATGGACCGGCATTTCGACCGGCTTTTCTCGCTCTACGCCACGTTCGGCAGGAGACTGCGCCATGCCGCATAACGCTATGCTTGCCGTTGACGTCCCGCCCCGGCCCGACGGCGGGGCCACGCCCAAGCGGGAGCCGCTCCCGTCGCGCGCGCGGCGATCGCCCTGCGGCCTTTACCGCGTCGGCACGCACAGCGGCTGGTCGCTCACCTCGCGGCTGCTCTTCTGGATGCTCGCGGGCCTGCGCTGAATGGGGACGCACCAGCGCAGATTGCTGCTGTCGATCCACGATGTCGGCCCCATGACACTGGACGCGACCGAGCGCTGGCGCGCGCGGCTCGCGCGGCACGTCGCGCCATCACGGATCGCGCTGCTGGTCGTGCCCGACCACTGGGGCCGCGCCGCGATCGCCGACGATCCCGGCTTTGCCCGCCGCCTGCGCGGCTGGGCGGACGAGGGCGCCGAAATCTTCGTCCATGGCTGGCTCCACCGCGACGACAGCGCGCATGAGTCGGCCCGCGCGCGGTTCAAGGCACGGCGGATGACGGCGGGCGAGGGCGAGTTCCTGGGCCTCGACGGCGCCGAAAGCCTGCGCCGGATGCGCGCGGGCAAGGCGCTGATCGAGGACATCACCGGCCGCCCCGCCGCCGGCTTCATCGCCCCCGCCTGGCTTTATGGCCCGCCCGCGCTCGAGGCACTGGCGCAGGCCGGCTTCGCGCGCGCGGAGGACCATTGGCGGGTGTGGAACCCCCTGACGCGCACGACGCTGTGCCGTGGCCCCGTCATCACCTGGGCAAGCCGCAGCCGCGCGCGGATCGCCGCCTCGCTGGCGGCCGCGCGCGTGCTGCGCGCCGCGCTGGCGCGGCAGAGCGTCGTGCGGATCGCGGTGCATCCCGGCGATCTCGCCGTCCCCGCGATCGTCGACAGCGTCGGGCGGACGCTGGCGCAGCTGAGCGTCACGCACCGGGCGGCCGCCTACGCCGAGCTTGGCTGACGATGCGCGTCCTCACCATGATCCACAGCTACGAGCCCGGCGGGGTCGAGCGCGTCGCGCTGCGCCTGGTGCGGCAGTGGCGCGCCGACGGCATCGACGCGCCGCTCTATGTCGGCCGCCCCGACGGCGCCATGGCCGATGCCGAGGGCGCCGGGCTGGCGGCGATCGTCGCCGATCAGCCACCGCCCCTTGTCGCGGCCTATGAGACGCTGTGGATGATGCTGACGCTGCCCGGCGTCATCCGCCGCCTGCGCCCGGACATCCTGTTCTGCCCCGGCAACAGCTATACCGTGATCGGCGTCGTCATGCGGCTGGTGCTGGGCCGCGCCTGCCCGCCGGTGGTGGCCAAGGTGAGCAACGATCTCGACCGGCGCGACATGCCCTGGCCGCTGCGGCCGCTCTACCGGCTGTGGCTGCGCATCCAGGGGCGGCTGTTCGACCATGTCGTCGCGATCGAGCCGAGCATGAAGCCCGGCATCGCGCGGCTGATGCGGATGCCGGCGTCCCGCGTCTCCGCCATCGCCAATCCGCTGCTGTCGCGGGACCAGATCGAACGGCTGGGTGGCGCGCGGGCGCGGTCATCGGGTCGCGGCCGGTCCTTCGTCGCGATCGGGCGGCTGGTGGCGCAGAAGAACCTGCCGCTGATGCTGCGCGCCTTCGCCAGCGCCGCCACGCCCGCCGACCGCCTGACGCTGATCGGCGAGGGGCCGCTGCGGGCGGCGCTGGAACGGCAGTGTCACAGGCTCGGCATCGCCGACCGCGTCCACTTCACCGGCCATGTCGCCGAGGCGGCCGACCGGCTCCCCGCGCATGACGTGCTGCTGCTCTCGTCCGATTACGAGGGCGTGCCCGGCGTCATCGCCGAGGCGCTGGCCGCCGGGCTGCCGATCATCGCCACGCGCTGTTCGGACGCGCTGCCCGCGCTGCTCGACGGGGGCCGGCTCGGCACGCTGGTCGCGATCGGGGACGAGGCGGCGTTGGCCCGCGCCCTCGCCGCCGCGCGGCCGGGGACACAGGACCGCGCCGCCAGCCTCGCGCAGGCCCGCCGCTTCGCGATCGCGCCCGCCGCGCGCGGCTACATCGGGCTGTTCGCGCGGCTGGCGCGGGCGCGGCGGGGGGCGCCGCTTACTTCTGCGTTGCCAGATATGCGATGACGTTGGCGCGGTCGGCCGGATTGGCCAGGCCCGCGAACGCCATCTTGGTGCCCTTGACCACCTTTTGCGGCGCGGTCAGGTAGACGTCGAGCGTCTGGGGGTTCCAGGTGGTCTTGGCGCCATGAGCCTTCATCGCGGGGGAATAGTTGAAGCCCGCGACCGAGCCCGCCTTGCGGCCGATGACACCGTTGAGATGCGGTCCGATCCGGTTCTGATTGTTGACGGCATGGCAGATGGCGCAGCGCGCGAACACGGCCTTGCCCTTGACCGCGTCGCCGGCGGCGAACGCGGCGCTGCCGTGAGCGGCGAGCAGGGCGGCGGCGGCAAGGCCCACAAACTGACGATAACCCATTGTATCCACTCTCCTCCACGCGACCGACTCACGGCCGTTTCGCCACATCCCTCCTACAACTTAGCGACGAGGGGCGTAAGCCTCAACGCGTCCGCTGGTCGAAGGCTGCGAAATTGCCATAGCCGCCCCGGAAGAACAGCAGCGGCTCGCCGGGCGCGCCCTCCCCCAGCGCCTGCACCGCGCCCAGCACGATGTCGTGGTCGCCGCCGTCATGCACCGCCCAGAGCGCGCAGTCGATCCAGGCGAGCGCGCCGTCGAAGCGGGGATGGCCGGCGGGCGAGGGATGGTGGGGCAGTTCGTCGAGCACATCGCCGCCGCCGCGGAAGATCGTGTCGCACAGCGTCTGCTGGCCGGCGGCGAGCACGTTGACGCAGAAACGCTCCGCCGCGCGGATCGCCGCCCAGCTGCGCGAGGTCTTGACCGGGAAGAAGCCGACGAGCGGCGGATCGAGCGAGACCGAGCTGAACGTGCCGACGATGAGCGCCACCGGCCGCTCACCTCCGGCACTCGTGACCGCGCAGACGCCGGTCGGATAATGGCCCAGCACGCGCCGGAAGAGCTGAGGGTCGATCGTCATCATGTCCGGCCAGAAATGGTGGGCGCGGCTGGGATTGAACCAGCGACCCCTGCGGTGTGAACACAGTGCTCTACCACTGAGCTACGCGCCCGCCTTTGGTCATGGGGTCCGGTTCCTTTGGCGGTGGCCCGGTCGACTGTCAAGCGTGGCGGGCGGGTTCCTTGCGATCGTTGCGGCCCCCTCCCATATGGCGCGCCATGACAGAACAGAACCCCCGCGCCATGCCGGCCTGGCATGGCACCACCATCCTGTCGGTCCGCCGCAACGGCAAGGTCGTCGTCATCGGCGACGGCCAGGTCTCGATGGGCCAGACGGTCATGAAGCCCAATGCGCGCAAGGTGCGCCGGCTGCACGACGGCAGCGTCATCGGCGGTTTCGCCGGCGCGACCGCCGATGCGTTCACGCTGTTCGAGCGGCTCGAGGCCAAGCTCGAGCGGCATGGCGGCCAGTTGATGCGCGCCGCGGTCGAGCTGGCGAAGGACTGGCGCACCGACAAATATCTGCGCAACCTTGAGGCGATGATGATCGTCGCCGACAAGGACGTGACGCTGATCCTCACCGGCAATGGCGACGTGCTGGAGCCGGTGGCCGGAATCGCGGCGATCGGATCGGGCGGCAACTACGCCCTCTCCGCCGCGCGCGCGCTCGCCGACTACGAGCCGGATGCCGAGACCCTCGCGCGCAAGGCGATGGGGATCGCGGCGGAAATCTGCGTCTACACCAACGACCAGCTCACGATCGAGACGCTGGAGAGTCAAGGATAACCAGAGCCGTTCGTGTCGAGCGAAGTCGAGACACGTCCGCGCCAACCCCTTGTCTCTCGACTTCGCTCGACACGAACGGAAGCAAAGAAGACATCATGAACCCCACGCTCACGCCCAAGGCCATCGTCGCCGCGCTCGACGCGCACATCATCGGCCAGCGCGAGGCCAAGCGCGCGGTCGCGGTCGCGCTGCGCAACCGCTGGCGCCGCCAGCAGCTCAGCCCCGAGCTGCGCGACGAGGTGACGCCCAAGAACATCCTGATGATCGGCCCCACCGGCTGCGGCAAGACCGAGATCAGCCGCCGGCTCGCCCGGCTCGCCGACGCGCCCTTCGTCAAGGTCGAGGCGACCAAGTTCACCGAGGTCGGCTATGTCGGCCGCGATGTCGAGCAGATCGCGCGCGACCTCGTCGAGGAAGCGGTGCGGCTCGAACGCGACCGCCGCCGCGACGCGGTGCGCGACGCCGCCGCCGAGGCCGCGATGGGCCGCCTGCTCGACGCGCTCACCGGCAAGGAGGCGAGCGAGGCGACGCGCCTCTCCTTCCGCCAGCGGATCGAGGCAGGGCAGATGGACGATGTCGAGGTCGAGGTGGAGGTCGCCGACGCGCCGTCCATGCCGATGGAGATCCCCGGCATGAACGGCCAGGTCGGCATGATCAACCTCTCGGACATCATGGGCAAGGCGTTCGGCCAGCAGCAGCGCAAGCGCCGCAAGCTGCGCGTCGCCGAGGCGCGCGCCAAGCTCATCGAGGAGGAGCAGGACAAGCGCCTCGACCAGGACGACGTCGCCCGCGTCGCGCTCCGCGACGCCGAGCAGAACGGCATCGTCTTCCTCGACGAGATCGACAAGATCGCGGTGAGCGACGTGCGCGGCGGATCGGTGAGCCGCGAGGGCGTGCAGCGCGACCTGCTGCCGCTGATCGAGGGGACGACGGTCGCGACCAAATATGGCCCGATCAAGACCGACCATATCCTCTTCATCGCCAGCGGCGCCTTCCACGTCGCCAAGCCCAGCGACCTGCTCCCCGAACTCCAGGGCCGCCTCCCCATCCGCGTCGAACTGAAGGGGCTGACCGAGGAGGATTTCGTCGCGATCCTCTCCGACACCAAGGCGTCGCTGCCCGAGCAGTATCGCGCGCTGCTCGGCACCGAGGGCGTGACGATCGACCTCACGCCCGAGGGCATCCGCGCGATCGCCCGCGTCGCCGCCAGCGTCAACGAGCGGGTCGAGAATATCGGCGCGCGCCGGCTCCAGACGGTGATGGAAAAGCTGCTTGAGGATGTGAGCTTCGACGCCGAGGACCGCGCCGGCACCACCATCGCCATCGACGCCGCCTATGTCGAGCAGCAGCTCGACGGGATTGCCAAGGATACCGACCTCAGCAAGTACGTGCTGTAGCGCGGCCCTCCCCAAACGCCTCCCGCCGGCGGGCGGACCGGAGCCGATGGCGACCACGACGAATTTCGGCTACACTCGCCGCCGACAGGGAACCCGGAGGCCAGCCATGCCCATCGCCCGAACCACCCTCGCCCTGCTGCTCCTCGCCGCACCGCTCGCCGCCCAGGCGCCGGCGCCCGAGCGCGTCACGGTCACCTTGTCGAGCTTCGCCTTCGCGCCCGCGACGCTGACGCTGCGCCATGGCCAGCCCTATGTGCTGCGCCTGGAGAACAGCGCGGGTGGCGGCCACAATTTCGCGGCGCCCGAGTTCTTCGCCGCCGCGCGGATCGACCCGCGCGACCAGCCGCTGCTGCGCAGGGGCGCGGTCGAGGTGGAGGGGAAGAGCGCGGTGGACATCCGCCTCGTCGCGCCGCCCACGCCCGGCCGCTACGCGCTGCGCTGCACGCATTTCCTGCATACCGGGTTCGGGATGAAGGGCGCGATCGTGGTGGAATGAGGCGGGCGACAATCGCCCCCCTTGCATTTCCCCCCGGCTTCCGCCATATGCCCGGCGGCGCCGCATGGGTTGACCCCGTGCCGGGCCGGCAGCGTGATCGTCTCCGCCGATGTCAGGGCGGGACCGGCCGGACCTGAGTGAGACGCGCCACAGCCCGGAGGCTTCCCATTTCACGCGGGTCGTTTCTAGACCCCGCCCTGCGTCCGCGCGGCCATGCCGCGTGCGCGACGCAGCGCTCCATGTGAGTAACTATTTTGACCGATTTTTCCACGCTCGGCCTCGCCGAACCCATCGTGAAGGCGCTGGCCGCCAAGGGCTATGCCCAGATGACCCCGATCCAGCGGCAGGCGATTCCGGTGCTGATGGAGGGCCGCGACCTGTGCGGCATCGCCCAGACCGGCACCGGCAAGACCGCCGCCTTCACCCTCCCCTCGCTCCATCACCTCGCCGCCAATCCCCGGCCGCGGCCGATGGGCGGCTGCCGGATGCTGGTGCTCACCCCCACCCGCGAGCTGGCCGCGCAGAGCGCGCAGAGCGCGCGTGATTATGGCCGCTTCCTGCGCCTCTCGGTCGAGACGGTGTTCGGCGGCGTGCCGATCGGCAAGCAGATCGCCAAGCTGCGCGGCGGCGTCGACATCCTCGTCGCCACGCCCGGCCGGCTGCTCGACCTCATCGACCAGCGCGCGCTCAGCCTCAAGGATGTCGAGATCTTCGTGCTCGACGAGGCCGATCAGATGATGGACCTCGGCTTCATCGCGCCCCTGAAGCGGATCACCAGGCTGCTGCCGCGCGACCGGCAGAGCCTGTTCTTCTCCGCGACCATGCCCAAGGCGATCGAGGAACTGAGCCGCCAGTTCCTCACCGATCCCGCCAAGGTCTCGGTCACCCCGCCCGCCACCACGGCCGAGCGGGTGCGGCAGATCGCCACCTTCGTCAACCAGGCGGAAAAGCAGGCGCTGCTCCACATCGTCCTCAAGCGCGAGCCGATCGAGCGGGCGCTGGTCTTCACCCGCACCAAGCATGGCGCCGACCGCGTCGTGCGCTTCCTCGCCGGCGCGGGCATCCCCGCCGCCGCGATCCACGGCAACAAGAGCCAGGCCCAGCGCACCAACGCGCTGCAGGGCTTCCGCAGCGGCAACGTTCCCGTCCTCGTCGCGACCGACATCGCCGCGCGCGGCATCGACGTGTCGGGGGTCAGCCATGTCATCAATTTCGAGCTGCCCAACGTCGCCGAGCAATATGTCCACCGCATCGGCCGCACCGCGCGCGCCGGGGCGGAAGGGATCGCGATCAGCTTCGTCGCCGATGACGAGCGCGCCTACCTCAAGGCGATCGAGCGCGCGACGCGCGTGAAGCTCGAAATGGCGCCGCTGCCCGAGAATTTCGTCGAGGCGGTGCGCGCGATGCCCAAGCCCGCCCCGGCGCGCGAGGCCCGGCCGCAGACGCCCGACCAGCAGGCCCGCCGCGCCGATGGCCAGCGCCGCTACCAGGATCAGCAGCGCGCCGAGCGGGCGCCCGGCGACGGCCAGGCGCCCCGCCGCTTCCGCCCCCGCCGGCCCAAGGGCGTCGGCACCCATCCCGGCGCGGTGCGGCGCGTCGCGCGGTAGGGGCGCGCCGTTCCGGTGTTGCCGCGAAGGCGGGGGTCCATGGAAGCCATGGGCTCCCGCCTTCGCGGGAGCACCGCAAATTGCCATTTGTCAGTAGCGGTTCAGCGAGAAGTCTATAGAGGGCAAAGCGATGATGGCCTTGCTCCGGCGCCTCGCCGCGCCTCTTTCGCTCCTCCTCGCGCTGACGCTCACGAGCGCCGCACCGCTTGGCGCGCAGCCCGCCCCGCAGGCGCGCCCGTGGCTGTACGAGAACAGCGACGTTCCGATCGACACCGCCTGGCTGCTGGGCGTGCTCCCCAACGGGCTGCGCTACGCGATCCGCCGGAACACCGTGCCGCCGGGGCAGGTCTCGATCCGCGTCCGCGTCGACGTCGGCTCGCTGATGGAGCGCGACAGCGAGCGCGGCTTTGCCCATTATATCGAGCATCTCACCTTCCGCGGTTCGCGCGAGGTGCCCGACGGCGAATCGAAGCGCATCTGGCAGCGGCTGGGCGCCACCTTCGGCAGCGATTCCAACGCGCAGACGACGCCGGTCGGCACCACTTACGCCGTCGACCTGCCGCAGGCCGACGCGGCCGGCATCGACGAGAGCATGAAGATCCTCGCGGGCATGATGGCGCAGCCCAACATCGTCCCCGCCGCCGTGGAGGCCGAGCGCGCCGTCGTCCTCGCCGAAATGCGCGAGGGCGAGAGCCCGGCGAGTCGCGCCGGCGACGCGACGCGCGAATTCCTGTTCGCCGGCCAGCCGCTCGCCAGCCGCAGCCCGATCGGCACCGTCGCGACATTGAACGCCGCGACCGCCGAGACGCTCTCCGCCTTCCACGACCGCTGGTACCGGCCCGAGCGGACGGTGATCGCCATTTCCGGCGACATCGACCCGGCGCAGGCCGAAGACTATGTGAAGCGCCACTTCGCCGGATGGCGCGGCGCCGGGCCGGCCACGCCCGATCCCGATTTCGGCCGCCCCACGCCCGGCGCGCCGGCGAGCCGCGTGCTCGTCCAGGCCGGCGCGCCGGCCGCGCTGACGCTCGCCTATCTGCGCCCGTGGCTGCCGCGCGCCGACACGATCGTCTACAACCAGGGCAAGCTCGCCGACGCGCTCGCGCTGCGTCTCATCAACCGCCGGCTCGAACAGGCGGCGCGGGCGAGCGGGGCGAGCTTCGTCCAGGCGAGCGTCGATCAGCAGGATCTGAGCCGATCGGTCGACGCGACGCTCGTCTCGATCCAGCCCGCCGGCCCCGACTGGGCCAGGGCGCTGCGCGACGTCCGCGCGATCATCGAGGACGCGCGGACCACGCCGCCGAGCCAGGCGGACATCGACCGCGACTATGCCGATCTCGACACCGCGCTCGCCATCGACGTCGAGAATGCCGATACCGAGGCGAGCACGGCGCAGGCCGACCGCCTTGTCGGCGCCGTCGACATCCGCGAGACCACCGTGACGCCGCAGGCCGCGCTCGCCATCTTCCGGGGCGGCAAGCCGCGCATGACGCCCGACAATCTGCTCGCCGCGACCAGGCGGCTGTTCACCGGCGACGCGACGCGCGCGATGCTGAACCTGCCCGCCGCGCAGAAGGATGCCGAGGCGGTGCTGGCGCAGGCGCTCGCCGCGCCCGTCAAGCCCGCCACCGACGTGCGGCTCGCCACCGGCGCGGTGACGATCGACTCGCTGCCCAGGCTGCCGCCCGCCGGCAAGGTCGTCTCGCGCGAACCCGCTGGCGCGCTGGCGGCGGAGACGATCGGCTTTGCCAATGGCGTGCGCCTCACCCTGTTCGCCAACAATGCCGAAAGCGGCAAGGTGCGGATCAACGTGCGCTTCGGCCATGGCCGCCAGGCGTTCGCGCCGACCGACCGGCCGGCGATCTGGGCCGCCCCCTACGCGCTGATGGCGAGCGGCATCGGCACGCTCGGCCAGCGCGAGCTTGACGAGCTTACCAACGGCCGCCGCATTCAGTTCAACTTCGAACTGGATGACGACGCGTTCGAGTTCAACGCGGTGAGCCGCCCGGCCGACTACAGGGACCAGCTCCGCCTGTTCGCGACCAAGCTCGCCTATCCGCGCTGGGACCCGGCGCCGATCGAGCGGATCAAGGCGGCGCTGCTGGCGAGCTACGACGCCGGGCAGGCGGCCCCCGACGGCGTCCTTTCGCGCCAGCTCGGCTGGCTGCTCCGCGCCAGGGACAACCGCTATGCCTCGCCCGGCAAGGCGGAGATCGCCGCGCTGACCCCGGCGCAATTCCGCAAGACCTGGGAGCCGGTGCTCGCCTCCGGCCCGATCGAGGTCCAGGTCTTTGGCGACGTCAACGCCGAGGAAGCGATCGCGGCGGTCGCCGAAACCTTTGGCGCGCTGCCGCCGCGCGCCGACAAGCCCGTGCCGGCCGCGAACCGCACGCTCCGCTTCCCCGCGCCGCAGGTGCAGCCCGTCGTGCTGCGCCATACCGGCGATGCCGATCAGGCCGCGGCGATCATCGCCTGGCCGACGGCGGGCGGCTATGCGCTCGCCCGGCAGAGCCGGCATCTCGACGTGCTCGCGCAGATCATCAACGACCGGCTGTTCGACAGGCTGCGCGCGGCCGACGGCGCGGCCTACAGCCCCTATGTCACCAGCGACTTTCCCTATGTCTTCGAGCAGGGCGGCTATATCCTCGTCGTCGCGCAGGTGAAGCCGGACAGGATTCCCTATTTCTATGGCCTCGTCCGCTCGATCGCGCGCGATCTCGCCACCAATCCGGTGAGCGCCGACGAGCTGCAGCGCACCGTCCTCCCCATCCGCCAGCTTCTGAGCCGGGTGAGCACGGGCAACGCCTATTGGATGAACGAGCTTGAGGGCTCGTCGCGCGACCCGCGCCCCATCGCCATCGCGCGCAGCCGGGGCGTCGACACGATGAGCGTGACCCCCGCCGACATTCAGGCGCTCGCCGCGCGCTACCTCGTCGATGGCAGGAGCTGGTCGGCGGTGGTCCTGCCACCGAACGCCAAGCCGCCGCTGGTGACGACGGCGGTCGCGGCGCGATGACCGCTTGATCCGGCCGCCCTTCGCCGCCACATAGGCGCCATGCTGATCGAGACCGAACCGACGCCCAACCCGGCGACGCTCAAATTCCTGCCCGGCCGCGCCGTGATGGCGAGCGGGACGCGGGACTTCCCGACGCCCGAGGCGGCCGAGGCCTCCCCGCTCGCCTCAGCGCTGTTCGCGCTCGGCGATGTGACGGGGGTTCTGTTCGGCCAGGACTTCATCGCCGTCACCGCCGCGCCGGGTGCCGACTGGCGGACGCTCAAGCCCGATGTGCTCACGATCCTGCTCGATCATTTCGGCGCCGACATGCCGCTGTTCCATCCGGCGAGCGCCGCCGGCATCGCCATCGACGACGAGCCCGGCGCCTTTGCCGAGAACCCGGAGGACGCCGAGATCGTCGCGCAGATCCGCGACCTCATCGACACGCGCGTGCGGCCGGCGGTCGCCAATGACGGCGGCGACATCATCTATCGCGGCTTCGATCGCGGCACGGTGTACCTGAAGATGCAGGGCGCCTGCGCGGGCTGCCCCTCCTCGACGGCGACGCTCAAGAACGGTATCGAGACGCTGCTCAAACATTATGTGCCGGAGGTGGTCGCCGTTCAGGCGGTCTGACGCTTCCCGCTCCCTCCGATCCCAGGACCGCCCATGGCCGCGCCCCTCCCCGACGCCTCCCTCGATCGACTGTTCAGGACCGCGCGGACGTTCAACGATTATCAGGACCGGCCGGTCGGCGAGGATCAGCTTCACGCCATCTGGAATCTGATGAAATGGGGGCCGACCTCGGCCAACCAGCTCCCCGCCCGGCTCGTCTGGTGTGTGAGCGCCGGGGCGAAGGAAAAGCTCGCCGCGCTTGCCTCGGGCACCAACGGCGACAAGATCCGCAAGGCGCCGGTGACCGCCATCATCGGCATGGACCTCGATTTCCACGAGCAGCTGCCCGACCTCTTCCCCCATGCCGACGCGCGGTCGTGGTTCGAGGGCAACGAGGCGCTGCGGCGGGACAGCGCGATGCGCAACAGCTCGCTGCAGGGCGCCTATCTCATCATGGCCGCGCGCGCGCTCGGGCTCGATGTCGGGCCGATGTCGGGCTTTGACACGGCCGGGGTCGACGCCGCCTTCTTCGCCGACCAGCCGCGCGTCCGCTCCAACTTCATCGCGACGATCGGCTATGGTGACCCGGCCTCGCTGTTCCCCCGATCGCCGCGCCCGGACTTCGGCCGGTTCAACCGGCTCGCCTGATCGCGCGGCCTGGGGAGAGGGCGTTGCGCAGGCTGGTGATCGACACCGCGACCGAGGCGCTCTCGCTCGCGCTGTTCGAGGACGAGGCGCTGGTCGCGGCGCACCACGAACTCGTCGGTCGCGGCCATTCGGAACGGCTGATCCCGCTCCTCGCCGCCATGCCCGAACGGGGCCGCGCGGACGCCATTCTCGTCGATGTCGGGCCGGGGAGCTTCACCGGGGTCCGCATCGGCCTCGCCGCCGCGCGCGCGCTCGGCTTCGCCTGGGACGTGCCGGTGCGTGGCTATGGCAGCCTGGCGCTGGTCGCGGCGATGGCGGCGCGGGGCGACGACGCCCCCGATCCGCTCACGGTGGTGATGACCGGCGGGCATGGCGAGCTGTTCTGGCAGCGCTTCGACCGCGCGACGCTGACGCCGCTCGCCGCGCTGGCCTCGACACCGATCGCGGCGCTGGCGGCGACGCTCGCCGACGAGCGGCTGTTCGGCAGCGGCGCGGAGACGCTGGTCGCCGCGCGGGGGCGGGGGCGGGCGGACCCGCTGCGCCCGGACGCCCGCCGCGTCCCGCTCCTCCCCGCCCACGCCATCGTGCCCGCGGCCGCCCTCTATGGCCGCGGCGCCGATGCCCGGCCGATGGCGCCGATCGCGACGGCCACTGCCTGACGATGCTCGCCCGTTGCACCATTCACGACGAGGCGGAGGACCGGCTGGTCGGCGCGTGCATGGCCGTGATGGCGGCGGCGTTCGACCCGGCGTTCGGCGAGGCGTGGACGCGGCCGCAGCTGCGCTCGATGATCGACGGCGCCCATGCCGTGCTCGTCACCGCGCGGATCAACGACATAGTGGTCGGCTTCGGCCTCGTCCAGATCGTCCTCGACGATGCCGAGTTGTTGCTGCTCGCCGTCCATCCCGATCGCCGGCGCGGCGGCCATGGCCGCCGCCTTCTCCTGACGTGCATAGAAGAATGCGCGCGTCGCGGCGCGACCACGCTTTACCTGGAAGTACGGGCGGGGAATCCGGCCACCGCCCTTTACCATCAAACCGGCTTTACCCAATATAGCTGCCGAACCAATTACTATCATGGCCAAGACGGCACGAAGTTCGACGCGCTGAGTTATCGTCTCGCATTGTAATCCTTTGCATCGCCGATATTGCCCCTTGAAATGGCGGATCGCGCTCTCTAGGAGGGGCGCGCGATAACGAAAAATCGACATTTGCGGCAGACAAGACATCGCTGGACAAAAATCGAAAGGATCATAGAATGGACGATAACTCCGCCAAGGACGAGATGCTGATAACGCTCACCTCCGATATTGTCGCTGCTCATGTGTCGAACAATAGCGTCGCGGTGTCCGACCTGCCGACGCTCATCCAGAACGTGCACGGCGCGCTCTCGCAGCTGTCCTCGCCCACTCCGGCGCCCGAAGTGAAGCAGCAGCCGGCGGTCTCGGTCCGCGCGTCCGTGAAACCCGACCACATTGTCTGCCTCGAGGACGGCAAGAAGCTCAAGATGCTCAAGCGGCATCTGATGACGCATTACAAGATGACGCCCGAGGATTATCGCGCGAAGTGGAATCTTCCCGCCGACTATCCGATGGTCGCGCCCAATTATGCCGAGCAGCGCCGCAGCCTCGCCAAGAAGATCGGCCTCGGCACCAACCGCCGTCGTCCCGGCCGCGGCGCGAACTAAGCGGCGTCCGCCCCCTTGGTTCGGGGCTGGGCTTCGGCTAGACGAGGTACCATGCCCCGGACCATCGACATCGAGGCGCTGTGCGCCGAGCGCGGCCTGCGCATCACCGACCAGCGCCGTGTGATCGCCCGCGTCATCTCCGACGCGGAGGATCATCCCGACGTCGAGAAGCTGCACGAGCGCGCCTCGGCGATTGATCCGCATATCTCGATCGCGACCGTGTACCGCACCGTGCGGCTGTTCGAGGAGGCCGGCATCCTCGAGCGGCATGATTTCGGCGACGGCCGCGCCCGCTACGAGGCGGCGCCCGAGGCGCATCACGACCATCTGATCGATGTCGAAACGGGCAAGGTCATCGAGTTCGTCGATCCCGAGCTGGAGCAGCTTCAGCGCCAGATCGCCGAGAAGCTGGGCTACCGCCTCGTCGATCACCGCATGGAGCTGTACGGCGTGGCGCTCGACCGGCGGAGCTGATCGCCTGTCCCGGCTGCGGATCGCCGGCCGCGTGGCGGCGCTGCTCCTCGCGCTGCTCCTCATGCTGCCGCCACACCTTGTCGCGCGCCTGACCGGCCGGTCGCCCTGGCCGCATCGTTTCCTGGCGCTCGCCGGGCGCATCGCCGGGCTGCGCGTGCGGATCGCCGGCACGCCACTGCGCCGCGACGTCTTCTATATCGCCAATCATGTGAGCTGGACCGACATCCTCGCGCTCGGCGGCGCGACCGGCTGCGCCTTTGTGTCCAAGGACGATGTCGGGCGCTGGCCGCTGATCGGCTGGCTCGCGGCGCAGAACAACACCATCCTCGTCGCGCGCGACCGGCGCGCCGCGATCGGCGACCAGATCGCCGCGATGCGCCGCGCGATCGCCGATCATCAGCCGGTGACGCTGTTCCCGGAAGGGACGACGGGCGACGGCCGCACCCTCCTCCCCTTCAAGCCCACCTTGCTCGCCACGCTGCTGCCGCCGCCGCGCGACATCCGCGTCCAGCCGGTGCTGATCGATTATGGCGACGCGACCGGCATTGTCGCCTGGCATGGCGACGAAAGCGCGGGCGCCATCGCGGCGCGGATCACGGGGCATCACGCCCCAATCCCGGTGACGCTCCATTTCCTCGATCCGATCGACCCCGCCGCCTTCGCCGACCGCAAGGCGCTGGCGGCCGCGTGCCGCGCGCCGATCGCGGCCGCCCTCGCCTCTTCCGCCCCGGCCCGCGCGACGATATAGCCGGGCCGATGACTCGCTCCCGCAAGCCCGCCGATCCCAAGACCTTCCACATCAAGTCGTTCGGCTGCCAGATGAACGTCTATGACGGCGAGCGCATGGCCGAGATGCTGGGCGCGCGCGGGCTCACGGCGGCCGCCGATGGCGCCGACGCCGATCTCGTCGTGCTCAACACCTGCCACATCCGCGAGAAGGCGGCGGAAAAGGTCTATTCGGACATCGGCCGCCTGCGGCGCGAGGACGGCACGAGCCCGCTCATCGCGGTCGCCGGCTGCGTCGCGCAGGCGGAAGGGGCGGAGATCGCGCGGCGCGCGCCCAGCGTCGACATCGTCGTCGGCCCGCAGGCCTATCACCGCCTCCCCGCCCTGATCGAGCAGGCCGGACGCGGCGCGGTCGCGCTCGACACCGACATGCCCGCCGCATCCAAGTTCGACGCGCTCCCGGCGCGCGCCCGTGCCGCCCGGCCCTCCGCCTTCCTCACCGTGCAGGAGGGCTGCGACAAATTCTGCACCTATTGCGTCGTCCCCTACACGCGCGGCGCCGAGGTGAGCCGGCCCTGGGGCGCGGTGATGGACGAGGCGCGGGCGCTGGTCGACGGCGGCGCGCGCGAGATCACGCTGCTCGGCCAGAATGTCAACGCCTGGGCGGGCGAGGACGAGGCGGGACGCGCTCAGGGGCTCGACGGCCTCATCCGCGCGCTCGACCGGCTGCCGGGGCTCGCGCGCATCCGCTACACCACCAGCCACCCCAACGACATGAGCGAAGGACTGATCGCCGCGCATGGCGACGTGGAAAAACTGATGCCCTTCCTGCACTTGCCCGTGCAGTCGGGCAGCGACCGCATCCTCAGGGCCATGAACCGCGACCATGACGCGGCGGGCTATCGGCGCCTCCTCGACCGGGTCCGCGCGGTCCGGCCGGACATCGCGCTGTCGGGCGATTTCATCGTCGGCTTTCCCGGCGAAAGCGACGCCGATTTCGAGGCGACGATGGCCCTCGTCCGCGCCGTCGGCTACGCGCAGGCGTACAGCTTCAAATACAGCGCCCGCCCCGGCACGCCCGCCGCGGCCATGGCCGACGCGGTGCCCGCAGACGTCATGGACGAGCGGCTGCAACGGCTGCAGGCGCAGATCAACGCCGACCAGCTTGCCTTCAACGAGGCGAGCGTCGGGCGCCGCACGACGATCCTCCTCGAGCGGGCGGGCCGCCATCCCGGCCAGCTCGTCGGCAAATCGCCCTGGCTCCAGTCGGTGCATGTCACCGCGGCCGGCGCGCGCATCGGCGACATGGTCGCGGTCGACATCGTGAGCGCCGGGCCGAACAGCCTCGCCGGCGCGCTGGTCGAAAGGATCGCGGCTTGAGCGTGGTCCCGTCTTATGCCTAAACGCCCCGCCCCCGCCTCGGGCACCGATCGCGCGCGGGTCGAGCTCAGCTTCGACCGGCCCTATCTGCTCGGGCCGCTGTTCGGCGAATATGACCAGAACCTCGTCGCGATCGAGAACCGGCTCGGCGTCTACATCGCCGCGCGCGGCAACAAGCTCCAGATCGAGGGCGAGGCGGACGCGGCGGCGCGGGCGCGCGACGTTCTCAACGGGCTCTACAACCGGCTGGCGCGCGGGCAGACCGTCGATCCCGGCGAGGTCGACGCGGTGATCGCCATGTCGGCCGAACCGATGCTCGACGGCATCATCCGCCACGACGTCTCCGAAGCGCCCAAGGTCATGATCCGCACGCGCAAGAAGACGATCGTGCCGCGATCGACCACCCAGCTTCACTATATGGAGGCGCTGGCGCGGCACGACATCATCTTCGCGCTCGGCCCGGCGGGCACCGGCAAGACCTATGTCGCGGTCGCGCAGGCGGTGAGCCAGCTCATCACCGGGTCGATCGACCGGCTCATCCTCTCGCGCCCGGCGGTCGAGGCGGGCGAGCGCCTGGGCTTCCTCCCCGGCGACATGAAGGAGAAGGTCGATCCCTATCTCCGCCCGCTCTACGACGCGCTCTACGACACGCTGCCCGCCGAGCAGGTCGAGCGCCGCATCGCCAATGGCGAGATCGAGATCGCGCCGCTGGCCTTCATGCGCGGGCGCACGCTCGCCAACGCCTTCATCATCCTCGACGAGGCGCAGAACACGACCACGGCGCAGATGAAGATGTTCCTCACCCGCTTCGGCGAGGGGAGCCGGATGGTGATCTGCGGCGACCCCAGGCAGGTCGACCTGCCGCAGCCCGGCATCTCCGGCCTCGCCGACGCGGTGGCGCGGCTCGAGGGCGTCGAGGGCATTGCCACGATCCGCTTCACCACCGCCGACGTCGTCCGCCACCCGATCGTCGGGCGGATCGTCGAGGCCTATGAGGGGCGGGACGGTTGAAATGCTGAGCGTCGCCGCCGACATCGCCTCCCCCGCTTGGCCCACCGACCAGGACTGGCCCGCCCTCGCCGAAAAGGCGGTGCGCGCCGCGCTCCTCGTCTCGCCGCACGGCGACCTCGTCGGCCGCGATGCCTGTTACGAGGTTTCCGTCCGCCTCGCCGGCGACGCGGAGGTGCGGAGCCTCAACCGCGCCTATCGCGGCAAGGACAAGCCCACCAACGTCCTCTCCTTCCCCATGGTCCAGGCCGACCTCATCGCGGCGACGGCGAACAGCGACGATGGCGAGGTGCTGCTCGGCGACATCGTGCTCGCCGCCGAGACCTGCGCGCGCGAGGCGGCGGAGAAGGGGCTTGCGCTCGCCGACCATGCCGCCCATCTCACCGTTCACGGCACGCTCCACCTCCTCGGCTACGATCATGAGGACGACGCGCAGGCCGAGGCGATGGAGGCGCTCGAGCGCCGGGCGCTTGCCTCGCTGGGCCTGCCTGATCCATATGGGGACGGGGACTGAGCACCCGCCACGACAACAGGGACCAAATATCATCATGGCTGAACAGAGCGCCGCGTCGCCGTCGAAAGAGGGGGACAGTAGCAGCGAGGGCGGACGATTATGGCGCGGCCTGCGCGCCTTGCTCTTCGGCGACGAGGCCGAGACGAGCCTGCGGCAGGAGATCGAGGACGTCATCGACGAATATGACGAGGACGGCCCCGCCGCCCCCGCCAAGGGCGACCTTTCCCCCGTCGAGCGGCAGATGCTCAAGAACCTCCTCCATTTCGGCGAGCACAGCGTCGACGACGTCGCGGTGCCGCGCGCCGACATCGTCGCCATCTCGCAGGACGCGAGTTTCGAGGCGCTGGTGGCGCTGTTCGCCGAGGCGGGGCACAGCCGCGTGCCGGTCTATCAGGACACGCTCGACACCATCACCGGCTTCATCCACATCCGCGACGCCTTCGCGATCCTGGCGCGCGGCGAGGCGCCGCCCGCGACCCTCGAACCGCTGATCCGCCAGCCGCTCTACGTGCCCGAAAGCATGGGCGTCATCGACCTCCTCGCCGAAATGCGCGCCAAGCGCGTCCACCTCGCCATCGTGCTCGACGAATATTCGGGGACCGAGGGGCTGGTGACGATCGAGGACGTGATGGAGGAGATCGTCGGCGACATCGAGGACGAGCATGACGACGAACCCGAACCGATGCTCGTCGCGCGCGAGGACGGCTGCTGGGACGCCGACGCCCGCTACGAACTCGACGACGCCGCGCGCGACATCGACCCCGCGCTCGGCGAGGTGGAGGAAGACGTCGACACATTGGGCGGCCTCGCCTTCGTCATCGCCGGCCGGGTGCCGGAGGCGGGCGAAGTGCTGACGCATGGCGAGAGCGGCTGGCGCTTGGAGGTGCTGGAGGCCGACGGGCGCCGCGTGACGCGGTTGCGGCTGCATCCGCCGGTGGTGGTCGGGGATGAGGTTGGATAGCGCGTCTCAACTCCCGTTCGCTTCGAGCGTCGTCGGGAAGCGCGAGCGATGTGCCAATGTGTCTCGGCTTCGCTCGACACGAACGGAAGCGGTGGGCTCCCTCACCCGAACAGCCGCGCCAGCGCCTTGTCGAGCATGAGGAGCTGCCAGAGCAGCCGGCCATGGTCGGCGCGGCCGGTCTGGTGCTCGGTCGCGAGGCGGGCGAGGCGGGCGGGATCGAACCAGCCGGTGCGGGCGAGCGACGACGCGCCGCCGATCGCCGCCGCCTCCCCCGCGAGCGGGCCGCGGAACCAGTCGCTGATCGGCGTCACGAAACCCATTTTGGGCCGATAGAGAATGTCGGGCGGGAGCAGCGGCTCCATCGTCTTCTTGAGCAGATATTTGCCCGTCTGCCCGCGCAGCCGGTCGCGCGCCGGGAGCCGCGCGGCGAACTCGACGAGGCGATAGTCGAGCATCGGCTCGCGCGCCTCCAGCCCCACCGCCATGCTCATCCGGTCGGTCTTGGTGAGGATGTCGCCGGGAAGCCACAGCCGCAGATCGGCATATTGCGCGCGGTCGATCGGCTCGCGCGCCGGCGCGGCCTCCATGAGCCGCACGACGCGATCCTCGGCGCGATGGCCACCGAGCGCGCGCTTCGCCGCGTCGGTGAGGAGGCGCGCGCGGAGCGGCGCCGGGGTGATGCCGATCGCGGCCGCATAGGCCTCCGCCCCGCTGGTCGCGAGCGCCGACAGCGTCGCCTTGGCGCGCAGCGGGCGCGGCGCCCAGTCGGCCTTGGGATAGAGCCGCGCGAGCGGGCCGATCACCGACCGGCGAAAGCCGGCGGGGAGGATCGCGCGCACCCGTTCCTCGGCGGCCTGGAAGCGGTGGCGGCGATAGCCCGCGAACGCCTCGTCCGCGCCGTCGCCCGAGAGCGCCACCGTCACCTCCTCGCGCGCCAGCTCGCACACGCGCAGCGTCGGGAGCGCCGAGGCGTCGGCGAAAGGCTCGTCGAAATGGTCGGCGATCCGGTCGATGAGCGCGAAGTCGTCGGCCGAGACGATCCGCGTGCGGTGATCGGTCGCGAAGCGGCGCGCGACGCGGTCGGCATAATCGGTCTCGTCGAGCCGCTGGACGTCGAAGCCGATCGTGCAGGTCTTGACCGCCTGGCTCGACGCCTCGGCCATCAGCGCGACCACGCTGCTGCTGTCGACCCCGCCCGAGAGGAACGCGCCCAAGGGCACGTCGGCGACCATCCGCCCGCGCACCGCGTCGCGCAGCAGCGCCAGCAGCGCCTCCTCCAGCGCGGCGCCCCTGGCCTCGGTCCGGTCGGCGAAGCTCGCGTCCCAGTAGCGCTTCGGCATCGGCAGCGGCCGCCCGCGCACGAGGAGCAGCGTCTCGCCCGCGCCGAGCTTGCGCACGCCCGCGACGAGGCAGGCGTCGTCGGGGACGTAGCCGAACGCCATATAGTCCTCGACCGCGGTCAGATCGGGTTCGCGGCGCAGCCCCGGATGCGCGAGCAGCGCCTTCAGTTCCGAGCCGAAGATGACGCTGCCGTCGGGGAGCGGCGCATAATATAGCGGCTTGACGCCGAGCCGGTCGCGCACCAGCCACAGCGACTGCGTGTGGCGGTCGTGGAGCGCGAAGGCGTACATGCCGTTCAGCCGTTCGACCAGCGCCTCGCCCCATTGCCGCCAGCCGTGGAGCAGGATTTCGGTATCGCTGCCGGTGCGGAAGACATGCCCCTTGGCCTCGAGTTCGGCGCGCAGTTCCCTGAAATTGTAGATTTCGCCATTGTAGGTGACGACGATCCGCTCGTCGTCGGTCAGCATCGGCTGCGCCCCGCCGGCCAGGTCGATGATCGAGAGGCGCCGGTGCCCCAGACCGATGCCGGGCGCGGTCCACACCCCCTCGCCGTCCGGGCCGCGGTGGACGAGGCTGTCGATCATCGCGCGCACGCGGGCGGGATCGACGGGCTTGGCCGTTTCGAGGTGGAAGATGCCCGCGATGCCGCACATGGTCGGCGAGCCTTAGAGGCTCGCGCGCGGCTTGGGAACGGCGGAGCGTTCGGGCGGACCAAGCGCGCGGGCGAAGGCCGCGAGCACGCCGTTTGTGTCGCGGCCCGGCAACCGCTCCGCGCTGACGAGGATCGCGGCGGCGCGCGGATCGCCGCCGAGCAGCCTCGCCCTCAGTGTCGCCGCCTTGACGCCCGCCGGGGTGGCATAGAGGTGCCCGCCCACGACGTACCAGCTCACCACGAGGCGCACGCGCTTGCGCGGGCCGGTAAGCTGCTCGGCCCGGCCGCCGGCGAGCGGGGGCAGCGCGGCGGCCCAGGTCCAGCCGCGCACGCCATCGGGCACGCCCGCGCCCTGGCCGAAGCCGATCAGTTCGCGCCCCTCGCGCTGGTCGGCGAAGACGGCGATGGCGAGATCGACTTCGGCGCCGTCGATGCGGCGATAGCGCTGGACGCGCATCCGGTCGGCGCCGGCATAGTGCGGGCGCCAGGGGGCGGCGTCGCGCGTCGGGATGGCGGTCCAGCCGGGCACGAGCGGGGCGGCGAGCGGCGGCACGGGCGCGCCGGGCCGGTCGGTGACGTGCAGCCACAGGAGCGGCGACATGACGATCGTCGCCACCAGCCCCGCGACGAGAGGCAGCGGCAGGCGTGACTCGCGCGCCGGCCCCGCCCGCCCCAGCGGCGCGTCGGCCGGCCGGTCGAAGAACCGCCGCGCCGCCAGCATCACGAGCAGGATGACGAGCGCGAAAAAGACCCAGCCATAGACGACATGATCGACCACCACCGCCGAGGTCACGTCGGTGGCCCAGGCGACAGAGATGATCGCGAACGCCCGCACGCCGTTGGCGAGGAAGCAGATGCCGAGCGCGAAGGCGGTGAACAACGCGCGCCGCGTCCAGCTCTTGAAACACAGGTGGCAGACCAGCGCCGCATAGGCCGCCATGGCGATCAGGAACCCCGCGCCCGAACAGGCCTGCGCCACGCGGAAATAGCCGTTGGGGATCGTGATGAAGATGCCGTCGAGGGTGGTCGGCACGCCGGCGAGGCGCAGCAGCGCCACCGCCATCTTCGCGGTCGCGGCCTGGAGCCAGGGCTCGGCCTCCGATCCCGCCGGCACGAGGAACAGCGCGAAGAGGAGCGGGAAGGCGAGCAGCCGCGCGACCTGCCGCCCGAGCAGCGCCACCACCGCGCCCTGCAGCATCAGCACCAGCCCGCCATGGCGCAGCACCGCGAGGCTCCCCGCCGCGCCAAAGAGCCAGGCGAGCGCGCCCAGCGCCGCCAGCACCAGCCCCGGCGCCCAGGGCATCGGCCGGATCGCCGCCAGCGCGCCGCGCTGCTGCCACACCAGCCAGCCGAGGAGCGGGGGCAGGAGCAGGACATGCTGGTAGCTCGCGCTCGTCGCCCAGATCCGCGCCATACCGCCCGCGTCGCGCGCGAACAGGGCGAGGATCAGCGCGGTGACGGCGCCCAGCGCCACGAGCGGCGCGCGCCACGGGTGCGCGGTCATCACCGCTCGCCCAGCACCAGCGCCGGCAGATCGGCGAGCGCACGGTTCCAGTCATAGCGCTCGGTCATGCGCCCGCGGGCGGCCCGGCCCATGGCCTCGGCGCGCGCGGGATCGGCGAGCAGCGCGCCGATCGCCCCGGCCTCCGCCGCCGCATCGGGCGCGACGATCAGATGCGCGCCCGGCGTCACGTCGAGCCCCTCGGCGGCGGCGGTCGAGGCGACCACCGGCCGCGCCATCGCCATCGCCTCGAGCAGCTTGTTCTGGATGCCGCGCGCGAGGCGGAGCGGCGCGACCACCACGTCGGCGGCGGCGAGCCAGGGGCGGACATCGGGCACTTCGCCGGTCACGAGCACCGCCGGATCGGCGGCGAGCGCGCGCACGCCGGGCGCCGGCGCGCGGCCGACGATCGCGAAGCGCGCCGCCGGATGCCGCGCCCTTACCGCCGGCAGCACCCGCGCGGCAAAGTCGCTCACCGCCTCGACATTGGGCGGATAATCCATCTGCCCGGTGAAGACGATCAGCGGCCCCTCGCCCGCCGCCGCCGGCACCACGCCGGCCGGATCGAAGGCGGCGAGGTCGACGCCATTGCCGATCGCCCTCACCCGCTCGCCGATGCCGGTGCGCGCGGTGAACAGCGCCGCCTCGGCCGCGCTCACGAACAGCGAGAGGTCGGCGCGGCGCGCGGTTGCCGCCTCGAACGCCGCGAGCAGCCGCGCCTCGCGCGCATGGACCCAGGCCATCGGCCCGCGCCCGGCGGCGGCATAGCCGGCGAACTTGGCCGAATCCATATCGACGAAATCCATGACGAACCGCGTGCCGGGGGCAAGAGGCGGCACGAACTGCGCCATCTGCCCCGAAAAGGCGTAGAGGCCCGCGATCGGCCGTGTCGCCAGCCGCCCGGCGACCGCGCGATGCACAGCGGCATGATCGAACAGCGCGAGCGACAGCGGGCGACCGCGCGTCACTCCGTCCACCACGGCGCCCAGCCTGCCGGCGCGGCGGCGAACGACGGTGCGGCTGGCGGTGAGGGGCGCCAGCGCCTCCGCCCACGCTTCGTCGGCCGCGTCGTCGGCGAGGCAGACGAGGTGCACCGGCGCCGCCTCCGCCAGCCGCTTCAGCGCGTGGTAAGAGCGGATCTTGTCGCCACGGTCGGGCGGATAGGGCACGCGGTGGCAGAGGAACAGGATCTCGCCGCTCATCCCAGCCCCCTGGCGATCCACGGTCCGACGCGGTCGACGATCGCGGGCGGCAGCGCCTTCCACAGCGCGATCTTGCGCTGGTAGCGCGGCGAGCGCGGATCGACATCGCGCGCCTCCGCGCCCGGCCGCGCGCGGGTGAAGTAGCGCAGCGGGACGCCCTCGAATCCCCAGTTCTTCTTGTAGGCCGCGGGGCCGCTGCCGGCCTTGGACCGGCCGAAGTCGAACGCCGCGCAGCCCCGCGCGCGCGCATGGCGCATCAGCGCGAAGTACAGCAGTTCGTTCGACCGCGCCGCCCGCGCCGCCCGGTCGCCGCCCTGCCAATAGGGCATGGCGACGCCGCGATGATAGAGCGTCAGCACCGAGGAGAGCGCGCGATCGCCATCTGAAATCAGGAGGATATCGGCATTCTCCCCGAACGCGTCGAGCACCGCGTCGAACAGCGCGCGGGGGAAGACCGGGGTGCCGAGATTGTGGACGCTGCGCGCGTAGAGCGCATAATGCGCCGCGCGCAGCGCCTCGTCGCGGCCGATGGTGACGCGATAGCCGGCGGCGAGCGCCTTGCGCACTTCGGCGCGCTGCTTGCGCGGGATGGCGGCGAGTTCGGCCTCGTCGTCAGCGGCGAGCGGGCGGACGAAGCTCAGGTGGCTGTCCTCGACGACGCGCCAGCCGTCGCCGGGCCGCGCGCCGCCGCGCAGCTCCACGCTGGCGCAGCTCCGTGTCTCGGCGAGGCGCCACGCAACGTCCGCGAGCGCCGTCGCCACGGCGGGCGTGTCGGCGAGGATGCCGCCGCCCACCGCGAAACCGCTCGACACCAGCGCGCGGCCGAAGAGCGGACTGTGGACCAGCGTCAGCGGCAGCACGCCCGCCAGCGCCCCGGCGGCGTCGCGCGCGCCGAGCATCAGCGCCGCCTGCCCCGTCCCGCGCGCGACGGCGTGGAGCCAGGCCGGGCGGTGAAAGGGCGTCGCGTCGCCGCGCGTGGCGAGCCAGCGCTCGACCTCGGCCGCGACGGCGGGCTGGTCGAGCGGCAGCAGCGTGGCGGCGGGGTACAGGGGGCCGGGCTCGATCATCGGCCGTTCCCCGGCGCAGGCCGAGGCCCAGCCTCACGAGCGCCTTCGTAGGAAGCACTGGACCCCGGCCTGCGCCGGGGAACATCGAAGGCAGGTGTCGAAGCAAGCAGCGCATCCACCCGATCCCATTCGAAATCGGCCAGCAGCCGCCGCAGCTTGCCCGCCATGGCGCGCAGATGGGTGTAGTGCCGCAGCCGCGAGCGCAGCGGGGCATGGGCGACGCGCGGCTGGCCGGGGTCGATCTCCCACGGGTGGACATAGAGGATCGCCGGCTGCCGGTCGACGCGGTTGACCCGCGCGATCGCCCAGCGCGACACGGCATAGGGCAGCAGCCGGAAAAAGCCCCCGCCCCCCGCCGGCAGTGTCCGTCCGCCGAGCCGCGCCGTCGTCACCGGCAGCTCGACCATCTCGCTGCCCGCCACCGGACGGAAGGCGAAGCGCGGCGCCTCGGGCCAGCCATAATGATCGTGGCGGATCGGCGCGACGCTGCTCGAATAGGCATAGCCCTCCTCGGCGAGCACCGGATGCGCCCAGGGGGTGCGCGCGTCGATCGAGAAGCTCGGCGCGCGATAGCCGGTCACCGCCACGCCCCCCGCGTCCTCGATGAGGGCGCGGGCGCGGCGCAGATCGGCGCGGAAGATGTCGGGCGTCATCGTGAAGACGCGGCGATGGTCGTAGCCATGGCTGGCGATCTCGTGCCCCGCCGCGAGGATGCGGCGGACGAGCGCCGGGTGCCGCTCCGCCACCCAGCCGAGGATGAAGAAGGTCGCGCGCGCGTCGGCCTCGGCGAGCAGCGCCAGCACCGCGTCGCTGTTCGCCTCGACCCGGCTTTCAAGGTCGTCCCAGCGCGCCCGGTCGATGCAGCGTTCGAAGGCGCCGACCTGGAACCATTCCTCGACGTCGATCGACAGCGCGTTGCGCATCGCGCCTCTCCGGCCGGGCGGTTCAGGCGGCGCGGGGGCGCGCGAAGGGACCGTCCTCATGGCGCTCGACCCAGTCGACGAGGAGCGTCAGCACGCGGCGCAGCGCGTCGTCCTGCTCGGCGCTGCGGCTTTCGACGCCGGCGAGGCGCGCCTCCATCGCCACGATCTGATCGGCGAAGGCGGCGCTCGCGCCCGGCCGCGCGCGCAGCTCGGCAAGCGCGGCGCGCAGCGAGTCGATCTCGGTCTGGATCTTTTGCAGCGCCGCGACCTGCGCGCCCAGGTCGCTGGTCGCGGCGATCACCTCGGGCGCGGTCGGTTCGGGCGCGGGCTGCGGCGCGGCCTGGGCCTCGGGCGCCTCGTCCTCGCGGCCGAGATCGGCGACCACGGCCTCGACCACGCGCGCGTCGATCAGGTCGAGCCGGTCGATCGCGCCGAGCAGCAGCACGCGGCTGACCAGCGCGTTGAGCCGGCGCGGGACGCCGGCGCTCGCGGCGAACAGCGCGGCATGGGCATCGGGCGTGAAGCGGGGATTGCCGCTCCAGCCGACAATGGCGAGGCGGTGCTCGATATAGGGCGCGACCTCGCCGGGCTGCATGGGTTCGAGATGATGCGTCGCGATCACGCGCTGGCGCAGTTGTTCGAGCGTCGGCGAGGCGAGCAGCGCGCGGAACTCGGGCTGGCCGAGCAGGAAGATCTGGAGCAGCGACTGGTTGCCGAGCTGGAAGTTGCTGAGCATCCGCAGCTCCTCCAGCGCCTCGGCCGACAGGTTCTGCGCCTCGTCGACGATGAGCAGGCTGCGCCTGCCCGCGCGCGCCTGGCCGTGGAGGAACGCCTCGATCCGCTGGAGCAGCGCGGCCTTGTCGGCCCCCTCGATGGCGATGCCGAGCGCCTGCGCGGCGAGGCGCAGCATGTCGTCGCCGCCGACCTGGGTCGAGACGATCTGCGCGGCGGTGAGCCGGCGCGGGTCGATCGTCGCCATCAGATGCGCGACGAGCGTCGACTTGCCCGCGCCGATCTCCCCGGTGATGACGATGAAACCCTCGCCCTGCGCGAGGCCATAGCCCAGATACGACATCGCCTTGCGATGCGTCAGGCTCTCGAAATAGAAGGCGGGATCGGGGGTGAGCTGGAAGGGCCGGCCCCTGAACCCGTAATAATCCTCGTACATCGCCTCGCCTCGCCTTCAGAAATCGTAGCGCACGCCGACCTGGCCGAGCAGGTCGAGCAGCGTCTCGCCCTGGTCGGGATCGACCAGATCGAGCCCGAGCGACGCCTGCGCGCGCAGCCGCGCCGCCAGCGTGCGGTCATAGGTGACAGTGCCGCCGGCATTGAGCACGTCGGTCGATCCCGGCAGGCCGCCGTCCGAATAGCTGGCATAAAGGCCGCCATTGATCCCCGAGCGCGCATCGAGACGGCGGCCGCCAGTGAGCGCGCCGAACCAGTATTGGTCGGCGAGGCCGTCGAGGCTGGCGAGCAGGCCGCGGTCGGCAATGTACCTGCGCCGGGTGTAGCCGAGGCCGAGGCCGATGTTCCACGCCCCGCGCCGCGCGGCGAACTGGCCGATGAGGCCGCGATAGCGATAGTTGAGCGTGCCGATGCCGCTCAGCACGTCGTTGAAACAGGCGCCGCCCTTGCCGCTGCCGCCCGCGAAGACGCAGCCGTCGAGGTCGCCGCTGAACGGGTTGCGGGTGGCGGTGAAGTCGGTCGGGACATTGGCGAGCCCGCCGCTCAGCGTGCGGCCGAAGCTGTCGATGCTGTCGAACAGCAGCAGCTGCACCGAACTGTCGCGGCCCGGCGCCCAGGTGAAGCTGCCGGTGTAGCTCATCGACCCGTAGCGCCGGCCCACCCGCGCCTCCAATGAGGTGCGGCGACTCGGGCGCCAGAGGACGCCGGCGTCCCAGATGAGGCCGTCCTCGTCATAGGAGAGCCGGCGGGGCGAGTTTTTGTCGGTCTGGTAGCGGTCGCGGCTGTCGAGCACGGGGATGCCCCGCGCGTCGCGGATCGCGTCGCGATTGCCGATCTCGACATTTTCATAGCCGACGCCGCCAACCAGCGCGAGCGTCGGCGAGACCGGCACGGTGACGTCGCCGCGCACCCAGCTCTGCTCGAAACGCTGGTCGAGAATGTGGACGCGCTCGCGCTCGTAACCCGCGCCGATCGCCCAGCCGAAGGGCAGGCGGCCGGGCTGCATCCCCACCGAGCCTGTGACGAGATGGTTCCAGCTATCCTCGAACCCGCCGATCCGGCTGTCGCCGCCGCCGACATCATCCTCGACCCGGTTGTAGCCCAGGCGATAGGCGGCGTTGACGCCGAGGTCACCGATATGCCCCGCATAGGTCGGCCCGGCATAGGCCGAATAGATCTGCGTCGTGCCGTCGGCGGTGCGCAGATTGGCATTGGCGCCGCGCAGCCCGTCGGTGCGCGCGCGCAGGCCGAGCACCCCGCCCTCCAGGCTCAGCGACGGCCCGAGCAGGTTGACGCGGGCGGTGGCGATGCCGCTGAGGACATCCACGTCGGGATCGCGCTTCGCCCAGGCGAACTGCCGCTCGTAGCGCAGGTCGGCGCCGATCGCGGCGGCGCGCGTCTCCACCGAGGCGGTGACCCCCGCCGCGACCGTGGTGTAGGTGAGCACGTCGCCGTCGCCGCCCTGGAGCTGCGCCACGGCGGTCTGGTCGACCTCGATATAGGGCGTCACCTCATGGCGCGGCTTCGCCCCGGCGGCGGTGCCGGCGGCAAGCAGGGGCAGCAGGAGGATCGCGCGCCGCATCGCCGTCAGTCCATGTGCCGGTAATAGGTGCCGAACAGCCGGTCGCCGTCGCGGAACCGCACGCCGTTGAGCAGCAGCGCGATGCGCGGGCAGGCCTGGAGCAGGGCGAGCGCGTCGCGCAGCGCCTGTTCGTGCGTCCGGTCCGCGCGCACGACCATCAGCACCTGGCCGACATGGCCGGCGAGCACCGCGGGCGAGGAGGTGGCGAGCGCGGGCGAGCTGTCGACGAGGACGATGCGCCGCCCCGGCCCCTCGCCCAGCCGCTCGATCACCTTGCGCGTCCGCGCGGCGGCCAGCAGCTCGGTATCGGCATGGCTCTGCCGCCCGGCGGGCAGCACCCGCAGCGAGGGCATGTCGGTCTGAACGAGGCACTGGTCGAGCGTGACGGCCGGGTCGGCGATCGCGTCGAGCAGGCCGGGTCCGCCGCCCGGCAGGCCGAGCAGCGCCGGCAGGCCGGGTTTGGCGACATCGGCGTCGACCAGCACGACCTCGAGGTCGCGCTCGGCCGCGAGCGACAGCGCGAGGTTGACCGCGCACCAGCTCTTGCCGTCGCCCGGATGCGCCGAGGTGACGAGCACGGCGCGGTTGCGTGGCGGCGCCTCCTCGAAGGTGGCGCGGAGCAGCGCGCGCTTGACGATGCGGACCTCCTCGCCCGTCGCGCTCACCGGGCCGCCGGGGAGCTGGAACCCGGCCTCGGCCAAGGCGACACGGTCGATCGGGTGAATCACCGCCGGCCCGGCCGGAGCACCGGCCGGCACCACGTCAACGTCGGGCAGCGCCAGCTCCTCCTCGACTGGCGGAAGCGGCGAGGGCGTGTCGCGGCCGCGCAGCGCGGCGCCGAAATCATAGACCTGCGCGGCGCGCTCGAGCAGGCTCGGCGGTCCCTTGGGCGGCTGGATCGGGCTGTGCTTGGTCATGGGCGCTCCGATCAGGCCGGCAGGCCGCGCTGGATGAACTCGACCGCGAGCAGGACGAGGCAGAGCCCCGCCAGCGCGCCGCTCGCGCCCGCGAACCGGCGCAGGCGTTGCGCGCGCAGGGCGCCCTGCGCGGCGCTCAGCGTCTCGCTGATCGCGCCGATCACCGGCAGGCCGGTCGCGCGGGCGAGGCGTGTCGCGGTCGGATAGGTCGTGCGCAATTGGCCGAGCGCGAACGCTCCGCCCACCCCCGCGCCGATGCCGACGACGAGGACGCCGAGCAGCAGCAGCGGCCGGTTGGGCGAGGCCGGGACGCTCGGCACCGCCGGCGGATCAATGACGCGGAACTGTCCGGCATCGGCGCTCACCGTCGCCTCGCCGCGCAGCCGCACATCCTCGCGGTCCGAAAGCAGCTTGTCATATTGCGTCTTGATCGCCGCATAGTCGCGGTCGATGCGGTCCTGCTCGGCGGCGAGGCCGGGGTCGCGGGACTGGGCGGCGGCCATGCTGTTCAGATCCGCCTCGATCTGCGCCTTGCGCGTGTTGAGCGCGGCGACGGTGGCGGCGCGCTCGGCCTGCATGGACTTGAGCGAGAGATAGGCGGGGTTGGCGGTCTGCGCGCCGGCGAGCGCCGCCGGACTGCCCCCCGCCGCCCGGCGCAGCGCGTCGATCTGGCGCCTCAGCGCGATCACGTCGGGATGGCTGTCGGTCCATCCGCGCGCGCGCGCCGCCGCCAGCTCCGCCTGTGCGGCGGACAGCGCGGAGCCGCCGCCGCCGCCGCCCATGAGCGGTGCGCCGGGGATCGTCGCGGGCGTGCCGGCAAGCTGGCCGTTCATCGCCGCGAGCGCGCTCTGCGCCGACACGAGCTGGCTCTCGACCTGGCTCAGCTCGTTGCGCGCGGCGTCGACCCGCTCGCCGATCGTCCCGGAACCGGGAAGCATCGCGCCATATTTCTGCTCGAAGGCGACGCGGCGCTGCTCGGCGAGCTGGAGGTCCTGGGCGCGCGCGGCGATCTGCGCGTCGAGGAACTTGAGCGTGCGCGCGGTGTCGTTGCGCCCGCCGACGAGGTCGTCCTCGCGGATGATGTCGATGAGCTTGGCGACGATCTGCGCCGAAATCTTGGCATTGGCGGCGTCGGACAAGCCCTGGTCGCCCCACTGCGCGCTGATGTCGAGGAGGTTGTCCTGCTGCGCGACCACCTTGACGCCGGTCTTGAGCGCGGCGACCTTGCCCGCCACCGCCGCGTCGGTCGGCGCCGTCAGGGCAAGGTCGGTGCCGCGCACCACCCGCCCCAGCGTCTCGGCGCTGGTCAGCGTCTGGCGGATCTGGTCGATCGCCTTGAGCTGGTCGACGTCGCTGATGCCGACCTGATCGGGCAGCACCGATCCCGTGCGCACGAACAGCCGCGCGTGCGTCTCATAGCGGTTGGGGATGAAGGACAGCGCCACCCACCCCGCGACGCACAGCGCCCAGGCGATACCGAGCGCGATCCACCGCCGGCTCCAGATGCCGTGCAGCGCGATGCGGATGTCCTGGTACAGGCTGTCCATGCGGCTAGAACATGCTTTCCGGGATGATGATGACGTCGCCCGGCGCGAGCAGGACGTTGGCCTTCGCATCGCCGCGCTTCAGGAGGTCGCCGATGCGCACCTTGAACTCGCTCTGTTTGCCCTTGTCCTTGTCGAAGCGGACAAGCCGGGCGCGGTTGCCGGCGGCATATTCGGACAGGCCGCCGACCGCGATCATCGCGTCGAGCAGCGTCATGTTGGCGCGATAGGGGATCGCGGCGGGCTTCTCGGTCGCGCCGACGATCCGCACCTGCTGCGAGTAGGTGCCCGAGAAATTGTTGACGATGACGCTGACGAGCGGGTTCTCGATATATTGCGAGAGGGAACGCTTGATGTCGTCGGCGAGCATTTTGGGCGTCCTGCCCACGGCGGGCAGGTCGGTGATGAGCGGCGTCGTAATGCGGCCGTCGGGGCGCACCTGCACCTTGGCGCCCAGTTCCGGGTTGCGCCAGACGAAGATGGTCAGCTCGTCGAGCGGGCCGATGACATAATCCTCGCCCGGCCCCTGGCTGGTGGTGACGAAGGCGGCCGGCGGCAGCTCGCGCGTCGCCGCACCTCCGCCCGACGCGCAGCCGCCAAGCACCATCGCCGCCGCGCCCAGCGCGAGCGCCACGCCCGAAATCCGCGCAAAGCCCATGATTCCCGTCCTTTGTCGCCGCGAACGCCGCCGTCCGCCACGCTCCGGCTATGGCCGCAAAGGGTGAAGATAGGGTTAGGACTGGGTTGGGAGGGGCTCGGGAATCAGCCACGGGAGGGAGCATGGACCTGTTCGACCCATCCACTATAACGTCGTTGCGAGGAGGCGAAGCCGACGCGGCAATCCAGAGTCAACACCGCCATGGATTGCTTCGGCCTGTGGCCTCGCAATGACGAATTCCAATGAGGACCGACGGTTTATGACGAGAGCGCCTGCCGCCGTAAACTATTCGGCAGATCGAGGTGTGGCAAACGACGAGCTTCAGGACGATGTCGTCCGGCGGGCGCTCATCGAAGGCGAGCAAAGCGGCGAGCCCGAACCGTTTTACCTCGATCGCTTCCTTCGGCGGCTGAAGGATGACTACAGAGCCGTCACCCCGGCCCCCGAGCCGGGGTCCAGCTGCCTTGCGAAGAGATAAGAAGCTGGACCCCGGATCAAGTCCGGGGTGACGGGGAGAGGCTGGATGGGCGCAGCGCCTACCCCTCCCCCACCAGCATCTCGCCCGCCGGCGGGTGGCCGAGGAAGGCGGCGGGGCTGGCGGTGGCGCCGTACGCGCCGGCGAGGAAGACCGCGACGAGATCGCCCACCCGCACCGCCGGCAGCGCCACCTTGTCGGCGAGGCGGTCGAGCGGGGTGCACAGGCAGCCGACGATGCTGATCGGCTCGTCCGACGGCGCGGCGCCGAAGCGGTTGGCGATCGCGACCGGATAGTTGCGCCGCACCACGGTGCCGAAATTGCCGCTCGCCGCGAGCTGGTGGTGGAGACCGCCGTCGACCACTGCAAAGCGTTCGCCATGGCTCTCCTTCACGTCGATCACGCGGGTGAGGTAAACGCCTGATTCGGCGACGAAATAGCGGCCGAGTTCGATCGCGAAACGGCTCTGCGCCAGCACCTCCGCGCGCCGCTCCAGCGCCTCGCCCAGCGCGGCGCCGATCGGCGCGGGATCGAGCGCCACATCGCCGGGGAAATAGGGCACGCCGAGCCCGCCGCCCAGATTAACCAGCGGCGGCGCCTGTCCCACCGCCTCCGCCAGCCGCGCCGCGAGGGCGAGCGTCGCCGCCTGCGTCTCGATGATCGCGGCGGCGTCGAGCGATTGCGAGCCGGCATAGATGTGCCAGCCGCGCCAGTCCGCCCCCGCCGCGATCAGCCTGCCGGCCAGCGCCGCCGCGCGATCCGCGTCGATGCCGAAGGGCCGCGCGCCCCCGCCCATCCGCATCCCCGATCCGCGCAGGTCGAAATCCGGGTTGACGCGCACCGCGAGCCGGGGCGTGACACCCAACCGTTCCGCCAGCGCCAGCGCCCGCTCGCCTTCGCCCTCCGATTCAAGGTTGAGCGTGATCCCGGCGAGCAGCGCCGCGCGCAGTTCGTCATCGCGCTTGCCGGGGCCGGCGAAGCTGATCCGGCCGGGCGCCATGCCGGCGGCGAGCGCGCGGTCGAGTTCGCCGGCCGACGCGATGTCGAACCCGTCGACCTGGCGTCCCATCCAGTCGAGCAGCGGCGGAAAGGGATTGGCCTTGATCGCGTAATGCAGGTCGACGCCGGATGGCAGCGCGGCGCGCAGGCCCGCGATCCGGGGCGCGATCACCTCGGTGTCATAGACGAAGAGCGGCGTGTCGCCCGCCTCGTCGACCAGCGCGGCGGCGCCCCGGCCACCGATCAGCAGCATCCCCACCTCGGCGATGAAATCGGGCGGGATCGGTCCCATCGGCTTCATGGCCGTGCCTCCCCGGCGACGAGCGCGAGCCGGTCGATCTTGCCATTGGGGTTGCGCGGCAGCGCATCGACGAAGCGGATGTCGCGCGGCTGCATGAAATTGGGCAGCGCCGCCTTGAGCGCGCTCCGCACGTCCGCCTCCTCCGCCGTGCCGCGCAGCCAGAGGCGGATCGCCTGCCCCAGCCGCGCGTCGGGCACGCCCACCGCCACCGCCTCGACCACGCCGGGAAGGCCGAGCGCCGCCTCCTCGACCTCGCTCGGGCTGACGCGGTTGCCGGCCGTCTTTATCATCGCGTCGTCGCGGCCGAGGAAATAGAGCCGCCCGTCGGCGTCGCGCCGCACCCGGTCGCCCGACCAGACCGCGGTGCCGCCATAGCGCGAGGCGGCGGGCGCGGGGCGGAAGCGCAGCGCCGTCCGCTCGGGATCGCGCCAGTAGCCCTGCGCCACCAGCGGGCCGCAATGGACGAGTTCTCCCGGCTCGTCGTCGGCGGCGAGGCTGCCGTCGGGGCGGACGACCAGCACCTCGGCATGGGGGATGGCGCGGCCGATGCTGTCGGGATGCGCGTCCACCTCCTCGGGCGGGAGATAGGTCGAGCGGAAGGCCTCGGTGAGGCCGTACATGGGGTAGAGGTCCGCCTGCGGGAACAGCGCGCGCAGCCGCGCCACCAGCGGCCGGGTCAGCGCGCCGCCGCTGTTGGTGAGGCGCCGCAGCCGCGCCGCCGTCTCCGCCGGCCAGTCAAGCTCGGCGAGCTGCACCCAGAGCGGCGGCACCCCGGCGAGCGTGGTAATGCCGTGGCGCGCCACCGCCTTCGCCACGTCGCGCGGCATCAGGTAGTCGATCGGCACCACGCAGCTCCCCGCGCGCCAGGCGGCGAGCAGCTGGTTCTGGCCATAGTCGAAGCTCAGCGGCAGCACCGCCAGCGTCCGGTCCGCCGGCGTCAGGCGCAGATAGCCCGCGACCGCGTCGGCGCCCAGCCACAGATTGCGGTGGCTCAGCATCACCCCCTTGGGGCGGCCGGTGGAGCCGCTGGTGTAGAGCAATTCGACCAGCGCATCGGGATCGGCCGACGAGGGCGGCAGCGCCGGAGCGGTGGTATCATCGAGCACGCGCTCGACGACCGGCTCGCCCACCAGCGCCGCGTCCCCCGCTTCCAGCGTCGCCAGCCGCGCCGGCGTGCCGATCAGCAGCGCCGCGCCGCTGTCGGCGAGGATATGCGCGACCTGCGCGCGCTTGAGCAGCGGGTTGACCGGCACATGGACCAGCCCCGCCCGCGCCGCCGCCAAGGGCAGCACCGCCGCCACCCGCCCCTTGGCAAGCCAGCTCGCCACCCGCGATCCGGGGGGGAGCCCCCGCGCCGCGAGCCAGGCGGCAAGCCGCCCCGTCATGGCCTCGAGCGCCGCGAAGTCGGCGGTGCCCCACGCCCCGGCGAGCGCGGGCGCGGGTGGAGCCCCGCAGCCGGGGAGATGGTCGATCGGCCTTGTCATGGCGGCGCCATTAACATCATTTGCGGACATTGGCGCTAGACCTCGCGCGGGACGCAAGAGGCCGACGACGCGACCATGGGGGACAAGGGCGAGTTTCTCGACGACTGGGACGCGGTGCGCGCCCGCGCGCGCGGCGCGCTCGACCGGGCGGCGCAGCCGGCGCTGTTCGACCGGCTCGACTGGCTGGAGCCGCTGCACCGCCACTGTTTCGCCGACCGGCCGCTGCTCGCCGTGCGCGGCGAGACGGCGGACGCGGGCGCCTGGCTGTTCCTCACCCGCGCCGCGCCCGGCCGGCTGGAGGCGCTCGCCAACTGGCACAGTTTCGCGACCGGGCCGATCCTCGCCGGCGCGCCGGACGATCGGGCCGCCACCGCCATGCTGGCGGCGATGGCGCGGCGGCTGCGCGGACAGGCGTGGCACCTGCGCCTCTATCCGCTGGTGGAGGACGATCCGCGCCGCGCCCTCCTCGCCCGCGCGCTGCGCGCCGGGGGCTGGCTGGTCGTGCAGCGGCCGATGGGCCGCAACCATGTGCTGACGCTGGCGCCGGACACCGACTTCGCCGCCTATTGGGCCGATCGGCCGGGCGAATTGCGCGCGACGGTGGCGCGCAAGAACGCCAGGGCACCGCTCGACATCCGCATCGAGGACCGCTTCACCGCGGATATCTGGGCCGATTACGAGGCGGTGTTCGCGCAAAGCTGGCAGGCCGGCGCCGGGCAGGCCGTGTTGCGCGCGCTGGCCGAGCGCGAGGGCGCGGCGGGCACGCTGCGCCTTGGCCTCGCCTATCGCGACGGCGCGCCGGTCGCCGCCGCGCTGTGGACGGTCGAGAACGGCACCGCCCTCATCCACAAGCATGGCTATGCCGAGACAGCCGCCGATATCTCGCCCGGCACCCGGCTCACCCGCGCGCTGTTCGCCCATGTGATCGACCGGGACGGCGCGCGCACGATCGACTTCGGCACCGGGACGCTGCCGTCCAAGGGGCTGTGGATGCCGCGCGACCGCGCGCTGATCCAGCTCGACGCCTTCGACCCGCGCCGCGCCGCCGCCTGGGCGCCGGCGCTGCGCGCGGGCATCTCGGCGCTTGTCCCGGTGAAGGCGAGCCGCTAGGACCGCGCCCGCGATGGCACAGGTGGGCATGGATATCGCGGGCGCGGTGCGCGCCAGCCTGATCGAGACGCTCGGTCTCGACCCCGCGCGCGTCGCCGGCTTCACCGACGGGACCGAACTGTTCGGCGCGCTGCCCGAGCTTGATTCGATGGCGGTCGCGACGCTGCTCACCGATCTGGAGGACCGGCTCGGCATCCTCATCGAGGATGACGATATCGACGGCGACACCTTCGCCACCTTCGGCAGCCTCCTGGCCTTCGCGACGGGGAAGGCGGCGCGCTGAATCCGCCCCGCTTGTGGGGCGGGGAACCGTGCGCAGCATGGTGGAGGGGGGCTCGCGGCGATCGCCGACGCCGGAAACCCTCCCCGCCGCGGCCAACTTCGCTTCGCTCGGCAAGCCTCGCCGCCCCTCCCGAGCGGGGGGCTACTCCGCCGCCAGCGGCGCCATCGCGCCCTCGAAATCCTGTTCGGAGAGGAACCGCTCGGCATCGAGCGCGGCCATGCAGCCCATGCCGGCGGCGGTGACGGCCTGGCGATAGACCTTGTCGGACACGTCGCCAGCCGCGAACACGCCGGGGATCGCCGTGCGGCTCGTCCCCTTCTCGACCATGATATAGCCCTCGTCGAGCGGCAACAGGCCGTCGAACAGCGTGGTCGCCGGCTTGTGCCCGATCGCCACGAACGCGCCGTCCGCCTCGACGTGCGACGCCTCGCCCGTCACCGTGTCGACAAGGTCGACGCCGACCAGCCCCTCCGGCTCGCCACCGCCCACGAACCGCGCCACCGCCTTGTTCCACAGCACCTTGACCGACGGATGCGCGAACAGGCGGTCCTGGAGGATCTTCTCCGCGCGCAAGCAGTCGCGGCGGTGGATCAGCGTCACATCATGGCTGTGGTTGGTGAGGTACAGCGCCTCCTCGACCGCGGTGTTGCCGCCGCCGATCACCACCACCTTCTTGCCGCGATAGAAGAAGCCGTCGCAGGTCGCGCAGGCCGACACGCCCTTGCCCTGCAGCCGATGCTCGCTCTCCAGCCCCAGCCAGCGCGCCTGCGCGCCCGTCGCGATCACCAGCGTGTCGCAGACATAGACCGCGCCGCCATCGCCATAGAGGCGGAAGGGCCGCTCGGAGAGGTCGGCGCGGACGATCATGTCATAGATCATGTGCGCGCCGACATGCTCGGCCTGCGCCTGCATCTCCTCCATGAGCCACGGCCCCTGGACCACGTCGCGGAAGCCGGGGTAGTTCTCGACATCGGTGGTGATGGTGAGCTGCCCGCCGGGCTGGATGCCCTGCACCACGATCGGCGCGAGCCCCGCGCGCGCGGCATAGATGGCGGCGGACAGCCCCGCCGGCCCCGAACCGAGGATGAGCATACGGGTGGAGTGGGTCGCGGTCATGCGGGCGCCTTCATCATGGAGCGAGTCGATCTGTTCCTATAGGATAGCGGACCCGCCACGGCTATGCACCCGGATCGTTGCGCGGGCGACGGCGCGCGCTTGCCACCCCGCCGGCGCGCGGATAGCCTCCGCCCGGTGCGACATCCGTGGAGGCAATCATGCCGCGAAACAACAATATCGGTGCCTGTTACACCGAGCCGATGCCGAATCTCGCGACCATGTCGCGCGCGTTGATCGAGGAGGAGATCGGCAGTCTCAACCAGTTCGTCCAGCCCGACTACACCGTCGATCGCAACAATGCGCTGGTCCTGTGGGGACCGCCCGACGATCTCGTCACCTGGCTGCGGTCGCTGCCGGGGACCGCGCGGATCACCGTGACGAACGGCAACGCGCATTTTTCCTTCCGCAAGCCCTCGTCGAGCCTGTCGATGGGCGCGGCGTCGGTCAAGGGCACGCTCGGCGGCATGGCGGCGGTGGCGCTGCGCCCGGCCAAGGTGCTTGCCAGGGTGACGCGGCACAGCGGGATCGGCAGCGGCCTTTCGGCCGTATTCAACAAGGGCGAGGAGGACCACAATCCCTGGCGCAACGCGTCGTTCGTCTACAGGAAGGAGATGCGCGACGCCTATAGCGGGATCAGCGCCGACGCGGTGGTGCAGGTCGCCTGCGACGCGAGCAACGACCTGTGGCAGCAGGCCGATCAGGGTGGCGTCAGCAACACCAACGTGCCGCTGACGATGCTCGCCCGGATCATCGCCGACGAGTTCGGGCTGAGGCTTTAGGCCGGGGCGGCGCCCGCCGCCCCTCAATCCAGCACATTGGGCAGCGATTCGAACCCCTGCCGCAGCGCCTCGCCCCAGGATTGCGAGATGCAGCCGAACTGGGGATCATCCTTCTCGATCCGGCGGCGCAGGCGGAACCCGTACGCGTCGCGGGGGATGATGGTGAGGTCGAGCGGCATCCCGACCGACAGGTTGGAGCGCAGCGTCGAGTCCATCGAGACGCAGGCGGCCTTGCAGGCGTCTTCCAGGCTGGTGGTCGGCTGGATCATCCGGTCGAGGATCGGCTTGCCATATTTGTGCTCGCCGATCTGGAAGAAGGGATTGTCGGCGGTCGCCTCGATGAAATTGCCTTCGGGATAGATGAGGTAGAGCCGCTGCTTGCCGCCCCGGCGCTGCCCGGCGAGGATCATGGAGGCGGCGGCGGTGGGCTCCGCTATGCCCAGATCGTCCTGCATCCGCGTCTGCACCTCGCGCATCGCCGCGCCGACGAGCTGCGCGGCGCGGTGAAGGGTGCGGCAGTTGAGCAGCGTCTCGACCTCGGCATCCTCGTGGCAGTCCTTGATCGCGCGCGAGAGCATGGTGCGCACCTCCTGCGTGACCGAGAGATTGCCCGAGCACATGATCGCCATCGCCCGCTCGCCCGGCACCTCGTAGGTGAAGGTCTTGCGGAAGCGGCCGATATTGTCGACGCCCGCATTGGTGCGCGTGTCCGACAGCAGCACGAGCCCCGCGTCCACGCGCAGCGCCACACAATAGGTCATCCGGTCCGCCCCCCGCTCGTTCTGCTACTGCGCCTGGCCCTGGCTCTGCGCCAGGACGGGGCCGATGTCGACATCGGCCTCGATCGCGATCGTGCCGGCCATCATCGCGACGCCCCGCACCGGCGCCGCGTCATGCGCGTCGAGGCCGCAGCTCAGGCGCACATAATGGTCGGTGGGGCAGATGGCGTTGGCGGGATCGAACGCGGTCCAGCCGAGCCCCTGGACATAGGCTTCCGCCCAGCCATGCGTCTGGTGGAGCGCCTCTCCGTCCGGCCCGGACAGCATGTAGCCCGCGACATAGCGCGCGGGGATGTCGATCGCGCGCGCGGCGGCGATGAAGACATGGGCGTGATCCTGGCACACGCCGCTGCCCAGTTCCAGCGCCTGCGCGGCGGTGGTCTCGGGGAAGGTCGTGCCGCTGCGATAGGCGACGCGCTGGTTCACGAGCGCATTGAGCGCATGGAGGCTGGCGAGCGGCCCCTCCTCGCTCGCCGCGTCGAGCGCCAGCGCCTCGATCGCGGCGTCGATGCGGGTGAGCGGCGTTTCGCGCAGGAAGACGTGGGGGTGGATCATCGGCGCGAACCCGCGCACGACGCCGGCCATGTCGGTGACGGTGACGGTGCCCTCGGCGACGATCTCCGCCAGCTCGATCCGCTCGCCCGCGCGCCACAGCGCTTCGAAATCGCCATAGGCGTTGCGCGCGAAGCCCTCGACCGCCTCGCCGTTCACGGTGACGCGCCAGTGCTCGACCCGCTGCCCGTCATGATCGTCCGGCCGGAGGCGGAGCAGCATCACCGCGCCCGCCGCCGGGGGATCGTAGCGGTAGGCGGTCAGGTGGCGGATCGACAGGCGCATCGGCATCGGCCCCTCAGGCGAAATGATAGGCCTCGGCGATCTCGACGCCGAGCCGGTTGCAATCCGCCAACGTGCGCTGGACGGTTTCGTGCAGTCCCTGACGAAAGATCTCGCCGCTGGTCGTGCCGGCGAGCCGTTCGACCATCCGGTCGATCGTGTCGTGGCAGGGCCGCGCCTGCCCGTGCCAGTTGGCGAGCCGGCGCAGGCGATAGGCAAGCTGGTCGAAACAATAGAGCACGCTGCGCGGAAACTGGCGGTTGAGCACCAGGAAATCGGTGATCTGCCAGGGCGAATAGGCGCCGGCATAGGCATGATGATAGGCGCGGCTGCCCGACAGCGCGTAGAGCACCGACGCCCATTGATAATGATCGCGCGTGCCGCCGACCACGTCGGTCTCGGGCAGGAGCACGTAATATTTGACGTCGAGCAGCCGCAGCGTCATCTGCGCGCGCTCCAGCGCCCCGCCCGCGCGCAGGAAATCATGCCCCTCGTTGCGGAGCTGGCCGTTCTCGGTCGCGCCGCGGAACGTCATCGCCTTCGTCTTGACCCAGTCGATCAGCGCGGGGAGCTGCTGGCGCGCCTCGACCACGTCATAGGCCTCGAGCTTGCGCCAGCCTTCGTTGAGCGTCTCCCACATGTCCTGCGTCAGCGCGGTCCGCACCGACTTGGCATTGGCGCGCGCGCGCATCAGGCAGGACCGGATCGAGCAGGGATTGTCGGCATTGAGCAGCAGATGCTCGACCACGTCGGCCTCGCGGATGTACTGTTTGGCGTCGAACAGATCCTCGCAGCCCGTGACCCGCGCCACCGATCGCCACTCGTCGCGGTGATGCGCGCCGGGCAGGATCGCCATGCGCTGCCCCATGGTGAGCAGGCGCGCGGTCGATTCGGCGCGCTCCATGTAGCGCGCCATCCAGAACAGGTTTTCGGCGGTCCGGCTCAGCATGGCGCCCTCATCCCTGCAGCACCCAGCTATCCTTGACCCCGCCGCCCTGGCTCGAATTGACCACCAGCGACCCCTCGGTCAGCGCGACGCGGGTGAGACCGCCCGGCACCAGCCGGATCTCGCGCCCGACGAGGCAGAAGGGGCGGAAATCGGCGTGGCGCTGGACGATGCCCGCCGGCCCGAGCGTCGGCACGGTCGAGAGGTCGAGCGTGGGCTGCGCGATGAAGTCGGCGGGATTGGCGCGGATCCGCTCCGCATAGGCGGCGACCTCCGCGGCGGTCGCCTTGGGGCCGATCAGCATCCCGTAGCCGCCCGATCCGTGCACTTCCTTGGCGACCAGCTCTGCCAGATGCGCGAGCACATGGGCGCACTCGTCGGGGCGCGCGCACTGCCAGGTCTGGATATTGGGCAGGATCGGCGCCTCGCCGAGATAGAAGCGGATCATCTCGGGCACATAGACATAGACCGCCTTGTCGTCGGCGATCCCCGCGCCGGGCGCCGAGCACAGCGTCACCCCGCCCCTGCGATAGACGTGGAACAGCCCCGGCACGCCCAGCATCGAGTCGGGACGGAAGGCGAGCGGATCGAGGAAATCGTCGTCGATGCGGCGATAGATGACGTCGACCTTGCGCGGCCCGTGCGTCGTCTTCATCCACACGCGGTCGTCGGCGACGAACAGGTCGACCGGCTCGACCAGCTCGACACCCATGAGGTCGGCGAGGAAGCTGTGCTCGTAATAGGCGCTGTTGAGCGAGCCGGGCGTGAGCACCACCACCACCGGCTCGCCGGTGCAGGCGGGCGGCGCGACCTCCTTCAGCGTGCTGAGCAGCTGGTCGGCGTAATTGTCCACCGGCGCGACGAGGCCCGATCCGAACAGGTCGGGGAACATCCGCGTCATGATCTCGCGGTTCTCGAGCATGTAGGACACGCCCGAGGGGGTGCGGCAGTTATCCTCGAGCACCTGGAACTCGTCGATCGCGGTGCGGACGATGTCGATGCCGACGATATGGCTGTAGACCCGGCCGGGCGGGGTGAAGCCGGCCATTTCCGGCTTGTACGCCTTGTTGCGGTAGACGATGTCGGCGGGCACGATCCCGGCGCGGATGATCTCGCCACGGTGATACACGTCGTGGAGAAAGGCGTTGAGCGCCTTGGCGCGCTGGCGGATGCCCGAGTCGAGCAGGCGCCACTCCAGCGCGGTGAAGATGCGCGGCAGCAGGTCGAAGGGGATGAGCCGCTCCGGGTCGCCGCCCTCGCCATAGACGGCGAAGGTGATGCCGATGCGGCGGAAGATCGCCTCGGCTTCCTCGAGCCGCCGGTTGAGCCCGCCAATGCCCGTCTGCTCGACCCAGGTCCGCACCGGGGCATAGCAGTCGCGGACCGTTCCGTCGGCGCCGTGCATCTCGTAAAAGGCCATCGCGCCTCCACCCCGTTTTGTGCGCCGCACAACAGTGCGCCCGCGCGCGCGAAAAGCAAGCCCGGAAATGCGGCGGCGCGCGCGCCGGCCCCGCCCCCGGCGGGCGGTCCATGTCAATCCGATATGGATTTGTCTTGGACAAACTCTGAAAATTGCGGCATCTTAATCGTGTCTTTACACGCATACGCATATTTGTCTAAGACAAGAGTGATACGGATGCTGACGAACGAGCTTATGCCAATAGCAGCGGTCGAACGGGAAACGGGTCTGGCGAAGGACGTTCTGCGGGCGTGGGAGCGCCGCTACGGCTTTCCCCGGCCGCTGCGCGCCGACCGGGGCGACCGGCTCTATCCGGCCGATCAGGTGGACAAGCTGCGGACGCTGCGCCGGCTCATCGACATCGGCCATCGCCCGAAGGATGTCGTCCCCCTCTCCGCCGAGCGGCTGCGCGATCTCTATGACGAGACGCATGTCGTCGCCGATCTCGACCCCGACGTCGCGCGGCTATACGATCTGCTGGCGGAACACCGGCTCGACGCGCTGCGCGCCGGGCTCGCCAGCGCGATCATGCGGCGGGGGCTGGAAGGCTTTGTCGTCGATATCGCCGCGCCGCTGGTGGCGCTGGTCGGCGACGGATGGGCGCGCGGCAGCCTGCGCGCGTTCCAGGAGCATGTCTTCACCGAGAAGCTGCTGCGCGCCATCCGCGTCGCGACCCACGCGCTGCTGCTGGCGCAGGACGCCGCCGCGCCGGCGCGGGCCAGGCCGCTGGTCCTGCTCACCACCGTGCCGGGCGAGCTGCACAGCCTGGGCCTCGCCATGGCGGAGGCGGTGCTGGTCACGCATGGCGCGCGCTGCCTCGTGCTGGGTAGCCAGACGCCGCTGACCGAGATCGCGGGCGCCGCCCAGATCTATCGCGCCGACATCGTGGCGCTGTCCTTTTCCACGTCCTTTCCGACCAACCAGGCGAGCGCCGCGATCGGCGAGCTGCGCGCGCTGGTGCCGGACTGGGTGGACCTGTGGATCGGCGGGAGCAGCCCCGCGCTGCGCCGCGCGATGCCGCGGGGCGTTTGGGCGATCGAGCGGCTGGGGGCCATCCCCGCGCTGCTCGGCGAATGGCGGCGGCAATCGGGCGACGGGCCGGCAACGGAGTCCCCGCGGGAGGAAGCATGACCGATCAGCAGCAACAGGCCGATCTTGCCGAGATGATGCGCTTCGTCGCGCTCGACGAAGCCGATTACGGCCGTTTCAAGACGATCCTGGCGGCCGTCAACCGCCACGCGCCGGCGGGGCTCGCGAGGCTCTATCAGCGGATCTCGGGCAGTTCGGTCAGTTCGCTGTTCCGCTCGCGCGAGGCGATGACACACGCGCAGGCCAAGCAGATGAACCATTGGCGGGCGCTGTTCAGCGGCCGGCTCGACGAGGCCTATTGCCAGCGCGCCGACATCATCGGGCGCACCCATGCCCGCATCGGCCTCGCGCCGAGCTGGTATATCGGCGGCTATGCCGTGGTGCTGGAGGAGATGATCCCGCGCATGATCGGCGGCGGGTTCCTCGGCCGCCTGCTGATGCGCCGCCAGGCCAGGGCGCTCGCCACCTTCATCAAGGTGGCGATGGTCGACATGGACGTCGCGCTCTCCGCCTATCAGCGGATCGAGGAGGGCAAGCGCGTCGCCGTGATCGAGCAGCTCTCGGCGGCGCTTTCCGCGCTCGCGCAGGGCGATTTCCTCGCCAGGCTCGACGGGCTGCCGGCCGAATATGCCCGCATCGAATCGGATTTCGACCAGATGCGCCGCCAGATCGCCGACACGCTGAGCGGCGTCACCGCCAGCGCGGCCAGCGTCAACAGCGGATCGAACGAGATCAACCAGGCGTCGTCCGACCTCGCCCGCCGGACCGAGCATCAGGCCGCGCATCTGGAGGAAACCTCCGCCGCGATGCGCGCCATCACCATGGCGATCGGCGAGACCGCCGACGCCGCCGCGCATGTCCACAAGGACGTGTCCGACGCGCGCGCCACCGCCGACCGCAGCGGCCAGGTGGTGCGCGACGCGATCACCGCCATGGCCGATATCGAGCGCAGCGCGACCGACATCGCCGACATCGTCTCGCTGATCGACGGCATCGCCTTCCAGACCAACCTCCTGGCCCTCAACGCCGGTGTCGAGGCCGCCCGCGCGGGCGACGCGGGCAACGGCTTTGCGGTGGTGGCGAGCGAGGTCCGCGCCCTTGCCCAGCGATCGGGCGAGGCGGCGAGCCGGATCAAGCAGCTCATCGACCAGTCGGCGAGCCAGGTCCAGCGCGGCGTCGCGCTCGTCCAGAGCAGCGGCGCGGGGCTGGAGGAGATCGTCGCCAAGGTGCACGCGGTCGCCGGGCGGATCGAGGAGATTTCGGGCTCGGCCGCCGGCCAGGCCAGCAACCTCGCGCAGGTCAACGCCGCCGTCGCCGAGATCGACCAGATGACGCAGCAGAACGCCGCGATGGTCGAACAGTCGAACGCCGCCGCGCGCAGCCTCGCGAGCGAGGCGACCCAGCTCGCCGATCTCGTCGGCCGCTTCCGCTTCGAATCCGACGCGCCCCGCGCGCCGGCCCGCCATCACGCCGCGCCGCGGCGCCGCGCCGCCTGAACCCGTTCAACGCATCCCGGAGGGTCGCACCAACATAATCATAAATGCCTCCCACACACTCGAAGCACGGCCGCCCTCTCCCCCCACGACGGCCGTGCTTTTTTGTGTCCGCGCACGGGGCGGCCGGCGGCGCGGGCCGGGCGCCTGATCGGCCATGGCGATATCGTCATGGCGCGGCCGGCACGGTCGATCACGCCTCAGCCCGGCCCGCCCAGTTCGCGCGCCTCCTGATACTTAAGCTCCAGATAGCGGTTGTGCGTCGCGAGCTTGTCGAGATCGCCAGCGGCGAGCTGTTCGGTCATCTGCGCGAGTTCGCTGTCGATGACGCCGAGCCCATCGATCAGTTGCCGGTCGGGCACGCGGCCGTTGGTTTCCTGGCTCCGCAGCTCGCGCGGGATCGACTGGTAGCCGGTGACGAGTTCGGGCAGATGATCGGCCAGCAGCTTGCGGATTTCGCCCGCCGCGGGCTCGTTCGGGTCGAGCCGGGCGAGCTGGGGCGCGAGCGTTTCGAGCTTGCTGCCGATCGCGTCGATCAGCGGCACCGCCGGCGCGGGCAGCGCGAGCCGCTGCGTTTCCAGCCAGCGCTCGGTGCTCGCCGGCAGCGCCTTCAGGTCGATCGCGCGCAATGCCTCGACCGGCACCTTGCGTTCCGCGCTCAGCAGCACGCCGGCGATCACCGCCGCCATCATCGCCAGCAGCATCAGCGCGAAGCCGCCCATGCCGATCGGCGTCACGATGCCCCAGCCGATCGTGGCGAGCATCACCAGCAGCACGCCGATCGCCGCATATTTGACCGCGCGCTTGGCCCGGCCGACGGCCGAGCGGGCGCGGCGGCGGATCTGCCGCGCGCTCACCCGCTGGAGAAGCTCGGCGGAACGGGCGATCTGCTCGTCGACGCGGCCGGGCATCGGCGGCTCAGCCCTCGATCGCGGCGAAGGGCGAGGGTTCGCGCGCGCCGGTCACCGCCGCCTGCGCCTGTCCCTCGGCGCGGGCGATATAGCCCTTGGACTTCTCCACCTCGTCCGACAGCGTGTTGACCGTAGTCTTCATCGTGTCGAGCGCCTTCAATTTGAACGTGTCGATCGCGTCCATCGTCTCGTAGATGTTCTGGAAGGCGCGCTGCAGCGTCTCCAGCGGAATCGTGCTCGACGCCGCCTGCTCGTGGATCGCGGCGCTCTGCGTCTTGAGCATCGTGCCGGTCGATTCGATCATGTTGGCGGTGGTGGTGTTGAGCGCGGTGATCTGTTCGAGCACCAGCTTCTGCCCCACGAGCGCCTGCGCGACGGTGACGGCGGTGCGCAGCGCCGCGACGGTGGTAGTCGAGGCGCGATCGACGCCCTTCACCAGCTCGACATTGTTTTTCTTGACGAGGTCGAGCGCGAGATAGCCCTGCACCGTCACCGCCATTTGCGTGAGCAGATCCTGCGTGCGCTGGCGGACGTAGAAGAGCGCGGTCTCGCGCACCGCCTTCGCCTTGGCCGGATCGGTCGCGTCGAGTTCGAGCGCCTTGGCCTCCAGCCGCGCGTCCATCGTCCTGGCGATGTGGATCATCTGCTCGAGCCGGCCCATCGTCTTCCACATGTTCTGCCGCTCGACGTCGATCGCGGCATTGTCCTTGATGAGCATGTCCTTGCCGCTGGCGAGGCTGCCGAGGATGGAGTTGATGTGGCTCTGGGCGCTCTTGTAGCTGTCGAAATAGTTGCGCATCCTGTTGCCGAACGGGATGATCCCGAACAGCCGGCGCGGCGCGGTGAGGTTGCCGCGCCGGCCGGGGTCCAAATCCTCGACGGTGCGGCGGAGCTGGGCAAGATCGGCGCCGACGCTGTTGTCCGTGTCCATCGCGCGCACCGGCCGGTCGAGGAAGCGGTTGCTGTGCCCCGCCGCCTCGGCGATCTCCTTGCGGCCCATATTGGTGATCTGGTCGACCTTGGCGCCGAATTCGGGGCTGTTGGCGTCGAGCGCGGCGAGGTCTTCGACGAAGCTGTCGACCTTCGCGTCGAGCTGCGAGCGGACCCCTTCGTCGATCGGGACGAGCCCCGCGGCCTTCTCCGGCCGGACGGCGGGCACCGGATCGGGCGGGGTCAGCGAGAGGCTGTCGGGCGCGGTCGTCGTCGGCGCGGCGGTGGCCATGCGGGTCTCCTTCTTGCCGCTGTTATATTAGCGTAGCACAGTGAAGCGGCAAGAGGGGCCGGATGGGCGTGGCCTATGGGCGCGCCACCCGGTAGCGGACGGTGACGATCTGGTTGCCGCGCAGCTGGTCGGGATCGGGGCTGGCGAGCGGATCGTCGGCGGCCAGGTCGGTCTCGACATGCGATGTGCGGTTGTGGCCGCTCACCGCGTAGCGCGCGTTGAAATTGACCGGCGCCGTCGCCGGGCTGCCGTCCTGGTTCCAGTAGCGGGCGATGACGCCGCTCGCGATCCCTTCCTCCGCCGGCTTGAGCGCCCAGAGCAGCGCCGGGGAATCGCCCCAGGTGGCGAGCGCCCAGCTCGTCGCGTTGATCCGCGCGCCGCTCGCCGGGCCGGTGACGGTGCCGACGACGAACGGGTTCTGTGCCGCCAGCGCGAACTGCATCGCCTCCTTCTGCTGGTAGGCGCCATGGGTGAGCAGCGAGAAACGGTGGGTGAACTTGCTGTCGTAACCCTGGAAGCGGATGCCGCTCAGTGCGTCGCCATAGGCGCGGCCGCCGGCGAGCACGTCGATGCTGGGCGTCGCGGTGTCGAGCTGCGCGCGGGTCGAGTTGCCGATGCGCATGAAATAGGCGTCGTTGTTGGACAGCGTGATACCGGCGCTGCCGCTCCCGTCGGTCATATCGGCGAAATGGCCGAGCGTCAGCCATTCATAGATGCTGTTGATGGCGCGCGGGCTGTAGTCACCGTCGGGCGCCAGCCGCGCCTTGATGACCGCGCCGACCTCCTCGTGCCGGACCAGCGGATCGGTAAGCGAAAAGCCGAAGCCATAGGTCCGCACGTCGTCGAAACCGGTCTTGATGACGTTCTCGATGTCGATGCGCGGCAGCCCGGCATAGACCGTCACCCGCACCTGGCGCGGCAGCACGCCGCCGATCGTCGCGCGCAGCGTCAGCGAAACGGGGCCGCTGCTTTCGACCGCGAGCGATCCCGTTCCGCTGCCAAAATCGTTGATGCGGCGCCCAGTGGCGGCATTGACCCATTCCTTGTTGCCGCGTCCGATCTCGACGAGCGAGCTGATCGCGCCGCCCGTGGTCACGCGCAGCTTGTGCGTCGCGGAGGTGAGGATGCCGCCACTATAGGTCGCCGCCTTGGGGTAGGCCGTGGGGGTGCCGGCGCGCACCTCGTAGATAACATAGCCGGTCGCGGGCACATTGGTGGCGAGCAGCCGCACCCGCCGGCCATTGCCCGATCCGAGCGGCTGCGCCGGGATTTCGGTGTCGGTGCGCGTGTCGATGACGCGGAAGGCCGCCGTGCCGGGAAAGCCAAATTCCGCGATGTCGGTGCGCGCGAAGCCCAGCTGGTTGAAGACGAAGAAGCGCTTGCCGGTGCTCGCGCTCGGCAGATAGCTGCCGAACTTCGTCACCGCGTCGGTACGCAGCTTGTCGACATAGGTTTCGATCGCGGCGGCCTGCCGTTCCTGGAAGTCCGCGCGCGCCTCGTTGGTGAGCGCCGGTCCGTTACCGCCAATATTATGCTCGAAGAACAGTCCCATGCCGCGGAACGCGGCGTCGCGCGCCGTCTGGCGGCCGTTGAGGAAGGTCGCGTCCTCGAGCGCGACAATGGTGGTCAGCGCCTCCGCGCCGCGCAGCCGCTCGATCGCGCGGCGGACACGCGCCGACTTCTCGGCGAAGGAGGCGAGGCTGATCTCCCACTCGTTGCCGAAGCTCACGCCCTGGCTGGGGAGCGAGGCGCCGGCGGTGGCGTTGAAATCGCCAAAGAAATCGAGCTGGTTGGACACGATGACGCGCCGGCCCGGCGTGCTGAGATCGCGCGCGACCGCAGGAAAGCTGTTCGGATCGGTGAGCGGCGTGATCGTCTCGACATCGTCCCAGCCCTGCCCGAACAAGCCGATGACATTGTAGGACCAGCGCGCCTGGAAGGCGCTGCTCGTGCTGACGAAGGGGATGACCTCGCGCGGATAACGGGCCTCGGCATAGCCGCCCGGCCCCTGGTTGCGGTCCGAGGCCGAGGGCAGCCGGTCGTGGAGCGACATCCATTTGGTGAGCAGCCGCGAGCCGTCCGGCCCCGTCCACCAATAGGCGTCCCGCTCGCGGTCGCCAGCGGCGGGCACGTTGGTCGCGCAGGCGCACACACCCTTCCAGGTGTAGCGCGCGCCCGCCCCCGCGAAGACCGAGCCCAGGCCATAGGCGGCGGTCTGGTTCTCCATCGCGACCGCGACCGGGAAGCGGACGTTGAACCGCCGCTCCAGACGGCCGGCATAATACATATCGCGCAAAATGCCCTCGAGCGGCGTCGCGCCATGGACGGACACGATCGTGTTCAGCGGCATCGAGATATGGCCGTCGCGCACCCGGTCCATCAGCCGCGTCATCTGCGCGGGAGTCCGCTGGCGCTCGAACTCGGACATCCACAGCGATCCGTCGGTGTTCCAGCGCGCCTGCTGGTCGGACGGGCTGGCGGCGGTGTCGTCGATCTGCTGGAGATAGGCGTCGAGCGTCTCGGGAAGGACGCGCGCATAGGTCGCCTCGTCGGCGGACCACATATAGTCGGTATGGTCGTCGGGCGCGATGTAGATGCGGCTCTGCGTCTGCGCCACGGCCGGCGCCACACCGGCCGTGGCGAGCGCCAGCGCCAGCCCACCGGCCAGCCGCGAGGTTCGTTGGGTCCGCATCGCGTAATCTCCTTCCCTCAACGCCTAGCACAATTAGAGCGGATCTGTGACATTTGCGTACCGATTAAGGACGAATTGCCGCGAAAGCGCGCCTTGTCGTGCCGTTGGCGCGGCCGGCGGCATCGGAAGGCCGCATGGGCAAGGGCGGCCGGCGATCATGGCCGCGCCCCGCCCGCGGCGCGCGGACGGCCGAGCCGCGCCAGCTCCGCCGCACGCGACCGCCACGCCTCCGCCAGCGCGGGCAGCGCGGCGAGCGCGGCCACAGCGCCTGGATCGCGCCGGTGCCCGCCGGCGATCAGCAGGTCGAAAACGCGCGCGACGGTCCATTCGGGATGCGGCCGGTCGACAAGGCTCATCACGCCGCCCGCCGCGGCCTCCCCCGCGTGGATGACGCGCAGATAGAGGCCGCAGCGCCCCGTCGCGACCACGGTGCGCACGATCGACGGATCGCCAAAGCGCAGGTCGAGCTTCCAGCAGGGCTGGCGCCCATGGCTGATCTCGACCAGCGCGGTGCCGAGCGTGAAGCGGTCGCCGATGCAGCATCTGTCCTCGGTGAGACCCCAGGCGGCGATATTCTCCCCAAAGGCGCCCGGCGCGTCGAGCAGCGCGTGCGGCCCCACATGCCGCCGCCAGAAGGGGTAGTGGTCGCGCGGGTAGAGGTGGAGCGCCTTGTCGGCGCCGCCATGAACGTCCGGCTCGGCGACCGCGTCGCCCGCGAGGCCCATGACGCCGATCGCCACCGGCCCGGCCACCGGCGTCTTGGCGATCGCGCTCATCGTGTCGCCGAACGGGCGCGGCTGCCCGATGAGCAGCGCCTCGACCCGCGCGGTTAGTTGATCGCCCACCCAGTCCCCCGTTCGGTTCGAGCGGCCTTGACCCCCCGCCGCCTCTTGCCCCCGGCGCGCACCCGGAGCAAGCGCGTTGCGGCGGGCCGCTTCCCCGCCGCGCGAACAGGCTCTAGAAGGCGCGCGCATGGACGCTTCCGCCCTTCGTATCGCGCTGTTCAGCGGCAACTATAACTATGTCCGCGACGGCGCCAACCAGGCGCTCAACCGGCTGGTCGGCTATCTGCTGCGCCAGGGCGCGCAGGTGCGCGTCTATTCGCCGACGACCGACACGCCGGCCTTCCCGCCGACCGGCGATCTCGTCAGCGTGCCCTCGCGCTCGATCCCCAAGCGGCGCGAGTACCGGATTCCGCGCGGCCTCAACCGGGCACTGCGGTGCGACATCCGCGCCTTCGCGCCCAATCTCGTCCATCTTTCGAGCCCCGATCCGCTCGGCCACAGCGCGCTCGGCTTCGCGCGGCGCGCGGGCATTCCCGTCGTCGCCTCGGTCCACACGAGGTTCGAGACCTATCCGCGCTATTATGGTCTCGCCTTTCTCGAGCCGCTGGTCGAGGCACTGCTGCGCCGCTTCTACCGCCGTTGCGACGCCATCGTGGCGCCGTCGGAATCAATGGCGCAGCTGCTGCGTGACCAGCGGATGAGCTACGATGTCGGCATCTGGACGCGCGGCATCGACACCGCGATCTTCCATCCCGGCCAGCGCGACATGGGCTGGCGGCGCGGCCTGGGCCTCACCGACGACGTGCCGGTGATCGGCTTCATCGGCCGGCTGGTGATGGAAAAGGGGCTCGACATCTTCGCCGCGACGATCGACGAGCTGGCCCGGCGCGGTGCCGCGCATCAGGTGCTGGTGGTGGGCGACGGGCCGGCGCGCGGCTGGTTCGAGCAGCGGCTGCCGGGCGCGGTCTTCACCGGCTTCCAGTCGGGCGCGACGCTCGGCCGCGCGGTGGCGTCGATGGATCTGCTCTTCAACCCCTCGGTCACCGAGACCTTCGGCAATGTGACGCTCGAGGCCATGGCCTGCGCTCTTCCCGTCGTCGCCGCGCGCGCGACGGGGAGCGAGTGCCTCGTCGAGGAAGGCGTCACCGGCCGCCTCATCCGCCCCGGCTCGATCCAGGGCTTCGCCGACGCGCTCGCCGCCTATCTGCGCGACGAGCCGCTGCGAACCGCCGCTGGTGCCGCCGCGCTGCACAATGCGACGCGCCATGGCTGGGACCAGGTCAACCAGGCGCTTGTCGACATCTATCTGCGCGTCCTGCGCCAGCGCGCCGAGCTGCCGGCGCGGCCGCCCTATCTGCCGGTGCCCTGAGGCCGGTCAGCCATTGTGCTGGAGCAGGCAAAGGTGCAAACTGACCGCGCCTGTCCTATCTCCGCCCCATGGCCGATCTTTTTCCCGACCTGCCCCCGCCCTCGGCGACGCCCCACCCGCCGCTCGCCGACCGGCTGCGCCCGCGCGCTCTGGACGAGGTGGTCGGGCAGACCCATCTGACCGGCCCCGAGGGCGCGATCGGGCGGATGGTGGCGGCCGGACGCCTCTCCTCGATCATCCTCTGGGGACCGCCGGGAACGGGCAAGACGACGATCGCGCGCCTGCTCGCCGATGCGGTGGATCTGCGGTTCGAGGCGGTGTCGGCGGTGTTCTCGGGCGTCGCCGACTTGAAGAAGCTGTTCGCCGCGGCGCGCGAGCAGGCCCGCGCCGGGCACCGCACGCTGCTGTTCGTGGACGAGATCCACCGCTTCAACCGCGCCCAGCAGGACAGCTTCCTGCCCTATGTCGAGGACGGCACCGTCATCCTCGTCGGCGCCACGACCGAGAATCCGAGCTTCGAGCTCAACGCCGCGCTGCTCTCCCGCGCGCAGGTGCTCATCCTCCACCGGCTCGATGAGGCGGCGCTCGGCGCGCTGCTCGATCGCGCGGCGGCGCTCACCGGCCGGCCACTGCCGCTGACGAACGACGCGCGCGAGGCGCTCATCGCCAGCGCCGACGGCGACGGCCGCTTCCTGCTCAACCAGGCCGAGACGCTCTACGCCATCGACATTCCCGCGCCGCTCGATCCGGCCGGGCTGTCGGCGCTGCTCCACCGCCGCGTCGCGGTGTACGACAAGGATCGCGAGGGGCATTACAACCTCATCTCGGCGCTCCACAAAAGCCTGCGCGGGTCGGACCCGCAGGCGGCGCTCTATTATCTCGCGCGGATGCTGGTCGCCGGCGAGGAGCCGCTCTACGTGCTGCGCCGGCTGGTGCGCTTCGCGAGCGAGGATATCGGCCTCGCCGACCCGCAGGCGCTGGTCCAGTGCCTCGCCGCCAAGGACGCCTATGATTTCCTCGGCAGCCCCGAAGGCGAACTCGCGGTCGTCCAGGCGTGCCTCTATTGCGCCACCGCCCCCAAGTCGAACGCCGCCTATGCCGCGCAGAAGGGCGCGTGGCGGCTGGCGCGCGAGACCGGATCGCTGATGCCGCCCGCCAACATTCTCAACGCGCCGACCAGGCTCATGAAGGCGATCGGCTATGGCAAGGGCTATGCCTATGACCATGACGCGCCCGACGGCTTTTCGGGCGCCGATTACTGGCCGGCGGAGATGACCCCCGCGACGCTCTATGCCCCCACCGACCGCGGCTTCGAAAAGCGCATCGCCGAGCGGATGGCGTGGTGGGACGAGAAGCGGCGGGAGCGGGCCGGTGACTAAGGACGATCCGGTGTTGCCGCGGACGCAGGAGCCCAGTGCCAGGCAGGGCAGCGCCTGCGACCCTGGGTGCCCGCGTCAACAAAAATCGTCACTCATGTATATAGTTTTTTCGGCCCGTGCGGAACTGTTCGGCTGGACGACGCCACGCTCGAGCGCGCGGGCGGGCGAAATCGCGCGGCCGGCTGTCGTCGATCATGGCCGCGCGGCCAGCGCCACGCGCGCCGCGTCGGCGAGGAAGCGCGAGCGGTTGGACGCCACCTGGTCGATGGCCGCGACCAGCCCCTCGTCCAGCGAGATATTGAGCCGGACCGATCGGCCGGGCTTGTCCACGCGCACGAGGATTCGCGCGGCCTCGTCCACATCGGGATCGCGCTCGACCGCGTCGAGGTCGGACGGATCGGCAACGGGATCGCCATGCTGGATCGATACGAGCAAATGGCCAGCGAGAGCGGCCTCGGCATTGCGCGCCGCCTCCTGAATGGTGTCGCCGGCGGAAGTGCAGCCGGGCAGGTCGGGGAAGAACACGCTATAGCCATCGCCTGCGCGCTCGATGATTGCGGGATAATAGATGATCGCCATGGTCGCTTCCTTGTGAGGCGGCGCTCCGGTTATCGCAACCGGAGCCCGCTTTGCTTTTCGATGCTCTTGATGGTCCCGATCGCCATGTCCGCCTTGGGGTGAGGAACCGTCACCGTGCCGGGGCGGTCGGGATGGCGGAACTGCTTGTGACTACCTTCCTGCCGCACCTCGACCCATCCGGCTTTCTGGAGCTTCTTGATGATGTCCCGGCTGCGCATTCCATCGTCCCTTTCGATTGTGTATAGATACACAATGAAGGCGTTCGCGTCAAGTCATGATTACACATTGATACACAATAATCTGCTCCGCAAGAGGGCCACGTCCAAGCCTCACAGGCAGGGTATGACTGCGCTCAAGTCGGGGTAAGCCAAAAAATTGAAGCCGGCCGAGAATATCGCGGTCATCGTGCGGCTGCGGCTTCAAAATCCGCCGCGTCTGGCTTTTCCGCCCGTCGATCAGCGCCCGCACCATGGGGGCGCCGAACAGAATGCCTCGGTCAGCCATGACCCGCCTCCCCGTGGGAGGGGGTGGGGAACGTGGCGCGAACAGACTGTGCCACCTGATGTGACATGACGATCCGATGCGCGCCACGCGTTCCGCGCGTTCCGCGTTGACGATAATCGGCGGAAAGCCTAGTTATCCGCCCCGTTGCCGGCTTAGCACAGTGGTAGTGCAGCGGTTTTGTAAACCGAAGGTCGGGGGTTCGAATCCCTCAGCCGGCACCATTTGACCGTTCGCCAGCGTTCGTAGACGGTTTGCAAAACCTCAGACAATATGGGTGAATGACGGGAGATAGGCCGCTGGCGTGGGCCTCGACCGCTTGGTGGCGCCGACGGCGGCAGGTTGTGGCGGGTGACGTTCCGTGTGGATGACCGTGGGAAGGCGCTGGCGCTTGCCGCCTGCGCTGCGCAGGGGGGCTAAGGTTGTGCCGATCGCGACACAGCGGGCATGGCAGCTTGATCCGCCTCTTGGCGACGTCCCCTGCCGCAGCTAGACCAAGCCGGAGGCAGGTGAACGAATGCGGCTCGGTTGGGACGAAATCAGGCGACGGGCCAAGACGTTCAGCGAAGAATGGAAGGATGCCCATTACGAACGGGGGCAAACCCAGACCTTCTACAATGAATTCTTCGAAATCTTCGGCATCAAGCGCAAGCAGGTGGCGATCTATGAGCAGCGGGTAAAGCTGCTCAACAACAAGCATGGGTTCATCGATCTGTTCTGGCCCGGCACTCTGCTGATAGAGCAGAAAAGCAGCAACCTCGACCTTGGCCGGGCGCAGGGGCAGGCGCTCGATTACGTGCAGGGGCTGCATGAAACCGAGCAGCCCCGGTGGGTGCTGACCTGCGATTTTCAGACGTGGGTGCTGCTCGATCTGGAAACGCGGACGGAACTGCGCTTCCCGCTCGCCGATCTACACAGGCGCATTACCGCCTTCGATTTCATGCTCGGGCGCCGGGTGACGTTCGAGACGCAGGCCGGCGTCACCATCAAAGCGGCCGAATTGATGGGCAAGCTGCATGATGCGCTGGAGGAGACCGGCTATGTCGGGCATGATCTGGAGCAGTTGCTTGTCCGCCTGCTGTTCTGCCTGTTTGCCGACGATACCGGCATCTTTCAGCCGAAAGACCTGTTTCTCCAGCTGATCGACAATGACACACGGCCGGACGGCAGCGACGTGGGCCGGGTGCTCAATGACCTGTTCGACGTGCTGGACACCCCCGAGAATGCCCGGCAGAGCACCCTGCAGGCCGAGCTGAACCAGTTCCCCTATGTGAATGGCCGGCTGTTCGCGGGGCGGCTCAGAACGCCGCATTTCACCAAAGCCATGCGCGATCATCTGCTGGACGCGGCGCGGCATGACTGGTCCGGCGTGTCACCGGCCATTTTCGGTTCGCTGTTCCAGTCCGTGATGGACGCCAGGGAACGCCGCGCCAGGGGCGCGCACTATACCACGGAAGCCAACATCCTGAAGGTCATCGGGCCGCTGTTCCTTGATGATCTGAAGGCGGAGCTGGCCGGCGTCATCGCCCGCAAGACCGGCCGGGACCGGGCGCTGGCGGAGTTCCAGAACAAGCTCACACGCTTGACGTTCTTCGATCCGGCCTGCGGCTGCGGCAACTTCCTCGTCATCGCTTACCGGGAAATCCGGCGGCTCGAACTGCAATGCCTCAAGGCCCAATATGGCGATCAACAGATCGACGCCGCGCTGCTTGCCCGCGTCACCGTCGATCAGTTCTACGGCATCGAATATGAGGAGTTCCCCGCCCGCATCGCGGAAGTCGCGATGTGGATGATGGACCATATCGCCAACAACGAAATCAACGAGGCATTCCGGCTCAACTATGCGCGCATCCCGCTCAAGGACAGCGCGCACATCCTGCATGGCGATGCGCTGGAGACGGACTGGTCCGGCCTGCTCCCGCCAACGGAATGCACTTTCATCATGGGCAATCCGCCGTTCGTCGGCGCCAAGTTCCAGAGCGGGGCGCAACGGGCGCAGGTGCGACGGATCGCCGGGCTGGGCGGCTCGGGCGGCACGCTCGATTATGTCGCGGCATGGTTCATCAAGGCGGGCCAATACCTCCAGTCCAACCGGCGCATCCGGGTGGCGTTCGTCTCGACCAATTCGATCTGCCAGGGCGAGCAGGTGGCGCAGCTCTGGCCCATCCTGTTCGACCGCTTCGGCCTCGAAATTGCCTTCGCGCATCGCACGTTCAGCTGGGGCAGCGAGGCGCGGGGCAAGGCGCATGTGCATGTCGTCATTGTCGGCCTGGCGCATCGCGACCACGAGCCGGATGAGAAAAGGCTGTTCTCCTACCCGGACATCAAGGGCGACCCGGTGGAAAGTCGCCATGCCGGATTGACCGCCTATCTGTTCGACGCGCGCGGGGTGGCGAACCGGCACTTGGTGGTGAAAGAGGAACGCAGACCGATCAACGGCGCCCGCCCGGTGAAGTCCGGTGTACAAATGATCGACAATGGCATTCTGACATTCACCCAAGTTGAAAAGGCTGCTTTCCTTGAAATCGAACCTGAGGCAAAATCGTTGTTGCGAGATTTTCTGGGAGGCGATGAGTATATAAATGGATTTAATCGTTCTATCCTTTACCTTGCTGATGCCGATCCTGCTCAATTGCGTTCACTTCCACATGTAACAGATCGGATGCGGCAGCTGCGCGCCTATCGCGCGTCCAGCACCCGTCCCAGCACCAAGGCGATGGCCGAGTATCCCACGAAACTGGGAGTCGATGAGCGGCTGACAAGAGACTATCTGGTCATCCCTAATACCAGTTCCGAACGACGGGATTATGTGCCGATCGGCTGGCTCGGACCAGAAGTTATCGCTAGCCAGAAACTTCGGATCCTTCCTGACGCTTCGCTTTGGGAATTCGCAATGCTTACGAGTCGTATGCACATGGCTTGGCTTGCATATGTTGGCGGTCGTCTTGAAAGCCGGTTTAGCTATACGCATGGCCTCGTCTACAACACCTTCCCATGGCCGGACGCCACCCCCGCGCAAATGGCCAGGATGGAGGCGCTCGCCCAAGCCGTGCTGGACGCGCGCGCCGCGCATCCGACGTCCAGCCTTGCCGATCTCTATGATCCCGACACCATGCCCGGCAATCTGCGCCGCGCCCATGCCGCGCTCGATGCCGCCGTGGACAGGCTCTACCGGCCGGCCCCCTTCGCGGGCGACCGCGAACGGGTGGAGCATCTGTTCGGTCGTTACGAGGCGATGGTGAACCCGCTTGAACGCCTCGGCGCCGCGAAGAACCGCCGCGTGGCGCGGAAGGCCGGCAAATGACGGCACGGCCTGACTGGGTCTCCGGCGCCAAGGCCGTCAACGAAGCGACGGACTTCGACATCGGCCCCGACCTGACGGCCATCCGGGGCGCGGCGGAACGAGCATGGCGGGCGCGGGCCAGTGCTATCCAGGCCATCGGCCGACGCCTGTCACAAGGCCCGCTCAGGGCCGCTCGCCCCACCCAGTCCACCCGGGGTGGACCGATCAAGCCGGAGGCCTTGGCGGGCATAGATCTGCGCCTGCCGGTCGAGCGGGACATGTCGGCGTCCTTGGCGACAAGCCCCTGGGCGATCAGAGCCTCGGTCGGAAGGCCACGCTCGACGATCCGCGCCGGTGCCGGTGCCCGGACGACCGCGCCTCCGCACGAGCGGCAGCCATAGCGCGGTCGGCGCGTGACCAGCACGCGGACGGTGGTTGGCACGACATCGAGCCGCTCGGCCACGTCCTCGCCGCTCCGGCCAAGCAAAAACCCCCGGAGATCTCTCTCCGGGGGGGCTTCAGCTCCCGTTCGGGTGCGGTGAGTACGGGGACAGGATTCAACCGTACCCGAACCTTGAGTTCGGATGCGGTGGTTGCGGGAGCAGGATTTGAACCTGCGACCTTCAGGTTATGAGCCTGACGAGCTACCGGGCTGCTCCATCCCGCGTCACCATCGCGCCGGCGCGAGCCGGCGGAAAAAGGAAAAGGCGGCCGCGGCGGGCCGCCTTCCTGACATGTAAATGGGTTTCCCGCTATCCCTCGTCCGAGCGCCGGCTGCAATGCCTGGCGACGACCTACTCTTCCAGTGCTTGAGCAATAGTACCATCGGCGCTGTCCGGTTTCACGGCCGAGTTCGGGATGGGATCGGGTGGGTCACGGACGCTATGGTCACCAAGCAATGAAGCCGGCGCTCGCAAGCGAGGGGGAAGCGGGTTTTTAACCGATGCACCAATCATGGAACTGGATCATTTGTCCGCCATCAGGTGCCAGCCCAGGGCTGTCATTGATGGTGGGATTCTACAAGCGCGAAAAGAGCAATTAGGACTGGTTAGCTCCACGCATTACTGCGCTTCCACATCCAGCCTATCAACGTGGTGGTCTTCCACGGCTCGATGAAATCTAATCTTGAGGGAGGCTTCCCGCTTAGATGCTTTCAGCGGTTATCCCGTCCATGCATAGCTACCCTGCTGCACCGTTGGCACGATGACAGGTACACCAGAGGCATGTTCAACCCGGTCCTCTCGTACTAGGGTCAACTCCTCTCAAATTTCGACGCCCACGGCAGATAGGGACCAAACTGTCTCGCGACGTTCTGAACCCAGCTCACGTACCACTTTAATTGGCGAACAGCCAAACCCTTGGGACCTGCTCCAGCCCCAGGATGTGATGAGCCG